>Ga0247717_1000070_pt1 | contig 28749 bp, 33 predicted proteins | sample 24E_NmetaG_FD_189047 | JGI IMG/M metagenome (GOLD analysis project Ga0247717, IMG submission 189047) | Soil microbial communities from hillslope of Landscape Evolution Observatory, University of Arizona, Oracle, AZ, United States - 2-4-E_N | ecosystem: Engineered > Artificial ecosystem >... | reverse complement strand
ACCCCCGCCGCCACCACAGGGTGGCGGCTGCCACCCTGTGGTGGCGGCGGGGGTGGCCCAACGGGTGGGCGCCCCGGGCCACCGCCGGCCTCCCGCTGGCCGCCGCCGCCTCCAGCGCCGTCATCCTGTCCCGGTTCGCCGCCGCCGTGCGCCGGGCCCGCGCCGCCGAGGCGGCGGCATGATCGGCCTCTGCACCGACTCCAACGCCCAGGTCCCGCCCGATCTGGCCCGCCGGTACGGCGTCGAGGTGGTCCCCCTCACCGTGACCGTCGACGGCGTGGACCACCTGGAGGGCGTCGACCTGGACGCCGACGGGTTCTACGCCCGCTTCGCCGGCGGCGCCACGCCCACCGTCGCCACGGCGGCCCCGTCGCCCGGGCGCTTCGCCGCCGCCTACCGGGCGCTGGCCGACGCCGGCGCCGACGAGATCCTCTCCGTCCACATCGGCTCGGCTATCTCGGCCACACTCAACGCGGCCCGGCTGGCCGCCGCCGCGTCGCCCGTCCCCGTCCGCCTGGTCGACACCGGCACCGCGTCGTTCGGCATCGCCTGCTGCCTCTGGGAGGCGGCCGAGGCGATCGCCGCCGGGGCTGGGCTGGACGACGCGGCGGCCGTGGCCGAGGCGGTGGCCGCCCGCACGGGCAACGTGTTCGTCGTCCAGGCCGTCGAGCTGGTCCGCCGGGGCGGGCGGATGAGCGCGGCGGCCGCCGAGGGGGCGCAGGAGGCCGAGGCCTTCCCCGTCGTCTCCCTCGCCGGGGGGTCCTATCAGCCGGTGGCCCGGGTGCGGTCGGTGGACGAGGCGGCTGACGCCATGGCGGCCGTCGTCCTCGGGAGCGGCGACCGCCTCCGGGTCGGCATCAGCGTGGCCGACGCCGCCGGCGCGCCCGTCCGCCAGGCCCTGGAGTCTCGACTGGACGGGGCGCACCAGGTCGTCGACCTGGTGCGCTACCGCGTCGGCCCCAGCGTCGGCGTCCACACCGGCCCGGGTACGGCCGGCGCCATGTGGTACCCGACCACCGCGACCACCGCCGGGTGATCGTCCTTCAGGAGTCGTCGTCCACGACCTCGGGGAGGCCCTCCGACAGCGCTTCGACCAACTCCGACAGCAGCCCGCTGAGGTACCCGTAGAGGGCGAACGCGGGGGCGCGGGGGTCGTCGGGGTCGGTGGGCACGTCCTCCATCTCCTCGCTGACGTCCAGCTGCGTCCCGAGCACCAGGCGCAGGCTGTTGAGCGCCGCCACCCACCCCTGGGCCTGCTCCTCGCTCAGCCGCTCCGCCCCGGCCGTCTCCTCCAGCACGGCGAGGGCGGCCAGGCGTCGCTCCGACAGGTCGTCGCCCATGAGCCGGCGGTACTCGGCCTCGTGCTCGGCGTCGTCCCGGTAGGCGGGAGGCGCCAGGCGACGGACCGTCGGGTCGTCCGGTGCCGCCTCCAGCAGCGCCCGCAGCTGGGCGGGCAGCGATCGGAGGACGTCGCGCTCGCGGGCGCTCAGCCTGAGCCGGAGCTCCCCGTCGGGGAGCCGCTTGACGGCCCGTCCGAACAACAACGTCAGCGGGCCGATCTCACCGGTCGTGCTCCATGGTCGCCCACAGGCCGTGCTCGTGGAGGCGGAACACATCCAGCTCGGCCCGCTCGCGGGGCCCGCTGGACACCACCGCCCTGCCCTTCTGGTGCACGTCCAGCATCAGCCTGGTGGCCTTCTCGTGGGAGTACCCGAACAGCTTCTGGAACACGAAGGTGACGTAGGACATGAGGTTGATCGGGTCGTTCCAGACGATGACGACCCACGGACGGTCGGGCTCGGCGACGTCGTCCGAGGTCGGTTGCTCGACTTCGGCGGGGGCGAGGGTCATCGCCGGGATTCTCCCGCGGATCGGGCCCGTCTACGCGCCGGCGTAGGCGTGGCGTCCTTCGGACGTGGCGCCCCCGGGCCGGCGGGGGGCCGCCTCGGGCCCGGACAGGCCCAGCTGGAAGCGGACGGCCGCCGACCACACGGCCACCGCGCCGGCGATGTGGATGCCGACGAGCAGGACCGGCACGCCGGTGAAGTACTGGACGTAGCCGACCGCCCCCTGGGCCACCAGCACGGCGAGCAGCACCTCGACCCTGCGCCGCACGGCCCGCGGTGCGCCCGCCCGGCGGAGCATGAGGGCGGCCGTGACGACCAGCGCCAGCAGGAGGACGACGGCGAACCCGTGGAGCTGGGCGGCGCGGTGCACGGACACGCCGAGGCGGGGCACGTCCTTGTCGCCGGCGTGGGGGCCGGCGGCGGTGACGACCGTCCCCAGGAGGATCACCAGGGCGGTCGCCGCCGTCACCACCCGGCCCAGGGTGCGCAGCTCGGGCCCGACCAGCGGCCGCCGGGGGACGCCGTCGGGCTGCCCCGCCCGCCAGTGGAGGACCAGGGCGTCGGCCAGGATGGCGATGGAGAGCAGGAAGTGGGCCATCACCAGGGGCGGGGCCAGGTCGAACAGCACGGTGAGGCCCCCGAGCACGATCTGGCCGACGACCCCGGCGACGAGGCCGAGCGAGAGCCGCACCAGGTCCCTGCGGCGGGGCGAGCGCCGGAGCGACGCCAGGACGGCCACGATCACCGCCACCGAGACGAGGCCGGTCACCGTCCGGTTGACGAACTCCACCATGGCGTGGGTCTCCAGGGGCGCCACGATGCGGCCGCCGTCGCAGGTCGGCCAGTCCGGGCAGCCCAGCCCCGACCCCGTGAGCCGCACGGCGCCCCCGGTGACGATGATGAAGGCGAGGGCGAGGAGGGCGACCAGGGTGACCCGCCGGTAGGCGGAGGGTGACAGCGTGCGGCGGGCCATCGAACGATGGTAGGGAGCCGTGGTTTCCGAGGGCCAAACGCCTGCTTTTGTCGTCCCGGCGGGCGTCCCCGTAATGTGCCACCCGACATGGCCGTGACCACCGCCTCCATCCGGCCGCGTACCCGGGTGTCCGCGTATGTGGCGCTGACGAAGCCTCGGATCATCGAGCTCCTGCTGGTCACCACCGTGCCCACCATGGTCGTGGCCGCCCGCGGCCTCCCGCCCGCCTGGCTCGTCCTCGTCACCCTCGTCGGAGGGACGCTGGCGGCGGGCGGGGCCAACGCCATCAACATGTACGTCGACCGGGACATCGACCGCATCATGAAGCGCACGCAGCACCGGCCCCTGGTCACCGGCGAGATCGAGCCGTCCCACGCCCTGGCCTTCGCCGTGGTGCTCGAGGTGGCCGCCTTCGCCCTCCTCTGGGGCGCGGTCAACCTCCTGAGCGCCGTCCTCGCCGTCAGCGCCACCCTCTTCTACGTCTTCGTCTACACGATGTGGCTGAAGCGCACGTCCACCAGCAACATCGTCGTCGGCGGGGCGGCGGGCGCCGTGCCCGTGCTGGTCGGGTGGTCGGCCGTCACCGGCACCCTGGGGCTGGCCCCGTTCGTGCTCTTCGCCATCATCTTCGTCTGGACGCCGCCCCACTTCTGGGCCCTGGCCATCCGCTACCGCGAAGACTACGCGGCGGCCGAGGTCCCCATGCTGCCCGCGGTCGTCCCCATGGAGGAGGTGTGCCGGCAGATCGAGCTCTACACGGTGGCCCTGGTGGCCGCCTCCCTCATGTTCTCGCCGGTGGCCCACATGGGCCTGCTCTACCTGGGGTCGGCCACCGTGCTCGGTGGCGTGTTCCTGCGCCACGCCTTCCAGTTGCGCCGCGACCCCACCCCCAAGCGGGCCATGCGCCTGTTCGGCTGGTCGATCACCTACGTCACCCTGCTGTTCTCCGCCATGGCCCTGGACCAGCTCCTCCGATCCCTTTGAGCCGCCCGTGACCATCACCGAGACCCGGCCCGACGACGTCGCGCCGCCGCCTCCGCCGACCGCCCCCGGCCCGGCCGGCTCCGAGGCACTCCCGGCGACCGCCGACCACAAGCGGCTGGGCCTGGTCTTCCTGGGCGGCGCCCTGGTGTTCCTCGTCATCGGGGGAGCCGTAGGCATGGTGCTGCGGGGCGAGCTGGCCGACGAGGGCGTCCAGATCGTCGGCGGCAACTACGGGCGGCTCTTCTCCCTGCACGCCACCGTCTCGTCGATGCTGTTCCTCGGCCCTGCCTTCGTCGGGCTCGCCACCTACGTCGTCCCCCTCCAGATCGGGGCCGGCCGCCTGGTCCTGCCCCGGCTCCACGCCTTCGCGGCCTGGCTGTTCGTGTTCGGGGGCGCCCTCTTAGTGGCCGCCTACCTGCTCGGCCCGCCCGAGGGCCTGGGCATCGCCGATGCCCGCCCCATGCCCGGCGGCGGCGGCACCAAGGCCAACGCCCTGGCCATCACGTCGATGGCCCTCGTCTCCATCGCCATGGTCGTCGCCTCGGTGAGCCTGGTCACCACCATCCTCAAGCTCCGCACCCCGGGGCTCACGCTGCGCCGCCTGCCCATGTTCAGCTGGGCCACCCTGGCGAGCGGCGTCGCCACCATCGTCGCCACCCCGGTGTTCCTCGGCGGCCTGCTCCTGCTCTTCATCGACCAACGGCTGGGGGGCGACTTCTTCGGCCCCGACAACGTGGCCGGCCAGACGGTGTGGCAGCACACGCTGTGGCTGTTCGGTCGGCCCGAGGTCTACCTGCTGCTCGTCCCCGGCCTCGGCGCGGCGTGCGACATCGTCGCCACCCACGCCCGCCGCCCGCTGCTCGGCCTGGACGCGGCCCGGGCCCACATCGCCCTGTTCACCATCCTCGCCTTCGGGTCGTGGGCGGCCGGCACCGACGTCGCCGACGCCATCGTCCTCCCCACCTACACCCCGCTCACCGCCCTGGTGGCGGCGCCCCTGGCCGTGCTCGTCCTCGTGTGGCTGGGCACGGTGGCCAAGGGCCGGCCCCGGATGCACACGAGCATGCAGTTCGTCCTCGGCTTCGTTGCCCTCAGCGCCGTCGGCGCCCTCCACGCGCTGGTGGCCGCCGCCGCCAAGGTGGACGGCTCGGCGTGGACGACGGGCCACCTCCACACCGTCGCCTTCGGCGCGCCCACCCTCCTGCTGGCCGGCGCCGTCTACCACTGGGCGCCCAAGCTGTTCGGCCGGGAGCTGTCGGCCGGCCTCGGCCGGGTGGCGTTCCTCGGGCTGTTCGGCGGCTTCTTGCTGCTCGGCCTGGGCAGCTACCTGGCCGGTTACGACGGGGCGCCCGCCCACGTGCGGGACTTCGAGTTCTCGTCCAGCTCCTCCACGTACGGGCTGCTGGCCGCCGTCGGCGGCGTGGTGACGCTGCTGGGCGCGCTGGCCTTCGTCCTCGACGTGGCCCGCGGCATGGCCGGCCGCCGCACGGCCCGGACCGACGCCGACCCCTACGGCGGGCTCACCCTGGAGTGGGCCACGTCGTCGCCGCCGCCGCCCCAGGGCTTCGACGCCGTGCCCGAGGTCCGATCGGCGCACCCCCTGCTCGACCTGCGCACCTCGTCGGAGGCTGCCGGTGGCTAGCCCCACGCTCGCCCTGCCCTCGGCCGGCGGCACCCGGCCCCGCAGGGTGCTGACCATGGCCGTCCTGTTCCTCGCCGCCGGGGGCGGGATGATGTTCGCCGCCCTCCTGGGCGCCTACCTCCACATGCGCCGGCTGGCCGAGCCGTTCCCGCCGCCCGACACCGAGATCGACCAGTACTGGGGCAACCTCATGGTGCTCACCATGCTGATGGGGTCGGTCACCGTCGAGTGGGCGCGCTCCGCCCTCGACCGGGGCCAGCGCAAGGAGGGCGTGGCCGGCTTCGCCGTGACGCTCGGCCTCGGGCTGGCGTTCCTCAACCTCATGTCGTTCGCTGCCGGGCACGTGGAGTTCGACGCCGTGACCCATCCCTACGGGACGGTGGTGGCGGCGCTGACGATGCTGCTCGGGCTCGTCGTCGGCCTCTCGGTCGCCTTCGTCAGCCTCACCCTGTTCCGGGTCGCCGGCCGCCAGCTGCTCGAGCCCGGGGCCGACCAGCCCCGAGCGACCGCCTGGGCCTGGCACTTCGCAACCGTCGCCGCGGTGGCCGTGTGGTACACGGTCATCGTCCTGAAGTAGGCCGCCGGTGCTGAACCCCGCCTCCAAGCTGCTCCTCGCCATGGCCGCCGCCGGCGCCGCCACGGGGTTGCTCTACCACGTGGCGGTGGACGAGAGGGCCGGCATGGTCCTGCTCCTCGCCCTGGGCGTGGCCGGCCTGGTGCTGGCCATCGTCGCCTCCGGTGCCGCCGTCCCCGACGAGGCGCCGATGATCCCGGCCGGCGCCCCGGCGCCCGAGCGCCGGGCCACCACCACGGGGAGCCCGGCCCGGGGGAGTGGCTGGCCCGCGTTCGCCGCCCTCTGCCTCGCCGTGCTGGCCACCACCGCCGCCGTCGGCGGCCCGGTCGTCGTCGCCGGCGTGCTCGCCGTCCTCGTCGCCGCCGTCGGCTGGTTCGCCAAGGCGTGGAGCGAGGACCCGGTGTGGTCGCCCCGCGCCAGCGAGCGGCTCAGCCTGCGCCTCGTGGTCCCGGTGGCGCTGCCCGCCGGCGCCTTCCTGCTGGCGGCCACCATCGCCATCAGCATGTCGCGGATCCTGCTGGCCGTGTCGAAGAACGGGGCGGTGGCGATCGCCTTCGTGGCGGCCGTCGCCATCCTGGGCGCGTGCGCGTGGGTGGCGGCCCGGCCCCGCATCAGCTCCTCGGCCATCCTCGCCCTCGTCGCCCTCGCCGTGCTGTCCACCGCCGGCGCCGGCATCACCGGCGTGGCCGCCGGCGAGCGCGAGTTCCACCACGCCGGCGAGGAGCACGGCGAGCCCGTCCACGTCGTCGCCCGCGAGGTGAAGTTCGACAAGGACCAGATCGTCGTCCCGGCCGAGGAGCACGTCCGCATCGAGTTCGTGAACGAGGACGTCGACGTGTTCCACAACGTCGCCGTGTACGAGAGCGAGGCGCCCGACGCCGCCCCCATCTTCAACGGCGAGGGCTTCCCCGGCGAGGACGAGCGCGTCTACGAGTTCGAGACTCCCGAGCCGGGCACCTACTTCTTCGTCTGCGACTTCCACCCGAACATGAAGGGCTCCTTCGTCACCGAGGCGAAGTGATGGCCGCTCCCACCGCCGTCCCGTTGCCCCGCGTCCGGCGTGCCCGTGTACCGCGGCGCGCCCTCGCCGCCGCTGCGGCGGTGGCGACCCTGGCCGTCGCCGTCGGCGCCGGGCTCACCGGCGGGGGGCAGGACGCGGCAGCGCCCGCGCTGGTCGGCTCGGTCGCCCCCCCGTTCTCGCTGGAGGACGTCCGCTCGACCGGCCCGGCCGTCGAGCTGCCCGCCGGCAGGCCGGTGGTCGTCAACTTCTTCGCCTCGTGGTGCGTCCCCTGCCGCGAGGAGCTGCCCGCGCTGGAGCAGGCGTCGCGGCAGGCCGCCGGTTCGGTGGCGTTCGTCGGCGTGGACGTGAACGACTCACGCTCGAAGGCCGTCGAGCTGCTGGCCGCCACCGGCGTCACCTTCCCCGCCGGCTACGACCCGGACCGGGCCGTGGCGACGGACTACCGCCTCCGCGGCATGCCCACCACCGTGTTCGTCGACGCCCGCGGGCGGGTGGCGGACGTGGCCCACGGCCGCCTGTCGGCCGCCGATCTCGACCGTCGACTGGCCCGCCTGACGGGCCGATCCGGAGTTGGCACATCGTGAGCAGATGCGACAGGGTGACACCGTGACGCGGCGCCGGCAGCCGGCGGGGAGGCGATGGCCGGTCGTCGTGACCGCCGTCGGGCTCACCCTGGTGCTCGGCGCGTGCGGGGGCGGCGACGACCTCCCCCAGGACGCCCTCGACCCCCAGGGGCCCTACGCCCGCCAGGTCCACAACCTGGCCAAGCCGGTGTTCATCATCGCCGGCGTCGTCTTCGTCCTCGTCCAGGCGCTGGTCATCTACTCCGCCGTGAAGTTCCGCCGCCGGTCCGAGGACGAGGCGCCCGTCCAGGTCCACGGCAACATCCGCATGGAGCTGACCTGGACCATCATCCCGGCCGCCGTCCTCGCCGTGGTCGGCGTCCTGACCGTGGGCAACATCGTCGACCTCGACCGGGTCCCCAAGGGCGACGTCCTGAACGTCACCGTCATCGGGCACCAGTGGTGGTGGGAGTACGACTACACCGACCACGACGTCACCACGGCCAACGAGCTGCACATCCCGACCGGGCGGCCGGTGGCCGTCAAGCTCGAGTCGGTGGACGTCATCCACAGCTTCTGGCCGCCCAAGCTGGCGGGCAAGCTGGACGCCATCCCGAACCGCACCAACCACCTGACGCTCCAGGCCGACGAGCCGGGGACGTACTACGGGCAGTGCGCCGAGTTCTGCGGCATCTCCCACGCCGACATGCGCCTGCGCGTCGTCGCCCACGAGCCGGCCGAGTTCGAGGAGTGGCTGGAGTCCAACGCCGAGGAGGCGGCCCGCCCGGACGAGAAGACGCAGCCCGAGGCCGCCGCCGGCGCCGCCCTGTTCCGCGCCAAGGGGTGCGCCAGCTGCCACACCGTCAAGGGGTTCTCGGCCGGCGAGCTCGGCCCCGACCTCACCCACCTCCAGCAGCGCAAGGTGTTCGCGGGGGCGATCTTCGACCTCAACCCCGCCAACCTCCGCGCCTGGCTCCGCGACCCCCCCGCCGAGAAGCCCGGGGCGCTGATGCCGAACCTCGACCTCACCGAAGAGGAGATCACCGATCTCATCGCCTACCTGGAGACGCTGAAGTGACCGCCCAGAACCCCGGAGCGCCGAGATGACCACCGTCCTGGAGCCCACCTCGGTCCCCGAGGTCGCCACCCGCGCGGACACCGGCCTCCTCCGCCGGCCCACCGACCCCAAGGGCGTGTGGTCGTGGATGACCACGGTGGACCACAAGCGCATCGGGATCCTCTACGGCGTCACCGCCTTCGTCTTCTTCATCCTGGGCGGCATCGAGGCCCTGCTCATGCGCCTCCAGCTGGCCAAGCCGAACGGCACCGTCCTGTCGGCGGACGCCTACAACCAGCTCTTCACCATGCACGGCACGACGATGGTCTTCCTGGTCGTCATGCCGATGTCGGCGGCGTTCTTCAACTTCCTGGTGCCGCTGCAGATCGGCGCCCGCGACGTCGCCTTCCCCCGCCTGAACGCCTTCAGCTACTGGCTCTTCCTGTTCGGCGGCCTCTTCATGTACTCGAGCTTCTTCCTCGGGGGCGCTCCCAACGGCGGGTGGTTCGGCTACGCCCCCAACACCAGCATCACCTTCTCGCCGGGCCACAACATCGACTACTGGGTGTTCGGCCTGCAGATCCTGGGCATCGCCTCCACCGTCGGCTCCGTGAACCTGATCGTCACCATGCTGAACATGCGCGCCCCGGGGATGACCCTCATGCGCATGCCGGTGTTCACGTGGATGACGCTCGTCTCGTCGTTCCTCATCCTGTTCGCCATGCCGGTCATCACGGTGGCCCTGTTCCTGCTCATGTTCGACCGCAACTTCGGGGCCAACTTCTTCAACCCGGCGGCCGGCGGGGACCCACTCCTGTGGCAGCACCTGTTCTGGTTGTTCGGCCATCCAGAGGTGTACATCCTCATCCTGCCCGCCATGGGCATGGTGTCGGAGATCCTGCCGGTGTTCGCCCGCAAGCCCCTCTTCGGCTACCCGGTCATCGTCTTCTCCGGCATCGCCATCGGGTTCATGGGCTGGGGCGTCTGGGTCCACCACATGTTCGCCGTGGGCCTGGGCCCGGTGGCGGTCTCCGCCTTCTCCATATCGACGATGTTCATCGCCGTGCCCACGGGCGTGAAGATCTTCAACTGGCTGGGGACGGTGTGGAAGGGCTCGCTCAAGTTCTCCACCCCGATGCTCTTCGCCATGGGCTTCGTGGCCATGTTCACCATCGGCGGCCTCTCGGGCGTCACCCACTCCGTCTCTCCACACGACCGCCAGCAGACCGACACGTACTACGTGGTCGCCCACTTCCACTACGTGCTGTTCGGCGGCGCCCTGTTCGGGATCATGGGCGGCATCTACTACTGGTGGCCCAAGGTCTTCGGCTTCCAGCTGAACGAGCGGCTCGGGAAGCTCAACTTCTGGACGTGGTTCGTCGGCTTCAACCTCACCTTCGCGCCGATGCACTGGATGGGGCTCCAGGGCATGCCCCGGCGCATCTACACCTACGACGAGAGCCTGGGCCTCGACTTCCTCAACATGCTGGCGACGGTCGGGTCGTTCGTGATCGCCTTCTCGACGCTGGTCTTCATCTACAACATCCGCTGGTCGGCCAAGCACCGGACCGGGCTCACGGCCCCCGACGACCCGTGGGACGCCCGAACCCTCGAGTGGGCGACGACGTCGCCGCCGCCCGACTACAACTTCGCCACGCAGCCGGTCGCCCACGCCGTGGACACGCTGTGGCACGAGAAGTACGCGGAGGACGAGGAGGGCCGGCCCGTGCGGCGCACGCCGGCCGAACGGGAGACGGCCTCCACGGCGGTGGCGGTCGCCGACGGCGAGGGCGGCGACCGCGCCGCGCCCGCTCGCGTCCCCACCGCCGCCGAGCTCGGCATCCACATGCCGTCGCCCAGCTACTACCCGATCATCGCCGCCCTCGCCATCCCGGTCATCTGCTACGGGATGGTCTACGGGCGCGACTCCGGCAGCAACTACGCCGTCGCCGTCCTCGGGGCCCTCCTCTTCCTGGGCGCCATCTACGCATGGGGGCTGGAGCCGTCGGCCGAGCCCCACGACGACCACGACGACCACGGTGACGACCAGCAGCCGGTGCTCGTCGGCGGCGGTGCGGCCGAGCTCGAGGCGGGCGCCGACGCGCCGGCCGACGGCGGGGAGCCGCGCTCCGGGAACGGCACCGGCGCCGGCAACGGTGACGGTGACGCGACGTCCTCCGGGAGCGGCGCCGGCGACGGCGACGGGAAGGAGGGCTGATGGCGACCGCGGAGGTCTCCGCCGCCCACCCGCCGGCTGCCGGCGAGGGTCACGGCGACGGGCACGCCCACGTCACCAACACGGGTCTCTCCAACGAGAAGCTCGCCATGTGGGCGTTCCTCGGGTCCGAGTGCCTGCTCTTCGGCGCCCTCATCTCGGCGTACTTCCTCTACCGCGGCCGCAGCGCCTCGGGCCCCACCCCCGAGGACATCTACGACATCCCCTACACGTCCGTGAGCTCGTTCGTCCTGCTCATGAGCTCGCTCACCATGGTGCTGGCCCTCGCCGCCATCCAGCGGGGCGACCACCGGCGGCTGCGGGTGTGGCTCATGGCCACCGCCCTGCTGGGCGCCAGCTTCATCGCCGGCCAGGTCTACGAGTTCACCTCGTTCATCCGTGAGGGGCTCACCATCCGCACCAACCTGTTCGGAAGCAGCTTCTACGTGCTGACCGGGTTCCACGGCGTCCACGTCACCCTCGGCATCGTCATGCTGCTGTCCCTGTGGAACCTGTCGATGCGGGGCAAGCTGCCCCAGTCCCGGTCCGAGGTCGTCGAGATCGCCGGCCTCTACTGGCACTTCGTCGACGTGGTGTGGATCGTGATCTTCACCGTCATCTACCTGATCCCGAGCTAGGAACCGGATGAGGAGCGCGTCATGAGCACCGGTGCGGCGCAGGCCGACCACGAGGTGGAGCCGGCGGGCGACCACGACGACCACGCCGGGCACCCCGACGAGGCGAAGTACATCAAGATCGCCCTGATCCTCGCCGCCGTCACCGCCGTCGAGGTCGCCCTCTTCTACTGGAGCTTCTCCAACGAGGCGGCGAACAACGCCGTCCTGCTCGTGCTGGCGGCCGTCAAGTTCGTCATCGTGGCCGCCTACTTCATGCACCTCAAGTTCGACAACAAGCTCCTGCGCCGCCTGTTCATCACCGGGTTCGTCCTGGCGGCGTTCTGCTACATCGCCTACCTGCTGACCCTCGGGGTCTTCCTCTGATCATGCTGGCCCATGCCGGGCTCTCGGGGTGGGAGTGGCACGCCCACGCCGACGTGTGGGCTCTGGTGGCCGGGCTGGGCACGCTGTACTGGCTGGCGCTCACCCGCCTCGGGCCCAGGCACGTCGGGCCGGGCCGGCCGGTCGCCTCCCGCCGCCAGGTCACCCAGTTCTGCCTCGGCCTCGGCGCCCTGTGGCTCCACGCCGACTGGCCGATCCACGACATCGGCGAGCACTACCTGTTCAGCGTGCACATGTTCCAGCACATCGGCTTCACCCTGGTGGCGGCGCCGCTGCTGATCCTCGGCCTCCCGTCGTGGCTGCTGCGGTGGATGGCCCGTGGCGCCGCCGTGCGCTTCTTGATGACCAGGCTGGCCCGGCCGCTGCCGGCGGCGGTGACCTTCAACGTGGTGACGGTCCTCACCCACTGGCCGGTGGTCGTCGAGGCGTCCGTGCGCAACCACCCCCTGCACTTCCTCGTGCACGTGGTGATCTTCACCAGCGCACTGCTCATGTGGTTCCCGGTGCTCAACTCGCTCCCCGAGTTCCCCCGGCTCTCGCCCGGGGCACGGATGGTCTACGTCTTCCTCCAGTCGGTCATCCCCACCATCCCGGCGTCCTTCCTCACCTTCGGCGAGGGCCTGCTCTACCCGTTCTACGGCGAGGCGCCCCGGCCGTTCGCCATGTCCGCCCTCGAGGACCAGCGCCTGGCCGGCGCCATGATGAAGATCTACGCCGGGCTGCTGCTGTGGTCGGTGATCGTCGTGATCTTCTTCCGCTGGTACGCGCGGGACCAGAGGGAGGCGGGTGACGGCGTGCTCACGTGGGCCGACGTCGAGCGCGAGCTGGCCCGCACCGAGCCGGCCCCGGTCGAGCCGGCACCTCCCGCCCCGGGCCCGTGACCGGGCGCCGGCGGGCGGCCCTCGTCGCCGCCGGGGCGCTCGCGGTGGTGGTGCTGGCGCTGCTCGCCCTGCGCCCGGCGGGCGACGACCCGGCGCCGGCCGGCGCCGCGCCGGCGTTCGAGACGGTCGACCTGGAGGGGCGGACCGTCCGCCTGTCCGACCACCGGGGCGAGCCCGTCCTCGTCAACTTCTGGGCGTCGTGGTGCGTCCCGTGCCGCAAGGAGTTCCCCCTGCTCAAGGCGGTGCACGGCAGGGGGGCGACCCTCCTCGGGGTGGTCTTCGAGGACACGGCCGACGCGGCGCGGGACTTCATGCGCGACCAGGGGGCGACGTGGCCCGCCCTCGAGGACCCGGGCGGGCGCATCGCCGAGTCGTACGACGTCGGGTTCCGGCCCGGCCTGCCGGTGACCGTGGCGGTCGACCGCGCCGGCGTGCTGGTGGAGCGCCACGTCGGCGAGCTGCGGCGCGAGGACGTGGACCGGCTGGTGCGAGCGGCGTCGGGCGGGTAGGGACGGGCCGTGGACGAGGTCCCCGACGAGGAGATCGCGCAGGCCGAGCACGACCCGGCGTCGTCCGGCCACGACCACCGGGGCATCACCGCCGAGGACGGCACGCTGGCCGAGCACCTCGCCGTGGTCCACGGGCTGGACGTGCCGCCGGCCGTCAGCCCCACGACCGCCGAGGGTCTCCACGACCGCCTCCACGACTCGTCCAAGGCGGCCGACGGCTGAGCCGGTCTCCCCGCCGTCGTGTCGCCCGGGTGGCCGTGGCGTGGGCGGTGGCGTCGGCGCTCAGCGGGGCACCGTCCACCGCCTGGGCCGCGGCGACGGGACGCGACCCGCTGGAGGCGGCCCGGGCCGCCGGCGCTCCTCTGGTCGCGATCACGCGCCAGCACCTGGCGCGCCGGCGCGAACTGAACGAGTGCGCCGCCGGCCTGGTCGTCCACCTGGCCGTGTCGGCGTTCTGGACGGCCGTCCTGGCCGTCGTCCTGCGCCCCCGGGGCCGCCTGGCCGGCGCCCTGGGCGGCGCCGCCGCCGGGCTCGGGATCGCCGCCCTCGACCTCGGCGTGGTGGCCCGTCGGTTGCCCGCCGTGCGCGCCCTCCCCCAGGCCCCGCAGTGGGCCGACCACGTGGCGTTCGGGGCGCCGGCCGGCGCCGTCCTGGGCGGGGGCCGCGGCCGCCGGCACAGCCGCCACCCGTAGGATCGGCGGCCGTGCTGCCCCGTCCCGAGCCCCTGCCCGCCGGCCCCGGCCAGGAGTCGGTGTGGGACTACCCGCGCCCGCCCCGGGTCGAGCCGTTCTCCCGCCAGGTCGAGGTGATCTTCGCCGGGGAGACCATCGCGGTGACGCTGGCCGCCCTGCGCGTGCTGGAGACGAGCCACCCGCCCGTGTACTACCTGCCGCCCGATTCCGTGTTCCCGGGGGCCGTCGTCCCCAACGGCCGGACGAGCTGGTGCGAGTTCAAGGGCACGGCGTCGTACCTCGACGCCCGCTGGAAGGGCCGGACGTCGGCCGATGCGGCCTGGACGTACCTCGACCCGTCGCCCGGCTACGAGGCGCTGGCCGGGTACGTGGCGTTCTACCCGGCCCGGGTCGACGTCTGCCTCGTCGAGCTCCAGCCGGTGGAGCCCCAGCCGGGCCGGTTCTACGGCGGCTGGGTGACCCCCGACGTGGTGGGGCCGTTCAAGGGCGCGCCGGGCTCCGAGGGCTGGTGAGCCGACCGCCGGCCTGACCGCCGGCGATGCCCGGTACCGGCCGGGACTCCCGCCTCCCGGCAGGTGCGGCAGCGGCCGCCCAGGGCGAAGTGGTCGAGGTCGAGCTCGAAGCCGTAGCGCTCGTCGACGGCGGCGACCAGCCCGGCGAACAGCTCGTCGGGCGCCTCGACGACGGCGCCGCAGGCGTCGCAGTGGAGGTGCTGGTGGGCGTCGCCGGGGACGTGGTACACGGCCCGGCCGTGGCCGAGGTGGACATGGTCGACGACGCCGAGCGTGCTCAGCCGGTCGAGCGTCCGGTACACGGTCGACTCGTGGACCTCGGGGTGCCTCGCCCGTACGAGGGCGGCCAGCTCCTCGGCGGTCACGTGGGGCCCGTTGGCCACCAGCGACTCCACGATGGCCCGGCGCGGCACGGTGATGCGGACGCCGTTGGCGCGCAGGACGTGCAACAGGGCGCCCAGCCGATCCTCCACCGTGCCAGGCTACCGGAGAAATTCTTGCGAGCTGCACGCAGGTACGAGCTGGTTGCCGGTACCATGGGAACCCGTGCCGGGAACGATTCGTCGCCGACGCCTGCGGCGGATTTCCACCACCGCAGCCGTGGTCTGCCTGGCCGCCCTCGTCGCGTGCGGAGGCGACGGGACGGCCGCCGGCGGGGCCGGAGCGGGCGGGCGCCTGAAGATCGCGACCTCGGTGGCCCCGATCACCAGCATCGTGGCCAACGTCGCCGGCGACCGCGCCGACGTCACCGGCATCGTGCCGGAGGGCGCCGACTCGCACACGTTCGAACCGAAGCCCAGCGCGGCCGAGCTCCTGGCGACCGCCGACGTGGTGTTCCTCAACGGCCTGTCCCTCGAGGAGCCCCTGCGCCGGTTGGCCGAGTCGTCGGTGCGCGAAGGCGCCGAGGTGGTCGAGCTGGGCACGCGGGTGCTCCCCGAGGAGGACTACATCTTCGACTTCTCGTTCCCCGCCGAGGAGGGCCGGCCCAACCCCCACCTGTGGACCGATCCCCGGTACGGGGCGGAGTACGCGGCCCTCGTGGGGGACACCCTGGCCGGCCGCGACCCGGCCAACGCCGACTACTACCGGCGCAACGTGGCCGCCTTCACGGCCGCCGTCGACCGCCTCGACGAGGCCATGCGGGAGGCATTCGCCACCGTGGCGCCCGAACGGCGCAGACTGCTGACCTACCACGACGCCTACGCCCATTTCGCCCGGACCTACGGGTGGGAGGTGATCGGTGCCATCCAGGTCTCGGACTTCGAGGACCCCTCGCCGAGGGAGGTGGCGCGGTTGATCGACCAGGTCCGGTCCTCGGGCGTGCCCGCCGTCTTCGGGAGCGAGGTGTTCCCCAGCACCGTCCTCGAGCAGATCGGGAAGGGGACGGGCGTCGCCTACGTCGACACCCTGCGCGACGACGACCTGCCCGGCGAGCCGGGCGATCCCGGCCACTCGTGGCTGGGGCTGCTGCGCTTCGACTACGTGACCGTCACCCGGGCCCTCGGCGGCGACCCCGCCCCGCTGGAGGCCCTCGACGTCTCCGACGTCGCTCCCGACCGGGCGACCTACCCTCAATGACCGCCGCCGCCGCCCCGCCCCTCGTCGAGCTGCGCCGCGTCTCCTGCCGGTACGGGCACGAGCCGGTGCTGGTCGACGTCGACCTGTCGGTGGCCCAAGGCCAGTTCACGGGGGTGGTGGGGCCGTCCGGCTCGGGCAAGACCACGCTCCTGCGCGCCGTCCTCGGCTCGGTGGCGCCCGTCTCCGGCACCGTCGTCCGCCGCCCGGGCCTGCGCGTCGCCTACGTGCCCCAGGTCGACACGGTGAGCTGGCGCTTCCCGGTGACGGTGCGGGAGTGCGTGCTGATGGGCCGTACGTCGGGCCGGCCCCTGCCGTGGCCCAGTGCCCCGGAGCGGGCCGAGGTGGCCCGGGTCCTCGAACGGCTGGAGCTCGACGGGCTGGCCGACCGTCACATCGGCGCCCTCTCCGGCGGCCAGCAGCAGCGCATGTTCGTCGCCCGGGCCCTGGTCCAGCGGCCGGAGCTGCTCCTGCTGGACGAGCCGACCTCGGGTGTGGACGTGCGGACCCGCCACGAGGTCCTCCACCTCCTCGACGAGCTCAACGGCGACGGCCTAGCCGTCGTCCTCACGACCCACGACCTCAACGGCATCGCCGCCCACCTGCCCCACCTGGTGTGCCTGAACCGGGAGGTGGTGGGCGCCGGTCCCCCCCGAGAGGTGCTCACCCGCCCCATCCTGGAACGGACCTACGGCGCCGGTCTGGACGTGCTCGAGCACGGCGGCATGCCCGTCGTCGTCGACCAGCTCCGGGGCGCCGACGTCCTCCGCATGCGGCGGGCGTCGGGATCGTGACGGCCTGATGGGCGACCTGCTCCGGCCGTTCGAGTTCGAGTTCTTCCGCAACGGCCTGGCCGTCGCCGTGCTCGCCGGCGCCCTGTGCGGGCTGGTCGGCGTGTACGTGGTGCTGAAGGGGATGAGCTACATCGGCCACGGCCTGTCGCACGCCATCTTCGGGGGGTTCGCGGCGAGCGCCCTGCTGGGGGTGAACCTCCTGCTCGGGGCGGGGGCGTGGGGCGTGGCGTCGGCCCTGATGATCAACGGGGTCACCCGGCGGCGGGTCATCGGCTCCGACGCCGCCATCGGTGTGGTCACGACCGCCTCGTTCGCCCTCGGACTGGCCCTGTTCGCGGTGTTCGGGCGCCGGGGGCGCAGCTTCGACGCCGCGCTGTTCGGGAGCATCCTCGGCGTCTCCGTGGCCGACGTCGTGGTGGTCGGCCTCGTCACCGCCTTCGCCGCCGGGGTGGTGTTCTTCGCCTACCGGCCCCTGCTGTTCACCACGTTCGACCCCGAGGTGGCCGAGGCGTCGGGCGTGCGCACGGCCCGCCTCGACGCCCTGCTCATGCTCGTGCTCGCCCTCGCCATCGTGGCCACCATGCAGGTGCTGGGCGTCACCCTGATCGCCGCCACGCTGGTGATCCCGCCGACGGTGGCCCGGATGCTCACCAACTCGTTCTCCCGGATGCTCGTCCTGTCGACGGCCATCGGGGCGACGTGCGGGTTCGTCGGGATGAACCTCAGCTATCACCTCGACATCCAGTCCGGGCCCACCATCGTGCTGGTGGGCGCCGCCGTGTTCGCGGTGGTGTTCGCGGTCACCGGCCCGCGGGGCCGCCGCCGCGCCGCCATGCCGGACCACGCGCCCGCACCGGCCGGGCCCACGCTGCATTCGTAGAGCGGGGGGCGCCACTGCCGGAGGCGGCCGCTGCCCTCGGCCTTCCGCGGGCCCGGTGGGACCCGCCGTCGGGCGAGTCGCTCGACCCGGAGTGGATCACCTGGACCCGAGCGTCGCGGGGTACGCAGTGGCGAGGGCGCGCCGTCTGGCGGGGAGCGGAACGGTCCAGGGCGACCGGCGCTCCGGGTCCTCACTCCCAGCGGAAGGTGGCCGCCGCGGCCGCCGGCGCGGCCACCGCCCACGCCGCCAGCACCGCCCACGCCCTTCCCGGCACCGACGCGCCGGCGGCCAGGGCCCCGTGCAGGGCGTCGGACAGGGCGGCGGCGGGCAGGGCCCGGGCGACGACCCCGAGCGCGGCGGGGAGGCGGTCGACGGGCACGACCATGCCCCCGAGGAGCAGCAGCACGAGGTAGGCGCCGTTGGCCGCGGCCAGGGTCGTCATGGCCGGCAGCGTCCCCGCCATCAGGAGCCCGGCACCGGCGAACCCGACCGTGGCGAGGAGCACGGCCACCAGTGCGAGCAGGGCGTCGCCCCCGGGGCTCCATCCGAGGGCGAGGGCGACGGGGAGCAGGACGGCGACCTGGACGGCCTCGACGGCCAGGACGGCTGCCGTCTTGGCGGCCAGCAGCTCGCCCCGCCGCAGCGGCGTGGTGCCCAGGCGCTTGAGCACGAGGTACTCGCGCTCGAAGCCGGTGGCGATGGCCAGCCCGACCATGGCGGTCGACATCACGGCCAGGGCCAGGATGCCGGGGGCGAGGAAGTCAACGGGGTCGTCGGTGCCCGTCGGGAGCACGTCGACGACCGAGAAGAACACGAGCAGCAGCACGGGGATGCCGAGGGCGAGCAGGACGGACTCGCCCCGGCGCAGGGTCATCACCAGCTCGGCCCGAGCGTGGGCGGCCAGCCGCCGGAGCGTGCCGCCCTGCTCCGGCGGCGGCGGGACGTCGTCGGTCGCCGCCCCGTCCACCGGCGCGGCCGCCACCGCTTCCGGTGCCGGCACCGCCGGCGACGCGCCGGGCCCGGTGAGGCCGAGGAACACCTCCTCGAGCGTCGGGCGACCGGTGTGCAGCTCGCCCAGGGCCAGGTCGTGCTCGGCCAGCCAGGCGGTGAGGCGGGCGACGGCGGCCGGGGTGGGCTCGGCGTCGGCCCGGTAGTCGCCCGGCCGCTCCTCCGTCACCGGCGCGCCGAGGGCGGCGCCGAGGGACGCCGCGTCGAGCCCGGCGGGGGCGGCGAAGCGGATGACCCGCCGGTCGCCCATCGAGGAGGCGAGCTGGGCGGGGGTGCCCGCCGCCACCACCCGGCCGCCATCGACGATCACCACCCGATCGGCCAGGCGCTCCGCCTCGTCCAGCTCGTGGGTGGCGAGCAGGACGCAGGCGCCCCGGTCCCGGAGGCCGGCGATCACCGCCCTGATGGCCCGGCGGCCGGCCGGGTCGACGCCGGCGGTGGGCTCGTCGAGGAAGGCGACCGACGGCTTCCCGACCAGGGCGAGAGCGAGCGAGAGCCGCTGCTGCTCGCCTCCCGACAGTCGCCGCCAACGGGTCCGCGCCACCGAGGTCAGGCCGACCCGCTCCAGCAGGGCCTCCGGGCCCTCGGGGTCGGCGTGGTACGACGCGAACAGGCGGACGACGTCCAGCGCTCCCATGGCGGGGTAGACGCCGCCCCGCTGGAGCATCACGCCGATGGACGGGGCGAGTGCCGCCCGCTGCGACCGCGGGTCGAGGCCGAGGACGCGCACCCGTCCCGACGCCGGCCGGCGGTACCCTTCGAGCGCCTCGATGGTGGACGTCTTGCCGGCGCCGTTGGGCCCGAGCAGGGCGACCACCTCGCCCGCCGACGCCGTGAAGGACACGCCGTCGACCGCCACCAGGTCGCCGTACCGGACCACCAGGTCGGAAACGTCGACGGCCGGCATGGCGGCGCACGCTACCGTTCGGCCCTCATGATCGACGTCCGCCGGCTGCGCACCGAGCTCGACGAGGTGAAGGCGGCACTGGCCCGCAAGGGCGTCGACGCCGCGGAGGTGGACCGGGCCGCCGCCCTCGACGTGCGCCGCCGCCAGCTGGCCGGTCGTCGCGACGAGGTGCGGGCCGCCGTCAAGGCGCTCTCGCACCAGGTGGGCCGCGCCCGGCGGGACGGTGACGCCGGCGCGGCCGACAAGGCGGCCGCCGAGAGCCGGGCGCTGGGCGAGGAGGCGGGCGCCCTCGAGGCGGAGACGAGCGCCGTCGAGGCGGAGTTGCACGACCTGCTCCTGCGCATCCCGAACACGCCGGCGCCCGATGCGCCCGACGGCGCCTCGGCCGAGGACAACGTGGTGGTGCGGGTCGAGGGCCACGACCCCGACCGCTTCCAGCCCCACCAGCGCGTCCCCCACTGGGAGATCGGCGCCCACCTCGGCATCCTCGACCTGGAGCGGGGCGCCCGCATCTCGGGGTCGATGTTCGTCGTCTACCGGGGCGCCGGGGCCACGCTCGTGCGGGCCCTGTGCCAGCTCGGCCTGGACCGCAACGCCGACGCCTTCGAGGAGATCCGCCCGCCCACGCTCGTCCGCACCGACACGCTGACGGCCACCGGCCAGCTGCCCAGGTTCGCCGACGAGGCGTACCACCTCGAGCGCGACGACCTGTGGGCCATCCCCACGGCCGAGGTGCCGCTCACGTCGCTCGGCCGCGACGAGTTGTTCGACCAGTCGGCCCTGCCCGTGCGGCTGATGGCCCACACCACCTGCTACCGGCGGGAGGCGGGTTCGGCAGGCCGGGACACCCGCGGCCTGCTTCGCGTCCACGAGTTCGACAAGGTGGAGATCCTCGCCTTCTCCACGCCCGAGCAGGCCGAGGCCGTCCACCTGGAGCTGCTGTCCCGGGCGGAGCGGGTGCTCCAGGAGCTCGGCCTCGGCTACCGGGTGGTCGACATCTGCACCGGCGACCTGGGCCAGTCGCACGCCCGCGCCTTCGACCTGGAGGTGTACTCACCGGGCGTCGACCAGTGGCTGGAGGTGTCGTCGGTCTCGTGGTTCAGCGACTACCAGGCCCGGAGGGCGAACATCCGGTTCCGCCCGGCCGACGGCCGGGGGACCGCCTTCGTCCACACGCTGAACGGCTCGGCGCTGGCCGTCCCCCGGGTCTGGGCGGCCGTGGTGGAGACCAACCGCAGGCCCGACGGCTCGGTCCGCCTCCCCGACGTGCTGGCGCCCTACCTGCGCGGCCAGCAGGTGATCCCCGCGCCCGGCTGATCGCGGCGGCCCCCGTCCCGGGAACGCCGGGGCGGCTCCGGTAGCGTCCGTCCGGTGGCGCACGTGCACGACGTCCCGCCTCCCGAGGGCCCCCTGCTGCTCAGCCACCGGGTGCTCCTCGGCGTCGTCGCCGTGGCCGCCGTGGTGACCTTCGTGGCGGCGGCGGTCCTGTGGCCGAGCGGGCGGGACACCGGCGTGGCCCGCTTCCTCGGGCCCGCCGCCGACCTCGTGTCCGCCACCGCCGAGCAGGTCGAGGTGAAGCCGTGCTTCGGCACCGGCGCCGCCGAGGGCGTGCGGTGCCGGGAGGTGACGGTCGTGCCGTCGGAGGGGCCCGACGAGGGGACGGCCGTCGTCCTCCAGGTGGCGGAGGGGCCGGGGTCGCCGCCCGTCGAGGAAGGGGACCGGGTCGTCCTGGGGTTCACGGCCGACGCCCCGCCGGGGAGCCAGTACTACCTGGCCGACTTCCAACGGAAGACGCCGATGGTCCTCCTGGTCCTCCTCTTCGCCGTCGCCGTGGTCGTCCTCGGCCGCATGCGGGGCCTGCGGGCGCTGCTGGGCCTGGGCTTCACCCTCGTGCTGCTGGTGACGTTCCTCATCCCGGCCGTCCTCGAGGGGGAGAGCCCGGTGGCGGTGGCCGTGGTGGCGGCGTCGGCGATCCTGCTGGTCAACCTGTACCTGGCCCACGGCCCGAGCCTGGCCACCACGACGGCCGTGGTGGGGACGTTGGCGAGCCTGGCGCTCATCGGCCTGCTGGCCGTCGCCTTCGTCGGCGCCACCCACCTGACCGGCATGGGCTCGGAGGAGGCCTCGTTCCTCCAGGCCGCGTCGGGGCGGGTGAACCTGGAGGGGCTGCTCCTCGGCGGCATCATCATCGGCTCCCTCGGCGTGCTCGACGACGTCACCGTCACCCAGGCGTCGGCGGTCTGGGAGCTGCACGCCGCCAACCCCACCCTGGGCCCGGCCGGCCTGTACCGTTCGGCGCTGCGCATCGGGCGCGACCACGTGGCGTCGACGGTCAACACGCTGGTCCTCGCCTACGCCGGCGCCTCCCTCCCGCTCCTCATCCTCCTGGTCGAGGCCAACCGCCGGGTGGCCGACGTCCTCACCGGCGAGGTGGTCGCCGCCGAGATCGTGCGCACGCTCGTCGGCAGCGTCGGGCTCGTGGCGTCGGTGCCCATCACCACCGCGCTGGCGGCGCTCGTCGCCGGCGGCGGCCCCTGGCACCGACCACCGGCCGCCGACGCCCTCGAGCCTCCGGCATAATGGGAACGATTCCCATGAACGGCTCCTCCCAGCCCGTCCTCGAGGCCGAGGCCCTTTCGTTCGCCTACGGCCCCGAGGCGGTCCTCGACGGGGTCGACCTGGCCGTGGCGCCCGGCGAGTTCGTGGCCCTGGTGGGGCCCAACGGATCGGGCAAGTCGACGCTCCTGCGCTGCCTGCTCGGGCTGCTGGCGCCCTCGTCGGGGGCGGTCCGCCTGTTCGGGGCCGAGCCGGGCCGGCTCACCGACCGCTGGCGGCTCGGCTACGTCCCCCAGACGGCGGCGGTGGCGCGCGAGCTGCCGGCGACCGTCGAGGAGGTCGTCGGCGCCGGGCGGCTGGCGAGGTCGGGCTGGCGCCGGCGCTTCCGGGAGGAGGACCGGGCCGAGATCGAGCACGCCATGTCGGCCGTCGCCCTGCTCGAGCACCGGGGCCGTCGGGTCAGCGAGCTCTCGGGCGGGCAGCTCCAGCGGGCGTTCATCGCCAAGGCGCTGGCCGGCCAGCCCGAGCTGCTGGTGCTGGACGAGCCGGTCGCCGGCATCGACGCCGAGTCGCAGCACCGGTTCCGCGACTCGCTGGTCCACCTGGTGGAGGAGCACGCGGCCGCCGTGCTGCTGGTGTCCCACGAGCTGGGCGCGGTGGCCGACGACCTCGACCGCGTGGTGGTCATGCGCCGCGGCCACGTGTACTTCGACGGTCCCCCCGCCGACCTGGCGGCCACCGGCGTCAGCCTCGGCGTCCACCAGGACGACCTGCCGCTGTGGCTGGAGGGCCTGGTCCGTCCCGAGAACGGTAGCGACGGCACGGACCGCCCGGGCCCCGTGGGGCGCTAGCGTCGACCGTCGATGACGACGGCGCAGACGGTGTTCGCCATCGCCCTGGGCGCCGTCACGTTGCTGATCACCGCCTTCGCCGTGTACGTGGTGTCGTCGACCATGTGGTCGGGGCGTTGGCTGCGCAGGAGGAGGCGACGGTGACCGACCAGCGGGGCAGCGTCTACCAGGGCCGTTCGGGCCAGTGGGCGTTCCTCACCCATCGCATCACCGGGTTCCTCGTCTTCTTCTTCCTCCTCCTGCACATCGTCGACGTGGCCCTGGTCGCCCGGCCGCACCTGTACGACGAGGTGCACGAGCTGTACGGCAACGTGATGCTGCGGCTGTTCGAGGTCGGGCTGCTGTTCGCCCTCGTGTACCACTCCCTGAACGGGCTGCGGGTGGTGATGCTCGACTTCTTCCCGGGCAGCATCCGCAACGAGAGGCGCATGCTCAGGGCCGTCGTCGTGCTGAGCGTCCTCCTCACCGTCGTCGGCGGCTACGTCATCCTGAAGCCGTTCATCGACGGGCGGATCCTGTGACCGCGCCCACCACCGAGCGGCCGCCGCAGGCACCCGAGGGCGGGACCCGGGGCCAGCCGTTCGGGCGGCGGCCGCGGCCGAACTTCGAGACGTGGTCGTGGTTCTTCATGCGGATATCGGGCCTGGCCCTGCTGTTCCTGGCCCTCGTCCACTTCGCCCTCACCCACATCGTCAACGACGTCGTGGAGACCGATCACCGCTTCGTCGCCCAGCGCTGGGACAACCCGCTGTGGCGGCTGTTCGACTGGGCCCTGCTGGTGCTGGCGCTGCTCCACGGGCTGAACGGGCTGCGGTGGATCATCGACGACTACGTGCGCACGCCCGCCCGCCGGGCGGTGGTGAAGGCCGTGCTGTACTCCCTGTCGTTCGGGCTGCTGGGCCTGGGCACGCTGACCATCGTGACGTTCGAGGGGTAGCGTCGGATCCCTATGGCCGACCTCCCCGACCTCGGTGTGCCGTACCGGTACGAGCCGGCCGCAGCCGACGGCGGCCCCACCGCCGGGCTCACCTTGCTGGTCCTCCACGAGGCCGGCGGCGGCGAGAGCTCCCTGGTCGACACCGCCCGGCGCATCGCCCCCGGTGCTGGGATCCTGAGCCCCCGAGGCACGCTGGAGAACGAGGGCGGCGGGTACCGGCACCTGCCGCCGCCGCCCGTCGAGGAGGAGGGCGTCGTCCACGACCCCGACCTGCCCACGCCGCACGAGCAGGCCGTCCACGACTGCACGCCGGGCCTGGCCGCCTTCCTGGCTGCCGCCGCCGACGGCCTCGGCTTCGACGCCGACAACGTCTGCGCCCTGGGTTTCTCGGAGGGTGCCACGGCGGCCGTCGCCCTGTTCTACGACCACCCGAAGGTCCTGCGGGCCGCCATCGTGTTGAGCGCCCGCCAGCCGTTCAGGCCTCCCCGGGGCCGCATCCTCGACAAGCGCGAGATCTTCTGCGCCACCGGGCGTAACGACGAGACGGTCACCATGGACGACTACGAGGAGCTGGTCGAGGGACTGGTCACCGCGGGAGCCGATGTGGAGCTGCACTGGTACGACGCCGGGCACGAGCTGTGCGACCAGGAGGTCGACGATGCCCGCACCTGGGTGGGGAAGCGCCTCGCCGACGACGAGTGACCGGGATCGGCCCGCCATGAGCGACGGCGTCAAGACGCTGGTCGCCGCCGAGCTGGGCGCCGCCCGTCGCCGTTCGCTGGCGATCCTCGACCCCCTCGACGACGACGACCTGAGCCGCCAGCACTCCCGCCTCATGTCACCGCTGGTGTGGGACCTGGCCCACGTCGCCAACTACGAGGAGCTGTGGCTGCTGCGGGCCGCCGCCGCCCACCCGGGCGTCCGCCGGGACGTCGACCACCTCTACGACGCGTTCCGCCACCCCCGCGCCAACCGCCCCGCCCTGCCGCTCCTCCCGCCCGGCGAGGCGCGCGCCTACGCCGCTCGGGTGCGCGACGAGGTGCTGGCCGTGCTGGACCGGACGGAGCTCGACCCCTCGGTCGCCCTGCTGGACCGGGCCTTCGTCTACGGCATGGTGATCCAGCACGAGCACCAGCACGACGAGACGATGCTCGCCACCCGCCAGCTCATGGGCGAGGCGGCCGCCCCGTTGGATGTCCTCCTCCCCCCGGCGACGGGCGCGCCGGCCGGGACGCTGCCCGCCGAGGTGGCGGTCGACGGCGGCACCTACGTCCTCGGCACCGACCTGGAGCCGTGGGCCTACGACAACGAGCGGCCCGCCCACGAGGTCACCGTCGGCCCGTTCCGGATCGACACCACTCCCGTCACGAACGAGCGCTACGCCGAGTTCTTGGCGGCCGGTGGCTACGACGACCCCCGGTGGTGGACGCCGGACGGCTGGGTGTGGCGCATGGAGGCGGGTCTCGAGCACCCGGAGTTCTGGCGTCGAGAGGGCGACGGTGCATGGAGCGTGCTGCGGTTCGGCCGCCGCCTCGACCTGCCCCCGACCGAGCCCGTGCAGCACGTGTGCTGGTACGAGGCCGACGCCTGCGCCCGTTGGATGGGCAAGCGGCTCCCCACCGAGGTGGAGTGGGAGGTGGCGGCCACCACCGGCCCCGGCGGCGCCAAGCGGTGGTGGCCGTGGGGCGAGGCCGCAGCCACCCCGGCGCACGCCAACCTGGGCCAGCGCCACGACGGCCCGTCGCCGGTGGGCGCCTACCCCGAGGGCGCCAGCGGGTGGGGCTGCCACCAGATGATGGGCGACGTGTGGGAGTGGACGTCGTCGGACTTCGCCGCCTACCCCGGCTTCGCCCCGTTCCCGTACCGCGAGTACTCCGAGGTGTTCTTCGGGAGCGACCACAAGGTGCTGCGGGGAGGGTCATGGGCGACGGCGCCTTCCGCCGTGCGCGGGACGTTCCGCAACTGGGACCTCCCGGTCCGCCGCCAGATCTTCTCCGGCTTCCGCTGCGCCCGCGACGACGGTCGGCGGTCCTGAGCGGTGTGCCGGTTCCTGGCGTACCTCGGCGCGCCGCGCACCCTGGAGTCACTGCTCGTGGAGCCCGGCCACTCGCTGCTGCGCCAGTGCTGGGAGCCACACCACCAGGTGAGCGGCGTCGTGAACGCCGACGGCTTCGGCGTCGGCTGGCACGACCGCGACCGGCGCCCCGAGCCAGCCCTCTACCGCTCGACGCTGCCCTTGTGGGCTGACCGGTCGTTCCTGAGCATGGCCGGACTGGTGGCGGCCGGGTCGGTGCTCGCTGCCGTCCGCAGCGCCACGCCGCCCCTGCCCACCGAGGCTAGCGCCACACCGCCGTTCGCCGACGGCCCGTGGCTGTTCGCCCACAACGGCGCCGTCGCCGGCTTCCACGACGGGGCCGCCGCCCGCCTGCGCCGGGCGCTGACCGAACGGCGGGAGGCCGGCATCCTGGGGCCGACCGACAGCGAGGTGGTCTTCGCCCACGTCCTCGACCGCCTCGACGCCGGCGCCGCGCCCGCCACCGCCCTGGCCGGCGCGGTGGAAGCGGTCGCCGCCGCCACCGGCGGCGCCGGGCCCAGCCGGCTCAACCTCGTCCTCTCCGACGGCGAGCGCATCGCCGCCACGGCGTGCGGCGACTCGCTGTTCGTGCGGGCGGGCGGAGGCGCCGTCGTCGTGGCGTCGGAGCCGTTCGACGAGGAGGGCGGGTGGGAGCGGCTGCCCGACGCCACCGTCATCGAGGCGTCGGCCGCGGCGGGCGTGGGGAGGACCGCTCTGTGACCGGACCCGAGCCCGTGCGCGTCGACGTCCACCTGGGGCCCGAGGCCATCGCCTCCGCCCTCCGCGACGACGTCCGTGCCGGCCTGGGCGCGCCGCCCCGCGAGCTGCCGCCGAAGTGGTTCTACGACGAACGGGGCTGCGAGCTGTTCGACCGGATCACCCGCCTTCCCGAGTACTACCCGACCCGCCGCGAGCGGGAGATCCTGGCGCGCGAGGCGGCCACCATCGCCGATCGCGCCGGCGCCGACACGCTGGTCGAGCTGGGTTCGGGGACGTCCGAGAAGACGCGGCTCCTCCTCGACGCCATGGCCGCCACGGGTTCCCTCCGGCGCATCGTGGCCTTCGACGTCAGCGAGCCGACCATCCGGTCCGCCACCGCCGCCCTGGCCCGGGAGTACCCGGGTACCTCGGTGCACGGCGTGGTGGGCGACTTCGACCACCACCTCGACCGCCTGCCGGGCGGCGGGCGGCGCATGGTCGCCTTCCTCGGCAGCACCATCGGGAACCTGCGGCCGGCGGAGCGCAAGCGCTTCCTCGCCGACGTGGCCGCCGGGATGGAGCCGGGCGACTCGCTGCTCCTCGGCACCGACCTGGTGAAGTCGCGAGCGCGCCTGGAGGCGGCCTACGACGACTCGGCGGGCGTCACCGCCGAGTTCAACAAGAACGTCCTCACCGTGCTCAACCGCGAGCTGGGCGCCGACTTCGACCCGGCACAGTTCGCCCACGTGGCGCGCTTCGACGAGGACGACGAGTGGGTCGACCTGGGCCTGCGCTCCCGGCGCGCCCAGCTGGTGACGATCCCGGACCCGGGCCTGTCGATCAGCCTGGACGACGGCGAGGTCATCCGTACCGAGATCAGCGCCAAGTTCCGGCGGCCGGGCGTCGAGTCGGAGCTGGCCGGGGCGGGACTGGAGCCCGCCGCGTGGTGGACCGACGCCCGGGGCGACTTCGCACTGTCGCTCTCGTTCGCCGTCTAGAGCATCTCTGTCGCCCGTACGCCGGGCGTCGTGTGGGCCCGGGCCAGCAACCGTTCCGGCGGTTCCGGCGGCAAGAACGGGCGCATAGCGCCCCAATCCGCGGCCGGAGCCCACCCCTGGGCCAACTGCGCCGAGCTGATCGCCGAGTTCTTTCCCCAGGCACCAGTCGCGCCGCCGGGACGGGAACGGCGCGCCGCGGCAGCGATCAGCGGGAGGATCAGTAGCCGCGGCGCCGGCGGACGACCCGGCGCGACCGGGTAGCTACCGGGTAGGGGTCCTCGACGATCTCCTCCTCGATGACGTCGGGCCGCCGGTCCACCACCACGTCGCGGTCGTAGAGCACGCGGCGCCGCGGGCCGGCGGCGGACCACTGCCCGGCCGCCACGACGAGCACCATCAGGACCGCCAGGATGATGAAGAACGTGATCATGCCGGCTCTGTTCCCGCGCTCCGCGGGCCGGAAACCGTGCTGTGGTGCCAGGTTTGCCGCCAGGAGCGACCGGGCACGGTCTGCTCGTCGAGCGATCCACGGCAAAGGAGACGACGTGTACATCGGCCTGGGAACCCTGATCCTCATCATCATCCTGATCCTTCTCCTCACCTAGCCGACGACGCGCCCCAGGGGGGCGGCGGGCGCGGGCGCGGTGGCGACGGCGGCAGCGACGGGGGGCGGCTCGACGGGTCGCGGTGGTGCCCGCGAGAACGGCGCCGACACCGAGGGCGGGCGGCGGGGCCGGCTTCGCGCACCGCACACCTCGTCGCTTGCCCTGCCGCACCGTCCCGTTCGACCCGGCCGGGCGAGGTCGGGACGACTGCCCGGCACCGGTGCACCGCCGCTCTCCGCGGGAGCGGGCCATCGGCGACCGGCTGCGGGGGCACGCCCCCGGGCCGCCCGGTACGGTGGCGGCCTCTGGGAGGTCTCGCCGATGGTCCCTGGTCCGGTGCCGTCTCCCTGGGGGCGTAGGTCAGTGGTAGACTGCG
>Ga0247717_1000069_pt1 | contig 28838 bp, 25 predicted proteins | sample 24E_NmetaG_FD_189047 | JGI IMG/M metagenome (GOLD analysis project Ga0247717, IMG submission 189047) | Soil microbial communities from hillslope of Landscape Evolution Observatory, University of Arizona, Oracle, AZ, United States - 2-4-E_N | ecosystem: Engineered > Artificial ecosystem >... | reverse complement strand
GACGACCCCCGCGACCCCGATCGCGAGCAGGACCGGGACGATGACGAGGGTGAGGCGCCCCGTCCGGCAGGGTCGCGAGGATGGCCTCGCGTCTCTGGAGGAAGAGGAACGCGAGGCCAATGCCGGCCGCGGACCCGGCCGCGAACGTCGTGAGGGCGCTGCGGGCGACGGCCTGCGTCGCCGCGCGCGCGTTGCATGCGCCATCGCCGGGCTCGCGCCAACGCCGCGGCCGCGAAGAGACGGTCGCCGACTGGGTCCGCCGGTATCCATGTCATGACGACCGTGCTTGAGGGTCGCTCGCGCTGGATCACCCGCCTGGGACGCGGACCTCCACGCTACGCGACGCGAGGTCCACGTCGCGGCAGCTTTGGGTGCAGGCGTGTTCGATGAGGCGGAACTCGAACGCGTAGGTGCCTGCAGAGGGCACCTCGACCGTGAGGTTCCAGGACGGCCAGGCTCCGTCGATGTCCACCACGTCTGTGGTGTGAATCTCAAGCCACACGTGCACGCGCTGAGCGGCGGGCTCGAGCTTGACGAAGCGAACCCAGTCCACGGTGCCTGGTTCCCGATCGATGAAGTCCCCGGTGGTGGGACCCTCGACTCGGAACGCGACCGACGTGTTTGCGACGCGGACGACGCTCACATTGAGGCCTTCGCGGTGGCCTTCGACGGCGCGGTACTCCGCCGCGTAGGGGAGGTCCTCACCGGGGGGCGGGGGAAATCGCCACACGCATCCGGCCAAGAGCGCCGCGACGACAACCGAGGCGCCGATGGCCGCGAGGGCTGGGATGAAGGCATGTCCATGCGCACGCCCTGCTCCGGCATCACACGACCCACGGTCGGCAGGTTGCGCGGGAACTACCGCAACCCCCTCGCAGTCGGGTTGGTAGTCAACTCGCGGGTCACAGGCACCTCCAAGATCGCTTCCGTCTCGCTGCTCCCGCAGCCCACTGCGCAGTAAGCCTTCGCGATGCGGATCCAGACCCGCTCGGGCTGCCGAGGGGGGTGGGCCGTGGCGGTCCAGGTCGAGATCAACGGTTCCGGCAACATCACATCCGACGCCACCGGCATCCGTCCCCTCGTGTTGGCCGTGCTTGACGGTGGAGCCCGTTGGATCACCCGCCCGGGACGCGGACCTCCACGGTCCGGGAGGCGAGGTCCACGTCACGGCAGCTTTGGGTGCAGGCGTGTTCGATGAGGCGGAAATCGAACGCGTAGGACCCTGCAGAGGGCACCTCGACCGTGAGGTTCCAGGACGGCCAGGCGTGCTCGCCGACCACATCGGTGGTGAAGATTTCAAGCCAGACATGCACGCGATCGAAGGCGCGATCGAGCCTGACATACCGAACCCACTCCACGGTGCCTGGCTCCTGGTTGAAGCTGGACCAGGTGGAGGGCCCCTCGACGAGGAAGGCAACAGACGAGTTCGTGACGCGCACGACGCTGACGTTGAGGCCTTCGCGGCGGCCCTCGACACCGCGGTAGACGGCCTCGAAGGGGAGATCCTCGCCGGGAGGCTCGGGGAACCGCCACGTGCACCCGGAAACGAGCAACACCGCGACGACTAGCAGCGTGGCCGGGATTGGCCCTTGGTTTCGGGTGATAGAATGCAAGTCAGTTCACTTGGTCTCCCTGGCATGGCCAGATTGAATCTCGGCATAGGCGTCGTGGTGACGCGCTCGGAGGCGCTCGGTCTCCCCATATCCGAGGAGCCGCAGCCACGCGCCGTAGGAGGCGGGATCGTCCAGCGTCGCCTCGTCCCCGTGAAGGTGATGCCATGGATCACGGTCTCCCAAGAAGGGCCCGTTGGCTGCCCAATGCTGAGCGTTGGTTTCTCGCAAACCGGCGCCGATGTCGTTGCTGGGGCCCAAGTTGTAGGACCAGCGCCGCGGGCCGTAATCATTCTGCTGGCTCTCCACACGATACCACATGATGTAGTCTTGCTGGTTGTGGTGGTACACATCTGACCTTCCATTATCATCGAGCCCGCGGTCTTGCGAGGGCTCTATCGTCCCAATGAGGTTGTGGCCGAGTTCGTGGATGAAAGATCGTCGTTGCATGGCGTCCACTTCCCACGGGAAGTACACGTTCATCATGCAGCCGTGGAAGAGGACGAACATGAAGCCCGGAGCGCTGCCCATGCCTACCGTGCGATCTTCCCACGGGAGAACACCGCACGAGGACTGCATCGAGTCGGCGATGAGCGCGTAGTGGAAAACTCCCCGCTTGACCATGGGCATGTTCGTATTGTAATAGCTCTTCCACTGCGACTCAGTGTTGAAGGGCTTCTGATAGGGCACCTTGTACCCAACGAAAATGTGGAGCCGGAAGCCCTTGCCTTGGAAGAGATTCTTTGCGATCGTTGCCTGCTCGTCGGTCAGCGCGATCAGGCACCGCCCGCTTTCGAAGCACTTGTCCATCACGTCCTGCCAAACGTAAATGTCCCGGACGGTCGGCGATGGATACTCGCATGGGCTGCCGCCGTCGCGGCAGAAGATGGCGTTGCGGTCGTGCATCGGGTACCACTGCGACTCGAGGTAGTCGTTGAGCCCGTCGAAATCGTGGTCGGGGTTGCCGTCGCTCGTGCCCTGGGCCGCTTCTCGGCATAGAACGAGCCCGTCCTGGTCGACGTCGCGCGTGTCGGCCGTGTGAATGGACTCGGAGGAGGTCGCGGAACCGCCGCGCCCGTCGTTCACGGTGAGGCGGATGGTGAAGGTGCCGCCGGGGCACGCGTAGGTCTTGGTCTTCGTGGGCCCGCCCGTGGCCGTGGTCCCGTCGCCCCAGACCCAACTGTACGCGATTGGGTCGCCGTCGGGATCCCCCGAGCACCCCGCTTCCACACGAACGAGCAAGATTGAATCGAAGTAGGTCTGGAAGCATGCCGTCGGCGCGCGGTTCGCAGGCGGAGGCGAGCTTCCTGAGTGGCTCACGGAGCAGCTGACGTCGGCACCGCCGGGGCGGTTCGTCGTGCCTTGGACGAGGACGCTGGAGGCAAAGGCGACGTTGGCGTTCAGCTGCGTCGTGGTGATCGAGCCGGCCGTGAAACCTTCGGTCCCTCCCGTGTTGAAGGGCGGCGTGTCGGTCGGGTTCGGCAGGAGATAGTACGTCGTGGACCACGCGTTGGACTGCCAGTGGATCCACGCCCCACCGTCGACGCGAAGGCGGTACCACTGACCATACGACGTGGTCCCCGTATAGGCAAACTGCGTGAGCGTTCCCGAGCCGGACGCGCTCCAGATGGTCGTCCACGCGCCGTCGGTGTCCGCCGGCGTATACGTGGCAGACGTGGCAAGGTGCACGGTGCCCGATACGGGGGCCGGCGACGGCCCGGATGACGTCACGGCCGTGTAGCTCGTGGTCGTCGAGGGGTTCCGGTTCGTCGTCCCTTCGACCCGCACGCTCGAGGTGTATGCGAGGTTCGCGTCCGTCGGCGTCGTGGTGATGGAACCGGCAGTGAAACCGTCGGTGCTGGGCGTATTGTACGGGGCGGTGTTCATCGGGTTGGGCTGGAGATAGTACGTCGTGGACCCCGCGTTGGACTGCCAATGGATCCACGCCCCGCCGTCGATCTGGATCCGGTACCATTGGCCGTACGACGTGGTGCCGGTGTAGCTGAAGCGGGTGAGGGTGCCGGAGCCCGTCGTGCTCCACATGAGCGACCAGCCGGGGTCCGAATCGGGAGGCGCAACGGTCTCCGCCCTATTCAACGTGGCACTGCCCGAGTCCGTGCCCATAGGAGAAACTGAGACCTCCTCACCCTCCTCGGAATCCTCGCCCGATCCCCGCCTCACCGCGCTCAGGGTGGCGTCGAGCGAGCCGAGGGAGTCGTTGGTCGCGTGCACGAGTCCGGTGTCATGAGCCGAACCCGGTGCGCGGTCGTCCTGCGAATCGCTCACGTCCGCGGAATGGCTGTCATTGTGTGTGTGTGTGTGTGTGTGTTCGCGTATCCGGCCTGCCTGCGTACTCCGTCGCTGGCTCTTGGGCCGTGCCGTCCTCGGCCGATTCGGCGAGGACGAACCCCGGTAGCCCGGGGGCAATCAGAGCGGCCACCACGATCCACGATCTGATCCTTGTCCAACTGCCTCCCATGGCATGACAGAAGCACGCCACCCGGACATGTACGTTTCGTTGCGACTGAGTATGGCACCTGCTCCGCTGGCTTGGAGACTGCGCTCGACGGTCGGGCCGGCCTCGCACGGCGCCAGTTCCTCGACGTGGTCAAGGGGACCCGGGAGGACGCGGGACTTCGGGAGCGTCTTTCCCCCGGGGCGCGAACAGCGCCGCCCGGCGCCCGTCGAGCCCCCGCCCCCGGGCGAAGGCGAGGACGACGCCCGCGACGCCGATCGCGAGGAGCACGGGGACGATCACGAGGTTGAGGCGCGCGTCCGGGAGGACCGCGAGGATGGCATCGCGCCCTTCGAGGAAGAGGAGGGCGAGGACGAGGCCCGCGCCCGACCCGGCCGCGAACGTCGTGAGCGCGCTCCGGGCGACGGCCTGCGTCGCCGCGCGGGCCTCGGTCGCCGCGACCCCGCGTTCGCGCCAGCGCGCGGCCGCCGCGAAGAGGCCTTCCCCGATCGCGTAGGCGCCCGCGGCCGTGACGAGGAGCGCGGCCGCGACCCACACCGCGAAGTCGGGCTCGCCGCCCGGAAAGAGGCCGCTCAGGGGCGAGGGCCCGAACTGCTGCAGGACCTTCACCCACTGGAGGCGCGTGTACCCGTACCCCATGAGGAAGATGGCGCCGACCGTGACGGTGCGGTAGAGCGCGACGCGGCGCGTCGAGAGCATCGCGAGCGCGGCGGCCGTGAGCGTCCCCGTGAGGACGAGCGTGGGCGCGTACCCCAGGGGGGAGCGGTCGAGAGGCCCGAGCGGCACGCGCGGGAACGACTCGATGAGCCGGAACGATCCGATCGCGAGGGCGAGCGCGAGGACGAGCGCCGCGGCGACCGCGACGGCGACGACGCGGAGGACGAACGGCGCGGGGACCGCGACCTTCATCGCGCGACCCCCGGGCGCGCGGTGCCGCTGAGGAGCACCGCTTCGATGGTCTGCCGCGAAGGGTCCCACTCGACGACGCTCGCGCCGATGCGACGAAGGCGCTGGATGCGCGGACGCTCGGCGCGCGCGAGGAGCGCGGCGACGTCGCGACCGTACTCCTTCGGGCTCGGGATGAGCGTGTGGACCGTCGGCGAGACGACGAGCACGGGGAGGCGTCGGCGGCGCCGGCCCACGAGCGCGCGCAGGCGCTTCACGGCCGCGAACTCGGGTTCGTCCGCGCGGCCCGCGCGCGTCACGATGACGATGAGCGGCCGGTCGGTGACGAGGTGCCGGTGGCAGCGGTCGAGCGCGCCCGCGAGCCCCTCGCGCGGCGGCTGCGGCGAGAGCGCGGTGAAGGCGCGCTGGAGCTTGAGGAGCTGCTTGCGCCCCACTTCAGGATAAAAGAAGTCGCGGCCCGTGCCGTTGTAGACGTACGCGCCGAGGCTGTAACCGCGGTCGAGGAAGAACTGCGCGATGCCCTGCGCCGCCTTGACGGATTCCTCGAACGCGTTCACGACGGTGTTGCCGACCTCCATGTAGTCGGCCGTGTCGAGAAGCAGCCACACCGCCTTCTTGCCTTCCTTCTCGTACTCGTTCACGAGCGGCGCTTCGGACCCGTCGAGGACGCCGGGCCTGCGCGCGGTCGCCTTCCAGTTGATCGACTTCACGGGGTCGCCGTACGTCATCGCGCGGATCTCGCGGAACTCGCTCGTGCGGATGCCGAGCGTCGCGCGATCGTTCTCGGGGGCAAGCTGCTTCGCGAAGCCCTGGGAGGATCGCACGCGGCGCACAGGCGACGGCTTCGGGCGCACCTCGAGGGCGAGCGGCTCGCCGATCTCGCCTGCGGTCGGTCCGCGGATCCCGGGCCCGTGGACGCTTTCCACCCGGAGGGGCGGGAGCACGTACATGCCTCGGCGCGTCGCGCGCATCGTGAAGACGTGCCGCCCTTCGAGACGACCGGCCTCCTTCACCGCGACGTGGAGGTTCGAGCCCTCGACGAGGTCGAAGAAGTCAGGGAGCTTCTGGTGGAACTCGAGGACGCCGCGGCCTCCCGAAGCCGTGTAGCGGATCTCGACCTCGACGAGGTCGCCCGCGCGCGGCGTCGCGGAGGAGAGGCTCACGCGCGCGGTGACGCCGTGCGGGTTGTCGACGAGGAGGCCCGCGAAGAGGGCGAGGAGCGGGGCGAGGCCGGCTGCGAGGTAGAGGAGGTTGCCCGCGGCGAGGCCCGCGGCGAGGAGCGCGAGCGCCGCGACGAGGATGGTGAGGCCCGCCCGCGTCAGCATCGCTCGACCCTCCTCAGGCGGCAGATCCCCCGCTGTCCTTCCAGCGGAACGTCGTCGGGATCGGCACGTTCGCGACGACCTCGGAGACGATCCGTTCGGGACGCGTGCCCTCGATGATCTCGTCGAGATCGAGGATCGTGCGGTGCGCGAGCGCGTCCACCGCGAAGGTCTTGACGTCGTCAGGCACGACGAAATCGCGACCGTTCACGACGGCGAAGGCGCGCGAGAGCCGGAGGAGCGCGAGCGAGCCGCGCGGCGATGGGCCGACCTCGACCTTCGGGTGCGCGCGGATGCCGCGCACGATCTGGCCGATGTAGTCGAGCAGCTGGTCGTGGATGTAGACACGCGTCTCGACGATCGACTGCAGCTCGCGGAACTCCTCCGCGGAGACGACAGGCTTCAGATCGTCCGTGGGATCGTTCTTCGTCCACGCGATGCGTCGCTTCAGGATCTCGCGCTCGTCCTTGAGCTCCGGCGGGTAACCCGTCGAGAGGCGCATGAGGAAGCGGTCCATCTGCGCCTCGGGCAGCGGGTACGTGCCCTCCTGCTCGATCGGGTTCTGCGTCGCGAGCACGAAGAAGGGGGGCGCGAGCTTGAGCGTCTCGCCCTCGATCGTGACCTGGCGCTCCTCCATCGCCTCGAGGAGCGCGCTTTGCGTCTTCGGGGGCGCTCGGTTGATCTCGTCCGCGAGAAGCACGTTCGTGAAAACCGGTCCCTTCTGCAGCGTGAAGGCGCCCGTGCGCGGGTTCCACGTCTTCGTGCCGAGGATGTCCGAAGGAAGCAGGTCGGGCGTGAACTGCACGCGGCTCGACGCGCAGCCGATCGCGCGCGCGAAGACCTTGACGAGCAGCGTCTTGCCGAGGCCCGGGTAGTCCTCGAAGAGGACGTGGCCGTCGGAGAGCGCGCCGGCGAGAAGCTTCCTCAGGATGAGCGGTTGACCCACAAACGTGCGGCCGACGCTTCCGACGACGGTCTCGCACCGCGCCTTGATGCGGGGCCAATCGGAAGCGGGCGCGACGGGGACGGTCCTTGCGGGATTGTCGGTGCTCAGCGCGTCACCAGCCTGTCCATGACGGCGCGGTGCGCGTCCAGCCGGCGGCTGCGACGCGCGGTCTCCTCCGACTCGACCCTCGGCCGAGCGGACCGGGCCGCCGTCCAGAGGATCGCGTAGGAGATGAAAAGCCCTCCGAGAAAGGCGCCGAGCGGCCCCTGCACGTGCTCGAGCGCGGCGAGGAACCCGCTCGGGACGACGCCGACCGCGACGAGCCAGGAGACGGCCGACGCAAGCGGCACGTAGAGCACGAGCACCATGACGGCGACGAGCGTGGCGCGGCGCCGGGTGAGCGCTTCGCGCTTTGCGAGCGTCTCCAGCCGGGGCGGCCCAGGGGGCCACGTGTTGTTCGCGAGCCTCCGCCGCATGCGCAGGGCTTCCGCGACGGGGACGGCGGTGACGGCGAGGACGACGCCCCCGGCGATCGCGAGGAAGAGAAGGGGAGGCGCGCCGCCCGTGATCTCGACGACCGCCTGCCATGCGCCGATCGCGACGAGCGCTGAGCCTCCGAGGCCGAAGGCGAGCAGCGCCTCGACGCTCGCCGCGGCCCGCGCCTCGTCCTGGTAGCGATAGACCGCGAATCCCGCGACCGCGATCCCGAGCGCGACCCCGGCCGGCGTCCATTCGAGCAGGAGGAGGACGAAGAGGGCCGCCCCTGCGGCCTGCGCGAGCGCCGCCATGACGAGGGCCGCGAGGGGGATCGCGGGCGGCGCAGGAGGCTCCCGGAAGCGCGCGATCGCGCCGAGGTCGTCGTGGTCGGGCTCGACGCCGGCCACCTGCGCGACGACCTCGCGGTACGTTTCCGCGCCTTCGCCGCGTTCGACGAAGTCCTCGACCACGCGCGCGAGGCGATCGTACGACGCCTCGGACCGGGGATCGAGCTTCGAGACGTGGCGGCGGCGCTCGGAGGCGGTCGGCGATTCGGAGAGATCCTTCTTGATGAGGTTGCGGAGGCGCGCGAGGACCGCGCCGAAGAGGATCATGCCGAACGAGAACTCGACCATCCCGAACATCGGGACGTTCTCGCTGATCCAGGGTCGCGCCGCGAAATAGGCGACGAGGATGCCCGCGAAGAGCGCGTTCCGCGCGAGGTTCTGCTTCAGCCACGCCGCGAATCCGTGGGCTCGCTTGTCGCTTTCCGAAGCCGTGTAAGCGAGGACGACGCGCAGGACCCAGAAGACGTAGAGCAGCGCCGCGCCCGCCATGAGCTGCGGAGCGGCCGGGATGACGTCCTGGACGTCCTCGTACACGAGCCAACCGCCGAGGCCCGCGAGCGCGACGCCCGCGAGCACGAGACCGAACCCGAGGCCTCCCTTCTCCGACTTGACGCGCCGCCGCGCCGCGTGGAGCGCGAAGCCCGCGAGCACGAGACCGACGGCGGGCGGGTTCACGCCGAGCGCGCTTCCCGCGCCGAGGCCCACGAGGAAACCGGCGAGGCCGCGGACGACGGCCGCGATGATCTCCGCGCGCGCGCCGCCGACGCGTTTGTATCGCACGACGAGCGCGACCGCGTAGAGGAATCCGATGAGGCCGACCGCGATCATCGCGGGGCCATTCGCCGACGCGACGAATGCGAGAACGAACGTGGCCGCGGCGACGAGCGTGAGCGACGACAGGAAGCGGCCGCGCGTCATCGGCGGCGCGCCCGTCTCAGCGGCCGCCGGCTGGATCCGCGGCACCTCCGAGAACGCCGTCGAGGGCGAGCTTCGCCGTCATGAAGCGGAGGTAGAGCGGGCGGTCGACGCGCCGCTCGGAGTAGTTCGAAATCTCGAGAGCGTCGATGAGCGCGCCGAGGTGGACCCGCGCGGACGCGTCGAGGCGACCTTCGATCGTGTATTGGACTTCGCGCGGCGTCGCGGTCGCGTCGAGCGTCGGCGCGAGCGTGCGCAGACGCTCGAGAAGGACGTCGAATTCGCGGGCGATCTCGCGCTTGTACTCGACGATCCGGACCGTGAAGCGGCCCTCCACGCCGGGCGCGCGCACGACGGCGTTGTAGTCGCCTTCCCGCTGGGCCGGGACGGTCCACCGCGCAAGGCGGCCTTCGCCGACGCCCACCTGGCCGACGCCATCGACGTCGAGGTGCGCGCCGACCGGCTGGCGGGCGCGGGCCGCGAGGACGAACGGCTCGCCGACGCCCCAAACGGCGGGAAGCGGCGGCGGGGCTCCCGCGAGCTCGAACTCGAAGGCGGCCGCGTTCGTTCGGGCGACCGCGACGGCGGCGGGGGCCGCCACGAGGGCGACGGGCGCCGCGACGCGCGCGCGCCGCCACCAGAAGTATCCGGCGCCGCCCGCGACGGCCGCGACGGCGACGCCCGGGAGGAGGAGCCCGCCGAGGCCCGCGTCGGCGGGAGGCGCGGTGACCGTGAGGACGAGGCGCCCCTCCGCGGATTTGTACCAGCGGTCCTCGGCCGCGTCGGAGCGCGCCACGACCAGGACGCCTTGTCCCGGCTCGAGCGGTCCGAGCGAGGCTTCGAAGGGCGCGTAGCGGCCGGACGCGTCCGAGGGCGCAAGCCGCGCGGTCAACTCGACGGCGGCGGGGTTCGTCGCCGCATCGGCCGCGGTGCCGAAAGCGGCAGGGACCGCCTCGATCGGAATCCCGTCCTCGTCGACGAGCGTCGCGTTGACCTTGAACGCGCCGTCGGGGCCGAGCGGCGAGGCGGATTCGAGCTTGAGCGAGGGTCGCGCGAAGACGACGTACGGGAGCGCGCCTTCGTAGCGCGGGTCCACCACGTCGACGCCGAAGAGCGCGGGCCCGAGCGGGGTGGCCTTCGTCGTCGCGGGCGTCCAGCGCGCGCGCCCGTCGAGGTCGAGGCGGTGGAACGCGTTCTCGAACGCGACTTCGCCGTTCGAGAGCGGCGAGCCGCCGAAGAGGACCTGGAAGGCGAGCGGCTCGGGTTCCGTCCGGACGACTTCGGGCGTGCTCTCCCAGCGCACCTCGAGCTTGCGGAAGTCGATGCGCTCGGACGTGGTCGACCGCGCGTCGACGTACGGCTGGGCCGAGAACGCGCTCACCACGTAGAGGCCCGGCTTCTGATCGACGGCGTCCGGGTGGAATACGGCGACGCCGTCCGCGCCCGTCCGTTCGACGCTCTGGAGGGTTCCGCCGGGGCCCTCCCACCGGAGCGCGACGAGCGCATGCGGGATCGGTTTGCGGGCCTCGTCGAATAGCGTCGCGCGCACAGGCGCGCCGAAGCCGAGGGCGCCGCGGTCGGGCGCCTCGAGCGTGATCGTTCCCTTGAGCTCGACGCGCACGGGCGCTCGCGTCGAGATGCCGTAATCGTCGGCCTCGATGCGCGCGACATAGTCGCCCGGCGCGAGGTGGGCGGGCGCGAGGAAGGCGAGCTTGAACCGGCCGAGCGCGTCCGTCTTCGCGGCGCTTTTCGTCGCGGCGTCCACGAACTGGCCGGAAAGCGAGGCTCCGGGCTGCGGGGAGCCGGAGACGAGGAGGCGGCCGTCGATCGTGAAGGCCGCGCCGGGCGACGTCGTCACGAGCGCTGGAATCTCGATTCCGACGTTCGAGATCGTGATCTGGATCGAGTCCGCGCTCGATTCATGGTGCTCGGTGCCCGCGAATCGCGCCTCGATCGTGTACGTGCCCGGGCGCGAGAACGAGACCCCCCACGCGAACGCTCCGTCGCGGTCCGTGACCGCGCGCCCTTCGCGCACGTTCGAGACGAAGAACGAGACGACCGCGTTCGGGACGGGAACGCCGGATTCGTCGACGAGGCTCCCCACGAGCGAGACGACCGCGTTCACGCCGGCCGTCGAGGGCCCGATGAGGTCGAGTTGCGTCCGGGCGGTGACGTCGACGATGGGGTCGCTCCAGGCTTCCGCGTACGCGACGCCCGTCGGGGTCCCGAACGCGCGGCTCTTCGAGAGCAGGTTGTACTGGCGCGCTTCGAGGTCGTCGGGGAATCGGCCTTCGACGCGGAACTGTCCGTCCGCGCCCGTCATGCCGCTTCCCACGAGGTTGCCGATCGCGTATTTGGTGACGTTGAGGTAGATCTCGATCGGCGCGCCCGCGACCGGTTGACCGGAGGCCGTCGCGACGTAGCCCGTGACGACGAACGGCTCGCTCTTGCGGATCTTCGTCGGGTACGTCGTGATGTCCGTCACGACGGGGATGGCCTTCGAGCCGCCGGGCCCGTCGCCCGGCTTCGTGCCGTTTCCGGGGCCGCCCGTCCCCGGTCCGGTGCCGGGACCCGTGCCCGGTCCCGTGCCGGGACCCGGCCCTTGGCCTCCCGTGCCGGGCCTGTACCCGGGGACGTCGCCGTAGTCGCCGGGCGGCATCGAGAACGTCGTCCCCTTTGGAAGAAGATACGAGAGCGCCGCGGCGAGGGCGCCGGGCGGCGCGGGGAACTTCGACCCGGGCGGAAGCCGCAGCGTCGTCCCCGCGGGGAGCTTGAGCGAGGTCCCGTCGGGGAGCTTCAGGTTCGACACGTCGATCGAGGCGCCGCCCGGGTCGTCGATCGTGAGCGTGCGGTCGCGCGAGAGGCGGCCGTCCGGAAGGTCGTTCTTCATGCTCTCGGGGAGATCGATCTGCGCGTCCTTCGGGAGCGTGAACGTCGAACCGTCCGGGAAGGTGACGGTCGTGTCCTTCGCAAGCGAGACCTTCCCGTCGCGCACGAGCGAGCCTTCCGGGATCCTGATCTGAGCGCCTTCGGGGAGGCGCATCGAGAGATCGTTGAGCTTCGTGCCGGGCGGGAGCTTGAGGTCCATCGCCTGCTTGAGGAGCGCCTCCGCCTGGTCCTTCGAGATCTCCGTCCCCGGCGGGAGCGTGATCGGCGTATCCCTGGGAAGCTGCAAATTGCGCGCGTCGATCGGTGGCGACTGCGGGGGCTTGAAGTCCGCAGGCGGCGTGATCCTCGCGAGGTCCTGCGGGTTCGCGATCTCCGTCTCGACCTGCTCCACGATGGCCGAGGCTCCGGCAAGGAGCACGATGAGGGCGATCGCAAGGGCAGGGAGGCGCCAATCCATCGGCAACGCGGCTCCGCGGCGGGGCGGAGCCTCCGGGGAGGCGACCGGCCAGCCTTCTTCCCCCTCTCGACCTCGTACGTATAAAAGACTTCGGAGGTGACACGGAAAGGTCCCGACGAGGGGCGGAGCGCTGATAAACCGACGCCCCTTTGACCCCGCCATGCCCCCGCGCAAGGACGGCGAGCGACGCGACGTCTTCACCACGGTCTCCGGCGCGCCCGTCGACCGCCTCTACGGGCCCGAGGCGCTCGAGGGTTGGGACCCGGCCGCGAAGCTCGGCATGCCCGGGGAGTACCCGTATACGCGCGGCGTCCACCCGACGCAGTACCGCGGCCGCCTCTGGACAATGCGCCAGTACGCGGGCTTCGGCACCGCGGAGGAGTCGAACAAGCGCTACAAGTTCCTCCTCTCGGCCGGCACGACCGGCCTCTCCGTCGCCTTCGACCTCCCGACGCAGATCGGCTACGACTCCGACGACCCGGTCGCCGAGGGCGAGGTCGGCAAGGTCGGCGTCGCCATCTCGAGCCTGGAGGACATGGAGCGCCTCTTCGAGGGCATCCCGCTCGACAAGGTCTCGACCTCGATGACGATCAACGCGCCCGCGGCCGTCCTCCTCGCGATGTACGTCGCCGTCGGCGAAAAGCAGGGCGTTCCCGCCGACAAGCTGAACGGCACCATCCAGAACGACATCCTGAAGGAGTACATCGCGCGCGGAACGTACATCTTCCCGCCCGGCCCGTCGCTCCGGCTCATCGCGGACACGTTCGCGTTCTGCGCCGAGCGCGTGCCGAAGTGGAACACCATCAGCGTCTCCGGCTATCACATCCGCGAGGCGGGAAGCACGGCTGCGCAGGAGCTCGCGTTCACGCTCATGGACGCCGTCACCTATGTGGAGACGGCGAAGGCGCGCGGCCTCGACGTCGACGCCTTCGCGCCGCGCATCTCGTTCTTCTTCAACTCGCACCTCGACTTCTTCGAGGAGGTCGCGAAGTTCCGCGCCGCGCGCCGCATGTGGGCGCGCATCATGCGCGAGCGCTTCGGCGCGAAGGACGCGGACTCGCTGAAGCTCCGCTTCCACACGCAGACCGCGGGGAGCTCGCTCACCGCGCAGCAGCCCGACAACAATGTCGTGCGCACGACGCTCGAAGCCCTCGCCGCGGTCCTTGGCGGCACGCAGTCGCTCCACACGAACGCCCTCGACGAGGCGCTCGGCCTCCCGACGGAGAAGACCGCGCGCATCGCGCTCCGCACGCAGCAGATCCTCGCGCACGAATCCGGCGTCGCGAACACCGTCGACCCGCTCGCGGGGAGCTACTTCGTCGAGGCCATGACCGACCGCCTCGAGGCGGAAGCGACCGCGATCATGAGGCAGATCGAGGAGCGCGGCGGCATGCTGAAGGCCATCGAGACCGGCTGGGTGCAGCGCCAGATCCAGGAGAGCGCGTACCGCTTCCAGCGCCGCGTCGAGACGAAGGACTTCGTATGGGTCGGGCTCAACGATTTCAAGGTCGAGGAACCCGCGGCGGTCGAGATCGCGAAGCCGGACCCCGCGCTCGAGCGCGGCCAGGTCGCGCGCCTCAAGGCCCTCAAGGCCCGCCGCGACAACGCCCGCGTGCGCGAGGCGCTCGACGCCCTCGCGAAGGCCGCGCGGGGTTCCGACAACCTCCTTCCCTTCATCCTCGACGCCGTCAAGGCCTACGCGACGACGGGCGAGGTCTGCAACACGCTCCGCGAGGTGTGGGGCGAGTACAAGCCTCCTGCGGACGTGTAGCGTCCCGCGCGAAAATAGAAATACCGAGAAGGCGAGCGGGCCCGCATGCGGCTCCCCGTCGCCCTCGTCGTCGCCACCCTGGCCCTCGCCGGCTGCATCCAGCTCGCGCCCGCGGGCGGACCCGTCGATCCCGCCGTCGCCCCCGCGACCGGCTTCAGCGGCACGCACGTTTTCCCGGGCACCTACAACACGACCGAGAAGTTCGCGCGCGTCGCGATCCCCGGTCCCTTCAAGCTCGCCGTCCCCGAGATCACGCGCCACGCGAGCGCCTACGACGGCGCATCGATCCAGATCGGCGTCGTGAGGCCCGAGGTCCCGAATGGCACGAAGGTCCCGATCGTGGTCTTTGCAAGCCCGTACCTGAAGTCGCTCGACACGATCGATCTCACGAAGACGCAGCGCCGCCTCGTCGAGAACCTCGTCCCGCACGGTTACGCGGTGGCCTTCGTGCCCGTGCGCGGCACCGCGGACGCGGGCGGCTGCAGCGACCTCATGGGCAAGGCCGAGCGCGCGGACCTCGACCAGGCGATCACGTGGCTCGGCGAGCAACCGTGGTCGAACGGCGCGATCGGCATGGTGGGCGTCTCGTACGACGGCTCCACGCCTTGGGAAGTCGCGGCCTCGGGGAACCCGTATCTCAAGACCATCGTCCCCATCAGCGGCGTCAACGACGTCTGGGACCTCATGTACCAGAACGGCACGAACGAGGCGCGCGGGATGGTTGTTCTCAACGCGCTCTACTACGAGTACGGCTTCGTCGAGAACAACGTGCTGAACGGCCGCTCGCCGCAGCATGTCGCAGGCGGCATCGTGTGCCCCGAGTCCTTCAAGGGCTTCGGCGCGGCGATGAGCGCGTTCGCGTCGGGCGAGCGCGACCCGCTTGGATACTGGGCGGAGCGCAACTCGCGCCCGGGCGTCGAGGCGAACTACAATGGGTCCATCTTCCTCGTGCAGGGTCTCCAGGACTGGAACGTGGACCCCGGCCACTCGTACCCCTGGGTGAACCAGCTCGAAGCGAAGGGCCTCGTCGTGAAGCACCTCCTCGGGCAGTGGGCGCACGCGTGGCCCGATTCGTTCACGCGCGAAGGCCACCCGGGCCGCTGGGACTGGGCCGAGATCCTCCTGCGCTGGTTCGACTACTGGCTCAAGGGCGACACGAGGGTCGACCTCGGCCCGCGCGTGCAGGTCGCGGACTCGTCCGGCCGATGGCGAAGCGACCACAGCTGGCCCCCCGCGGACGCGACGCCCTTGAAGCTCCATCTCGCTCCGAACGGCAAGCTCGCGACCGAGCCGCCCGCGGACGCCGCGCGCATCCCCGTCGCGCTCGACCCGGCCCGCGGGGGCTTCGTGTCGGGCGCGACCAACGCCGTGCCCGCGCTCGGCCCCGCGCTCAAGGCGGGATGCGCCTGCGCGGTCTTCGCGTCCGATCCCTTCGAGGACGGGCTCAGGTTCGCGGGCATGCCGCGCGTGCACGTCACGGTCACGCCCTCGGGACCCGGCGGTTGGATCTCGGCGCACCTCTACGCGGTCGAGAACGGAACCGAGAAGCGCGTCGGGTGGGGCCAGCTCGACCTGCGCTTCGCCGACGCCTCGCAGACGATGAAGCCGGTCGTTCCCGGCCAACCGATCGTCGCGCGCCTCGCGCTCGAGCCCCTCGACGCGGTCGTCGCGCCCGGCGGCTCGCTCAAGCTCGTGATCAGTCAGGGCTCCTACGGGGACAATGTGTACGGGACGACGCCGTTCCCGGTCGTCCTGGAAGTCGGCGGCGAGAAGAGCGCGATGACCCTCGACTCGTTCGAGCGCGACGCGTCCGCCTTCTTCGAGCCCCCGACGAACGGGTGATCAGCGGCCCCGTCGACGTTTCGTCCAAATCAGTCCGAGATCGCAAGATCCATCCCAGTCCAATCTCATGCCGGTGTCGTGGAACCGGTGCGCCGTGAAGAGGCGATCCGACGATTCGCCGAAAGCTTGGGCGTCGATGCTACGCTCGGCGCTGAGCTTTTTGACGCAGGATATCGCACACCTGCGGAAGTCCGGATGGAAAGTCCGGATCGCCTGGCTGCGACCGTGCCCGGGTTCCGCGCCTTCATGGAACAGGCGTTGTACGGCCCAGGAGCACTCGCCCAGGTTCCGCCAGTGACGCTCCAAGCGCACCCCTCGGTTGCCACCTCCGAGATCAAGATCCCTGCGGGTAGCCGCGAGATTCCCACGATCCAACCCGCTCCCGCCGCGCGCGAAACTCCGATCCACTTGACCTCCCGACCGGCGGCGGTACCAGGGATGACCCTGATTCTCTACATGATGGCCGCCGTTTTCTCCGCAGGGATGATCCTCGCGCTCTTTTTCGGGCCCGCCATCATGGATAGTACATTTGGAAAGACGCTCGCCTTCGATTGCAAGCCATCGGGCTGCGACGAACTTAGATTCGACCATTCGGCACGCGTGAACGGCATGCGGGTGGGCTGGGCTGCAACTGTGGACGGAACGCTCTCCGTCTACGATGTTTCGAGTGGCGGCCGGTCTCTCCTCGCTATGGGCAAGGGAGCGAGCGGGACGATGGTCATCAAGATGTCATCTGACTGCGCTTGCCTCGTGACGTTCACGCCTGCCGTCAAGGGAATCACGTCGGGCACGGTCCGTATCGCCCCGGTCGTGCTCTAAAGCCTGCCAACTCAGCGGTCGCGCCCGCGCGGCGACCAGGGATTGCGCGGGCGGCCGCGCGGCTCGTCGAGCCCGCGGCGGTGGCCCGGCGGCACGCCCCGGCGGTAGATGAAGGAGAGCCAATCGAGGCCGTCCGAACGCCGGGTTTCGGCGGACGGCGCGGGCGCCGCGAGGTCGGGGCGGTGGATCGCGATGTGGTCCTCGAGCAGGCCGAAGGACTTGAGCTCGGAAAGATGCCGGCTCACGTCGTCTTCGTCGTCGAAGGCGCGTCCGCAGTAGCGGCAGGCGGTGGACGATTCCGCTTCGGCGGTCACGGTGTGGCGTCGGCCGGCCGTGGCGCAAAGCCGTTCTCGCCGAGCGATCGATCAAGGACGCTTCAAGGTCGCCCACCCATCTGGTGCGGACCGCCCTCGCTGCCGGGGCCGAGGAAGCGCTGGGGATCCGCGACGAACTTGGCGCGGCATGGCGCGCCGCAGAAATAATGGTCGACGCCCTCGTGGACGGCCTTGCCGCCGGGCGGGTTGGACTTCTCGACCTCCATGTGGCAGACCGGGTCCACGGCCTTGCCCTTGAGCTTGTATTTGTCGAAGACGCCCATGGGGGACGGAACGCGCGATGGATTCCTGAGCCTTTCGTCAGAGGAAGTGTCGCGCGAGCGCCTCGACGAGGGGGCCGGGCTCCTCGATCATCGGCATGTGGCCGCTTTGCGCGAGAACGACGAGCGTCGCGCCAGGGATCTCCTTCGCCATGCGCTCCTGCTCCGAGCGGGGCATGACGCGATCGTCCGCGCCCGCGACGATCAGCGTTGGCTGGGCGATCGAGCGGAGCAGCGGGGTCGAATCCGGCCGCTCCCTCATGGCTTCGAGCGCGCGGACGAGGCCCGTGACGTTGTTGCCCTCCACCATCCGCCGAGCCTCCTCGATCGCGATCTCGCCGGCGCCTTCGCGGAAGAGCTTCGGGATGAGCGCGCGGGCGAGGCCGCGCGGACCTTCGCGCTCGAGCAGATCCGCCTGACGGCGGCGCGCTTCCTTCGCCTCGGGGGAATCGGGCGTGGCCTTCGTCGTGACGAGCGCGAGCCGTCGGACGCGGTCCTTCGCGCGCCGAAGAACGCCGAAGGCCACGTAGCCTCCGAGCGAATGGCCGACGAGGTCGAAGCGCTCGCACTCGAGGCGGTCGGCGAGCGCGAGGACCGCCTCGGCCATCGCGTCGATCGACGGCGCGCCCTCGCCCGCGGGCGAGGCCCCGTGACCCGGCAGGTCGGGCGCGATCGCGCGGAAGTCCTTCGAGAGCGCGGCGAGGACGGGCGTCCACGCGGCGCGCGTCAAGGGGTAGCCATGGAGAAGGAGAAGGGGCGGGGCGTCCGCGCGCCCCCACACGTCGGCCTCGAGTCGGACCGTCACGCGGGGACGAGGGCGCGGACGCCCATGATCGTTGCGCCTAGCTGCGCCGGCGGACGACGACGGCGAGGAGCGCCACCGCCGCGATGACGAGCGCGGGGCCGACGATCGGCACGGGCTTCGTCGCGGTCGACGCGACCGTGAAGGTCGGATCGTAGACGAGGCCCTCATAGCCGCCGGGCGCGCCCTCGAAGAGCAGCACGATGCGCTGCTTGCCGCGCGCGGCGCGCTCGCGGTCGTCGTCCTCATCCTCGTCCCCCTCGTCGGTCGCCGGCGCCTGGATGCGCCGCACCGTGAGGTTCGCCGATGATCCGTCCGCGTAGGTCGCCTTCGCCTCGGGGTCCCACGTGATCAGGCCGCCCGTCACCTCGACGGACCGGCCGTCGCGGAGCTTCAGCTCCTTTTCGTGGACGAGCATCACCAGCGCGAGGCTGTGGTTCGCGGCGTTCTCCGCCCAGCGCCAGTTCTCGACCTCCAGGTCGAACTTCACGCTCGGTGCGGATTTCGAGATGTGGAAGACAAGCTTCACGATGGCCTGCCCCTCGGCGCGGACCATCGTCACCGTGAGCGTGTCTGGACCGTCGATCGTGCGCACGTTCCAGTCGTCCGCGCGCGAGAGCTTGAGCGACCGGACGACGCGCTCGCCCTTCGACGCGTCCGCATCGACCTCGATGACACGTTCGATGTCGACGAAGTAGCCGGTCTTGTTGCCGTCGGCGTCCGTGTGGAACACCTTGAGCTGAGGCTTTGCGTGATTCTTCGCCGCGTGGAACCACACGGAGATGTTCTCGTTGCGAAGCAGGAACTTGTCCCCATGCTTGCCGAAACGAGGCTTCTCCGGCTTGCGCTCGAGGCCGTCCTTGCCGTCATCATCGTCGCCGCGGCCCGCAAGCGCGATGCCCGAGGCGGCAAGCATCATGATCGCGACACCGATCGCGAGAAGGGATCGCCTTTTCACGGAGTCACCAGGAAAGCGACCGGCCGCGCGACCTTAATAATGCGATGGGGCGAACGCCGAAGCATTCCGGCAGGACCGGCCGGGAGACATCTCAAAGCCTCCATCCAATCGCGGTATAAGCCCCTCGAGGCACACTCCGACCGACGTCCATGCGGAACCTCATGCCCGTCCTCATCGCGCTCATGCTGCTTGCGACCACCGTCGGCGCGGCGACGTACCTCGCCCACGACGGGGAATCGCCCCCCGCCGACGACGTCGGGCACGCGCACGGCGAGAGCCACCCCCCCGAGACGCGCGGCCATGATCACGGGGCCCACGGCCACGACGACGCCCGCTCGTGGTCGGCGCTCTGCGACGGGGGCGTGAGGCCCCCGGCGGCGACCGGGGCGCGCATCCCGACGCGCCTCGACGCGATGCTCGTCCTCGACCGCCTGCCGCGCATCGTGATCAAGTCGGACGCCGACTTCAACCCCTCCCGCGGCGTCCGCTCGGGTAGCGGCGCGCCCGACGACCCGTTCGTCATCTCCGGCGTGAGCACGGACCTCGTGCACATCGCGGACACGAGCAAGTGGTTCGTCATCCGCGAGTCGCACATCGGCCGGCTCATCCTCGACTGGACGGGCCCGGGCGGCCTCGTGCACGCGAACCGCATCCAGTCGCTCGAGACGAACCGCAACGTCGCCCGCACGGGGGACGCGACCGCGGCCGTGATCGTGGACAACGAGATCGCGCGGGTGAAGGAGATCCGCCACTTCGACGGCGTCGTGGCGAGGAACGTCATCGGCGACCCGCTCGAGGCGCGACCCGGCGTCGTGCTGAACATCGCGGGCTTCAACGGCGCCGAATTCACACGGAACACGATCTATGGCGCGGTGGACATGAAGCTCCACGGCCACCACCACAGCTCGTCCATGTGCGCGCGCGGCCACAACCACGGCGCGTCCGACGACGGCGGCATCGTGGACCACACGGTCCGGCACATCCACTTCCGGTTCCATCACAACACGATCCGCGACCCGACCGGCGCGGGCCTTCGCTACAACGACCTCAACCACGCGGGCGACGACCGGAAGGCCGCAAGCGAGCAGAACGAGGAGCTGGAAAAGCCCCACGTGCACCACACGCGCGTTTCGATCGACAACAACACGATCGAGAAGTCGAGCCTGCGCATCGCGATCTTCAACGCGCAGGACGAGCGTCACCTCCACTCCGAGGGCGTGCTCGTGATCGAGAACAACACGATCCAGGAGCCCGCGGTCGGATCGGGCCTCGTCGTGCAGGCCGTGCGCGACGCGTCGGTGGTGCTTCGCGGCAACGTCGCGACCAAGCCGCTCCTGCGCCTTTCGGGCGAGTCGGGGATCCTCCTCGACAAGCTCCGCAACACGCAGGTCCTCGTCGCCGCGAACGCGCTCGACGGCTTCACGTACGGCGTGCGCGCGCACGACTTCGACGCGAACACGACGTGGCGCGTGGCCGCGAACGCGATGAACGGCGTGAAGCACCCCGTCTACTGGGACTCGACCGTCGCCAACCCGCCCGAGACCGAGGGCGGGCACGCCGGGCATCGCCACGAGACGGTTGACGCGGTCGAGGTCCCGCTCGACGTGTCGATTCCGATCGTTCGACCGGCGATAATGTAGAATAACGTACGATCGACCGATCCAACAGGAGGCGAAGCGAAGAAGGAAAGGTTAAGACACACGGTCGACAGTCAACTGCCCATGCGAGAGACCTGCGCCTCGTGCCACGCGACCTGGGACACGCCGGAGCCGCACCTCGTCTTCGTCGCCCATCTCGATGCGCGACCCGAGTGCCGGCAGTACTGGCGCGAGGTGCGGGAACTCATCGCCGAGGACTACGCGGGCGCCTAGCCCGGCTTGTACGACACGTGCCGGTTTCCGCTCCACTTGTGCAGGTTTCCCTGCGTGTCGACGAGCTTGTCGTAGCGGGACCCGCATGTTTTGCACTTGAACGCGTACTCGTGGTCGAACGCGAAGTCGCCGCGGGTCGACGTCATGCGGCGCTTCTCGCGGTGGAATTCCTCGAACTCGCGCTTCGCCCCGCACGTCTCGCACGGCGCCGTGAACGTGGCCGTCACGCGGGGCCGAAGGCCCCCCGGCGTCATCAGGGTTCCCCCGGGGCGAGTCGATGTCCTTTTTGGGGTCGAGCGCGGTCGCCCCCCTCATGTCCGACCTCGCGGCGTTCACGCGGGACTGGGAAGCCCGCGAGCAGGCGCTCGCGCTCGAGCACTACAACCAGTACGCCGGATTCCCGCATTCGGAGGCGCGCATGGAGACGCTCGCCGCCGAGGTGGAGGCGCTCTGCAAAGACGGGCTTGCGCGCTTTGCGCGCGAGGACCTGCCGCCGCGCCTCTTCTGGGCGATGGTCTCGAATGGCGCCGCCCGCGAGCAGAACCGGCTCCAGAGCGCGATCTACCGGATGCGCAACGACGACGTCGTCGTCGAAGGGGCCGGGGAGAAGGTGAACCTCAACAACGTGCGGCGCTACAACTTCGCGCACGCGCGCGACGCGGCGGCGCGACGGGACGTGTTCGACAAGCTGATGGCGAAGGCCGATGTTTTGACGCCCGTCCTGCGGGAGCGTTTCGCGCTTTCGCGCGCGACGTACGCGCCGCACGGCGCGACGCCGCTCGACGTGTACCTCGTTGACGAGTCCATCACGCTTCCGCGCCTCAAGGAGGTCGTGGACCGCGCGGCCCGCGCCGCGAAGCCCGCGTTCGCGCGACTCGCCGGCGAGCTGACGCCCGAGGTCCTCGGCAAGCCGGCGATGGAGTACTTCGACGACATGTACGTCTACCGCAGCGTCGTGTACGGGCCCGTCGACCGGCTGTTCGCCAACGTCGATTACCACGCGAAGCTCGCGGAGACGGCGCGCGGTCTCGGCTTCCCGGTGGAGCGCGTCGCGATCGACGGCGAGCCGCGCGAGGGCAAGTACTCGAGCCCGGTGTGCTTCGGCATCCGCATCCCCGGCGACGTGCGCGTCCTCTACCAGCGGACGTCGCCGCTCGGCGACTACGAGTCGTTCTACCACGAGATGGGGCACGGGCTCCACTTCGCGTGCGTCGAAGCCGACCGCCCGTTCGAGGATCGCGTGCTCATCCCGAACGGCGTCGCCGAGATCTTCTCGACGCTCTTCGAGGAGCTGGCTTTCACGCCCGACTACCTCATCGAGGACGTGGGCCTCGACCCGGCCGCGGTGGCGGACCTCATGCGCCGGCGCCGCTTCATGGAACTCTACTTCCTCACCTTCTACGGCGCGAACGCGATGCACAAGATCCACTTCTGGGAGGACGACCTCGTCGACGACCTCGACGCCGCCGATCGCCTGTACGCGGACCTCACCGAGCTGTACATGGGCGTGCGCGTTCCCGGGAAGTACTGGCAGACGCACCACATCCTCTCGATGAACGACATGTACGCGCCGAGCTACCTGCTCGCCAACATCCGCAAGTCGGAGCTTCGCGCGGTGCTCGAGCGCCAATACGGACGGCGCTGGTGGCGCGAGCCCGAGGCGGGCGACTTCCTGCGCGACCGCGCGATGGGGCCCGGCGGCGCGATCGACCTCGCGGGATTCTCGTCCCTCGATCCGGAAGCCTATCTGAAGCACGTGGTGGCCGCGTGAAGATCACGCTCCGCCGCGCGCTCGGCGGCCTGGGCTTCGGCGCGGGCCTCGCCGTGGCGGCGACCGTCGTCACGGGCATCGTCGAAACGGTCGCCCGCACGGGTGGCGACCTTTCGCTCCTCCTCGGCCTCCTCAACCGTCGCCTCCTGCTCCTCGCGGGCCTTGCGGCGCTCCTCCTCATCATCGGCTGGCGGCTCGCGTTTCCGCGGCCGCGCGCCGCCGCTTCCGCACCCAGACCGGGCGCCCCCGCGCCCGAGACGGAGCCCGTCCCGATCCCGTCGGACGCCGTGGAGGACGAAGAGGGCGAGGTGACCGCGTGCCTGCGCTGCGGGAGCGAGAACGTGGCGCCTTCGACGCTCGACGACGGCATGATCCTCGGCGGCGGCGAGACGCTCCTGTGGGTCTGCCGGCGCTGCGCGTGGCGAGGCCAACCCCTGACGTTCGCCGACCCTTCCGCCTACCGGCAGTTCGTGCGCGGACTCCACGAGGCGCACGCGGGTCAGCGATGAGAAAACTTGCGCGCGATCATGCGCTCGCGCCACCATCGCTTGCTCGGCGACGCGTATCGAGGACTTGGCGGTTCGACCTTGACGGCCATACCGGGCTTCGATCGCAGTGCGGCATTGACGAGCCTTCTGGTACGAACGCCGATCCTCACGCCGATGCGAAGACCCACGTCGCGATGGAGAAGTAGATGACAAGGCCCGTGACGTCGGTGAGCGACGTGACGAGCGGGCTCGATGCGACGGCGGGATCGACCTTCGCCTTGGACAGGAGGAAGGGAAGGGCCATACCGAGCAGGTTCGCCGCGAGGACGATCGCGATCATGGTAAGCCCGACGACGAGGCCGATCGTCCAGCCTCCCCTCAGGAATCCCACGAGCGACGAAAAGACCCCGAGCGTGGCTCCGAGAAGAACGCCGACGGCGAGCTCCTTGCCGAACGTGCTCGCCCATTCGGCCATCTTGACGTCCTGCGTCGCGAGCGCGCGCATCATGAGCGCGGCCGACTGGGACCCCGTATTCCCGCCGCTCGCGAGGAGGAGGGGGATGAACACCGCGAGCGCGATCGCCGCCTGAAGCGTCGATTCGTACGCGGCGATGACGCCGCTCGAAAGGATGCTGAGGACGACGAGCGCGATGAGCCAGACGACCCGGCGCCGGTAGAGGACCCAGACGCCCGCGCGCTTGTAGCTCATCTTCAGGGGCTCGATGGAGGCCGCCTTCTGGATGTCCTCCGTCGCCTCCTCCTCGGCAACGTCGAGGAGGTCGTCGGATGAAAGCACGCCCACGAGACGCCGATCCGCGCTCACGACCGGAAGCGCGCCGAAGTCGTATTGCGCGAGCGTCCGCGCGGCCTCCTCCTGATCGGCAATGGCGGGGACGGCGATGACGTTGGCCTGCATGAACTCCGAAACGGAGGCCGCGGGAGGAGCGAGGATGACGTCGCGCAGCGAGGTCACGCCCGCGAGGCGGCCGTGCCGGTCGACGACATACACGTCCTGCGCCACCTCGGCCTCCTTGCCGACCGCGCGGATGTGGTCGAGGATGCGCGCCGCCGTCCAGTGCTCCCGGACCGCGATGTAGGCGGTCGTCATGCGGCCGCCCGCGCTCGATTCCGGGTACGTGAGCAGCTCGCGCACTTTCGCGGTCTGCTCGTCGGAAAGGAGCCGGAGCACGTAGGAGGCCTGGCGGGGGTGGATGGAACCGACGAGGTCCACGAGCGCGTCGTCGCTCATCGCTTCGAGGACCGGCTTTGCGGTCGCCTCTCCGATCGCGACGAGGAGATCGTGCTGCTCGTCAATATCGAGGTGCTCGAGCGTCCCCGCGGCGAGGCCGGGGGGAAGGAGCGAGAGGAGCGCGGGCTGCCGGGTCTCCTCGAGGTCGCGGAGGACCTCCGCGACGTCGAAGGGCTGCAGCTCCTCGAAGACCTCCTCCGGTATGGGGCGCGGGGCGTCGATGAGCCCCAGGATGCGCGCGCGGAGGATGTCGTCCATCTCGTGCCCGGGAACCCGGCGGGCTCACTTAACGATGCCGAGACGCCGGCTCAGAGGCCCATGTCGTGGAGGCGCAGCTCCTTCCGCTTGCGCTCGAGGAACTTGTAGACCGTCGCGTGGCTCGCGCCCGCAAGGAGCATCTCGACCGCTTCGCGCGCGAGGGCGACCTCGGCGACGTCGCCGACGATGCCGACGGTCTTGCCGAAGATGCTCACCTGCACGCCGGTCGCCTCCTCGATCGAGCGGCGCGTCTTGCCGCCCGTGCCGATGATGCGCGCGCGGACGCGCTCGATGTCCTTGCGCGCCTTGCCGACGTGGTCGGTGATGTCGATGATCTCGAGATACGAATCGTCCTGGAACAGGCGGAAGGCGTGCTCGGGCGAGAAGCCGCGGCCGATCGCCTTCACGACGTCGCGGACCTTGAGCGAGAGGACGGGCTCGAAGGCCTTCTCGTCGTCGATCGTGATGTCGCCGCTTTCGGAGTCGACGCCAAGGTAACATCCGCTCCGGTCCTCGATCTCGCGCTTGACTTTCCCGTCCGGGCCGACGAGCGCGCCGACGCGGTTCTGGGGGATCTTGATGACGATGATCGTCACGTCAGTCGTCCTCCTCTTCTTCGTCGTCGTCCTTGACTTCGACGGGGTCGGGGCCGCGGAGGTCGGCCTTGACCGCGTCGGGCGAGAGCTTGAGCCCCTGCTTCGTGAAATATCGCGCGACGTTCTTCGCGTCGCGCTCGAGCAGCTCGCGCGCGAACGGGTGCCGGACGAGCACCGATTGCGCGACGTCGATGATGACGAGCTCGTCGCCGGCGGGGCAGCCGGTCCCCGCCTTGTGGTGGTGCAGGATGTTGAACTCCGAGAGGTCGCCGTGCACGAGGCCCGCGTCGCGATACATGCGGCGGTAGTTCGCGACGATCGCGTCGTACGCCTTCTGCGCGTCGTCGAAGGGACGGTCCTTCACGAGCGGCGCGGGCGTGCCCTCGGTCCCCACGAACTCCATGATGACGACGTTCGCGAGATGCGCCTGCGGAATCGGCGCGCGGACGCCGGCCTCGACGAGGCGTTGGAGATTCTTGTATTCCTTCTGCGCCCACACGTGCACGAGGTCGCGGTGTCCGCGCCCGATCTTGCCGAAGCGAGGGTCGCCCTCGATGTAGGGCATGAGGTTGTGGAACGTCGCGGTGTTCGTGCGGTAGATCTTGACCGCGACGCTCGAGCCGTCCGCCGCGGTCGCGTGGAAGACGTTGCCTTCCTTGCCCGTCGAGACGGGGTAGTCGAGCGTCTGGATGAAGCCGCGCGTGATGAAACGGTACAGGACGAGCAGCGTCGCGTGGTCGAAGACCTCGTCGAGGGTCTTGCGCTCCTCGTCCTCCTTGCCCTTGTTCGGTCCGCGCAGGCGCTCGATGCCGCCTTCGACGACGTCGAGCCAATCCTCCGGGAGGTCGGGGTCCGCGTCGCCGCCGCCGGTCGCCCGGTGACGGACCTCGCGCACGCGGGGCAGGGCTCAGCCCTCCTGGGAATCGACGTCGGAGGGCATGAGAACCACTAGAAGACGTCGATCTGCTTGGGGATGATCTCGCGGCGCGAGAGCCACGCCGCCTGCGTCTTCGTGTATCGCCAAACCACGTCCGCCTTCTCGTTCTGGAAGCTCCAGGGCTTCACGATGACGAGGTCGCCTTCGCGGATCCACATGCGGCGCTTCATCTTGCCGGGGATGCGCGCGACGCGGCTGTTGCCGTCCTCGCACATGACCTTGAGACGGGAGCCGCCCAGGAGCTGGTCCGCGATGCCGAAGAGCTCTCCGAGCTTCTTGTCGGGGAGCCTGACGCGAACAATCTCCTCGCCCTCCAGGTCGGGGGCTTCAAAGGCTTCGTCATCGGGCCCGGGCATCGGCCGTGCTATGCCCGGTCCGTATTTAAGAGTTTATGGCTGGCCCGGGGGATGCGTGACGCGCGCCCCGTCCGCTCGGACACGGACAGGCCGACATCGCCGGAAAGGGTTCAGGCGCCTGAAGCCCCATCCCCGGCGCGGGAGGCTTCACCCTGCAGTCCCGCGTTTCGCGCCTCGCCGCCGCCCTCGCCGCGCTTCTCGTCGCCGCCGCCGTCGTCCACGCGGACCCGGCGGACGTGCGTCGCGAGACGAACGAGAACCGCCACGCGACGAACGACGCCGCGGGTCAGCGCACATGCCTCGTCGAAGCGATGAACGACGCCCCTTCCCCCGCTTGTCCGTTCGAGACTTTCGCGGGCGCCTTCGGCCCGCACGAGGGATACCTCGTGCTCGACGTCTTCAACGGCTACTACGGCCCGGCGCGCGCGCCGGACCCCGCGGCCCTCGAACGCGGCGACGCCGCGGCCTTCGTGTTCGGCGCGCAGCCCGGGTCGCACATGAACCTCCACCGCGCGTCGGGCGGCCTCTTCGCCGAAGCGCTCCTCCCCGGCCCCGCGTGGTGGCGCGCGTGGTACGGACCGTGGGAGGATCGCGACGGCGACGACATGATCGACTTCCGGCCGCGTTTCCAGGGTAGCGCAGTCGTTGGCATGGAGCCCGACAACGAGTGGATCCCCCTTCAAGGCTCCACCGAGACGATGTACGCGTGGGTCGAGCCCGGCGCGCACCAACCCGCCTACGCGACGCACGCGCCCGGCCCCGACCAGCCCGACTTCGACTTCAAGCCGTCCGCGAACTCGCTCTGGTCGAGCACGAGCGGTCCGACCACGACGTTCTACGACGGGTCCGTCCTCACGACGTACACGATGGTCACGGTGACGAACCCGACGCTCGCGCCGAGCTGCGACGAGCGGGGTTGCCGACCCTACACGCCATCGACCCGCTCGCGCGCGGACATCGACGTCTACGCCTCCCTCGCGCCGGGACCCGTCTCCGCGCTCTACGAGGCGTTCGCGACCGGCACGGTGCACACGCTCCCCGCGCCCGGCTTCGCGCTCTGCCCGCGCGGATGCGCGGGACCGCCCGTGCCCGTCGACGGCGCGGCCCGGCCGTACGCCGGGCTCGTCGAAGGCGCGGTCTACGCGCCCTACGCCCAGGAGACCTCGATCGATCCCGGCGACGCGCGGCAGGCGTCGCACGCCTCCGGGGACGCGGCGCGTTTCCGGGAAGGCTTCCGCGCATGGATCGACCTTGTGCCCACCGTCGGCGTCGGCGACCGGCAGTTCCTCATGCCCGGCCGCGCGGACGACGGGCGCCCCACCATGATGCCCGGCAAGCTTTCCTGGAGCGTCATCGTGGGCGTGTGGTTCGACGCGAACGAGGACGGGTTCATCGGCGCCGTCGAGCGCGCCGATCCCTACAAGTCCGGCACGAATCCGTGGCCCGACGACTACGGGAACGCGCTCGGCGAATTCCTCCCGCACACCGTCGTGAACCCGCTCGGCCCCATCTCCGCCGATCCGAAGGAGATCTTCTGGGTCACGCTCACGCCCGACGACACGTGGGGCCCCGCGGGCGTGTTCATCGGCACGGGCGCGGGCAACCCGATGCCCGTCACGACGTCCACGAACCCGCCCGGCGCCGAGGCGCGACCCCCATCGGAGTGGCACGTCACGGGAACCGAGAAGGCCCGCTTCCCGCTGCGCCTCTCAACGACGGCGCCGGGCGTCTACCTCTCGACGCTCCACGTCTGGATGCCGCAGGGTAGCCCCGGCTTCACGCTGTGCACGCCCACGCCCGCCGACACGGGCGGCGCGCTCATCCTTGAGATGCAGCAGGACGGCGTCGACGTCGACGAGCGCGTGTGGGACTGCGATCACCTGCCGCGTTGGACGCGGTGATGGACAAGAGGGCGGCCACAGTCTTTATGAAACCTTCCGGGGGTGGAGGCGCGAGGCTGACCCCTTGACCCCGCCCCGTCCCCTCCTCCTCGCGAGCGCGCTCGCGCTCCTTGCCCTCGCCTTCGCCGGCTGCATCGCGACCCCGAGCGGTCCCGAAGTCCAGCCCGCGGGCGACGCGGAGGTTCCGGCCTTCGAGCCGTTCACCGTTCCGAAGCCCGATTTCGACTTCTCGAAGCTCGTGGACCCGGACCACGGCCCCGCGCACGCGGTCCCGACCAT
>Ga0247717_1000068_pt1 | contig 29087 bp, 23 predicted proteins | sample 24E_NmetaG_FD_189047 | JGI IMG/M metagenome (GOLD analysis project Ga0247717, IMG submission 189047) | Soil microbial communities from hillslope of Landscape Evolution Observatory, University of Arizona, Oracle, AZ, United States - 2-4-E_N | ecosystem: Engineered > Artificial ecosystem >... | reverse complement strand
GGGCACAATGGGGGCCCTCCGGGAGACGTGTACGTGGTGGTGCGGGTGGCGAGCCATGAGCTGTTCGGTCGAAAGGGCAAGGACCTGACCCTCACCGTCCCCGTCACGTTCGCCGAGGCCGCCCTGGGGGCCACGGTGAAGATCCCCACCCTCGGCGAGCCCGTCACCCTGAAGGTGCCACCGGGCACCCGGTCCGGCCGCACGTTCCGCGTGCGGGGGCGGGGCATCGACACCGGCGACGGCCACGGTGACCTGCTCGCCACCGTCGAGGTCGTCGTGCCCGAGAGGTTGTCCGAGGAGCAGCGGTCGGCCGTGGAGGCGCTGGCGGCCGCGTCGTCGGAGTCGCCCCGGCGCCACCTGGGCGTGGAGTGATGGCCGCCGCCGACGCCCGCCGGGCCGTCTACGTGATCTCGGTCGCCGCCGAGCTGGCCGGCGTGCACCCCCAGACGCTGCGCATCTACGAGCGCAAGGGGCTGGTGGACCCCGCCCGCACCGTCGGCGGCAGCCGCCGGTACAGCGAGCGCGACATCGAGCGCCTGCGCCGCATCCAGGACCTCACCAACGCCGGGCTCAACCTCGAGGGCGTGCGCCGGGTCATCGCCTTGGAGGACGAGAACGAGCGCCTCCGGGCGCAGCTGGCCCAGGCCCGCCTCGACGCCGAGGCGGCGGTCGAGCTGGCCCACCGGGAGCACCGCCGCGACCTGGTGCCCATGAACCAGTTCCCCGTCCCGTACCGGCGCCGCTAGGCGTTTCGCCGTCGCAAGCGGAGCTTGCTCGGCGAGCTCTGTCGTGCTCCGGGCGGCCGGCGGAGCCGGCCGCCCTCCGCGCTGGACCCTCGTCCCTGCATGGCCGGCAGCCGGGGAGCGCCGCCTCCGGCGGCGGTCGGCGGCCGCCGTCCGTTGCCGCCCACTTCCGCGACGGCCCCCGCCCCTACCGCCCCCTTGCCGCGTTCCGGCGGCACGGGAGGGCGGATAGCGCCCCGATTTGCCGCCGGAACCGCCGCCCGGAACCGCCCCGGTTGCCCGGGGCGGTTCCTTCTAGATGCAGATGTCGGGCAGCAGGCAGATCTTGCCGGCGTTGGGGTTGGGTGCCAGCGGCCCCGGGGGCGGGGGCGGTGGCTTCGGAGGGCCGGACAGGAACCAGTCGCCACCGGCGCCGCCGCCGAACATCACCGGCTGCTGGACGCCCTTGCGCTGGCCGGACGTGAGGCGGGGCGCCTCCCGCTCGGCATGGCGGAACATCTCCTGGATGGACACCACGCCGTCGCCGTTGGCGTCGCCGCGGTTCTCCATGGCCGCGAAGCGCATGGTGAGCCCCGTGTAGATCGACATGCCCCAGCCGGGGTGCTCGTAGGACTTCTGGTGCTCCTCCGACGAGCCGGTGAACAGCCGCCGGTCCCCGAAGAGGCCTCCCTCGTTGAACCCGGCCGCCTCGCATCCCGAGATGTCGGTCCACAGCCAGCCCCGGACGCTGCCCAGCCGCTCGCCCAGCTCGCGGTCGGAGATGATCTTGTTGTCGTAGGGGACGAGGAACTCGTCGAGCACCTCGCCGTCGCGGTCGAGGTCGCCGCCCCGCTGGAACACGTGGCCCGAGTAGTGGAACACGCTGAACGAGCCGTCGTTGCTGCGGTCGCGCAGCCAGTCGAGCCCGGCCCGGATGTTCGCCCCGGTGGCCGCCGTACCGGTGAGGACCCGGATGGAGTCGTCGGCCCAGCCTGCCCGCTTCAGCACGTCGCGGAAGGTGTCGGCGTCCCCCGCTCCCCCGACGGGCGCTGCCGGGCGGTTCCCGACGTGCCCCGACACCCCGACGATCAGCGCCGTCCGGCGTGCCTCAGCAGGAGGGCCCGCCGAAGCGGGCCCTCCTGCCAGAAGTTGGAACAAAGGGACTGACAGCACCGCCGCTGCCAGCAGTCCACGCCTCACGGCGTTACGACTGCGCGGCGGCTCTCACCCGCCGGACGAGGACGGCGGCGCTCAGGAGCCCGAGGCCGGCGAGGGCCATGGCGGGCCCGCTGGAGCCGGTCCGGGGGAGCACGTCGACGCCGGTCGCCGGCAGCTCACGGCCACCGCCGACGCTCGGGACGACCACGGTGGTCTCGCCCGTGATCGGCACCGTGATGCGGGCACCGCCCTGGGCCGAGCCGGTGGCGCAGTTGCCCGTGGCGACGGCGTTGTTGGTGAACTGGCCGGCCGCCGAGTTGGCGGCGACCGCCACCGTGATGCTCACCGTCTTCGACTGTTTCGGTCCGATCGGGCCGATGTCGTCGAAGGTGATGGTGTTGGCGGTCTGGCTGTTCGCCTGCGGGTTCGTGCCGGTGATCGTGTACCGGACGCCGGCCGTCGTCGTGATGGTGTCGACCACCCGGACGTTGGTCAGGTCGCAGTCGGCGAACGGGTTGGTGACGTTGATGTTGTAGGTGAAGGTGTCACCGGCGTTGACGGTCTGCTTGTCGGCGGTCTTGCTGACCGGGACGTTGCAGCGGATGCCGCCGGCCGGGACCTGGGCGTGCGACTCCATGTGGCCGACGCGGATGTCGAGGACGCTGACGCCGAGGAGGGTGGTCGCCTCGAGCAGCTGCACCCGGACCACGTCCACGGCACCGGAGGCGACGGTGCCGTCGCCGCCCTGGGTGGCCGACGAGTTGGCGTCGCCGCCGATGGCCCGGGGGTCCTCACCGATGACGATGGAGGCCACACCCGGGATCTCGATGGGGAGGCCCTCGGTGCCGAGCAGGTCCTGCAGGGTCAGCACGGTGTTTTCCACGCCGCCCTCGAGGATGCTGAGCACCGGGGTCTCGGGGCTGACGGCGCCCGGGCCGTAGTGGACGTACGCCTGGCCGGGGAGGCCGGTGGCCACCGAGCGCAGCACCCACTCACCGAGGAACTCCAGGGTGATGGCGCCGCCCAGGATGTCGACCGGGGCGATCGTCATGCGGGTCTCGGTCATGAGGCCGAAGTGGTCGCCGATCTTGTTGCCCTGGGCGTCGGTCTGGGGGACCAGCCGGGTGATCGACCGGGACTGCGACACGGCGCGCTCGGGCTCGGGGGCGTTGGTCTCGACGGCACCGCTGGCGAACGGAGCGTCGCCCTCGGTGGCGCCACCCAGGTTCAGCAGCTGGGCGTCGGCGGCGTAGCCGAGGCCGTAGCTGAGGGGCTCCCCGAGGGAGCAGGTGTTGTCGCCGTCCCAGCGCACCTGGGCCTCGCCGCGGACGAGGGACGCATAGGCGGCCGGGTCGATCTTGATGGGGCCGACCTCACGGCGGACCAGCGCCGAGGTCGGAGGGCCGGAGACGAGCGCCCGCTGCGCCAGCAGGAGCTGGTTGGCGTTCACGTCCTGCGAGACCGTCGTACCGACGCCGATCTCGAGGCCCGAACCCCGGCCGAAGACACGGTCACCCTGGAGGTTGGGGTCCAGGCTCGTGTTGGGCAGCGCAGGCTGGATGACCTGCTCCATCTCGTTCACGACCGTGCCGGCGGCGGCGCCGGGGCCTCGGGTGACCCCGCCCGTGCCCTTGGAGGCCACCGTGGCGCCCGAGAAGGCCACCTCGGTGTCCAGCACTCGTGTCGTCCCCGCCGTGATGGCATCGGCGTGGATCACCGTGCCGGTGCTGTACCCCTTGTAGTCGGCCTGCGCGGCCGGGACTTGGGCCCCCGCCGGCGTGCCCCCCGCGAACACCGAGGTCGTCAATCCGACCAACAGGCTGCTCGCTACGATCGACAACCGTCGCTTCACAGGTATCTTCCCTTCGCCGAAGACGTCCGACATGCCCGCGCTGCCGGCACTCTCGTTCATCAAGAGAGACGTGGCTGGCAGTGCCTTATGACGGTGTGTCTGCTGATTTTTGTGTTGCTGTCGAGTTCCGGGCGGTCCGCGGCCGCCTGTGCCGGTTGTCCGGCGGCGCAATCCTTTCACAACCGCACCCGTTTTACACAGTCCGTTGCGTACGGCTCGACGCGAGCGCCCGGAGGGCGGCGTGGGCGCCCTCCGGCGGCGACCGGGAATGCGTCGTGGGGGGCCCGTCGTTCTTGATAACGTCATTAGCAAGTTTCCTCGTGACCTGACCCGCAGAGGTAGCGATGGCGCTGGACCCCAACCGCTGGACCCACAAGACCCAGGAGGCGTTCCAGGACGCCGTCGAGCTGGCGCGGTCGGCCAGCAACCCCGAGGTCACGCCCGACCACCTGCTCGCCGCCCTCCTCGCGCAGGCCGACGGAGTCGTCCTGCCGCTCCTGGAGCGGGCCGGGCTGTCGCCCCTGACCGTCCGCAACTCCGTCACCGAGGCGCTGAGCCGCCTGCCCAGGGCGTACGGGAGCGAGGCCCAGGTCGGCCGTGCCCTCCAGCAGACGTTCGAGGCGGCCGAGGGCGTGCGCGTCGACCTCCGCGACGAGTACCTCTCCACCGAGCACCTCCTGCTGGTCCTGGCCGACCGGCTGGGCACCTCGCGCGACGTCCTGCTCGAGGCCATGCGGGAGGTCCGGGGCAGCCACCGGGTCACCAGCCAGGACCCCGAGACGCAGTACCAGGCGCTGGAGAAGTACGGCCGCGACCTGACGGCGGAGGCCCGGCGGGGGAGGCTCGACCCCGTCATCGGGCGGGACGAGGAGATCCGCCGGGTGGTCCAGGTGCTCTCCCGGCGCACCAAGAACAACCCCGTGCTGATCGGCGAGCCCGGTGTGGGCAAGACGGCCATCGTCGAGGGCCTGGCCCGGCGCATCGTCGAGGGCGACGTCCCCGAGAGCCTGAAGAACCGCCGGCTGGTCTCGCTGGACGTCGGCTCCCTCGTCGCCGGCGCCAAGTACCGCGGCGAGTTCGAGGAGCGCCTGAAGGCGGTGTTGAAGGAGATCACCGACGCCGGGGGCGAGGTCATCACCTTCGTCGACGAGCTCCACACGATCGTCGGTGCCGGCGCGGCGGAGGGCGCCATGGACGCCGGCAACATGATCAAGCCGCTGCTGGCCCGGGGCCAGCTGCGGATGATCGGCGCCACCACCCTGGACGAGTACCGCAAGCACATCGAGAAGGACGCCGCCCTCGAGCGCCGCTTCCAGCAGGTCTACGTGGGCCCGCCGTCGGCCGAGGACACCGTCGCCATCCTCCGGGGCCTGAAGGAGCGGTACGAGGTCCACCACGGCGTCCGCATCCAGGACGCCGCCCTGGTGGCGGCGGCCGTGCTGTCGGACCGCTACGTCACCGGCCGGTTCCTCCCCGACAAGGCCATCGACCTCATCGACGAGGCGGCCAGCAAGCTGCGCATCGAGATCGACTCGGTCCCCATGGAGATCGACGTGGTGGAGCGCCGGATGCGCCAGCTGGAGATCGAGCGGGTGGCCCTGGAGCAGGAGACGGACGCCGCCTCGGCCGAGCGGCTGGCCAAGCTGGACGAGGAGCTGGCCAACCTGCGCGAGCAGGCCGACGCCATGCGGGCCCACTGGCAGGCCGAGAAGGACGCCATCGCCGAGATCCGCGCCCTCAAGGAGGCGCTGGAGACGGCCCGCACCGACGTGGAGCGCCACGAGCGGGAGGGCAACTACGAGCGGGCGGCCGAGATCCGCTACGGCCAGCTGCCCGAGCTGGAGCGCAAGGTGGAGGAGGCGGGCGCCCGCCTGGCCGAGGAGCAGGCCACCAGCCAGATGCTGAAGGAGGAGGTGGACGCCGAGGACGTGGCCGAGGTGGTGGCCAAGTGGACGGGCGTGCCCGTCTCCCGCCTTCTCGAGGGCGAGGTGGAGAAGCTCGTCCGCATGGAGGGCGTCCTCCACCGGCGGGTGGTCGGACAGGACGACGCCGTGTCCGCGGTGGCCAACGCCATCCGCCGCTCCCGCTCGGGCCTGTCCGACCCCAACCGGCCCATCGGCTCGTTCCTCTTCCTCGGCCCCACCGGCGTGGGCAAGACCGAGCTGGCCCGGTCGCTGGCCGACTTCCTGTTCGACGACGAGAAGGCGCTCGTCCGCGTCGACATGGGCGAGTACCAGGAGAAGCACACCGTCGCCCGCCTCATCGGCGCCCCGCCCGGCTACGTGGGCTACGACGAGGGCGGCCAGCTCACCGAGGCCATCCGCCGCCGGCCGTACGCCGTCGTTCTGCTCGACGAGATCGAGAAGGCCCACTCCGACGTCTTCAACGTCCTGCTCCAGCTGCTGGACGACGGGCGCCTCACCGACGGCCAGGGCCGCACGGTGGACTTCACCAACACGGTGGTCATCATGACGTCGAACCTGCAGGGCGACCCCGAGGACTTCTTCAAGCCCGAGTTCGTCAACCGCATCGACGAGATCGTGCGCTTCAAGGCGCTGACCAGGGACGACCTGTCGAGGATCGTCGACATCCAGCTGGGGCACCTGGAGAAGCGGCTGGCCTCCCGGCGCCTCGCCCTGGAGGTCACCCCCGACGCCCGGGCCTGGCTGGCCGACCGCGGCTACGACCAGGCGTACGGCGCCCGCCCCCTCCGCCGCCTCATCCAGCGCCACATCGGCGACCTCCTCGCCCTCGCCCTGCTGGAGGGCCGGTACGAGGACGGGTCCACCGTCAAGGTGGACGTGGAGGGCAGCGAGCTCGTGCTCCGGTAGTCCCGGGGGCGGTCGGGCCGTCGGCCTATGATGCGCGGACCGCCAGCGAAGCATTCCGAGGGAGAGGCGCGTGCCTGCGACCGTCGTGGTCGGCACCCAGTGGGGGGACGAGGGCAAGGGGAAGCTCACCGACCTCCTCTCCAAGGAGATGAGCGTGGTCGTCCGCTACCAGGGCGGCCACAACGCGGGCCACACCATCGTGGTGGGCGAGGAGACGTTCGCCCTCCAGCTGATCCCGAGCGGCGTCCTCTACCCCCACATCACCCCCGTCATCGGCAACGGCGTGGTGGTCGACCCGGCGGTGCTGATCTCCGAGATCGACAAGCTCGAGGCGAGGGGCATCGACTGCAGCCGGCTGCGGGTGAGCGGCAACGCCCACCTGATCATGCCGTACCACCAGGAGCTGGACCGGGCGGCCGAGCGCCGGCTGGGGAAGAACCGCCTGGGGACCACCAAGTCGGGGATCGGGCCCGCCTACGCCGACAAGGCCGCCCGGGTCGGCCTGCGGGTGCAGGACCTGTTCGACGAGAAGATCTTCCGCCAGAAGCTCCACCTGGTGCTGAAGGAGAAGAACGCCGTCCTCGCCAAGGTCCACAACCGGCTCCCGCTGGCCATCGAGGACATCGCCGACACCTACCTGAAGGTGTACGCCCCCCGGATCCGGCCGCTGGTGGCGGACACCGTCGGCCTCGTCCACGAGGCGCTGGACGAGGGCGCCCACGTGCTGTTCGAGGGCGCCCAGGCCACCTACCTCGACCTCGACCACGGCACCTATCCGTTCGTCACCTCGTCCAACCCGGTGGCGGGCGGGGCCTGCACGGGCGCCGGCGTCGGTCCCCTGCGCATCGACCGCGTGATCGGCATCGCCAAGGCGTACGTCACCCGGGTCGGGTCGGGGCCGTTCCCCACCGAGCTCCACGGGGCGCTCGCCGACGACCTCATCGAGCGGGGCCACGAGTACGGCACCGTCACCGGCCGGCGCCGCCGGGTCGGGTGGTTCGACGCGGTGATGATGCGCCACGCCGTCCGCCTCAACTCGCTCACCGAGCTGGCGCTCACCAAGATGGACGTGCTCGACCCGCTGCCGGCGCTCAAGGTGTGCGTGGCCTACGAGGTCGACGGGCGGCGGATGGAGACGCTGCCGTACCACCAGTCGGACCTCCACGACGCCGTCCCGATCTACGAGGAGCTCCCCGGTTGGCAGGCCGACCTCTCCGGGGTGACCGAGGTGGCCGACCTGCCGTCCGCCGCCGCACGCTTCGTGACCTTCCTCGGCGAGCGGGCCGGCGTGCGCATCCGCCTGGTCGGCGTGGGCCCCGGTCGCGACCAGTTCGTCACCATGCCGGGCGCCGCCGCATGAGGGTCGCCGTCGTCGGGAGCGGCGGTCGGGAGCACGCCCTGCGCCACGTGCTGGCCCGCACCGCCGAGGTGGTCGGTCCCGACGACGACGCCGACCTCTACGTGATCGGGCCCGAGCAGCCGCTGGTCGACGGGCTGGCCGACCGGCTGCGGGCCGACGGAAAGCTGGTCTTCGGGCCGGGTGCCGACGGCGCCCGCCTGGAGGGGTCGAAGGCGTGGATGAAGTCGGTGCTGGCCGACGCCGGCGTCCCCACCGCCCGCCACGGCGTGTTCACCTCGGTCGAGCCGGCCGTGCAGTTCCTCAAGTCCCTGCCCGGGCTCTACGTGGTGAAGACGGACGGCCTGGCCGCCGGCAAGGGGGTGCTCGTCACCGAGTCGCTGGACGAGGCGGTCGACGACGTGGCCGCCAAGCTCTCGGGGTCGACCTTCGGCGACGCGGGCCGCACGGTGGTCATCGAGGAGGGCCTCACCGGGCCCGAGCTGTCGCTGCTCGCCGTGTGCGACGGGCGCCGTGCCGTCCCCCTCTCCCCCGCCCGGGACTTCAAGCGCCTGGCGGACGGCGACGCCGGTCCCAACACGGGCGGCATGGGGGCGTACTCGCCCGTCCCCGAAGCCGGTCCCGACGTCGTCGGGACGGTCATGACGCTGGCCGTGGAGCCCACCTTGGCGGCGCTCCGGGCGGCGGGCACCGATTACCGGGGCGTGCTCTACGTTGGCCTCATGCTCACGCCGGACGGGCCCAAGGTGCTCGAGTACAACGTCCGGTTCGGCGACCCCGAGGCCCAGGTCGTGCTGCCTCGCTTCTCGGGCGACCTGGCCGGCTTCCTGGCCGAGGCCGCATCGGGCGACCTGCGCACGGAGCCGTCCTTCTCGCACGACGCGTGCGTGACCGTGGTGCTGGCCGCCGAGGGGTACCCGGCGGCGCCCCGCCACGGCGACGCCATCGAGGGGATCGACGACGCCGAGGCCCTGGACGGCGTGCTCGTCTTCCGGGCCGGGACCGCCACGGACGAGGAGGGCCGGCCGGTCACCGCCGGCGGCCGCGTGCTGAACGTGTGCGGGCTGGGCCCGAGCGTCGCCGACGCCCGGGCCCGGGCCTACGAAGCCGTCGAGCGCATCTCGTTCGCCGGGATGCAGTACCGGAGGGACGTCGCCGCATGAAGGTCGCCGTGCTCATGGGGTCGCCCAACGACCGGGACAAGATGAAGGGCGCCGCCGCCATGCTCGAGCGCTTCGGCGTGGAGTGCGACGAGCGGGTGCTGTCGGCCCACCGGACCCCGGCCGAGGTCGCCGCCTTCGCCTCGTCGGCCCGGGACGACGGCTTCGCCGCCGTCATCTGCGGCGCCGGCATGGCCGCCCACCTGGCCGGGGTGGTCGCCGCCCACACCACGCTCCCGGTCATCGGCGTGCCCCTGTCCGGTGGAGCCCTCAACGGGGTGGACGCCCTGTACGCCACCGTGCAGATGCCCAAGGGCATCCCGGTGGCCACGGTGGCGATCGACGGCTCCGCCAACGCCGGCCTGCTCGCCGTCGCCATCCTGGCCGTCACCGACAAGGTGCTGGCCGACAAGCTGGCCGAGTTCCGCGCCGGGGGCGCCCGTTGATCCCGCGGTACTCCATGCCGGAGATGGCGGCGCTGTGGACCGACGAGGCCCGCCTCGCCACCTGGCTCCAGGTCGAGGTCCTGGCCGTGGAGGCGTGGGCCCGTCTCGGCGTCGTCCCCGAGGCCGATGCCCTCGCCGTGCGGGGGCGGGCGCCGGAGGTCACGGAGGCCATGGTGCGGGCGGTGGCCCTGCGCGAGGCCGTCACCGACCACGACGTGGCCGCCTTCGTCGATGTCGTCCAGGAGGCCATCGGCGCCCCCGCGGGCAACTGGGTGCACTACGGGCTCACGTCGTCCGACGTGGTGGACACGGCCCTGGGCGCCACCCTGGCCCGGGCCGCCGACCTGCTGATCGCGGCGTCGGACGGGCTGGTGGCCGCGCTCGAGCGCCGGGCCCGCGAGTTCATCGACACGCCGATGGCCGGGCGCACCCATGGGATCCACGCCGAGCCGACCACGTTCGGGGCCAAGCTCGCCCTGTGGTGCCTCCAGGCCGACCGGGACCGGGCCCGGCTGCGCGCCGCTCGCGACGCGGTGGCCGTGGGCAAGCTGTCGGGCGCGGTGGGCACGTACTCCAACGTCGACCCGTCGGTCGAGGCCTTCGTGTGCGAGCGGATGGGCCTGCGCCCCGTCCCCTCCACCCAGGTCGTCGCCCGCGACCGCCACGCCGAGTTCCTGTGGGCGTGCGCGTCGGCGGGGGCGGGCGTGGAGCTCATGGCCACCGAGATCCGCCACCTCCAGCGCACCGAGGTGGGCGAGGCGTACGAGCCGTTCGGGGCGGGCCAGAAGGGCTCGTCGGCCATGCCCCACAAGCGCAACCCCATCACGTGCGAGCGCCTGTCCGGGCTGGCCCGGGTGCTGCGCGGGTACCTGGGGGCGGGCCTGGAGGACGTCGCCCTGTGGCACGAGCGCGACATCTCCCACTCGTCGGTCGAGCGGGTGGTGCTGCCCGACGCCAGCCTTCTCGCCTACTACCTCCTGCGGCGCATGACCCGGGTGGTCGACGGCCTGGAGGTCGACGCCGCCCGTATGCGGGAGAACCTCGACCGGTCGCACGGCCTCGTGTTCAGCCAGCCCGTGCTCCTCGCGCTGGTGGCCTCCGGCCTGCCGCGCGACGCCGCCTACCGCATCGTCCAGCGCAACGCCATGGCCGCGTGGGAGCAGGGCAAGAGCTTCCGCACACTGCTGGAGGGCGACCCCGAGGTCGCCCTGGGCGCCGACGCCCTGGACGAGGCCTTCGACCTCGGCCGGGCCGTGCGCAACGCCGCCCGCGTCCTCGACCACCTGGAGAAGATCTCGTGACCCTGGAGCACCGCTATTCCGGGAAGGTGCGCGACATCTACGACGCGGGCGACGGGCGCTTGCTGTTCGTCGCCTCCGACCGGGTGTCCGCCTTCGACGTCGTCATGGCCGAGCCGGTCCCCGACAAGGGGCGCGTCCTCACCGCCATGAGCGCCTTCTGGCTCGAGAAGCTGGCCGACATCGCCCCCAGCCATCTCGTCTCGGTGGACCCGGCCGACTTCCCGCCCGGCGCCGACGACATCGACGACGCCGCCGGTCGCACCATGCTCGTGCGCCGGGCCGAGATGCTGCCCATCGAGTGCATCGTGCGCGGCTACGTCTCCGGCTCGGCGTGGAAGGAGTACAAGGCGTCGGGCACCGTCCACGGCACGCCGATGCCGCAGGGGATGCAGGAGTCCGACCGCCTGCCCGAGCCCGTGTTCACCCCGTCCACCAAGGCGAACGAGGGCCACGACGAGAACATCTCGTTCGAGGAGGCGTGCCGAATCGTCGGCGAGGACGTCGCCAAGCAGGCCCGGGAGATCAGCCTGGCCGCCTATGGGCGGGCTGCGGACTGGGCGCGGGCGAGGGGCATCATCCTGGCCGACACCAAGTTCGAGCTGGGCTGGATCGACGGCGACCTGGCGCTGTGCGACGAGGTGCTCACGCCCGACTCGTCCCGGTTCTGGGCCGAGGCCGACTGGCAGCCCGGCCGCACGCCGCCGTCGCTGGACAAGCAGCCCCTGCGCGACTGGCTGGAGGCGAGCGGCTGGGACAAGTCGCCCCCGCCCCCGCCGCTGCCCGAGGTCGTGGTGAACTCCATGCGCGAGCGCTACATCACGGCCTACGAGCGCATCACCGGCCGCCGCTTCTCCGAGTGGCTGGGGGTGGACGCGTGACCGCCCGCTACGACGTGCGGGTCGAGGTCTCGCTGCGTCCCGGGATCGCCGACCCCCAGGGCGCCACCATCGAGCGGGCGCTGCCCGCCCTCGGCTTCCAGGGCGTCGCCGGCGTCCGGGTCGGGAAGTCGATCCGGTTCTCGGTGGAGGCGGGCGACGAGGCGGAGGCTCGCAGCCGGGTGGAGGAGCTGTGCAACCGCCTGCTCTCCAACCCGGTGATCGAGGACACCCGATTCGATCTGACGGCCGTATGAGCCGCGTCGGCGTCGTCCAGTTCCCGGGCTCGAACTGCGAGCACGACGTCGTCGAGGCCGTGGAGAGGCTCGGCGGCAAGGGCGACATCGTGTGGCACGGCTCGCCGACGCTGCCCGACGTGGACGCCGTCGTCCTGCCCGGCGGCTTCGCCCACGGCGACTACCTGCGCCCGGGGGCGATCGCCCGCTTCTCGCCGGTGATGGACGCCGTGCGCCGCTTCGCCGGAGAAGGTGGTCCGGTGGTCGGGATCTGCAACGGATTCCAGGTGCTCACGGAGGCCGGCCTCCTCCCCGGCGCGCTCCAGAAGAACGCCGGGCTGAAGTTCTTGTGCACCACCGTGGAGCTGCGCGTGGAGAGCGCGAAGTCGGTCCTTACGTCGGGGGCGACGGTCGGCGACATCCTCCGCATCCCCATCAACCACTTCGAGGGCAATTACACCTGTGACCCGGCGACCCTCGACCGCCTGGACCGCCACCAACAGGTCATCCTGCGTTATGTCGACAACCCCAACGGATCCAGCGATTCCATCGCAGGCGTCTGCAACGAGCAGGGGAACGTCGTCGGACTGATGCCCCACCCGGAGCGGGCGAGCAGCGCGCTGCTCGGGTCGGAGGACGGCCTCGTCCTCCTGCGGTCTCTGCTCTCCGGGGCGGGCGTTCCCGGCCGCTGACGGGCGCTCAGCTGGCGCTGCGCTGGATGCCGGCTCGGCGCAGGACCGAGGCGTCCACACCGGCCTCACGCCACGCCGCATAGGTGATGCCCTTGCGGTGGCTGTACTCCCCGGCCGCCGCCACGAAGTCGTCCTCCAGGGCGGCCAGGTCGACGGCGTCCTCCTTGGTGGAAAGCTCCGCTTGCAGGTTCATGCGCTCCTGCACGAGTTGCAGCCGGGTCAGAGGGTCGGCTTCCTCGATGCGATTTGCGATGTCGTCCAGGCGCCGCTTGATCGAATCCGGCGTGCGCTTGCGGCCCCGCTTGGGGCGATGCGCATCGAGGGCCTCGAGGTACCGGCGTACGGCGCGGCCCTGCTCCCTTCCCAGGGCGAGCGCCTGCTTGTGCGCGTCGGTCATGGTGGATTTGGTCTTCTTCGCTCGAGGAGCCATGGACCAAGCAAACTCCCTTCCGTCGGGAATTTCAAATCAAAGCTCGGAATTCCATTTGGTGGTCAGGCCCGCAGCGCAGGGTGGCGGCATAGGGTGACGGTCATGGACTACGAGGTCGCGCGCGCGCTGGGGCTCACCGACGACGAGTCGGACGCCATCGCCGGGATCCTGGGGCGAGCCCCGAACCACCTCGAGCTCGCCATGTACGCGGTGATGTGGAGCGAGCACTGCTCGTACAAGTCGTCGAGGCTGCACCTGCGCCGGCTGCCCACCGAGGGGCCGCGGGTCCTCGTCGGGCCCGGCGAGAACGCGGGGGTGATCGACGCCGGCGACGGGGTGGCCCTCGCCGTGCGCATCGAGAGCCACAACCACCCCTCGGCCGTCGAGCCCTACCAGGGCGCCGCCACCGGCGCGGGCGGCATCCTGCGCGACATCTTCACCATGGGCGCCCGCCCGATCGCCCTGCTGGACCCCCTGCGCTTCGGCCCGCTGGACGAGCCGCGCACCCGGTGGATCTTCGAGGGCGTGGTGAGCGGCATCTCCGGCTACGGCAACTCGGTCGGAGTGCCCACGGTGGGGGGAGAGGTGGTCTTCGACGAGTGCTACGCCGACAACCCGCTCGTCAACGTCATGTGCCTGGGCGTGATGCCGGCCGAGCGCCTGGTGCTGGGGGCCGCCACCGGCGTCGGGAACCTGGCCGTGCTGCTCGGTTCGACGACGGGCCGGGACGGCATCGGCGGGGTGAGCGTGCTGGCGTCGGCCGGGTTCGGCGACGGCGACGCCGACGCCGACAAGCGGCCCAGCGTCCAGGTGGGCGACCCGTTCGAGGAGAAGCGGCTCATCGAGGCGTGCCTCGAGCTGCTCGATGACGGGCTGGTCGTCGGCATCCAGGACCTCGGCGGCGCCGGCCTCACCTGCGCCACCAGCGAGACGGCGTCGCGGGGCGGCGTCGGCATGGACGTCTACGTGTCCGAGGTGCCCCTGCGGGAGCGGGGCATGGAGCCGTTCGAGGTGATGACCAGCGAGAGCCAGGAGCGCATGCTGGCCATCGTCACGCCCGAGTCGCTGGACCGCGTCGTCGAGGTGTGCCGGCGCTGGGAGGTCCGCGCCTCCGTCGTCGGGACCGTCACCGCAGGCGGTCGCCTGCGCATCCTCGACCGGTACGACGGCGACGTGCTGGCCGACGTGCCCGCCGCCTCTTTGCACGAGGACGCGCCGCTCTACGACCGGCCGATGGAGGCGCCGTCGCCGGCGCCGCCTCTCGGGGAGCTGGAGTCGCACGACGCCGGCGCCGAGCTCCTCGACCTGCTGGTCGACCCGTCATGGGTGTACCGCCAGTACGACCACCAGCTGTTCCTCAACACCGTCGAGGGGCCCGGCGGCGACGCCGCCGTCCTGCTGCTCAAGGCGCCCGGCCTCCCGGCCGCTCCTGGGGGAGCTTCCCGGGGCATCGCCGTGTCCACCGACGGCAACGCCCGCTGGTGCGCGGTGGACCCCCGCGCCGGGACGGCCATGCTGGTGGCCGAGTCGGCACTGAACGTCGCCTGCGCCGGGGCGGGACCGGCGGCGGTCGTCAACTGCCTCAACTTCGGCAACCCCGAGCACCCCGAGGTGATGTGGCAGCTGTCGGAGGCGATCGACGGCATGGCCGACGCCTGCCGGGCCCTCGGCCTGCCCGTGGTGGGCGGCAACGTGAGCCTCTACAACGAGAGCCGCGGGCGGGACATCGACCCCACGCCCGTCATCGGCGTGGTGGGGCTGATGGAGCGCCTGGAGCGCCGCCCGCCGGGCGTCGGCCTGGTGGACGGCGACCGCCTGCTGCTCCTCGGGACCACCGATCCGGGACTGGGAGGGTCCCTGTGGGCGCTGCGCACCCATGGCCGCCGTGGCGGCCCGCTCCCCGGCCTCGACCTCGCCGCCCACGCCCGGCTGCTCGGCCTCGTGCGGGGGCTGGTGGCCGACGGCGTGGTCTCCGGCATCCACGACGTGTCGGAGGGGGGGATCGGCCTGGCCCTGGCCGAGATGGCCGTCCGCTCGGGCGTGGGCTTCGCCGTGGCGGGCGTGGCCACCGCCGCCGAGCTCTTCTCGGAGTCCCCGTCCCGGGTCGTCCTGTGCGTCGGCGCCGACCAGGTGCCCGAGGTCGAGGCCCGGGCCGCGAACGCGGCCGTCCCGGTGTCGGGCCTCGGTGTGGCGGGCGGCGACCGCCTGGCCGTCGCCGGGCTGGTCGACGTCGCCCTCGACGAGGCGGTGAACGCCTGGCGCTCGGCCATCCCGCGCGCCCTGGAGCCCGAACGCGCCTGACCCCGGCGTTCACCTCGCGACGGCGCGCCAGGGCGTGGCGCGCCTCGCGAGGTGAATCCCTTCAGGGGCGGCGGTCCTCCAGCTCGGCGAGGGCCGAGTCGGGGACGTGGAGGTCGCCCCGGCCCACGCCCACGGCCAGGTCCGGCTTGTAGGTGCCGTGGTGGTCGGAGCCGCCGGCCGCCACCAGGCCCAGCCGCTGCGCCATGGCCGCCAGCTCGTCGCGCTCGCCCGGGTCGTAGCGGCCGTAGATCGCCTCGACGCCGGCCAGTCCCGCTTCGGCCAGCTCGGCCACCGCCGACTCCAGGGCGTCGGGCGCCAGCCTGGTGCTGAGCGGGTGGGCGAGCACGGCCACGCCGCCCGACGCCCGCGCCAGGGCGATGGCGCCGACGGGGTCGACGGCGCGGCGGGGAACGTCGCCCGGTCTCCCCCGGACGAGCCAGCGCCGGAAGGCGTCGTCGATGCTCGTCGCCCGCCCCTGGCGGACCAGCAGGGCGGCGGCGTGGGGGCGGCCGGCCCCCGATCCGCCGGCCAGCTCGAGCATCTCCTCGTAGTCGAGGCCGAGGGCCGCCGCCATGGCCCTGTTGCGCTCCTCCCTCGCCTGCTGGAGCTCGACCAGGGCCTCCTGGAACGGGCCATCGCCCGGCTCCACGAAGTAGACGAGGACGTGGAGGTTGCCCCGGTCCCAGCGGCACGAGATCTCGCACCCCGGCACCAGGCGCACGCCCAGCTCGGCGGCCCGGGCGGCTGCCGGGGCCACCCCGTCGAGGCGGTCGTGGTCGGTGAGGGCGACGGCCGAGCACCCGGCGGCGGCCGCCAGCTCGGGGATCCGGGCGGGAAGATCCGACCCGTCGGAGACGCTGGAGTGGGTGTGCAAGTCGATCAAGGCCTGGACGGTACGCGCCGCCGCCGGGTCGGCCGGTCCGGCGGCGCCGTGTGCGAGACTGAGCCCGTGACGGACGGTCAGCCCCACGCCGCCGACGCGGAGGGCGACGACCACCTGCGCGACGCCTGTGGCGTGTTCGGGGTGTACGCGCCGGGCACGACCGTCGCCCACCTCACCTTCGAGGGCCTGCACACCCTCCAGCACCGCGGCCAGGAGTCGGCCGGCATGGCGGTGAGCGACGGCGACACGATCACCATCGTCAAGGACATGGGCCTGGTCACCAACGTCTTCGACGAGCGGACGCTGGCGCCCCTCAAGGGCCACCTGGCCATCGGCCACACCCGGTACTCCACGACCGGCTCGTCCACCTGGCGCAACGCCCAGCCCGTGTACCGCGAGCCCGGCGAGTCCGGCTTCGCCCTCGGCCACAACGGCAACCTCACGAACACCGAGGCCCTGGCCCGGGAGGCGGGGATGCTCCCGGGCATGATCACCAGCGACAGCGACCTGGTGGCCGAGCTCATCGCCGCCGAGTTCCCGGCCGACGGGCACGAGCACAGCGACGGGCGCGACCTCGAGCGGGCGCTGGTGAAGGTGCTGCCCCGCCTGGCGGGCGCCTTCTCGTTCGTCCTCATGGACACGGCTCGGGTGATCGGCGTGCGTGACCCGAACGGGTTCCGGCCCCTGTGCCTCGGCAAGATCGAGGGCGGGTGGGTGCTGGCGTCGGAGACCGCCGCCCTGGACGTGATCGGCGCCCACTTCGTCCGGGAGATCGACCCGGGCGAGATGATCGTGATCGACGCCGCCGGTTGGCGCTCCGAGCGCCCGTTCCCGGCCCACCGGGTCGATCCCAAGCTCTGCCTGTTCGAGTTCATCTACATCGCCCGGCCCGACAGCCAGCTGTACGGGCGGGAGATCCACGGTGCCCGCGGCCGCATGGGCGAGCTGCTGGCCGAGCAGGCGCCGGTGGAGGCCGACATGGTGATGGGCGTGCCCCAGTCGGGCGTACCCGCGGCCGAGGGCTACGCCCGCCGCAGCGGCATCCCGTACGGGCAGGGCCTGGTCAAGAACCCCTACACCCACCGCACGTTCATCGCCCCCAGCCAGGAGCTGCGCCGCCAGGGCGTGCGCCGCAAGCTCAACCCGCTGCGGGGGAACGTGGCCGGCAAGCGGTTGATCGTGGTGGACGACTCGATCGTCCGGGGCACCACGCAGCGCGCCATCGCCCGCATGCTGCGCGAGGCCGGCGCCACCGAGGTCCACGTCCGCATCACCAGCCCGCCCTACAAGTGGCCCTGCTTCTACGGAGTCGACACCGGGAGCCGCTCCGAGCTGCTCGCCGCCAACATGTCGGTCTCGGAGATGCAGGACTACCTGGGCGTCGACTCGCTCGCCTTCCTCAGCCTGGACGGCCTGGAGCGGGCCGTCGGCGCCCCCGGCGCCGGGTTCTGCAACGCGTGCCTGACCGGCCGGTACCCCACCGAGGTGCCGGTCAACCTCACCAAGGGGGTCCTCGAGACGGGGTCGAGCTCGCCGTCGGAGGACTGGCAGGTCGCCGAGGCGGCGGCCGCGGTCGAAGGCCTCGCCGACGCCGACGGTGGCTGACCCCCTCTCGTCACCGCCGGCCCCTGCCGGTGCCACCTACGCGGAGGCGGGCGTCGACATCGGCGCCGGCGAGCGGGCCGTCGAGCTCATCAAGGAGGAGGTCCGCTCGACCTTCCGGCCCGAGGTGCTGGGCGACATCGGCGGCTTCGGCGGCCTGTTCGCCTTCCCGAAGGGCTATCGCGACCCGGTGCTCGTGGGGTCCACCGACGGCGTCGGCACCAAGGCGCTCATCGCCCAGGCCACCGGCCGGTTCACCACCATCGGCATCGACCTGGTGGCGATGTGCGTCGACGACCTGGCCTGCCAGGGCGCCGAGCCGCTGTTCTTCCTCGACTACATCGCCGTCGGGCGTCTCGACCCCGACCACGTCAAGCAGCTCGTGGAGGGCGTGGCCGCCGGTTGCCGCCAGGCGGGGTGCGCCATCCTCGGTGGGGAGATGGCCGAGCACCCGGGGGCCATGGAGCCGGGCGAGTTCGACCTGGTGGGCGCCGCCGTCGGGGTGGTGGAGCGTGACCGCATCGTCACCGGCGACGACCTGGCGGCGGGCGACGTGCTGCTGGGCCTGCCGTCCCCGGGCCTGCGGTCGAACGGGTACTCGCTGGCCCGCAAGGTCCTGCTGGACCTCGGCGGGCGCGGGCTGGACGACCCGGCCTGGCACGGCGCCGGTCACTCCCTGGCCGACGAGCTGCTCGAGCCGTCGGTGATCTACTCGCCGGCCGTCTCGGTCCTGGTGGACGCCGTGGACGTGCACGCCATCGCCCACGTCACCGGCGGAGGGATCCCGGGGAACCTGGCCCGCGTGCTGCCAGCGCACCTCGACGCGGTGGTCGACCAGTCGTCGTGGGAGCGGCCGCCCATCTTCGGCGAGATCCAGCGCTTCGGCGACGTGGGCGACGACGAGATGGCCCGGGTGTTCAACCTCGGCATCGGCATGATCGTCGCCGTCCCCGCCGGGCGGAGCGCCTTCGCCGCCCTGGACGTGTTGCGGGACAAGGGCCACCGCGCCGTCGAGATCGGCGTGGTGACGCCGGGAACCGGGCGCGTGCACCTCGAGGGAGGGCCCGGGCGGTAGGGGATGGCGGGGGTCGCCTACGTCCCCTGGCGCCAGGTCCGCTCGAACGGGAGGCGCCACGCGTGCGGGGCGATGAGCTGGTGGATCGCGTTGGGGCCCCATGAGCCCACGGCGTAGGGACGCACCGGGGGCGGCGACGCCAGGAGCGGAGCGGAGACCTCCCACAGCCGCTCCACTCCTTCGGCCGAGGTGAAGAGCGTGTGGTCACCACTCATGGCGTCGTGGATGAGGCGCTCGTACGCCTCCAGCACGTCGCCCGCCCGCCCCGTCTCGTGGAGGGCGAACTGGAGGCTCAGCTTGTCGAGGCGCATGCCCGGACCGGGCCGCTTGCCGTAGAAGGACAACGAGAGCCTTGAGGCGTCGGCCAGGTCGAAGGTGAGGTGGTCGGGGCCCTGGGCGCCGATCCCGGATCCCGTCGGGAACATGCTCTTCGGCGGCTCACGGAAGGCGATGGAGATGATGCGGGCTCCCTCGGCCAGCCGCTTGCCCGTGCGCAGGAAGAACGGCACTCCCGCCCACCGCCAGTTGTCGATCATGCAGCGCAGGGCGACGAACGTCTCCGTCTCCGACCCGGCGGCCACCCCGGCCTCGTCGCGGTACCCGGTGTACTGGCCGCGCACGACGTGGGACGGGTCGATCGGCACGAGCGACCGGAAGACCTTGTTCTTCTCCTCGCTGATCGCCCCCGGTTCGAGCGCGGTGGGCGGCTCCATGGCCACGAAGGCGAGCACCTGGAACAGGTGGGTCACCACCATGTCCCGGTAGGCGCCCGTGCTCTCGTAGAAGCCGATGCGGCTGCCGATGGCGAGCGTCTCCGGAACGTCGATCTGGACGTGGTCGATGAAGTTGCGGTTCCAGATCGGCTCGAACAGCCCGTTGGCGAACCGGAACGCCAGGATGTTCTGGGCGGCCTCCTTGCCGAGGAAGTGATCGATGCGGAAGATCTGCTCCTCGGCGAAGGTGCGATGGAGCGTGGCGTTCAGGGAGCAGGCGCTCGCGAGGTCGGTGCCGAAGGGTTTCTCCATGACGACGCGTGCGCGGTCGACGAGGCCGGCCTCCCCGAGAACTCGTACCGCGTCCGTCGCCGCCTTCGGCGGCACGCTGAGGTAGTGCAGGCGCCGCGGCTCCGGGCCGAGGTCGGCCTCGGCGAGGTCGACAGCCTTGCGGAGCCCTTCCGGGCCGGCACCCTGGGGCACGTACGTGAGGTTCCTCTCGAACGTCGACCAGTGGGCCGCCATGACCCGCGGCCGGCCGAACTGCTCGCACGCCTTGCGGGTCGCCTCACGGAAGCCCGCGGTGTCGAGGTCGTCGAGTGACGTGCCGACGATGCGGCACTCGGGCAGCAAGCCGGCGCAGGAGAGGTGGAGCAGGCCGGGGAGCAGCTTGCGGCGGGCCAGGTCACCGGTGGCGCCGACCAGCACGATGAGGTGCGGCTTCAGCGGCGACATCAGCGCCGAGGTGATGTCGCTCGGTTCCATCCCGGTGCGACGTTAGGCGAGTGATCCCATGGCGCCGGCGGCCCCGGTGACGGTGGTGGCGCCGCCCGCGGTGGCGGCGGTGGCCCCGGTTGATCGGGTACGGGCCCGTCGCCCGGTCATCGCGCAGCGCCGACCGGTCCTCGCCGGCCACAGCTGAGTCGGTCGCCCTAGGCGGAGCAGTTGTCCTGAGCGCCACCGAGGCGGGTCGTCGTCCGGCTCGAAGCGGTGGCGGAAGGTGAAGGCTGTGGGCGTCGGGCCGTGCGCCCGGAGGTGAGCGAGCCGGGCGATGGCCTCGTCCACCGTCGGGATCCTCCCCTCGGGGACCCACCACAGGCACAGGATCGGTTGCACCGGCGCCTCGAAGAACTGGCGGCGGCGGAGGAACTCCACGTGTGCCGAGCGGTAGGTGAAGTCCGCCAGGGCGTCGATCGACTCCCAGACGCTGAGGTTGAGATCTCCAGGGCGTCCTCGAAGGCGGAGATGCCGGTGGCGTTGCCGCTCTCGTCCTGGAGCCGCCAGACGAATCCGGGGCTCGCGTCGGCCAGCGCGTTGATCGACGCCAGGTTCGACCGGAAGTCGTCGATCCTCGGGTCGTCGATGGGAGCCCGGAGGCGCCCGACGTTCAGCTGCGCCACGTGCACGCCTCCATGGTGTCGCACGGTGGCCGACCCGTCAGGCTCTGGTCGTCGGACGACGGGAGGACGCCGGCTCCATCGGGACGATCCCCCGCTACATCCCCCCGCGTGGCAGTCGCGCGGGAACGAGCCGAGCGACCGGGCGAGGCTGAGTCCCCGTCGCGGCGCCACTGCGGCGTGGCGCGGTTCCAACCTCCTCGCCGAAGGACGAAGGGGCCGGACGACGACGCCCGGGCCCTTCGTCCCCCCGAGCCGCTCCCCTGGTGGCTTCCGGCCGGCGCGGCGAGCGTGCCGAATCACAGGTCAAAGCGCGGCGACGGCGATCACGGGGCGGTTGACAGCGCCGGTGATCCCAACTGGGTCGGGCTGTCCGGGGTGGTTGTCGCCAAGGGCGTATGGGCGTATTGTGTAGGTGCAGCCAACCTATAGCGATTGAGCAGAATGCGGCCGGCCGGGTGGTCCTCCTGGCCGTGAGCCCGGCCATGTCCTCCGACCGGTGTGTTGTGCCCGAGGAGGACGCCATGTGCTTCAAGAACCTGCCGATCGACTTCGACGCGGATGGGCGCGCCTTCCTGCGGGAAGGCGGAGGCGATCCATACGCGATCTCGCCGGCGCCACGCCCGAGCTACGTCCGCCGCCCCGAGGGCCCCGGTGCGCAGCTGGCCTCGCCGCCGCGCCTGCGGGACTGGAACATCGACCCGATGACCCGGGTGGCCGGGGCGCTGGCCATCCACACCGTGCTCGACCTGGAGAACCGCAAGGCGGTGGAGGCCCACTCGCGCGCCATGCTCTTCCGTGGCTACGAGATCATCCTCCAGGGCCGTGACCCCCGAGACGCCATCGACATCAGCTCCCGGGCGTGCGGCGTGTGCGGCGGGGTGCACGCCACCGTGTCCTCGCTCGGGCTCGACATGGCGTTCGGCGTTGTTCCCCCACCCCTCGGCACCGAGGTGCGCAACCTGGGCGAGGTGGGGGAGATGTTCTACGACCATCCGCTGCACCTCGGGCTGCTTGCCGGGCCCGACTACTCCACTGCCCTGGTGTCGATCACCAACCCCGAGCTGGTCACCAGGGCGGAGAAGACCCTTGCTCCCCATGGCGACGTCCACGGCTACCACACGATCAAGGACATCATGGATGCCCTCGACCCGCTCACTGGCCAGATCTACCTGGAGGCACTGGAGTGGACGCGGGTCGGCCGCATCATGTGCATGCTGATGTACGGCAAGTACCCGCACCCCTCGACGCTGGCCCCCGGCGGGGTCACCACCACCATCTCCACCTCCTCCTTCAACGAGTACTACACCCAGCTCGGGAAGATCTTCGACTTCTGCAAGGTCATCTGCCGCATCTGGGACGACCTCGTCGACTTCTTCCTGGAGGCCAACCCGGCGTACGAGCAGGTCGGCGCCAGGGAGTGCAACCTGGCCCAGACGGGCATCTGGGACGACTCCGGGGCCTATGACGCCACCTACGCCAACGCCGACGCCTGGGGCAACCGGCGCTGGGCCAAGCCGGGAATCATCCTCGATGGGAAGCTCGTGACCACGAACCTGGTGGACATCAACATGGGCTTCGAGGAGTTCGTGGATCACTCCTTCTACGAGGACTGGACAACGGGGGGGAGCCCACGCTTCCGCACCGAGTCGCTCGGAAACCCGATCTCGCCGTACCACCCTTGGAACAAGACCACGGTGCCGAAGCCGACGGCCACCGACTTCCGTGGCAAGTACACGTGGGCCACGGCGCCCCGCTGGGACCGCCGAACCGTGGAGACGGGCGCCTACGGCCGCATGTGGACCACCGCCCTGGCCGCCGACATGGTCAAGAACCCATTCCTCGAGGCGACCGGCGACGGCCTGCGCATGGTCATGCCCCGCCACGGCCTCCCCGAGGAGGAGCTGTTCTGGAAGGTGCCGAGGACCCTGAACGCCCTCGAGCGCAACCGGGGCCGCGCCTACGCCATGGCCTTCACCGCCGCCATCGGCATGAACTGCATGCTCAAGGCCCTCGAGTACTGGCGCCGGGGTGAGACCAAGGTGCACACGCCCTACAAGGTGCCGAAGGACGAGCGGCTGGCCGTCGGGTTCTGGGAGGCCGGCCGGGGCTGGCTGGTCCACCACATCCACATGGACAAGGGCAAGCTGCTCAACTACCAGATCACGACACCGTCGACGATGAACGCGTCGCCCCGCGACCCGTTCGGGGGCCTCGGCCCGTACGAGCAGGCCATCGTCGACACGCCCATCCTCGAGAGCGTCCCCGACGACCAGGTCAAGGGCCTGGACGTGCTGCGGGCCGTGCGCAGCTTCGACCCGTGCATGCCCTGCACGACCCACATGGACACCGGCAGGGGAATGCTCGTGCGCGAGGTCAACTCGTGCGGCTGCACCTTGGACTGAGGCCCCCCGCCGGGTCCGGCCGTCCGCTCCCCGTGCGGCCGGGCCCGGAACGGGCACACGCCGGGCGGCCGCCCCACGCGAAGGGAAGGACTCGATTGAGATGCCGAAGGTTGACCCGACAACCCACGAACCCATGACCGATGCGCCCGACGCACCGGATGACCAGCGAGGGGGCAAGACCATCGGAGATCCTGCCCTCGACGACGCCACGGTCACCGGAGGATCCGGCACGAGGGGCGACGAGCTGGACGAGACCAGTCGCCTGCCTGGTGAGAAGCCGGCCGAAGGAGAGTGATCTTCGTCGGCTTGGCGCTCGCCAACTCCGGCGTGCACCCGGACCGCGCCGCGGGGAAACCAGGCGTCGACCGTGGCGATGCGCACCGTGTGTCTGTGCTCGACCTGTGACGCCGAGAAGCTCCGGGGCCACCTCGACAGCGGCCGTGTGGTCCCGCCGCAGGAGAACCCGGCCACCGGATGGGAATGACCACCGACGTCCCCCACGCGCTGCTCGTCGACCTCTATGAGCTCACCATGGTCGACGTCTACCGCCGGGAGGACATGGCGCATCGCCCGGCGACGTTCAGCCTCTTCGTCCGAACCATGCCGCCCGGGCGCGGCTACCTCGTCGCGGCGGGGCTCGACGATGCCCTGCGCTGGCTCGAGGAGCTCCGCTTCGGCTCCGAAGAGCTGGCAGCCGTCGAGCGGCTCGGCCTTTTCGACCGGGCGTTCCTGGACTGGCTGGGCGAGCTGCGCTTCACCGGATCGGTGAGGGCCGTGCCCGAGGGCACGGCGGTGTTCGCCCACGAGCCGCTCATCGAAGTCGACGGGCCCATCGCAGAAGCTCAGCTGGCTGAGACGTTCCTGCTCAACCAGTTCACGGTCCAGACCACGCTCGCCACCAAGGCCGCCCGCTGCCGTCACGCGGCAACCGGCCGGGCCGTGGTCGACTTCGCCCTTCGCAGGGCGCAGGGAATCGACGCCGGCATGACGCTGGCCCGCACCGGTCCCCTCGTCGGGCTGGCAGCCACCAGCAACGTGGCGGGCGCCGATCGCTACGGCCTTTCCGCCAGCGGAACCATGGCCCACTCCTTCGTCCAGGTCCATGCCGACGAGGCCGACGCCTTCAGGGCCTTCGCCGGTGCCTTTGGCGACGCCACCGTCCTGCTCGTCGACACCTACGACAGCCACCAGGGAATCGACAGAGCCATCCACGTGGCTACCGAGTGCCGGAGCCACGGCACCGAGATCCGAGGCGTCCGCCTCGACTCCGGCGATCTGGCGGCACTGGCCCGCCATGCCCGCCGACGACTCGACGAGGCCGGCTTCCCCTGGGGTGAAGGTGTTCGTCAGCGGCGGCCTCGACGAGCTGGAGATCCACCGCCTGGTCGACGAGGAGGGTGCACCGATCGACGGGTTCGGTGTCGGTTCGGCCCTCGGCGTCTCGGCTGACGTGCCCACCCTTGACACCGTGTGCAAGCTGGTGAGCTACGACGGTCGCCCGGTTCGCAAGACCTCACCGGCAAGGAGATCTGGCCCGGTGCCAAGCAGGTGTGGCGGGCGCTCGACTGGTCGTTCGATGTCGTCACCATGGCCGACGAGCGGTCACCCGCACCGGGCCGGCGACCGCTGCTGATCGAGGTCATGCACGGTGGCCGACGTACTCCTTCAGGCCGGGTGACGCTGACCGAGGCCAACCGACACTTCGAGCAGGAGTGGGCCGGCCTCCCCGCGCCGCTGAAGCACCTGTCGGCACCGGCGGCCCATCCGGTAAACATCTCGGCCGGGCTCCGCCGGCTCGCCGAATCGCTCGACGCGAAACGGGGATCAATGGAGGCGCCGTGACCGAAGCGCTGTCGGATCCCGCCTTTGACCGACGGACGGCGCTCGTCGTCGTCGACGTTCAGAACGACTTCCGACGCCGAGGGCAGTCTCTACGTGAACGGCGGCGAGCAGATCATCCCGACGATCAACCGCCTCGTCGCCGCTGTGCAGGCAGCCGGGGGCGCGATCGTCTACACCCAGGACTGGCATCCGAAGGTCACGCCGCATTTCCGCAAGGACGGCGGAGCCTGGCCTGTGCACTGCGTGGCGGACACTTGGGGAGCACAGCTGCATCCCGACCTCGACGTCGAAGGTCCGGTGATCCGCAAGGGCACCGCCGGCGCGGACGGCTAATCCGGGTTCAGCGTGCAGGAGGTGACCACTGGCTCCGAGAGGCCAAGCGGCCTGCATGACGTGCTGAGAGAGCGTGGCATCAACCGCATCATCGTCGTGGGGCTCGCACAGGACGTGTGCGTCAAGGAAACCGTGCTCGACGGACGCCGTCTCGGCTACGAGACCGTTGTCCCGCTGACCGCAACCCGTGCGGTCAGTCTCGAGCCCGACGACGCTCGCCGTGCCTTCGAGGCGATGGTCGCAGCCGGCGCCATGGTCCACCGATGCGTCCCTTGCGGGGGCACCGGTGTCGAAGCCGAGGACCGCTCCCGGTCCTCTGCGAATGGCGGAGACGAGTAGCTGGGACCTAGAACTCGACGAGCTCGCGTGCTGCGGCGGCGATGTCGTCGACCTGGGGGAGGGTGGCAGCCTCCAGGGTGGGCTCGTACGCCACGTGGGTGTCCTTGGCGCCCACCCGCCGGACGGGGGCGTCGAGGTCGCAGAACAGCTCGGACGCCGCCCACGCGGCCACCTCGGCGCCGAACCCGCTGGTGACGATGTCCTCGTGGACGACGAGCAGCTTGCCCGTCCGCTTGACGGAGTCGGCGACGGTGTCGTGGTCCCATGGGGCGAGGGTGCGGAGGTCGACGATCTCGACCGAGCTGCGGCCGTCCTCCTCGAGGCGGGCCGCCGCCTGGCGCGACTTCTCGACGGTGGCGCCCCAGGTGACGATGGTGAGGTCGGTGCCCCGCCGCACGTACGACGCCCGCCCGAACGGCAGGACGTAGTCGGGTCCGGGGTAGGGGTCGCGGGCGTAGGGCTGGCGCAGCAGGTGCTTGTGCTCGAGGAAGAGCACCGGGTCGTCGTGGCGGAACGCGGCCCGCAGCAGGCCGGCGGCGTCCCGGGCCCGGGACGGGAAGGCGACCAGCAGCCCCGGCACGTGGGTGAAGATCGACTCGCCGCACTGGGAGTGCCAGATGGCCCCGCCGCTGAGGTAGCCCCCGATCGGGACCCGGATGACGACCGGGCAGCTGAACGCACCGTTCGAGCGCCAGCGGATGGTGGCCGCCTCGCTCTTGATCTGCTGCATGGCCGGCCAGATGTAGTCGAAGAACTGGATCTCGGGGGCCGGCTTGAGACCCCGGAGGGCCTGGCCGACGGCCCGGCCCACGATGTTCGCCTCGGAGAGCGGCGTGTTGTAGCAGCGGGCCAGCCCGAAGGCGCGCTGGAGGCCGTGCGTGGTCCCGAACACGCCGCCCTTGCCCTCCACGTTGGCCAGGACCGCTTCGCGGGCGTCGGCCACGTCCTCGCCGAACACCCGGATGCGCTCGTCGGCCGCCATCTGCTCGTGCAGCGTGCGCCGGATGGCCTCGCCGAAGGTGACGGTGTCGGCCGCTCCCTCGCCGACCTCGGCCGGTGGCGGCTCGGGCGGATCGGGGAGCAGGGGCAGCACGACGACGTGCTCGGTGACGGTCGCCGGGTCGGGCCGCGGCGCGGCCAGCGCCTGCTTGGCGGAGTCGGCGACGATGACCCGCGACTCGATGCGGATGGCGGCCGCCTCGTCCTCGGTCAGGACTCGGCCCTTCACCAAGCTGCGCTGGAACAGCAGGATCGGGTCGTGCTGGGCCTCCTCCTCCAGCTCCTCGGGCGGCCGGTACTTGCTCTGGGTGTCGGCCGCCGAGTGGGAGTACGGGCGGGTGACGGTGGCGTGGATGAGGCCGGGGCCGACGCCGGCCCGCACGTGCTCGACGGCCTTGCGGCCGGTGCGGCGGACGGCGAAGTAGTCCCGCCCGTCCACGTGGTGCACCTCCAGCCCCCGGAACCCCCGGACCAGCTCGTCGATCGGGGCCGGCCCCTGCTCGGACGCCGGCACCGAGATGGCGTAGCCGTTGTCGGCGACGACGTAGAGCACGGGCAGGTGCATGGTGCAGGCCGTGTTGAGGCTCTCCCAGAACTCGCCTTCCGAGGTGGCGCCCTCGCCCAGCGAGACGTAGGTGAGCTCGTCGCCGTAGGCGGTGCACCCCGGGAGGCCGGGCCGGCGGGAGATGTAGCGGGCGGCCTCCGCGCAGCCCACGGCGGGGATGCACTGGCTCCCCGTGGGGCTCGACTGGGTGACGACGTTGCGGTCCACGAAACCCCAGTGGCAGGGCATCTGGCGGCCGCCGGAGGACGGGTCGTCGGCCGAGCCGACGGCCTGGAGGAGGATCTCCAGAGGCGAGACGCCGAGGCCCAGCATCAGCGCCCGGTCCCGGTAGTAGGGGAAGAACCAGTCGTAGCCGGGGCGGAGGTTCCGGGCCAGGGCGAGCAGGAGGGCCTCGTGCCCGGCGCCCGAGATCTGGAAGAACACCCGGCTCTGCTTCTGGAGGCTGATCTCGCGGTCGTCGAGGGCGCGGGAGATGCAGGCCAGGCGGAAGTCGTCGATCAGCTCCGCATGGGGGATGCCACGGAGCGTGGGCTCGTCGCCGGGCGCCGCGCCCTGGCGCTGGTGCTCGACGGTGCGGGCCATCCGGCTCACCGGCCCCGCACGGGCGCGACGCCGCCGGGCCGGATCAGCTGCACCCGGCCCACGTCCTCGAGGCGGCGCTCGGCCAGGCGGTCGGCCGCCTCGACGGTCGTGATGCCCTCGGCGTCGGCCGTGGCCAGGACGTGCGCCGTCGTCTCGCCGATCCGCCGGATCTCGCCCTCGGCCCGGTCGCGGTCGTAGCCGCGCAGCTCCTCGGCCACGTTGATGATCCCGCCCGCGTTCACGACGTAGTCGGGCGCGTACAGGACACCGGCGTCGACCAGGAGGGCCGCGCACGAGGGGTCGGCCAGCTGGTTGTTGGCGCAGCCGACCACCGCCGCGCAGCGCAGCTCGGGGATGGTGACGGGGGAGAGCACGGCGCCCAGGGCGCACGGCGAGAAGATGTCGCAGTGGGTGGCGTGGGCCTTCTCGGGTGCCACGACCTCCACCGCCAGCTCGGTGGCCGCCCGTGCCACGGCGGCCTGGTCGACGTCGCTCACGGTGACCACGGCCCGCTCCTCCACCAGATGCCGGGCCACGTTGTAGCCCACCTTGCCCACGCCGCTCACGACCACGGACCGGCCCTCGAGCGACGGCACGCCCCACAGGTGGCGGGCGACCGCCTTCATGGCGTGCAGGACGCCGCGGGCGGTGGCGGCCGACGGGTCCCCCGAGCCCCCGAGCGACATGCTGACCCCCGTGACGTAGCGGGTCTCCCGGAAGATGAGGTCCATGTCGGCCTGGGTCGTGCCCACGTCCTCGGCGGTGATGTACCGGCCGCCCAGCGAACCGACGTAGCGCCCGTAGGCCCGCAGGAGCGGCTCGGTCTTGTCCCGCGCCGGGTCGCCCAGTATCACCGCCTTGCCACCTCCGAGGTCCAGGCCGGCGACCGCCGACTTGTAGGTCATGCCCTTGGCCAGGCGCAGGACGTCCTCCAGGGCCTCCTCCTCGGTGGCGTAGGGGCGGAAGCGGGTGCCGCCCAGGGACGGGCCCA
>Ga0247717_1000067_pt1 | contig 29423 bp, 30 predicted proteins | sample 24E_NmetaG_FD_189047 | JGI IMG/M metagenome (GOLD analysis project Ga0247717, IMG submission 189047) | Soil microbial communities from hillslope of Landscape Evolution Observatory, University of Arizona, Oracle, AZ, United States - 2-4-E_N | ecosystem: Engineered > Artificial ecosystem >... | reverse complement strand
TTCGAGTTGACCTGGTTCATGGTCGTGCCGAACGTCTTGGCGTAGGCGAGCAGGTCGGCGACGGCCTTGTCGCCCTTGGCCTTGTCGCCGGCGGCGACGGCCTGGGTGTAGGCGACCACGGCGGGGATGTGACCGTTGCTGCGCCACAGCCCCTCGAACGCCTTACCCGTCTCGGCGCCATAGGCGGAGCTGATGGCGGCGACGAGCTCGGAGGTGTTGCTGTTCTCCGGGCCGTTGAGGGCCGCCGCGTAGGCGTCGAAGCCCTTGGCGTCGCCTCGGAGAGCGGAGCCGGTGGCCAGCGCGGCGAGGTACACGTGCTCGGTGAGCAGACCGGTCAGGCCGGCCCGCAGGGTGGAGGCTCCCGTCTCGGAGGTGACCGAGGCGAGGGTTGCCTCGCTGTTGTCGGGGCCGGCTCTCGCGACCCCGTCGTCGCCGTCGTCGCCGCACGCCGCGCCGACGAGGGCGAGAGCCAGTAGCGGAGCGCCGAGCTTGAGCATGGTCTTGCGTTTCATGTGGGTTCTCCTAGGTGCTGGGTTGGGGACGCTGTGGTTGTCGATCATCGGACTCGCACCTCGCCGCGCATGGTGGCGGGGTGGATCTCGCAGAAGTACGGATAGGTGCCGGGTTCGTTGAAGGTGAACTCGAAGGTGTCGCCCGTCGCGATCTCGCCCGAGTCGAACCTGTCGTCGGGCATCTCGGTGACGCCCGCGCCGCCTTGCTCGACGGTGCCTGATGTGACGGTGTGGGCGCCGGCGTCCTCCTGTTTCCAGGTGACGGTGGCTCCGGCGTCGACCGTGAGGTTCTCGGGCCGGAAGGCGATCAGGCGCATCGTCACCTCGTTCGCTGTCGGGGCGGCGTCGCCGTCGCCGTCGGAGCTGTCCTCGCCACCGCACGCCGCCGTTGTCACGGCCACGAGGGCGACGACGCCCACCGCCAATGCGCGTCGGCGTCGTTTGCGGCCTGCTCGGTATTGGTCCACGAGCGGTGTTCGGAGGCGGGGGGCAAGCGGATTGGACATTGCCGCGATCAGTCCCCGCATTCCGAGGTGACGCAGACGCGCCATGCCATCCCCGCGGCGTGGTGGATCCGAAGACCGGGACGTGGGACGAGACGACCTCAAGGACGCCAGCGACGCCGCTCTCGTGGTCGCCATCGGGCGGTGGCGTCACGACGCGCTCGCGGAGGCGTTCCGCCGCCACTCGGGTGCCGTCTTCGCGCTCGCCCGTCGTGTCCTGAATGACGCGGCGCGAGCCGAAGAGGTCGTGCAAGAGGTGTTCCTGCGGTTGTGGAACGCGCCGGATCGCTTCGATCCCGGCCGCGGGTCGCTGCGCTCCTACCTGCTGGCGCATGCTCACGGGAGGGCTGTCGACGCAGTCCGCTCCGACAGCTCGCGTCGCCGCCGAGAGGACCGGGACGCCCTGCGGGACTCGGTCGCCGACTATGACCTCGAACGTCAAGTCGGCGACGTGATCGTGGCCGAACACGTGCGAGAAGCGGTCGCCACCCTCGCCCCCGGGGAGCGCGAGGCCATCGAGCTCGCGTACTTCGGCGGGCACACCTACCGAGAGGTCGCCCTGATCCTCGATGAACCCGAGGGAACCATCAAGTCCCGCATCCGCTCCGGGATGATCCGGCTGCGCCACGGCCTGATCGACGCCGAGTACGTGCCGTCGTGACGGTTTGTCTGTCCCACGACGAGATCCGGGAGGTGCTGGCCGCCTTCGCCCTCGACGCAGTAGACGGCGATGAGGCCGAAGCGATCGAGCTACACCTGCGGGACTGTCCGCGCTGCCGCGCCGAGGTCGTTGACCACCGCGAGGTGGCCGGCGCGCTGGCCGCCGGCCACGAGCCCGCCCCCATTGGGACCTGGGACAGCATCGTCGAGGAACTCGAGTCGTCGCCCTCCATGCGCCTCGCCGCCGTGGCGCCCATCGCTGTGTCTCGGTTGCGTCGGTCGCTGCGTGTCGGCGTGGCGGCGACCGCCGCCGCCTCCCTGGCCCTCTTCGGCGTCGGCGTCGTGCGGCAGGAGCAGCGCTTCGACGCCATGCAGGCCGGCCTCGAGGACCGCACGGTCCTGGCTGCTGCGCTCGCTGCCCACGGGAACTCCGACGCCCGCCAGGCCGAGCTGCGGTCGGCCAACGGCCTCGTCTTGGCCCGCGCCGTGCTCGTTCCTGACGGCACCGGCTACCTCTCGAGCGACGGCCTCCCCCGAACCGCCGCTGACCGCACCTATCAGCTCTGGGCGATCGTCGGCACCGAACGCATCTCCGCCGGCGTGCTCGGCCCGAGCCCCAGCGTGGCGCCCTTCCGGTTCGCCGGCGACGTCGTCGGCCTCGCCATCACCGAAGAGGTCGCCGGCGGCGTAGTCGCATCCGAGAACCAGCCCGTCGCCTCCGGCCTGATCGTCGACGCCTAAGCCGTGACCACCACCGTCGTCGCCCGAGCCGTCCCCGGACCTGTCGCCGCTGCCTGGCCCCTCCGTGTCGCCGCCGCCGGCGGCCTCGCTGTCGCCGCCGGCGCTCACTTCGCCGCCTTCCCCGCCCACCGCGGCGAAGGAGTGGTCACCGCCGGGTTCTTCATCGTTGTGGCTGTCACCCAGCTCGCCACAGCGCTCGCCGTGGCCCGCGGTTGGAGCGCGGCCATCCGGCACGGCGTGGTCGCCGGAAACCTCAGCGTCCTCGCCCTGTGGGCGTGGTCGCGGACCGCCGGCATTCCCTTCGGCTCCCATGCCGGCGTGGCCGAAGCGGTCGGCCTGCTTGACCTCGCGGCGGCCGGGGCGCAGGTCGTTGCGGTCGCCGCCGTAGTGATGCTCCCACGGACGTGGACGCGGCATGCGATCCTCGGTCCCAGAATCGCAGTTCTCGCGGTCGCAGCTGTCGTCGCGGTCGGCGGCGCCGGCTTGGTGCCGTCGGCCCACGCCGATCATGCCCACGACGCGGACAGGGCGTCATCAGTGACCGTCGATGCGCCCGCGACTATCGCTACCGACGGCGCTCCCGATGCGGCCGGCGTCGTCCCGTCGGCCGACATCGCGCCTGTCGAGACGCCTTCGTCCCCCAGGAAGAGCACCACTGCCGGAGAACCAGATGCCGGTCAAAGCCACGACTCGGGCCACGCTCACGCCGAACCGCATACGCACCCCTAGCCCCACGAGCCTCTCCGCCATCCCGGGCGGCGCGGCCAGCGAATGCCTCACTTGCAGATCCACTCCCGCTCCCACGATGGAAAGCTCGTCCCCGCGGCGAACATGACTGCCGGGGTCAGGGAAGCTCGAGTGAGACGGGGCGAGGCCGGCTCCGTCGACCTGTTCGCCACGCTGAAGGAAGCGTTCGCGGCCGTCTGCGCGGCGGCCGTCCTTGCGGGTTCGACCGCCCGACCGCCTTGGCGCTGCCGGGTGGGGCCGCTGTGATTCAGGATCGAGAAGCGCACCCCGCCGTGGAACGTCATGACCGCCCGGCCGTGACGCGTTCGCTCTGGGGCTCGTGGCCGCCGTCGCCGTCCTCAACTCGTCGTCCTCACACTGAGGCCCGGCCGTCGCTTGCAGCGCACATGCACACCCAAGGATCGAGGCACACGGCGACGGCCGCATGGGCCTGCAATCGGTTGAAGCGCGTCCGCACCGAAATCTCCAGGGAGCTCCACACGCCACGTAGGCCGCCATACGGAGGCATCGGCGCTGACAGGCATCCAATCGTCCCCACTGCGTCGAACCATCCCTGTGAACGCCCTCGATTCCATCCGTAAGATGCGTTTCACGACACCGATGGTCGTGCTGTCGGCGATGTTCGTCGGTGCGGGCGGGTTCATACATCTGCGCGAGTGGCTCGATGTCTACCGACAGGTCCCCGCAAACGCGCCAGGCTCCGCCGTGGTTCGGATCGGGTTCCCCCTCAACGCCGCGGCATCGCTTGTAGTTGTCATCGCGCTGGTGCTCGTCTTTCGCCGTCGCTCACGGCTTACACAACCCGTCATCCTTGCCGCCATCGCGTTCCAAGCAGCGTCCCTGGCGACGCTCATCGCCACCCGCGTCGGGTCGGTGTTCGGGTGGTCGGAGCCGAGTTGGACACCGGGCGCCGAGCAAACCCGCGCCGTCGAGGCCGCAGCGATCATCGCCCTCGTGACGCTCGCAGCACTGAGCCGCCGCGACCGCACTGGCGGGCACTTCGACGCGCGGGATCGCGACGACCTTTCTCCCGACATCGCGAACGATCGCGACGGGACGACGATCCTGGCTCCGATCCCAGGATGACGTTCCGAATGTCCACGAGCGCGAGGGCTCAAGGCCGATAGGAGTTGTCGCTCGTTGCTGAGAGACGAGCAGTCCGGGTCCTTCGAAGACGAGGACCGGACAGGCTTGCCTGTGGGCTGGCGTCTCTCTCACCACGTCTCGAACCGCTCCCACCGGCGGCAGCTCCTCGGGTCGTTCGATCGGCGGCCCCCGAAGGCACAGGTGACCGCGCCCTGAGATCCTCCGCGCCGCCTCGTTGGACGGGGCACGTCGGAGGTGAACGTCGCCGCGGTGCAGCCTCCACGCGCCCTGCAAGAGCAAGAATGCGGTGATGCAGCCTTCGCACCGCCCCCATGGCGCCGAAGAGAGCCCAGAGGGCAAGCGGCCTGCCAACGACGCCGAGCTGGGTTTCGTCCGTCGGCCCATGGTTCGCTGGCTCGATCCGCACCAGCTCGCCGACACCGCGGCGCGGGTGGCGGCGTCGGGCTTCACGACCTCGTACACCGACACCCGGGAACTACAAGCGCTCATGCCGGGCGAGGTGCTTGACCGCTCTGACGCCCAGGAGCTCTGGGTGGACTATGCCTCCGACCTGGGCGATGGCTTCAACTCGACGTATACGGTCGCCAGCCTCCTCGCCCGGCCCGATCTCGAGGTTCGTAGCGAGGGTCGGACAGACCGCACCGAGCGCGGCGCACTGCTGGTCCTGGGCGGAGACCAGGTGTACCCCGTCCCGACCCGGCGCGAGTACGAGAACCGCTTCCTCGGTCCCTACCGTGCTGCCCTGCCGTGCGCTCCGCCCGGCAATACGCCTGAGCTCCTGGCCATCCCGGGAAGCCACGACTGGTACGACGGCCTGGTGAACTTCTCCAGCATCTTCTGCCGCGGGCGCCGCATCGGCGGCTGGCAGACGACCCAGGCCCGGAGCTACTTCGCCGTCCGCCTCCCTCACCGGTGGTGGCTGTGGGGCATCGACCTCCAATTCGGCGACTACCTCGACGAAACCCAGGTCGCCTACTTCGCCGAGGCGACGGCGAGCCACATGGAGCCGGGTGACCGTATCGTGGTGTGCCTGGCCAAGGAGGTAGAGAGCGGTCGCAAGGGCACGGAGGTGTCTTCCGACCGGAACCTGGCGTATCTCGAGCGTGAGGTCGTGACGCCGGCCGGCGGGCGGGTCGCCCTGTACCTCAAGAGCGGCCGGCACTACTACGCCCGGTACGAGGCGGACGGGGGAAGTCCCCAGCTGGTCACCGCCGGGGGCGGGGGCGCGTTTCTGCACCCGACGCACGCCCTCGCCGAGGTGGCAAAGCCGCCCGGTGACGAAGCCTCCGGCCCCTACCGGCGGGCGGCGGTCTACCCCTCGGCCGACTGGTCGCGCAGGCTCCGCCGGAGGATCTGGCTGCTCCCGGCCTTCAACCTGCCGCTCGCGGGCGTGCTCGGGATGATCCAGGTCTTGCTCGCGTTCATGTTGAACCTGCACCTCGATGAGCGCCATCGCGACATCGGGTTCGGGGACCTGCTACCGGCCCTGTGGGAGAGCCCCATTGCCTTCCTGCTGATGATGCTCGTCATCGGTTCGCTGGCCGCCATGATCCGCCTCGCCCACGACGCCAGCGGCGTCCCACGCCTCGTGATCGGTCTGGCGCACTCGGCGCTGCAGTTCGGTGGGCTGGGTCTGGTCCTCGTCGTATCGTCCTCGCTGGCCAGCCGCCTAGAGGGGACCGCGTCGCTGCTGGTCTTTCTCGCCCTCGTGTGGGGGCTCGGTGGCCTCGGCGGCATCCTCGGCATATCGGGCTACCTGTGGGCGACCAACTGCTTCGGGTTCCACGCCAACGAGGCCTACGCGCCACTGCACCACATGGACCAGAAGAACTTCCTGCGTCTGCACATCGACGGCGAAGGCGGCCTCAGGCTGTTCCCCATCGGGATCGAGCGAGTGGGCCGCCGCTGGGTCTTCCGTCCCGACGCCTCGGCCCACGAGCCATGGCTCTCGCCTCCGGACGGCGAGGACCTCCACACCCATCTGATCGAAGCTCCGATCCGCTTGGAGCGGCGTGAACCGGACTGATCTCGGGGGCGCCGCGTGAGTGCCTGAGGTCCGTCAGCGCCCACCCTCTCCGCCGACTACTCAGGCGGGCCGCCTCTCGGACCAGGCTATCGACAACGGTGCCGACCGCCGCCACCGGCGCATCGGCACCACGAGCCGTCGAGCCCTCTCGTCGTTCGGCCCACGAAGAGTCCACCAGGTGATCGGCCCGGTGAGCGTGCCTCGGACGCCGCTGACGGGCATGTGCGCCGACGTCCCTATTTCCGGGATGGCCGCCGGTTTCAGAGTCGAGTAGCGCCACCACGGCGGTCATAACCTTCGCGCCGTGGAGAATCGGGACCGTGGCCACTACGAGCGGCGAATAACGTGCGGTAGTACTTGGATAGCGGGGGCGCGCCGCAGCTTCAACGGTGAATGACCGACCGCCGACGACCTCCTATCGGGGAATGAACAGGGGGACGACGGCGAGGTCGGGTGCACGGGCGAAACGGGCCAGCCAGTCGACGGGGTCGACGCCTTGCTGGGCGGCGGTGCGCAGCACGCTCATGATGCGCCCCTGGGTGTCGGCCCCCCGGCGGGTGCGGTTTCCGCCCCACACCTTGCGGTTGACCACCGCCGGGCGGATGGCCTGCTCTGCCCGCCAGTTGGTGGCGTCCACTCCGGGATGGAGGAGGAAGGTGAACAGGGCGTGGCGCTCGTTGTGGAGGTGGGCGACCAGGGTGCGGTTGGCGTCGTGGGGGTGGGCCTGTTCGGCCAGCAGCTCGACCCGCTCGGTGAGATCGGCCACCACCTGCCGGCGCCGGCGCTGCGACAGCTCCCGGGCGTCGAGGGCGGTGTGGAGGATGTCGGCCACCACCTTGGGGGTGTGGCGGGCCCAGGAGGGGTTGTCGCCGGCCAGCTCGTGGCATCGCCGCAGTGGGTGGGCCAGGCAGGTCTGGTGGGTCGCTGAGCGGTAGCAGCGGTAGGGGGTCCAGCCGTCGCGCACCACCACCCCGGCGTAGTCGGCGTCGACCAGGATGGTGGCCTCCTCGAAGCCCCGGCCCTCGGCCACCCAGTAGGCGGTGGCCTCCGGCGTCGTGGCGGCCCACAGCCACACCCCCCGTCCGCCCTCCCGCCAGCCGGTCTCGTCCATCACCACGGCCGGGGCGGCGTTGATGCGTCGGCAGATCTCGGCGTGCACCGGGACCAGGGCCGTCCCCGTGCGCTGGGCCCCCGAGCACAGCGCCCCGGCGGTCACGCCGAAGCCCAAGCGCCCAAGCGCCGTGGCGCACTTGGCGAACGACAGGCCCAGGCCATAGTGCAGCCAGGCGGCGAAGGACCTGGCCTGGGGCCCGAGCTGGGAGGCAGCCGCCCCCAAGGCGTCGGAGGCCTGCTCTGGGTGGCGGCCCTGGACCCGGGCGCCGCAGTCCCGACAGCGGCCCACGCCGATGACGAAGCGGGTGGTGACCGGGCGGGGATCGGGCAGCTCCACCTGCCACTGCTCGGCGTCGCGCTCGTGCTCGACGCCCCCGCCGCAGTTCGGGCAGGCATCGGGCAGGGGGGCGGCCAGCTCCCGGTCGGCGCCGGGCGGCGCCATGCGGTGGCCGTGGCGGCCGTGGCGCTCGCCCGAGCGCCGCCCCGGCCGCTTCGGCTCCTCGGCTGGCTCGCCCTTGGAGAACGGCGCCGCCTGGCGCTTGCCGGTCCGCCGGGCCTCGTCCAGGGACTTCTCCAGCTCGGCGATCCGCTCGTCCCGCGCCGCCACCGCGTCACGAAGCTCGGCCACCTCGGCACGCAGGTCGTCAACCAGCGCGACCAGGTCCGTGTACGACGGAGCCGCTTCCGCCGCCTGCCCTCTCGCCTCGTCCGACACGACCGTGGGCTCCGGCTACCCCCTCTCCGCCCCACCAGCGTGCCAAGCCGCTCTGCTCAGGTGGTGGACCCCGCTATCCAAGTACGTGCGGTCAACGTGGGTCGCCCTCACCAACGACGCTCGCATCGGCGCATCAGGAGTTGGCTCTCGGGGTACGGTCATCACCGCAGGAATGTCCTGACGATGTCCCGGACTCCGGCGGGATTGTCACACCCATGGAAGGTGTCCTGCCCCAGGATGATCGAGAGGACGCCCCGGGTACCGGGGTTCGTACTTCGTCCCCTGGGCAGCTACTCCAGCGGCATTTCGGCCGGCGATGGCAGTGCCGAGCCCGATCCAACCTGCGGCCAGAACCACCAGTGGCACCTCGAGGAGACGCTCGTTGATCGCCTCCAGGACCCCGCCGACCACCGTCATCAGGAAGGGGGTGGCCACACCCATGGCCAGCGGCAGGTTGTGCCACGGGGGCGGGAAGGCATTGGTCCTGCGGGCTGTGCGGCCAAGCATTACGAGGCCGGCGACGGTGGCGAGGGCGGCAGTGGCGATGGGCACGCCGAGTACGACCTCGGGCGGGTCGGACAGCAGTAGTCCGACGGGCAGTACCAAGAGGGCTGCCGCGAGTGCGGCGTAGACGACGATCTTGCTCGCCCGCCCCGGTCGGGCGCCGGACTGAAGGAGGCGGTGATAGAGGCCGATGAGCCCGATCGGGAAGAGCAGCAGCGGGACCTCGAACAGCAACGGCGGTTGGTCGCCGGTGATGAGGATGGCCAGCCCCTTGGTCGCCCACATGGCCCCGCCCAGCATCGCCGCCCAGCCGCACCAGCGGATCGTCCGCTCGGTCACCGTCGGCTCACGGCGTAAGTGGGCATCGGGGGGCGGCAGGGTCTCGGGGCGGCGCCCATCAGGACCCGACGCTACAGCCAGGAGGAGGACCCCAGCGCGGCGTCGTTACCGGGCGCTCGCGCGGTGCCTTACTTGGGCGACTTCGCTTGCGATCAGGTTCACCCGCGGGAAGAACGGGAACCGGGGCTTCGATCCGGCTCCCTGACGAGCCGCCGGCCGCGGTGTCATAGACCGGCCAGCGCCGTGTGGGAAATCTCGACGGCGTTCTTCCCGCCCGCCTTGGCCCGGTACATGGCGGCGTCGGCGTCGTAAAGCAGCTGAGCCGTCGTCGTCGGAGCCCCGCCGGGGCACGGGAGGTACACGACAGCTCCGACACTGCCGGTCGCTGACACGAGGTCAAGGCCGATGGGCATTTTGGGTTCCAAGGCCGTGCGGATCCGAGCGGCGATGCGCTCGGTTTCGGATCGATCGACGTCTTCGCACAGCACGGCGAACTCGTCACCCCCGATTCGGGCCACGGAGTCGTGGGGACGCACCGCCGCGCGGAGCCGTTGCGCCGTTTCCGTCAAGACCCGGTCCCCCGCACTGTGCCCCAACGAGTCGTTCACCCGCTTGAAACCGTCCAGATCGACCACCATGACCGCCAACGGCAGGGCGCTTCGGGCGGACCGCGCCATTGCCTGTTCCAGCCGATCGTCGAACAGGGCCCGGTTGGGCAGATCCGTCAAGCCGTCGTGGGAGGCGACGTGGCGCAACGCCTGGTACAGCGTGGCCCGCTCGATCGCCAGCCCGGCGTGGCATCCCAGGGTCCGGTGCAGCTCGACCTCGTCGGCATTGGGGAGGGGGCTGCGGCCGAAGTACACGGCGTAGGCACCGAGCGTGAGTGTCCCAGCGACGATGGGAACGGCGGTCACGGCCGCGAACGCTGAATGGGCCAGCGGCGCCGCCAGGAGCGGGAACTCCCGGGTGGCCTGCTCGGGCGACTCGACCGTCACCGGCTCGCGCTCCCGGCAGGCGGCGGCCGGAGGCATCGCGTCGGTGGACAGGAGCTGGGGGGTGAGCGTCGAGGGGACGTCGTTGGCGCTGGCCAGCGAGAGGGTGGACCCGTCGGCGTCGAGGAGCCAGATCGCCGCGCCAGCCCCGTCGAACACCTCGCCCAGCACCCGGACGAGGGTGTCGACCACAGCGGCGCGGTCGCCGACGACCGCTGTCTCGGCGACGACGCGGTGCAGGATCCGCACCCGTCGGTTGGATCGCTCGGCGAGTTTGCGGGCGGCCAACAGTTCGCGCTCGTAGGCTCGGCGGTGGGTGGCGTCGAGCAGTGCCACGTGGGTCAGGAGCGGGCTGCCGTTGGTCCCCCCTCTGACGACTGCGTCGACGAGGACCGGCAGGACGTGCCCGTCCGGGCACGCGAGATCGAGGACTATGCCCTTCACCGCGCCGTGCATCCTCAGCAGCGGAGCGAAGTGCGTCTCGTGGTAGGCCCGCCCCCCGGCTGTGAGCAATTCGGCGAACCGGCGTGTGCCGACGATCTCCTCGCGCCGGTAACCCGTCCAGTCGAGAAGCGTCGAGTTGACCCTCGTGACGGTGCCATCCGGGGTCGTGGTCAAGAAGCCGCAAGGCGCCTGCTCGTAGAAGACCTCGGCGCTCTCCTGCGCCGGGGGCGGGGTCACGACCGATCCAGGAAGTCCAGCATCGCCGCGATCGTCTCGTCGGGAGCGCTTAGATGCGGGCAATGGCCGGTGGCCTCCAGCATCACGAAGTCGCTGCCCTCGATGAGTTCGTGCACGTACCGGCCCACCGTCGGTCCGGCGATGGCGTCCTCCGAGGCTTGAATCACGAGGGTCGGGACCGAGACGTGAGGGAGATCGTGTCGGTTGTCCGACAGGAACGTCACCTCGGCGAAGTGTCCGGCGATGACCGGGTCGGTTCGGCAGAAGCTCTGCTCCAGTTCAGCCGCCAGTTCTGGACGGTCCGGATGGCCCATGACCACCTGAGCCATTGCTCTCGACCAGCCCAAGTAGTTGCTGTCGAGCGCGTCCAACAAGCCGACTATGTCCGCTTTGGAGAACCCGCCGACGTAGCCGCTGATGTCGTCGTCGAGGTAGCGCGGGGACGGGCCGATCAGAACGAGCGCACCGACGCGTTCGGGCGCCCGGGTCGCCGCCAGCACTCCGATCATCGCGCTGACCGAATGCCCGACGAAGACCACGTCCCGCAGGTCGATGGTCCGACAGATCGTGACGACGTCGTCGGCGTAACCGTCCAGCGAGTTGTAGCGGGCATGGTCGTAGGCTGTCAGGTCCGACCCGCCAGCACCGACGTGATCGAACAGAACCGTGCGGTATTCAGGCCGAAAGGCGGGTTCGATACCCCGCCACATATGCTGATCGCACCCGAAACCGTGGGCGAACACCATCGGTCGTCCCTCGGGGGCACCGGCGAGGACGACGTTGTTGCGCGTTATGACGCTCACCTTGGCAACGGTACAGCCGGAACCGGGTGACACGACGCCCTATGGGAATTAATTACCGTGCGACACCGAAGGTATGGCGTCTTTTGGAGCTTTTGACCCTTCTATTCTGGGTTGCGCGCGGTTTACCCGGTATCCCGCGAGGTGCAGCGGGTGGGCCGCCCGCTAATGCTCAGCGCGAGCAACGGGGTCGGGCACCAGGCCAGGACAGCGCATAGCCCCGTACGTGGCGGGGCGCGGTTGTGACCCGCGCCGGCCGCGGACGACGAGGGCGGCGGATCGGGGAGCCGGCCGGCGTACATATCACGCGCTCGATAACGCGGTCCGCCTTCCGGCGCGACCGCGACCTATCGGCGCCGTCGCGAGCACTCGCGTTTGGCTAGGCCCGCTCGAGCCGAGCTGCGATGTCGCGGTACCGGGAGACCGGGATGAGGTGAACGCCATCGAATGCACCGGACTGGCGGATGTCGTCGACCATGCCGCATGCGAAGTCGACGCCCGCGTCCGCGTCCTGGTCCAGGGCGTCGATCAGGTCCTGGGGTATGGCGAGCTGAGGAACCTCTGACGTGAGCTTCCGGGCCATGGATGCCGACGGCGGGGCGAGGACTCCGGCGAAGATCGGACCGTCGAAGTCGACGGTGTCCCGCCACCTCAAGAGGTCGGGCATCGGAGCAGGTCGCCTGTACGAACACGAGGTCCGCCACTGCCTTCCAACGTGGCAGGGGCTGCAGTCGTGATGTGACGCCGAGCCGGAGTGGACCCTTCGGGAGTCTTGAGTCGTCAGCGAACCGTCGCGCGTCTTCCAACATGGTGCGAACGGTCAGGTCGTCAGACCGGCGGCCGGTCTCGGGTCGGTCGCCATACACGAGGAGGAACTCATCGACGCCATACGCCGCCGCGGTGAGCGCTGGCGCGCACGCCCGTCGATCAGCTCGTCCAGATCGGCGAGCCGGGGTGCGGGAGCACGGGGCGCGGCCTCACCCCGACGGAGCACGTCGAGCGCGGCGCGCAGCTCATGGAGCGACTCCCGGCTCGCCTCCTTGATCGCGGTGAGCGCCGGGCCTGTGGGGTTGTCCGCCGCCGCCAGGTGAAGGGCGACGCTCGCCTGCACATTGATGAGCGAGAGGTTGTGGGCCAGCACGTCACGCAGCTCCTGGGCCAGCAACAGGCGCTGCTCGTCGGCAGCGGTTTGCTCGCGCACGGCGGCCTGCTCTCGGCGGCTGCGCACCACCTCGGACAGGGCCAGCACGACGGCGAGCCACCCCGCGACGAGGGCGAGGTGAGCGAGGTTCGTGTCGGCGTGGTCGTCGAGCATGTGCCCGACCGAGAAGCCGACGAAGCCCGCCGAGGCGAGCAGCCACGTCTCGCGGCGGCGACCGGACTGGACGGCCGAGAACAGCGCCACGACGACGCTGACGAAGATCGGCCCGTAGGCGTAACCGAGTCCGACGTAGACGTCCGCAGCACCGATCGCCACGCCTACCGCGATGAGGGGCCACCGGTCACGCCAGGCCAGCGCGGCCGGACCGAGCAGCACGAGCACGACCGCCAGGGCGTCCATCGGCAGGCGGTCTGGTTGGTTTTCGGCGGCGCCGAACGATCCGATGACCTGGAACGCGCCGACAGCCAGCGCACCGAGCGCGACCGTGCTCCTCGGGTTGCGTGATGCCGACGTCGATCGGGACCGCGTACGGGACAGGAAACTCCCGGATCGCATTGAGCTTGGCAGCCGCTCGGCCGAGTGATGGCCAGGCCCTCTTGTCGACAGGGCGAGAGATGAACTCGAGCACCACCATCAGCCCGCTCGCTGCCCGAGCCACCCGTTGGCCTTGGCGGGTACGCAGGACGGCCGGCACGTGCTCGTAGCCTTGTTCGGTGAGGACGTCGATCACTCTCAGTTGCTCGTCGTCGGCGACGTCAGGCCGGGGCATCGGGTCGCTCTTGACGACGAAGTCTCCTTGATCGCTGCGTATCCTCAGCACCTCGCGAGTGTCGAAGCCGCCGAGTCGCTCGCCGATCGAGACACCCTACAGGTCCCACTGATCGCTCAGCCACCCGATGTCCACTGATGTGATCCAACCACCAACCTGCTCCTCCGGACCAGGTTGGAGTGTCCGCTTCGGACGCGCCACCACATCGCGAGGCCAGCGCAGCTCGTTGCCGAGCCAACCGCGCGCCGCGGCGCGCCGCCTCCTTTCGTAGCCTGTCAGTGTGCTGGTTCGGACCGCGAGCGGGCCCGACCTTGAGCAGGTCGTCGCACGCGAGTTCGAGACGCTTCTCGACCGGTTCGATCTCTCGCCGTGGCGCTTCACCGAGACGATGCTCCTACCGGCGCGTCGCGAGCGCTTCTTGCCAGACCGGTCACCCGCCCGACCTGACGGGACCGGCCGGTACGCGGCGCTCCACCAGCAGTGGACGCTCTGACGGCTCAACCGGCGCTGGTGATGAATTGCCTGATCTGCGCCGCGTGCTCGACGGTGTGCAGCGGATGCTCGTCAGCAGCCAGGCGTACGGCTGACCCTTGTACCGGTGCGTCCCCGGCAGCGGTGTCGACGCCTTCTCATCGGTCATGACCGACAGGGCGGCGTTCACCCTCCGGCGAAGCTCGTCGAGGTATGCGACGAGTTCGGACGGTGACCACGCGCTCGGCAGGAGCGTAAGGTCGCGCCAGTGGGCCTTGTCCGCGAAAGGTTGGGGGCGGGGAGAACGGCGCGAGGTCGCCCGTGAGGTCGTAGTCCACGATCTCGAGCGCGTGCCACGCGACACTCCACGGCGTCGAGCGTCGAGCCGCGTACGCAGCGTCGCCTTCGGCACCCTCCCACATGCTCGACTCCCACAGATCAGCACGGGATGTCTGGAGAACACTCGTTCGGGAGGCGGTCCGGTCGGTGATCCAGCACGACGACCGGATGGCGAACCACCAGGCTCCGGGGAGTGTGGGCAACGCTCAGGCGTGCCGAGTCAACGACAAGATCGGTGCGCTCGAGGCCAGTCGGTGGATGCACGACTTCGCGGTCGTCAGCCGGGCCGGTCGCCAGCCTGTTCCGGAGCGGCCCCTGGGCCGAGCCGGTCGGCCAGACGCAACAACTCCACGGGGATCGGGAAGATCAGCGTCGAGTTCTTCTCGGCCGACACCTCGACCATCGTCGACAGCATCCGAAGCTGCATGGCCGCAGGGTGCGTTTCGAGCACCGCCGCCGCCTGGCCGAGCGCCTCGGCCGCTTCGAGCTCGCCCTGCGCGTGGATGACCTTCGACCGACGCTCGCGCTCGGCCTCGGCCTGGCGACCCATGGCGCGGCGCATCCCCTCGGGCAGTTCGACGTCCTTGACCTCGACCAGGGTGACCTTGATCCCCCAGGGATTTGTGAGCTCGTCGATGATCTGCTGGAGCTGCTGGTTGAGTTCGTCGCGCTTGATCAACAGGTCGTCAAGCTCGACCTGGCCGAGGATGCTTCGCAGCGTCGTCTGCGCGACCTGCGACGTCGCGACGAAGTAGTTCTGAATGGCCACGACGGCTTTCACCGGGTCGATGACGTTGAAGTACGTCACCGCGTTGACCCTCAACGTCACGTTGTCCTTGGTGATCACGTCCTGAGGCGGGATGTCGTGGGTGACGGTCTGGAGGTTCACCTTCACCATCCGGTCGATGATCGGGACGATGAAGAACAGCCCCGGCCCCTTGGCGCCCATGATTCGTCCGAGGCGGAAGATCACGCCCCGCTCGTACTCGTTCACTATGCGGACGGCCGCGATGACGATCACTACGACCAGCACGATCGCCGCTCCGATGCCGTAGAGCAGTGCTTCGCTCATGATTCCCCTGTCTGTTGGTCACTCGGGTTGTCGGGCACGGGCTCCACGACGAGGTCCAGACCGTCGATGTCGACCACTCGGGCGCGGCCAGGCTGCAGCTCACCGTCGAGGGGCCGGACGTTCCACCACGCGCCCTCCACGAGCGCCTGGCCGCGGCCCCCGCCGACGTGGTGGACGGAGACGGTGCGGCCGATGAACAGGCCGGGTCCGGTCGTGGTCGAGTCGGTCGCTGTGGTGCGCAGGACCAGCCGCCCGGCGAAGACGACGGCGCCACCGACGACTGCGGCCACGGGCGCGACGACCGCCATGCTCACCTCCAGCCCAGGCGCGTCGTCGAACAGGAAGATGCCGCTGAGCACGAGCGCGGCGGTCCCCCCGGCGGCTGCGACGCCGATGCCGGGCGCGAACAGCTCTGCCACGAACAAGGCGGCCGCCAGTCCGAGCAGCAGCAGTCCCACCGCGTTCACGGGGAGGACCGACAGCGAGAAGAGCGCGAGCAGTATGAGCACGGCGCCCACGGCACCGCCCCCGCCGACGCCCGGGCTCGCCAGCTCGTAGATCAGCGCCAGCGTGCCGATGGACAGGAAGAGGAACGCGATGTTCGGATCGGCGAGTGTCTGCTGGATCCGACGGAGTAGGCCCATGTCGTGCTCGTCGGGGACGGCGCCGACCGTCCGCAACGTCACGGTGGTGCCCGCCGGCGCCACCTCGACCTTCCGTCCGTCGATCTCGTCGAGCAGGTCGCCCAGCGACGCGGCGACCAGGTCGATGGCGCCGACGTCCAGGGCCTCGTCGGCCGAAGCCGACCGTCCTTCTCGTACCGTGTCAACGGCGAAGTCGACATCTCGGTGCCGCAGGCGTGCGACCGATTCGGCGAGGGCCGCTGCGTCGTTGATCACCTTGTTCTCCACGTCACCACCCTCGAGGCCGACCGGTGTCGCGGCCCCGATCGCGGTGCCGGGCGCCATCGCCGCGACGTGGCTGGCGAAGGTGATTATCGCTCCAGCCGAGGCGGCACGTGCGCCCTGCGGGCTGACGTAGACGACGACGGGCAGCTCCGCCGAGAGGAAGCGCTGGACGATCTCACGCATCGAGGTGTCGAGCCCTCCCGGCGTGTCGAGCTCCACGACCAAGGCGTCGTAGCCTTCGTGCTCGGCTCGACTGACCGCCTCCTTCAGGTGATCCGCGATCACCGGGGTGATCGCGTCGTCCACCGTCGTTCGCAGCACGCGAGGCGCGTCGTTGCCCTGGGCGGCAGTCTGGACGGCCCCGAGCATGACGGCGCCTGCGACCCACAGCACCCCCACGAGCACTCGGCCCGAGCACCGAGTCATCCGCAGGCGAGCCTGCGCTCGCACACTTCGGTGGCGACCGGTTAGGTCTGTGGTCATCTCGGCTCTGCCGCCCACGGTATCCCCTGTCGGTCGTAGGACGGTGACGGCACGACTTCCGGCGAAGTAGCACTGGCGGCTCGCCCGGGCGTTCAGCTCACGCATGGCAGAGGCCAGGCGGGCCATGTTCTCGGCGCTGCCGGGCCAGGCAGTCGAGGTCCGCGGTGGGGCGGAGAGCGCCGTGGGCGATGGCGACCATGCCCCCGACGAGCACGAAGCCGACGTGGTGGCGGTGGAGCGTGGCGAGCAGGCGGTCGACGCCGAGCGGAGGTCGCTCAGCCGTCATCGAACTCGACGCAACGGCCCGCGGCGCGACCTGCCTCCACCTCGGCCAGCCATGCGAGCACGGCCTGTTTGCTGTCGAGTCGCCGGCCCTCGCTGGTGATCGACACGTCGTCGTCGGTCGGCGCCGCGGCTGCCCCGGCGCGGGCGACGAACTCGTCCCCCGACATCGGGAGCACCTGCTCGGCCATCAGTTCAAGGGTACGGCGGCGAGGGTGCCGGCGGCGCCTTGGCGGAGTCGATGAGAGCGTCCAGCCGCTCGGCCAGCGCGGCACCGGCCTCGCCGAAGAGGTGCGCCTACCGGTCCTTCGTGAAGAAGGACGACCGGTGGCCGGCGTAGGTCGCGATCTCCAGGTCGGAGGCGCGCCAAGCGCTGCGGCGGTCGAGGCGACCCACCGTGGGACCAGCGACGGGACGCTGGCCTTGCCCGGCGGTGAGCTCCGACCAACCGGACGGGCGGTCAACATCGAGCCGTGCAGAGTCTTCGAGGCGGCGACGACGGCCTCGTTGTCCACGACCGGGAGCTACTTCGACGTCGCCGGCTTCCTGCAACGGCTCGGGATCGGCGGCTGACGACACGCAACCGTGAAGATAGGCAGCCACACGGCGATCACGGACCCCGAAGCGGCTTCGCCGGTCGTCATTCGGTTCGCTTCTTCCGGAGTGTGTCCGCGCCCGGCCTCGACTCGAGGACTCCACAGAACGCGGTCCGGCCCCTGTCGCCAGCCACCTCTTCGATCGTCAGCGAGACGTCGACGAGCGACCCGTCTCGCCGAAGCGCCGGCACGCGCAGCGTGGATCCGAGAATGCGGGCGACGCCTGTCACCCGCAGGCGGCTGAACCCGGCGACGTGGGCCTCCCGCAGCTCCGGCGGGATGACGACGGTCAGCCGCTGGCCGACGAGCGCCTCGGGCGACCAACCGAGCAGTTCCCCGGCGGCGGCGTTCACGAAGATGATGCGGTTGGCGTCGTCGGCGACCACCGCGGCCGCGCTGAGGCGGCCGATCCGGACCAGCTCCGTGGCGGACAACACCGCAGCGGCTCGCGCCGGCTCGAGCGGCCCCGGGAGCTCCCAGGGCTGGGCGGCGAACCCCCGGGCCTGCTCGGCGATCTGGGTGTAGAGCCAGTGGCGGAAGGCTCCGATCTCGGGAAGGGCCGGGTCCGACAGCAGCCGGTCGTCGCGGGCGAGGGCGTCGGCCACGTCGATCAGCCGCATGCGCTCCAGACCGGCGGTCTCCGAGCCGGCCGGGAGGCTGAACTCGAGATCGGCATTCGCCCGTCCCGCTCGGATGGCGGCCTCGGCTGCGGCGAGGATCGGCCCGACGTCGAACTGGGGGAGGTGCCACCCACGCGCGAACACGTCGTCGAGCTCGCCACCGATAACGACCAACGCCAGCTCGCGCAGCAACGCGTCCCCCTGCTCGATCGTCGCCCGGACCAACGCCGGAGAGGCGCCGAGCAGGTGAACCGTCGGAGCCGGCTCGGTCGAGTGCTCCGAGCCCGGCCTCCTCCCCGGCCGGGAAGGCGAGGTCGGGCCGGCCACGTCGCCCACCTCGAACCACAACGTCTTGCCGTGGTCGTGGAGGCGGACGCCCCACGACGTGGCGAGCGTGGACACCAGGCCGAGGCCGCGCCCGGTGGTCGCGTCGGGGTCGTAGTGCCGCACCCCGGGGACCATCGACGACCCGTCGGAGACCTCGATGCGCACCCCGCCGCCGCGGCGTTCGCACCGTAGCCCGATCTCCGTGCCGGCGTGGAGCACAGAGTTGGTGACGACCTCGCTGACCAGCAGCGTCGCCACGTCCACGACGTCCTCGCCGTGGTCGGCGGCCGCCAGCGCGGCAGCGACGAGTCGGCGGGCGCGAGCGACGCTCGCCGGTTGCGGCTCCAGCGTCTCCGTGACCAGGAGCCCGCCCGCCTCGGTCGACATGGCGTCAGTCTGGCCCCAAGTGCACCTGCAGGTAGGCACCGCCACTGCGCCGGGTCCCTGTCAGGGTGTGTCGTCGGCGAACCCGCGCAAGAAGGCGAGCACGGCGGCCACGCGGCGGTGCGTGTCCTGCGCCTCGGTCAGCCCGAGCTTGCTGAAGATGGCGTTGACGTGCTTCTCGACGGCCGACTGGCTCAGCACGAGGGAGCGGGCGATCCCCGCGTTGGATCGACCGTGAGCCATCTCCCGGAGCACGTCCAGCTCACGGGGGGTGAGGGACGCGGCCGCGTGGTGTGTGGTGCGGGCCCGGCGGGCCAGGAGGCCCTCGACGACCTTGGGGTCGATGACGGAACCGCCGGAGCTCACCTCACGCAGGGCACGCAGGAGCTCGTCCGCCTCGCCGACCCGGTCCTTCAACAGGTAGGCAGCACCGGCCGTGCCGTCTCGGAAGAGCTCGAGGGCATAGAGGGGGTCGGCGTACTGCGACAGCACCACGACTCCCACTTGCGGGTGGTCGGCGCGTATGCGGCGGGCAGCGTCCAGGCCCTCGGTGGAATGGTTGGGCGGCATGCGGATGTCCGTGAGGACGGCGTCCGGCACGTCGGCCTCCACCGCCCGCAACAGATCCTCGGCGGTGGCGACCGCGGCGGTCACCTCGACGCCGCCGGTCGCCTCGAGGAGCTCGCCAGTCCCCTCTCGGACCAGATAGTGGTCGTCGGCGATCACCACCCGGAGCTTGCGGTCCTCACGCATGGTCGGAGCCCGCTGTCTCGAGTCGCCGTCAGGGCAGGGACGGGTCGGCGTCCAGCCGCACGTCGGCCACCACGGGCCAGTGGTCGGATGGGAGCCGGCCCGCTTCCGTGCGCACCGCGGCACCGGCGAGGACGTCCCAGTGGCTGCTCACGAGGATGTGGTCGAGGCGGGGCCCGTCGGCCCGTCCCGTGAACCCATGGGCCGTGCCGCCGGCGCCGTGGTCGAGCGCCGGCCGGAAGCCGGCGTCCGTGAGCACGGCCAGGACGCGGCTTGTCGGCCCGGCGTTGAAGTCGCCCACCACGAGCCAGGGCAGGCCGGGGTCGAGCCACGACGTGAGCATGTGGACGCTGGCCAGCCGGTTCTCGTTGCGGTGCTCGTCGAGGTGGACGTCGGCGACGCCGAAGCGCCGGCCGGAGCGCCGGTCGGCCAGCTCCACCAGCGTCACCACGCGCGGGAAGCTGGCACCGGGGAGGCGTGTGCCGGCGCGGTCCGGCGCGTCGGAGAACCAGCGGGTCGACCACGCCAGCATCTCCAGGCGCTCGGTGCGGTGGAGCACCAGGCACCGCTCCCCGCGCTTCCCACCGGAGCGCCCGTCTCCCACCCCGGCATAGGAGCGGAGCCTTCGCAGGAGGTAGGCCGACGGGCCCCGGTGCACCTCCTGAAGGCCCACCACGTCGGCGTCGAGGCCCCGTATGGCGCCGACGGTCGCCAGGCGCCGTAGCGGCCACGAGTTCCGCCCGTCGAACGACCGGGCGCTGCGGATGTTGAACGACGCCACCCGCAGCGCCATCGGCCCGGGCCCGGTGGCTGGGTCACGGACGGGCACGGCGTCCACCGTTCCCGCCGGTCACTCCGAACATTACCGGGCCATGTGCGCGTGCTGAATGTCCAGCGTCGATGCCGTGGTGCCTGACTCCGTGGGTCGAGGGCCTACCTCGTGTTCCACATCTGCCTCGCGATCAGCCATCCACCGGAGGGCTGTCTCTGCAGGAGCCACGTCTTGGTCGCCCGGAACGACGAGGTGGTCCCATCGGCGTGGCTGGTGGCGGTCCCGTCGATCTCCGCGATGCCGTAGACCCATTCCTCGCCGGGCCGGACAGCGTCGAGCGGCGTCGAGCGGATGCTCAGCCGGGCGGCGTCGTAGTCGGCCTGTTCGCCCTGACGGATCTGATCACGGCCGCACTCGGGCTCCGACCCGGGTGGCATGCGAATGGCATCGGAGGTGAACAGCTTCGAGTAGGCCAGCGAGTCGCTGGCGTTCACGGCGCTTGCGTAGGCGATGCACATGGACCTGACGACTTCCATGGCATCGGTCATGCCGGCGGTCGCCGTCCCGGCTTCGGCGGTCTCGGTCATGTCGCATCCTCCTCGGTATCCCTCTCTGGTCCCATCCTCGAAGGCGCCAGACGAGAGCTGGCGATGCCAGGACCGGCACCTTCACCGACGCCGGGCGCCGGCGGGCGCCTCGGGTGACGATCCGGTCGTGTGCCGGAGACCGCCTACGGGTCGTAGAGCGGAGCTTCGGTGCGGTGACGCTCGACGGTGGAGGTGCTCCAACGCCCGGTGCAGTAGAGAACATGGTGCACGATGCGGCCGCCGTCGACGTGCAACAGGTGGACGCTGCGGGTGTACGTCTCCCCGTCGTCCACGACCGTCCACTCGGCTTGTTCGACCACCGCGCCGAACGGTGTGGCGGTCGGCGCCCACTCCACGAGGCGCACCGGTTCGGGGTACCAGACCCGGTACTGAGCGGCGATCGCCTCCACGCCCCTTCGCTGGAAGCGCCACTGTGGGACGTTCGCATCCAGCAGCGCCTCGGGCGCGTACACGTTCGCCAGCCGGTCCCAGTCCCGGCCCTCCAGGCATCGCCGAAGCTGCTCGATGGGCATGGCGGGCTCCTGTGGGTCAGCCACGCCACCGTACCGCTGGTGGCGAGCGCCCACGCTCAGCTCTGCTCGAGTCGCGGTCGCGGGCCGACCCGCCAGGTCGTGGGTCGCTCGGGGCGGTAGGCGCACCAGAGCCCGGTGTGGACGCTGTGGCGAAGGTGGTGGGCGGCAGCCGGATGGACGTCGTCCAGGCGGCGCAGCGCATCCCTGATGCGGGAGCTGACCGCCTTGCGCAGGCGGTCGTCGACGTCGCCCACCGCCGGCCTTGCCCGTCCGCCGAGCCCGAAGGCGGCGGCGAGCTCGGCGACGAGGAAGTCACGCTCGGCCCCCAGACGCGCCGCTCGCTCCAGGTCAGCGGCGTCCTCCGACTCGGCCAGGTCCCTTTCGAGCTCGACCAGGCGGGTGCGGTACTCGGCCACCGCTCGCCGGTCCAGCACCGCCTCGGCCGTGGGCCGCGCCGGGGCCGAGCGCCCCACGTCGGGTTCGAGTTCGCGGACGTGGACCTCGGTGCCGGGACGGGCGATGAGGGCGGCGAGATCGGCGAGGCCCTTGCTGTGACGCACACGGGCCGTCAAGCCGTCCCACGTCAGCGCCCAGACGTCTCCCTCCCGCCGTAGTTCACCCAGGGCGGGTTGGGCATCCGCAGCCTTCGGCTCCGGCACCTCCCGGACGAGATCTGCGGCTCGGGAAGCCAGCGCGTCGAGGCCCATCGCCCGGTACTCGTCTGCCGCTCGGCGGGCCGCGGTCACGACGCGGGACCGGTCGCCGTGGTGACCGAGCAGACGGAGCGCCCGGGCCGTGGCGTCGTGGACGTGCGCGGCGAGGAGGCGCCCGATCGCCTGGTCGATCGGGTGGGCACGCTCCAGGGCGGCCAGCGTGGCGACCCGGTCGCCGCCCAGGGCGGCGAGCAGGGCGACGGCTCGGGCCACCGAACCCCGGTGGGCCGCACCGATGCCCTCGACCACACACAACCGCCCGTAGGGCTCGAGACGCTCGTACAGCTCGGCCCCGAGCTCCCGGTCGCCGAGGACCACCGCAGCCTCGGCCAGCTGGGTCATCACCGGTAGCCACTCGGCGTCGCGGGGGATGCGATCGAGACCACCAGCTCTGACCTCGGCCAGGTGCGTGCGCGCCTGCGCTTCGTCGCCGACCAGGGCGAGCAGCCACACGAACATCGGCAGGCCGGCGGGCCCCAGGAGCTCTGGATGGTCGACGGCCAGCCGCCGGAACCGGTCCGGGAGCGACGGGCTGCGGCGCTCGACCAGGAGGACGAACCACAGCATCTCGGAGAGCACGAGGGCGTTGGCGCTCCCTGCCCGCCTGCCCACCCGCCCCGCCTCGCCGGCGTAGCGCTCGGCGTCGGCCAACTCTCCTCGGCTGAGCGCTCGCATGCCTCGCCACAGCGGCACGTACCAGCCATAGAGCGGGTCGCCGTGGAGCTCCGCCACCCGCCCGAAGGCGGCGATCTCCTCGTCGACCTCGGCCATCGCCCCGAACTCGCACAGCGCGATCACGCGCAGCCGGCGTCCGAGCAGTTCGAGGGGCCGGTCGCCGGCTCGACGGGCGAGGGAGACGATCTCGTCTGCTGCCCCCAGCCGCTCGCTCACGTGGTCCGGCCCGGCGACGGCGTCACAACGACTGGCCAGTGCCGCCGCCAGGGCCGCCCCGTCGCCGAGCTTCCGGGCGAGGACGACGGCCTCGTCCGCCAAGGAGAGCCGCCGCTCCTCCGAGCCGACGAAGGACAAGGCGACCGCGAGCCGGGCGAGGACCCAGGGCCGCAAGCGCGATTCCGCCGGTGTCACGGCGGCGGCCGTCTCCAGCAGTTCGATCTGGCGCTGGTCGAGCATGCGGACCTCGAACCCACCGAAGCCGGCGCCGAACCCGAGCGCGGCCCGGCCCAGCACGTCGGGCCAGCCCCGGCTGCGTGCCACCTCGGCGGCCGCTTCGAAGGCCGTCCCGGCGCCCTCCGTGTCACCGGCACGCAGGCGAGCATCACCCAGACCGAGCAGCGCTTCCGCCCGCACCCCGTCGTGGTCGGGCCCGGCCGGGGCGGCCGCGGCGGCGAGCTCGAAGTGCCGGGCCGCGTCCTCCCATGCCAGGTGTCGGAGGGCGGCGGCGCCGGCGGCGAGATCCGCTCGGGCGGGCCGGGGATCGAGCGAGGGAAGGGCGGCCCGGCGCAGGTGGTGGGCGACGGCGGACGGGTCGGCACCGCGCTCCTCGAGGGCGTCCGCTACCCGGCGGTGGAGCTCGCCCTGCGCTTCGCCGCTCAAGCCGCGGGCGCACACGTGCTGGAACAGGACATGGACGAACGCCCACCGCCGCCCGGTGTCGTCGACGCGATGGACGACGCGCGCACGCTCGGCGAGCTCCAGGGCACCATCGACCGCGTCGGCGCTGGCGCCGGCCACAGTGGCCACCAGATCGGCGTCGAACTGCTCGCCGAGGACGCCGGCGGTGCGCAGCACTCGCCGAGTGTGCCCGTCGAGCGCAGCCAGGCGGCGAGCGAGCACCGCTTCGACCTCCGAGGGGACGCGCAGCTCGGGGAGGTGCACGGCGCCGTCGACGCCCAATCGAGCGAGCTGGGTCACGAAGAACGGGTTGCCGCCGGTGGCGCGGCGGAGGTCGACCGCCAGCCGAGGCGGGACCGGCTCACCGGTGAGGTCCCCGAGCAGCTCGGCGACCGCCTCGTCCCCGAGCCCGCTGAGTGCCAGCCGTTCGACGCCCGTCGTGAGAGCGGCGAGCGGCGCGGCAGGGTCGAGCTCGGCATCGCGGAAGGTGCCGAGCAGCACGACTCGTCCCATCGCCCCGAGGTGAGCGGCGACGTAGCGCACCAGCAGCTGGGACGGGGTCCCCGCCCAGTGCAGGTCTTCGAGGACCACCAGCAACCCGGAGGCCGCCGCCCGGGACCGCAGCTGGCCGACCACGGCGTGAAAGGCAAGGGACCGTCGCCACTCCGCCGCATGGGGATCGACGCCGGCGGAGAGGGAGGCACCGGCCTCCGCGACGGCGGCAGCGCCTTCCGGTCCGAGGATCTCCATCCAGGGAGCGAAGGGCGATGCGAGATCGGCATCGAGGCACGCCCCCCAGGCCACGTCCATGCGGCGTGCGCGAGCAAGCCGTACCGCCTCACGCGCCACGGCCGTCTTGCCCATCCCGGCCTCGCCCGTGACGAACACGATGCGACCGGCCCCACCGCGCACGTCGTCGAGCGCTCCGCTGATCTCGTCCAGCACGTGCTCCCGCCCGTGCAGCGACGCTGTCACGCCCGGCAGCGTAGAGAGCAGCTGATGCCGGGTCGCGCCGGACCTGGGCGTCGCGCCGATCCGTCGCCGGACACGTGGCATCGGCGGTGCCCGGGGTTCACGGCACGCCGCAGCGGTGCCGGAGCCGGGCTGTCCCGGCTCGACGAACTCGTGGGCGCGCGTCGCCGGAGGCCTATCGCCGCGATTGCACGAAGCGAGTTCTCGGCGGTTACGAGCCGGGAGGCGCGTAGTTGACGCTGGCCGCAGCCGCCCGATCGATCTCCTCCGGCGTCAGCAACACGGTGGTCCTGACGGTCGCCATGCCACTGGCGCCGACCGCCAGCGCGATCGCAGCCGCCCCGACGTTGTCGGGGAGTTCGGCGGTCACGAACGCGTCGCCCTCCCCGAAGCCGAAGTAGAAGCTCTCGACGCGGCCGCCGAGGTCAGCGGCCATCTTCTCCACCGCCTCCCGGCGGGCGGTGCCACCCTTGGCGATCACACCCTTGACACCCGGGCTCGTGTACGAGGCGACGAAGCGCCGTCCAAGGGCGGACGGAGGTCACAGGCGACGGCCGCTACGGAACGTGGGCCCGGCGGTGGGAGGACCGGCGAGGTTCGCGCCTTGTGGGCTTCGTCGGGCGCGTCGACACCACCTCTGCTTCGCCGACGACGATCAGACCAGCTCGTCGGACGAGAACAGCGCCACCGTGGCGAGTCCTGCATCGCGGGGCACGACGTGGCGTCCGCCGCTGCGGTCGACGACGCACACCACCGTGTCGACCAGGGCCCCCTGATCGCGTAGCTCGCCGGCGGAGGCGGCGACCTGGCCCCCAGTGGTCACCACGTCCTCGATGACCACGACTCGTCGGCCGCCCATGTCGACGCCCTCGGCCAGCTTCGCCGTCCCATAGGTCTTCGCCGCCTTGCGGACGAAGGCGACGGGCAGTCCCGTCCGCAGCGAGAGTGCGTGGCGACGGGCACGCCTCCGAGCTCGAGGCCGGCGAGGACCTCGGTCGACGGCGGCAGGCAGGTCGACCAGGTGGGCGGCAACGGCGTCGAGGAGCACGGGGTCGGACTCGAAGAGGTACTTGTCGAAGTACGACGAGGACACCAGGCCAGAGCGGAGCCGAAATCGGCCGGTCAGCCGGCACAGGCCACCGACGCGACTGCCGAGCTCGGACTTGGTCATCGGGACCGAGGAGCTGACGCCCATGACGCCCAGCCTGGCACAGACGGTCTCGGCGGACGCGGCCGCCTCCGAGATTCCGGCGGGCGGCGCGACGCCCCGAGCGCAGGGAAGCGGGGGCTCCGACGACCCGCTCGATGAGTACGACCAGCTGATCGTTGGTCGGGCCGGTGACCTGATCGAGGAGCTGGTGGAACGGCTCTTCCGCCTGCTCCTCGGCCGGCTCCCCCTCGGGCAGTAGCCGGCGTACCGCATCAAGACCTCGACGTCGGCTCGACGACTCTGGTCTGGCCGGCCACTCCTCACGCAGGGCGCTCGGCCACGAGCCAGTAGCCGCCGGTCGGCGACGCCGCGAGCCCGACGACCCTCCGGCCACCGCCATCGGCCGCCGACCCGAGGAACGGAGCGTCCCCGAAGGCGAACACCCCGCCGTCGGCGGCCACGAGCCAGTACCCGTCGCCGCTCGGCGTGGCGGCCAGGCCGACGACGGGCGAGCGCAGCACCAGGCCACCGGTGGAGCCGAGGAAGCGGGCGTCCCCGAAGGCGAACACCCCGCCGTCGGCGGCCACGAGCCAGTACCCGTCGCCGCTCGGCGTGGCGGCCAGGCCGACGACGGGCGAGCGCAGCGGCAGAGAGCCTGCCGATCCGAGGAACGAAGCCTCGCCCAAGGCGAACACCCCGCCGTCCGCCGTCGCCAGTCGGAGGCCCGCATTCGCGGATGTCGAGACTCCGCTCACCACCGGGCCTCGCACGAGGACCTCGCCCGTGGGGACCGGGTTCGCCGGGCCGAACGCGATCACCTCAGGGCGCGCCGGCCCACGCTCGCCGCCACCGCAGATCGGCACGGGTCGATAGCCCCGGGCGGCGATGCCGTCGAGCATGGGGACTAGGGCGACGGGGGTCTGATGGGCCGTGCGGCGGTCGTGCAGCACGACGACGGCGCCGGGGTGGAGGCCGTCGATCACCCTGTTGGCGATGGTGGCGGCGCCCGGAAGCAGCCAGTCGCGGGGGTCGATGCTCCACTGCATGGTGGTGAGGCCGTGGGTGGCGAGGCGAGCGACGGTCGCTGCATCGGACACGCCCTCGGGCGGTCGCACGCAGCGCACGGGCACCCCCGTGAGCGAGGCGAGCAGGGCGTTGGTGGCCAGCACCTCGGCCCGGAAGGCGGCTTCGCCCATGCCCGGGAGCCGGGCGTGGTTCCACGTGTGCCCGGCTACGACGTGGCCCTCGCTTGCGATGCGCCGGATGAGGTCGGGATGACGAGCGGCGAGAGCCCCGAGCACGAAGAACGTGGCCTTCGCCCCCCGCGACGCGAGAACCTCGAGGATCTGCGGCGTCGTGACCGGGTCGGGGCCGTCATCGAAAGTGAGCGCTACGACGGGATCTGTGCGCCCGGACAGCGAGCTCGGGAGGTCGGCGACGCGCTGGGCACCGGGGCCGAGCGCGGCGGTCGGCGCTGGCGCGACGGGGACGACGACGGCGACGACCAGAACGCCCAGGACGAACCGGTGCGGGCGTGCCCGGCCCGCGCCGCTGAAGGATGGTTCCCGCCGTAGCCGCAACACCGCCGCCCCCAGCCACTGCCCTCCGCCGAGGGCCTCTCCTCCTACGGTTCGACGCCTCTTCGGCACACTCCTGCTGTGCGACCGCTGGAGAGGCCCGCAGGCGGAGCGCCTCTACGAGACGGGTGACCGCCGCATGCGCTCGCGACCGAGGGACGGGCCGGCCCCGGACCCGTAACCTGGCTGGCGTGCCGGCCGAATCGAACCCGGCACTTCGAGAAGGGAGGGCGGCATGTTCATCCAGGTCATCACGGCGCAGGTCGGAGACGCCGACGGTCTCGAGCGCCAGCTCGAGCGATGGGAGCAGGAGATCCGGCCCGGCGCGCAGGGGTTCCTCGGGAGCACCAGCGGCGTCACCGACGACGGCCGCCTGATCGTCCTGGCCCGCTTCGAGAGCGAGGAGTCGGCGCGGCGCAACAGCGACCGGCCCGAGCAGAGCGCATGGTGGGCGGAGACGGAGAAGATGCTGGACCAGGTCCGCTTCGAGGAAAGCGTCGAGGTCGTCACCACCGGCGGCGGCGGTTCGGACGACGCCGGGTTCGTCCAGGTGATGCGGGGGCACGTGGTCGACGCCGCCGCCATGGAGCGCCTGCGGGCCCGGTCGGACGAGTTCGAAGCGGCCATGGCGAAGCACCGGCCCGACGTTCTCGGCGATGTCACCGCGGTCCACGCCGACGGGACCTTCACCGACGCCGTGTACTTCACGTCCGAGGCCGAGGCGCGCGCCAACGAGGGCCTGGAGCCGCCGGCGGAGCTTCGCGAGCTGTTCGAGGCCTGGGAGACGGCGGTGGCCATCGACGACTACCTCGACCTGCGCAGGCCTCGGTTGATCTGACGGGTGCTGGCCCGAGGGCGGACCGTCCTCGCACAGGTCGGCGCCGGGTTGCCGGCGTGTGGCCCAGGCTCTCGGCGCTCGGGCCCTCGCCGTCGAGTCGACGATCAGAGAGCCTTTCGGAAGAACTCGAGTTGTCCGGGCAGGAACGACCACCACGTCGCCGCGTCGTGGAAGCCGGCGCCGAACCGGGTCGACGCCAGGCCGGCTCGTTCCGCCAGTGAACGCACGTTGGCGAAGAACGGGTCGTCCTTCCCGCAGTCGACCCGGACCGCGAGACGAGCGAGAGCCGGCGCACGGTCGAACAGATCGTTGCGGTCGAAGTCGGCCCGATCGTCGAAGGCCCGGCGGCTGCTTCGTCGAACGAACGCCACACGGCAGGGCTCGACGCGGCGACGGCTCGACCTCGTGAGAGCGGTCCGAGGCGGCGAGCAGGGCGCCGTAGCCACCCATCGACCAACCAGGAGCAAGACGGTGAGAGAGCCGATCCGACCCCTGACGACGGGCAGCAACTCGTCGAAAGCGATTCTCGAGACGATCGAGGCCGCCTGGCGGCCCATGCGTGATGCGGCCACCCGGTTGGGAGAGCAGGGGCTCGAGTCGAGGACCAGCGCAGGCTGGACGGCGAAGGAGCTGCTGGCGCACGTCGCCTTCTGGGACGAAGCGGTCGTCGCGGTGGTCGTCGGGATGTTCCGGCGCCAGCCCCTGCCCGATGGCTGGACGTTCGGAAGCGGCTACCTGCCGGGCGACGGCGAGAGCTGGCCTCCGGCGGACGTGCACAATGCGCGGGAAGCGTCCTGGGCGCAGGGGCGATCGGCGGCCGAGGTACTCGCTCGCCTCGACCACGCCCATGACCGGATGGTCTCCGCGCTCTCCACCGTCACCGACCAGGAGGCCTCGGAGCACGGCGACTACTTCGACCGGCTGCCGCGCCACTACGTCGAGCACCTGCCCGAGCTCCAGGAGCTCCGAGCGCCCGGTTCCTGAAACGTGAATGACTGGTGTCGCGTGAGCGCGTGGGCGCGTCGGGCGGGGGTTGGGAGCGGAGCTCCCTCGGGGCGTAAGCCCCGAATCAGGTTCTGGCTGTCAGGCGGCGGACTGGAGGGTGA
>Ga0247717_1000064_pt1 | contig 29674 bp, 24 predicted proteins | sample 24E_NmetaG_FD_189047 | JGI IMG/M metagenome (GOLD analysis project Ga0247717, IMG submission 189047) | Soil microbial communities from hillslope of Landscape Evolution Observatory, University of Arizona, Oracle, AZ, United States - 2-4-E_N | ecosystem: Engineered > Artificial ecosystem >... | reverse complement strand
GGACATCGGCACCGTGGGCACGATGGGCAACGCCAACATCTTCGCCGGCTTCCTCGCAATCGCCGTGCCCGCAGCGGTCTGGCAGGCGCTGAGCGAAACATCCACCCGCGGTTGGCGGCTCGCGGGCGCCGCCGTCGCCGCGCTGGCCCTGGCGGTGGCCATCGGCACCCGGTCGTTCCAGGGTCCAGGGGCGGCAATCCCCGGCGCGCTCGTGGTGTTCGCTGTGTGGAGCACGACAGATGCCGGCGGCCGAGTGCGGGCGTCGATCGGCGCTCGTGCTGGGTGGGCCCGGCGAGCGGTCCCGGCCATCGTGGGCGTGTGTGCGGCCGCGGGTGTGGCTGTCTCGGCCCTGGTCGCCCGAGACGGGCTCCGAGACGGTCTCGTGGAGCGCGGCGACTTCTGGCGGGCGGCGCTGTCGATGTTCCGGTCGAACCCGGTCCTCGGCACCGGCTTCGACACCTATGGCCAGCACTTCCTCGCCGAGCGACCCGAGGGTCACGCCACCCGCTTCTTCTACGTCCAGGCCGAGTCGGCGCACAGCGTCCCGCTCAACCTCCTCGCCGGCGGGGGACTGCTGGTCGCCGCCGCGTGGCTGGCCCTGGTCGGCCTCACCGGGTGGGGGCTGGCGCGGGGCCTGCGCCGGCTCGAGGGCGAGGAGCGGCTGCTTCTCGGGGGCCTGGGCGGCGCCTGGCTGGCGTACCTCATCCAGGCCGCAGTGTCCTTCGACGTCCCCGCTCTGGGCCTCCTGCACCTCGTGCTCGCCGGGTCGATCATCGCCATCGGATGGCCGCCGCACTGGATCGAACGCCGGCTGCCGGGTCCTGTCCCCCGCGCGGTTGGGCGGCGAGGCCACCAGCGGCAGGTGATGCCCCGGTCGACGGTGATCGGCCTGGCGGTCATCGTGGGCGCCACCGTCGTCGGGATGTGGTGGGCTCTGCGACCGCTCCGGGCCGACCTCGCCGCCGGTCGCGCCCAAGAGCACATCGAGGCTGGCGATGTCTCGGCGGCGACCACGTCGCTTCAGCGGGCCACGGCGTTGGCACCGTGGCAGGGGCGCTACTGGCTGCTGCGGGCCCAGCTGGCCGAGGCGAACCAGGAGGTGTTCGACGCGATCGGCTTCGCCGAGGAGGCGGCTCGCCGGGAGCCGGGCAGTTCCCAATACGCGCTCCTTGCCGCCCGTCTCATCGCGCGGTACCGGACGTCCGACGAAGCGGCACCGCTGTTCGAGGCGGCGCTGCGCCGTGACCCACACAACCTCGAGGTGATCACGGCGGTGGCCAGCGGTCTGGCGGCTGTCGATGCCGACCGCGCTGTCGAGCTCGCGAGAGAGGTCGAGCGCCGGGCGCCGAACCGGGCCGATCTGCTCCTCACCCTGGGCAAGGCGCAACTCGCAGCCGGCGACGTCGAGTCGGCCCGCGATACCTTCGACCGCGTAGCGACGATCGAGGCCGAGAACCAGACCTACCTCTGGGAGATCGGGCAGGCGTACACGAGCGCCGGGGAGGTCACGCTGGCCATCGCCGCCATCGAGCGATCGCTGGCCATCGAGTCGACGTGGGCCGGCCGCTGGCATGCGCTGGGCGTGCTCTACGACGAGGTTGGACGGCCCGATGATGCTCTTGACGCGTACGAGCGTGCCGTCGAGCTCGAGCCGCCGAACGAGACCTATCTGGCGGCCCTTGCTGACGCTCGCGCCCGGGCCGAGAGGGCGCGGTAGGCGCTCGTCAGCCGAGGAGCTCGCGGTAGAGCGACCGGATGTCGGCGACGAGACGCTCGTCGTCGAACCGGTGGGAGCGGACGCGGCCTTCCGCGCCCATGCGCTCGCGGAGGGCCACGTTGCCGAGGGCGCGGTCGAGCGCGGCCGCCAGCGCCGGCGGGTCGCCGGCGGGAACGAGCAGCCCCGTCTCGCCGTCGGTGACCACGGTCCGGACCCCGCCGACATCGGTGGCGACCACGGCGCGGGCGCAGGCTGCTGCCTCGATCAACGAGACCGGCGTCCCCTCGTTTCGGCTGCTGAGGGCGACGACATCGAGGTCGGCCATGATCTCCGGGACGTCGAGGCGCCAGCCGGTGAAGTGCACCCGGTGTGCGATGCCCAGATCTCGGCATCGCGCCTCCAGTGTTGATCGGAGCTCGCCGTCGCCCACCACCGCGAGGTGCGTATCGGGCAGCGACGTCATCGCCTTCAGGAGGGTGTCGTGGTCCTTGATCGGCACCAGCCGGCCGACGGTTCCGACGAGGGGCACGTCGGCACCGATCCCGAAGGTCGACCGCAACACACCCGACGGCCCTGACACGGTCCGATGCTCCCCGAGGTCGAGCCCGAGCGGGATGACCCGGACCTGCTCCGGGGTGCCGATGCCCCGCTCGAGCAGATCGGCGCGGACTTCCTGACTGACGGCGACCAGGACGTCGCTGCGACGAGCGAGCAAGCGCTCGGTGGCGACGAACGCCCGCTCGACGGCGGGCCGGAAGTACCCGTCGAGAACGTGGCCGTGAAAGGTGTGGACCAACGCCGGACGGGGACGGATGGTGGCGGCCGCGACCCGTCCGATCGTGCCGGCCTTGGCCATGTGCGTGTGCACGACACGGGGACGCGTCGCCTGGAGGAGCTGGCGGACGGCGAGTAGGGCGCGGGCGTCGGTGGCGAAGGACACGGGTCGCACCAGCGGTAGACGGTGGACCGTCACGCGCTCGTCGCCGAGCTCACCCTCTTCCGGTGCCGGAGTCCCGACTCCCAGGACCGTGTCGAACTCCGGAGCCAGCGCGCGTGTCAGCAGCAGCGCTTGGCGGGCGGGTCCGCCGATGTTCAGCCGCGTGATGAGCCGGACGACGGAGATCCCGTTCACCACCCCCGCTCCCGCAGGAAGACCTCGAGCGTCAGCAGCGACCACAGAGCGCCGCCGTGCTCCCTCGTGCCGCGACCGTGCTCGGCCAGGAGGAGGTCGAGCGTGCCGCCGTCGAGGTGGGTCCGCACTCGTGCCTCCCGTGAACCCAGCCGGTCGGCGACGAAGGTGGCGAGGTCGTCGCGGAACCACCGGTCGAGTGGCACGCCGAAGCCCTTCTTTGGCCGAGCGATCACCTCGTCGGGGACGAGACCTGCCGCCGCCCGTCGAAGGACTCGCTTGCGGGCGCGGGGCGTGGCCCGCAGTGCCGGGGGGAGGCGAAAGGCGAGTTCGGCCAGGCGGTGGTCGAGGAACGGCGTCCGGACCTCGAGCGCGTGGGCCATCGCCATCCGGTCGACCTTGGGCAGGAGGTCGTCGAGGAGGTATGTCTCGGCGTTCAGGAGGAGGATCCGGTCGAGCGGGCTGCCGCCCTCTGTCGCCAGCCACCGCTGCTCGTAGTCCTCGATCGCCCAGTCGGATCCATCCCGTGTCAACGCGCAGACCGTCGGCCAGGGGATGTACGCGCTCCACTCGCGCAGCGCGCCGGGCAGGCCCTGTCCAGCGGCGGCCAGGAACCGGGCGCCCTTGGACATTCGCCGTGCACGCGCCAGAGGGCGGCTCAGGGCGCCGAGGGCGCCAGCGAGCGGCCGCAGCAGGGCGGGTCCCGCGGCGGCGACGCCCAGTGCAGCGCTGAAGCGCTCGTAGCCGCCAAAGAGCTCGTCGCCGCCATCCCCGGCGAGCGCAACGGTGACCTCTCGGGCGGTGAGCTCGGCGAGCAGGTACATGTTCACCGCGCTGGAGTCGCCGAACGCTTGGTCGTGGTGCCACACCAGCCGCTCGACGAGGTCGACGGCGGCGGGACGCACCACGAAGTCGACGTGCTCGGTCCCGAGGGCCTTGGCCACCAGCGCCGCGTAGGGGCGCTCGTCATAGCCGTCCCGATCGTCGAAGCCGATGGTGAAGGTGCGGACGGGGACCTCTGTGGCGCGAGCCATGAGCGCGACGATCAGACTCGAGTCGACCCCACCGCTGAGAAACGCCCCGAGGGGCACGTCGGCGACCATCCGGTCCACCACCGCCGTGCTGAGGGCCGACCGCACCAGGGTCGCGGCGCCGTCGAGGTCGATGTCGAGGCGAGCCACGCCGTCGATACCCGGCGTCTCGAGTCGCCAGTAGCGCTCGATCGACACCCCCAGATCGCCGTCGACGACGAGCACGTGTCCGGGAGGGACGGACTGGATGCCCTCGTAGAAGGTCCTTGGCGAGGGCACGTAGCCGAGGTGCAGGAAGGCGGGTATCGCGCGGGGGTCGAGGGACGCGGTCACGGCAGGATGGGCGAGCAGTGTCTTGATCTCGCTCCCGAACACCACCTGCTCGCTGTCGCGCCACCAGTACAGCGGCTTCTTGCCGAAGCGATCCCGTCCGAGCGCCAGCCGCTCCCGCGAGCTGTCCCAGACCGCAAACGCGAACATCCCCTCGAGGTGGCTGGCCAGAGCGACGGGGTCGAGCTCCTCGGCGAGGTGGGCGATCACCTCCGTATCACCGGCGGACCGGAAGCGATGGGACCGTTCTTCGAGCTGCTCGCGGAGCGTCCGGTAGTTGTAGATCTCGCCATTCAGGGCGACACCGATGACTCCGTCGGCCGTTTCGATGGGGGGGTCACCGGTGGCGAGGTCGATGATGGCCAGCCGGGTCTGGCCGATCGCACCGCGGCCGCGGGCATGCACACCCCAGGAGTCGGGGCCTCGGTGATCGACCGTGCGCAGCTGGATGGCGACGATCTCAGGTTCGGCCCGCCCTGTCCGCCGGACGAACCCGGCGATCCCACACAATCCGACCGGCCTCCTCTGCCCGCGTCATGCTACCGGCGACGTCCCTCTTGCCCGGTAACCTCACACGCCGGCATCCCCGCCGACCCGGGCACACCACCCGGCCCTCGACCCGGAGAGCTCGCTGACCTTGCCCGCTCACGATGCAGCGCCGACACATGTGCGGGTCGCTGTGGTCGGCTGTGGCCACTGGGGAAGGAACCTCGTGCGCGTCTTCGGCGAGCTCGGAGCGCTCACGGCCGTGCACGACCCGGACCAGGCGGCCGCGGCGCGGGAGGCGCAGGCGCACGGCGTCCCGGCTCGAGGTCTGGCCGAGATCCTCGACGATCCCGAGATCGACGCCGTCGCCATCGCCGCGCCGGCAGCCGTGCACGCTTCGATCGCTCGTGCGACTCTCGTCGCTGGAAAGCACGTCTTCGTCGAAAAGCCGCTTGCGCTCGACGTCGGCGAAGCGGAGTCGCTCTGCCATCTCGCCGCGAGCGCCGGGCGAGTTCTCATGGTCGGCCACCTGCTCCAGTACCACCCCGCCTTCCGCGCCCTCGAGGAGCGAGTCGGCGCCGGTGAGCTCGGGAGGGTCCTCTACCTCTACTCGAACCGCCTGAACTTCGGCCGGTTCCGACGGGAGGAGAACATCCTCTGGAGCTTCGCGCCGCACGACATCTCGATGATGCTGAGCCTGGCCCGGTCCGAGCCGATCGACGTCGTCGCCATGCGGACGACCGCGCTCCATGAGGTGATCGCCGACGTCACCACAACCCACTTGGCATGGGCGAACGGCATCCGTGGTCACGTCTTCGTATCCTGGCTGCACCCGTTCAAGGAACAGAAGCTGATCGTGGTCGGCGATCGCGGCATGGCCGTGTTCGACGACGGCGAGCCGTGGGAGCGCAAGGTGGCGGTGTACCACCACCGGGTCGACTGGCGGGATGGGGTACCTCAGCCGTCGCGGGCGGAAGCAGAGTACGTCGAGATCACCGCCGACGAGCCCCTGCGGGTGGAGCTCGCGCACTTTCTCGAGTGCGTCGCGAGCCACACCACCCCACGGACCGACGGATGGGAGGGCGTCCGCGTTCTCCGCGTGCTCGATGCGGCGGAGCAGTCGATGCGGATCACCGCGGTCAGACTCCGGACCGCCGGACCGCACGGACCCACCATCCATGAGTCGGCGTATGTCGACGAGCCCGTCGAGATCGGAGCCGGGACGCGGATCTGGCACTTCAGCCACGTGTTGGCGGGTAGCAAGATCGGCCGCGACTGCTCGATCGGGCAGAACGTCATGATCGGACCGTCGGTGCAGATCGGCGATCGAGTGAAGATCCAGAACAACGTGAGCGTGTACGAGGGAGTGACGCTGGAGGATGACGTCTTCTGCGGCCCCTCGTGCGTGTTCACGAACGTCAGAACCCCGCGCGCCGAGGTCGACCGCCGCGGCGAGTTCAGCTCGACGGTTGTCAGGCGGGGGGCCACGATCGGTGCGAACGCCACGATCGTGTGCGGGTCGGAGATCGGCGAGCATGCCATGGTGGCGGCAGGCGCGGTCGTGACGAGTGCCGTCGAACCGCATGCGCTGGTCGCAGGCGTTCCCGCCCGCCGCATGGGATGGGTGAGCCATGCCGGTGAGGTGCTCGGCGCCGACCTCGTCTGTCCAAGGACCGGCCGCCGCTATGAGGTGCTCGACGGGCAGCTGCAGGAGCTCGTCCCGTGAAGCCCATCGCTCTCCTCGATCTCGCCGCGCAGCGGGATCGACTCGCCGGCGCGATCGAGTCGGCGATGGCGACGGTGGTCGAGCACGGCCAGTTCATCGGCGGGCCGGAGATCGTCGAGCTCGAGAGCCGACTCGGTGGCCGGGCCGGCGGTGTTCAGGTCGTGGCCTGCTCGAGCGGCACCGACGCGCTCTTGCTGCCACTTCTCGCCAGCGGAATCGGACCGGGCGACGCTGTTGTGATCCCGTCGTTCACCTTTCCCGCCACCGCTGAGGTGGTCGCGCTGGTCGGCGCCACGCCGGTGTTCGCCGATGTCGACCGCGACACTTTCAACGTCACCGCCGAGACGGTCGCCGCTGCCATCGAGGTCGCTACGAAGGCCCGGCTCCGCCCCCGCGCAGTCGTCCCCGTCGACCTCTTCGGCCAGCCCGCTCCGCGCGACGCCATCGAGGTGCTCGCCCGGTCGGTCGACGCACTGGTGATCGTCGACGCCGCCCAGAGCCTGGGGGCGCAGTGCGAGGGGAAGCCGGCGGAGGCTTTCGGTGCCTTCGCGGCCACCAGCTTCTTCCCGGCGAAACCCCTCGGCTGCTACGGCGACGGCGGAGCGGTGTTCACGGCCGAGGTCGCGTCGGCCGAACTTCTCCGATCCCTCCGCGCCCACGGCAAGGGAACGGCGAAGTACGACATCGTGAGGGTGGGGATCAACGGGCGTCTCGACACGCTGCAAGCAGCGGTGCTCCTCGCCAAGCTCTCCGCCTTTGACGACGAGATCGCCCGCCGCGCCGAGATCGCTCGGCAGTACACCGAAGGTCTCAGCGACGTGGTGAGCTGCCCGGCGCTCGCGGAGGGCATGTCTTCCGCGTGGGCGCAGTACACGATTCGTGTCTCCGCTCGCGACGATGTCGCGAGCGCGCTTCGCGAGCGAGGCGTGCCAACCGCCATCTACTACCCCGTACCGATGCACCGTCAGCCCGCCTACCGCCACTACCCCTCGGCCGGCTGCACCACTGCCGAGACGCTCGCCGGCGAGGTGCTCTCGCTGCCCATCCATCCGGACCTCGACGACGAACAGGTCGATCGCGTGGTCGAGGCCGTTCGGCGATCGGTGACGGGACGTGGTTGACCGGCCGCCGGTCCGCCTTGCCGCCCCGCTGACCGGTGTCGAAGAGTGGGAGGCGCTCCGGGAGCCCCTCGAGACGGGGTGGCTCACTCAGGGACCGAAGGTGGCTGCCTTCGAAGCTCTGTTCGCCGAACGGCACCGGGTCGGTCATGCGCTGGCCGTCTCGTCGGGGACCGCCGCGCTGCACGTGGCGCTCCTCGCCGTTGACGTCGGTCCCGGCGATGAGGTCATCGTGCCCGCCTTCACCTGGGTCGCCGTCGCCAACGTCGTGACCTTGTGCGGGGCGACGCCGGTCTACGCCGACGTCGACCCCCAGACGTACAACCTGACTCCGGCGACCACCGCCGCCGTGCGATCGGACAGGACCCGAGCCGCCATCGTGGTGCACCAGTTCGGACTTCCGGCGGATGTCGATGCGATCCGGTCGGTGCTCCCGACGGAAGCATCAGTGATCGAGGACGCCGCCTGCGCGGCGGGAGCGGCCCGTGGCGACCGGCCCGCGGGATCCCTGGGCGACATCGGATGCTTCAGCTTCCACCCTCGAAAGGTCCTTGTCTGCGGTGAGGGCGGCATGGTCACAACCGACGACGACGACCTCGCCGCTCGTGCCCGCCGGCTCCACAACCACGGCGTCGGGCCGGGAGGGCTGTCGGATGTGCACGAGGTCGGTCTGAACTACCGGCTTTCCGAGCTCCACGCGGCGGTCGGCGTGGTGCAGCTCGGCAAGCTCGACGCGATGATCGCAGCCCGAGCCGATCTGGCGGCGCGCTACCAGAGGCAGCTGGCGGGCTCCGCGACGGTGCGGGCACCCTCGGTCGGCGAGGGCGCCCGGCACGCCTGGCAGGCATTTGTTGTGGTCCTCGATCAGGCGATCGACCGGGAGGCGCTTGCCAGCAACCTTGCCGCCGACGGCATCGAGACCCGCCCCGGGACGCACAGCGTCACCGAGCTGCCGGTGCACCGCGAACGGTTCGGGGCCGATCCGGCGACGACACCGGTGTCGGCCATGCTCCATCGCCAGAGCCTCGCCCTTCCCCTGCACAACCGCATGACCGACGACGACGTGGACCGTGTCGTGGACGCGCTGCTGGGGCTGACATGATCGACCACCGACGAGGAGCCGAGCCGCATTGATCGCCGATCGACACATCTTCATCACTGGTGGAGCGGGATTCCTCGGCACCGCGCTGTGTCGCGTGCTCGCCGATGGGAACCGGATCACGGTCTTCGACAACATGGCGCGCGACGCCCTCACCGCCAGCGGACTCGCCGGTCATCCGAACGTCACTGTCCGGCGTGGTGACCTGCTGGAGCCGGGCGCGATCCGTGACAACCTCCCGGCGGACGTCGACATCGTGGTCCACATGGCGGCGGTGGCCGGTGTCGACAACGTGTTGCGTGACCCCGTCACGACCCTCGAAGTCAACATGATCGGCACGTACAACCTGCTCCGGACGATCGACGACGCCGGTCTCACGACCAGGTTGGAGCGATTGGTCGCCTTCTCGACGAGCGAGGTGTTCGGCGTCGAGGCGTTCCGCGTGTCGGAGATCTCGACGATGACGATCGAGCCGCTGGGCGAGGCGCGGTGGGGGTATGCCCTGTCCAAGCTCGCAAGCGAGCACCTGGTCCACGCTTTCGTCCAGGGTCGGGGTCTCCGCGGCGTCGTCGTACGGCCGTTCAACATCTACGGTCCAGGACAGGTGGGCGAAGGAGCGATACAGATCTTCGTGAAGCAGGCGCTGGCGGGCGGCCCGATCACCGTGCACGGGGATGGCGATCAGATTCGCTCGTGGTGCTACGTCGACGACATGATCGACGGAATCGTCCGTTGCATGGTCGTCCCGGCGGCGGTCGGCCAGGTGTTCAACCTCGGGAACCCCCGCGGGACTGTGACGACGCTCGGACTCGCCCGGATGGTTCGAGACCAGACGGGCGGCGGAGCGATGATCCAGCACGTGCCTCAGCCGTACGTCGACGTCGACGTCCGGGTTCCGAACATCGCCAAGGCTCGGGACCTGCTGGGCTTCGAACCGGCGGTCGAGCTCGACGATGGTCTCGCCCGCACGATCGAGGGATTCCGGTCCGAGAAATGAGCGATGAGGCACCTGCCGGGCTTCTCGGCCAACTCCGCGCGGTGCTCCTGTACCGCGACCGAGAGCTCCGCTCGACGTGGGAGCGGAGCCTGCCGTTCGGGGATGCGATCGGCGACCGCTGGGAGCGGGCGGCCCGGCTCGGCTTTGGTGAGGGCTCGAGCGTGTACGACAGCTGCGTCCTGCTCGGCGACGTGCGCGTGGGCGATCACACCTGGATCGGTCCATTCACACTGCTCGACGGGTCGGGCGGCGGCCTGGTGATCGGCTCGCATTGTTCCATCAGCGCCGGGGTCCATCTGTACACGCACGACACCGTGCTTCGCTCGCTCTCCGGCGGCGTTCTGGACGCCCAACGATCACCGACCGCCGTCGGCGATCGGACCTATCTCGGGAGCCAGGTCGTCGTCGCGCGGGGAGTCACGATCGGCTCGCATTGCGTCGTTGGCGCCAACAGCTTCGTCAACGATGACGTGCCACATCGAGCGGTCGTCGCCGGCTCGCCCGCTCGGGTCATCGGCAGAGTGGAGGGCGACGGGGAGACGGTCCGCATCGTCTACGAGCGGCCGACCGATGGGTGAGATTGGCATCCTCATCGACCTGGACTGGGCCCCTGATGCTGCCATCGACGATACGGCCGGGCTCTTGCGAGAGGCGGGCGTGCACGCGACATGGTTCGTTACGCATCGATCCCCGGCCGTCGACCGGCTCGCGGAGGAGCACGAGCTGTTCGAGCTCGGCGTGCATCCCAACTTCCTGCGCGGTTCGACTCACGGCGAGAACGCGGCGGATGTACTCGAACATTGCATGCGGCTCGTCCCGCAGGCGATCGCGGTTCGAACCCACGGGCTCGTGCAGTCCACAGCGCTCGTGACGCAGATGGTCGCCGTCACGCCTCTTCGGATCGACGCGTCGGTCCTCCTTCCGAGGGTCACGAGTGTCCCGCCGGCTGTCCTTCCGACCGCGGCCGGTCCGATGGTTCGCGTGACGTGCTGCTGGGAGGATGACGTCGAGATGCTGGCGGAGCGCCCGGTGTGGCGGCTGGACGACTTGGCGATCGACGGTCTCGCGCTCTTCTGCTTTCATCCCATCCACGTCTGGCGCAACCACGCGTCGCTCTCCGGCTACGAGGCGATGAAGCGCGCTCCCGGAGGGATCAGTGAGGCATCGGCGTCGGATCCCTTGCCGGGCCTTGGCTCTCGGTCGATGTTCCTGGACTTGCTGACCCGGTTGCGTGGGGAGGGATCGGCGACGCTCACCCGCCACATCAGCAGGTATCCGGAGGCGGCGGCCATCGTGCGCGCCTCGTGACGGAGTTCGGCGACTGGCGCGCGGGGCTCGAACACTACGAGTTCCCGACGCAGTTCGATCGGGACTTCTACACCCGCGTCTACCAGACCGATCCTGCCATCTATCGGCGCCGGCTTCAGGCGGTCGGGTTCGAGGGCCTTGGCCGAGTTGCCGACCTGGGCTGCGGCTACGGACAGTGGTCTCTGATGCTCGCCGCGCTCAACGACGAAGTCGTGGCAGTCGACGTGAGTGCTCACCGGGCCGCCGTGGTGACCGACCGAGCGCGAGATGCCGGCCGCACATCCCTGGTGGCGATGGCCGGCTCCCTCGACGACCTACCTCTCGCGTCGGAGTCCGTCGACGGACTGTTCTGTTACGGCGCGGTCTTCTTCGTCGACTGGCGCAAGGCGTTCGCCGAGTTCCAGCGAGTGCTGCGCCCCGGAGGGCGGCTGTACGTCTGCGCGAACGGTCTTGGCTGGTTCCTCTGGTACCTCGTGACCAACCACAACGCCGGACCCCGGTTCCGGCCCCGCCGCATCGCCCTCGCTGCGATTGCCAACACGATCCGATTCAGAGTCTTCGGTCGGGCACCGGAGCGAGGCCAGCAGCTGGCGATGTCAGTACGCGCTGTGCGATCTGAGCTGGGACGCCTCGGATTCAGGTCCGTGCAGGTTGACGGAGAGGGACGGCTCGGCCAGGCGCCGCCGTACCAAGACTCCTTCTTCCTCCCCCGTTGGGCGGGTCTACCGGCCGTCTACGAGCTCGTCGGTGAGCGCGAGTAGAGGGGGCTCACTCCGCCAGCTTGCCAAGGGCATGGCGGCGTTCGCCCTCATCGGTGCGGGGTCGCGGCTGATCGGACTCCTCGCGGTCCCGGTCTACCTTCGGCTTCTCAGTCCGGGCGAGTTCGGCCTGCAGGCGATCGTTCTGCTCAACGAGCAGGTGCTGATGATCATTGCCGGATATGCCGTAACCAATGCGATCGCGCGGTTCTACAGCGACGCCAAGCGTCGTGGCGATCCCGCATCGGTCATCGGAACGGCCGTGTCGGCCGTGCTGGTCAGCGGCGTCGTGCTCTCGGTGGTCTTGCAGGTGGTGGCCGAGCCGATCTCTCGTCTCACCCTGGACGGGTCGGACGAAGCAGTGCTCGCCACGAGGCTGCTCGGGGTCTCGCTCCCCGCGAACCTTGTCGTGACCCTGGCGCTGTCGATCTGGGGCCTCGACGTGGCGTTGCGCCCCTTCGCCGTAGTGACGATCGGCCAGTACGCGGTTGCGGCGATCATCGGGGTCTCGTTGGCAGCCACGACCTCGCTCGGCGGCGCGGCGCCGGTCGCCGGGTGGGCCATCGCGTCGCTCTTGGCGGCCACGTTCTCGCTCGTGTGGCTTCGTTCGATCGGACATCTCGCCTTCAGGGCGGACGTGCTCCGTGCGATGCTGCGATACGGCAGTCCGCTTGTTCCTGCCGCGTTGATAATGATGGTCCTGAGCGCCAACGATCGCTACCTGCTTGAACAGATCGAGGGCCTCGAGTCCGTCGGGGTCTACGCGGCGGTCCTCACGGTTGCCTTCGGTGTCAACACTTCGATCATCGTGCCGTTCAAGCGGATGTGGACCGCGATGATGTGGCGACTGCACGGTGAGCCAGGGGAGCCCACGTTTCACCGCGACGCGCTCCTCGCGTACGCGATCGTGCAAGGCGTCCTCACGGGACTGCTGCTCACTCTCGGGAGACCAATCATGGCGTTGCTGGCGGGGAGCGATTCGCTCTTCGTCACTGCCGGACCGGCGATCGGCATCGTGTACGGCGGCCTGGCCCTGCTCGGCGCCGCCGACGTTCTCTCGGCCGGTGTCTTCTTCGAGGGTCGGACCCACCGCTACACGCTGGCCGTCACCGGCGCGACCGTCGTTGCGGTCGGGTTCAACCTTGCTGTCGTGCCTGTTTGGGGGCTGTGGGCGGCGGCCGCGTCGAACCCCGTCTCGTATCTCGTCTTCGCCGCGCTCTCGCACCGCTACGGCACGATGTCCTTCGCCGTCGGCCACCGTTGGCGCCGCCTGTTCCCGGTAGCCCTGCTACCGGTCGCTGGTGGGGCTCTTGGTGCGCTGGTCGGACAGGACCTGCCCTTGACGGGCGTTCTACTCGGCATCGCCGGCGTCGGCGCGGCACTCGTGACCATCCGGGTCACAGGGTTGATCGGCGCGTCGGAGCTGGCGGCCGCTCGCAGACTTGTGCGAGCTCACGAATAGCGATCGGCTACGTCGAGGAGGATCCTCCGGTAGCGCTTCGCAAGCGGTTCAGGAGCGTGGTGCTCCTCGATCCACTCACGGCTTCGTTCACCAAGGGCAGTGCGTCGGCCGTGGTCCCCAGCCAGCGACGTGAGCGCGTCGGCGACCTCGTCGGCGGTCTTCGCCGAGACCATGGGATGCCATGGGTACAGGTCATCCATGATCGACGAGTCGATGTACGTAAGCACCGGACGCCGCATCGCCAGCGACTCGAGGGCGACGCCGCCGAACCAACCGACGCCGAAGTCGTCGGCGACGACGTGAGCAAGGAGATAGAGCCTTGCCAGCTCGGGCCAGGAGAACCCGCCGCTCCGGGGTGGCGCAAGAAATCGGACTCGGTCCTCGATGTCGAGGCGACGGACGAGCTCGAGCGCGCGGTCGCGATCGGGGCCTTCGCTGCGATCGACAAAGGCGAGAGCGATGCGGTCGGCGGGATGACGTGACGCGAAGCGTGCGAAGCCCTCGATCATGACCTCGTTTCGCTTCCACTGTCCTGACTCGCGCAGTGCCGGGTGCGGATCGAGCATCAGCCGAGAGGGATGAAGGACGAGGAAGTCGAGGGCGGCGAGGTCAGGATGGGTCCTCCTGGCATCTTCGAGGTCTCCGGGTCGCTCGGTGAAGATCTCGGTGTCGACGCCACACGGCTTGTAGTCCATCGTGCGGAGCTCAGTTGCGCCCAGTGCCTCCAGGGCCCGCAGATAGGGGGCGTATGGCGGAGACCACACCTCGCGCATGTGGGGGATCGCTCGACGCTGCCGGCGGCCGATCACCTCCGCGGTCGCGCGTTCCCGAAGGCTCCTCGTGCGAAAGGCGAACCGAGCGGGGAACGGCATCACGGTCAAGTCGCCCCCGAACGGGAAGAAGCAGGCGGGCCGCTTCGTATGCTGGGCGAAGATCGGCCCGAACTCGCTCACAAGTGCGATGTCGGCGTCGGCGAGGCGCTGGGTCAGTGCAGCGTGTCGAGGAAGCAGGAAGGCGCGCGGCGTGGAGAAGTCTTCGATGATCGTCCCGGCTTCCGGCTCGAGCGAGCCGCCCGATGCGACGAGGTAGCCGAGATCGTCGCGATCGATCAGGTGCGTGACGTCGAGGTCCGCGTGATCCCTGAGCGCGCGAGCGATGAGCCGGAAGACCGTCCCGAACAAGGCAAACCGCGGCGCCCTCACCTTGTTGCGCCCCCCTGAGGGACGTCATCAGCGGCGCGCCGGTAGATGTCGATGAGCCGATCGACTCCCCGGTCGAGATCGAAATGGTCGAGCGCGAGCTGGCGACAGCGCTGGGCGGTGTTCGGATCCTCGACCAAGGTCTCGACCTCGTCGGCCGCCAACGCGACGGCGGCGGGAGCGGTGCCAGCAAGCGCAACTCCACATCGGCGCGCGATGAGCAATCGTCCAGCGTCACCGAGCCCGGGGTTCACGACGACCGGACGGCCGGCCGCAAGAAACTCGCCGATCTTCGTTGGCATCGACCCCCGCAGGCTGACGCCTGCGTCGTCGCGGCAGACGCTGAGGCCGACGTGGCTGGTCCCGATCACCTCGGGCATGTGGTCGGGGCGGACCATGATGCGGTCGGTGACCACCGGGCCCAGGATCTCATCCCAGGGCGTTTCGCCGGGAGTGGCGAGGGTGAGGGCGGTGGGACGCCGGCGGGTGAGCTCCGCGACGAGGGCGACCATGGCGGGCACGTCGTAGTAGCGGTTGAGTGTCCCGGCGAGGAGGAGGTGGAGAGGGTGGGGGTCCGGAACCGGGGTCAGCATGAAGCGACTCGTGTCGACACATGTCGTGATCACCCTCGTCTTCTCGGCGATGCTGATGCCGTGGCGCGCCTCGAGGACGGGGATGACGCCCTCGGTGAGCGTGATGACTGCTGTGCTGCGCCGCGCCGCTCGACGCTCGATCGCTCGCAGAAGCCGGTGTTGGGGGGAGCCGGCGCGGAGCGTCCCGAGCTCGAGGCGTTGGTCGGCGTAGAGCGAGCGAACATCCCACACCCAGTGACGCGCTCGTGCTGCGAGGACCGCGGCGGCGGCCAGGTCGCTGCGGGCATGGACGAGTGCGGCACCCCGCGCGGCGAGCGCTGCTGTGGCGACGCGCTTGACCCCGCCCGCAGCACCGAAGCGCCCGAACGGGTGCGGCGTCCAGGTGACACCTGCGTCCTGCACCCGCTCTCGCAACCATGCCGCCGGTTCATCCTTTTCGAAGCTGTGCAGTCGGACCTCGACTCCTCGGGCCGACAATCGCTCCGCGTAGGCGAGCACCTGGGAGGCGCCGATCCCCTCGGCCAGCGAGTCGATGGCGAGATAGGTGAGCGGCGGCAGACTCAATCGAGGGCGGCAGCCCGCCGGCCGCGAGCACGCTCGATCGCGTGCCCGCCGAATGCGACGAGCAGCGCCAGCGCCCACAAGAGCTGGCCGCGATGCCGGAAGGCCGTCCCGACGTTGCCCTGCGTCACGGCCGCCACGAGCACGATGGACACGATGGCGAGGAGCGGGAACGCCGGGAGCGAGCGACTTCGGGCGGCATGCCACACTCCGAGCGCCGCGACGGCGTAGAGGACGTACCAGAGCAGGTTCTCGAGGAGCGCCAACACGAGCGAGGCGCCCGTCGGCCGATCCCATGGCCAAGGCCGGAACAACGTGGCGACGAGACCGGCCGGAATGGCCCGCAGGTTGGCGCCGACCGTCTCCTGCACGACGTACGTCGTGCCGGTGGTCGACTCGATCACGTGACGGGTGGATCCGGAGCTCGGTTCCAGCACTGCCGGCAGCGGCACCGTTGTGGTGGTCTCGACCGGAAGCTCGCCAGGGTCGCCGCCGCCGGACCCTCGCGGGCGGTTCGGGTCGCGCGGCCGGTCGGGTGTCAGGTCCGGGCCAGCGGCCGACTGGGCTGGGATCGTCGTCGCTGGCCGGAAGGACGAGTCGGCGTTCATCGACAGGTGGGCCCGAACCGTCCCGAGGGCGGGCACGACACGTTCGACGAGAGAGATGCCTCCGATGCCGGTCTCCGCGACCACGGGTACGAACAGGGCGAGCACGAGAGCGCCGCCGACGAGTGCCCGACGCCTGGTCTCTCGATGCAGGACCATCGCCAGCGGGAACATCCAGGCGGCGGCCACAAAGGTCTGGCCGCGGAGGAACCCCAGGGCGAGGAGGAGCACCGCGGCCACGGCAAGGAGCATCCCGATCCTTCGGGCGCCTTCAGCCTTGCGGGCCAGGATCGTGATCGTGGCGATGCCGGCGAGGCAGAACCACACGGCCGACTCACGAAGGACGACCGAGGACCAGAGGACCTGGGAGGGGAGCAGGGCCACCAAGATGCCCGCGGTCAGGGCCCAGCGGCGGGGGAGGATTTCCAGCCCCATCCTTGTCGTCAGCGCCGCAGTACCGGCGCCGAGCACGGCAGCGAAGAGCTGCCCGAGGATCCGCCAGGGAGCCAGCAACCAGAACAGGATCGTCAAGGGGACGGTGAAGGCGCCGGTCGCCTTGTACAGCGATGGGCCGTACCCGTTCCAGACAGAGTGGTCGAGCTCGCCGTCCGAGGCGAGTCGAGCGACGGCGACGTACTGGTTCTCGTCGGGGATCAAGTACCCGTCGACCACCAGAGCGGAGATGATGGCGAAGGTCACCCGCGCAGCGAGGGCGAGGAGGAAGATGGCGAGCACCGGCCGCCGACCGACCCACCGCCGCGCCGACGCGATCCGTCCGGAACGGGTGGATGCCGGCCTTCCAGTCGTCTTCGACGGCTGCTCGTGCAGCAGCATCACGCAGCCTCCGCGGCGATCGACAGCCACGTCAGGCTAACGGCGATTGCTGGACCTCGGAGCGACCATCGACAGCGATTCGAGGAGCGCGTCCCAGCGGGCGAGGGACTGTGCCGGGTCGTGATGGTCAGCCAGGTAGCGTCGCCCAGCGTGGGCCGAGTGCTCCCGAAGGCCTTGATCGGCGATCATCGCTCGGAGCTTCCTGTCCCATTCCGCTGGGTCCTTGCAGGTCAACTCGACGCTCGCTTCGCCTGCGACTCTGTCGTACGCGGGTGTGGCCGAGGTCAGCACCGGCATGCCGAACCGCCACAGCAGCAGCAGCTTGTTCTCCGGCTTCGCTCTGGCGAGGGGGTCCTTGACATCGAGCGGCACGATCGCGATGTCGCATGCGGTGACGATCGGCCCGAGAAGGTGCTCGCTCCATTGATAGAGGTAGGTCCGGGGGAGGATCCCCCGAATCAACTTGGCGGTCTCAGCCCGGAGATGGCGACCGACGAGCCGGCCGTAGTGAAGGTCGGTGACGAGATGCAGCGCCAGCGGTTGGTCGGCATCGATTGACTGGAGGGTCGGCGCGACGGCGTCGAAGTCGTCGAGGGTGTAGGGCAAGCCCTCCCATACCAGGTGCACGATCGGTCCGATCGCGAAGTCGGACTTGACCGACGTGACTTCTTCGGCATGGATGTCAAGGATCACGTGCACGTTCGGGTTCAGCGAGCTGATGCCAGCCCTCTGTTCGGGAGTCGAACACACCACGGCGTCAGCCCGTTGGCACATGTCCTCGATGACGCCGTGATAGTCGAGTACTGGGCGTCGGAGCTCGCGAGCAGCGAACTTTGCCAGACCACGCAGCCGAGCGTGTGTCGTGTCGCGGGGCGTGGCGAGGTAGGAGTCGATGAGGTCGAAGACGATCTTCGTGCCGTCTCTTGGGGCGCGACGCCAAGTCGAGAGATCTGCCCGGGCGCTGAGGACGACGAGGTCGTAGCGCTGCCCCGGGCGGTGCACCTCGAAGTCGAGATCGCGATGCCGCGCGTAGTAGGCGAATCGCCGCCGATCGCCGGGGGCCGAGAGGTCGGCCGAGTAGGGGACGTATCCCACGCGGATCCGAGGCGTCATCTCCGGTCGTCCACTTTCGCGCTGGCGACCATGGAGCTGATGCCCTGCTCGATGGTCACCTGTGCCCGCCAACCCGTGGCCTCCAACAGGGGCGTCACGTCGGCTCGGAGACACGCCGGCTCGCCGTCACGCAGAGGAACCGCATCCCACTCGATGAGATCGCGGCCTCCCGTCGCGGCGGCTGCCAGCCGGACGACGTCGGCCACCGCGATCGCGCGCCCCGTGCCGACGTCGAAGGTGCCGTTGACCCGGTTGCTCACCAGGGCGACGAGGGCGTCGGCGACATCGTCGACGTGTACGAAGTCGCGCTCCTGCGTGCCCGCGCTCACCCGCACCGGCGAGCCGCGCAGGAGCGACGAGATCACGTCTGGCAACAGACGTCCGGCAGCCTCACCCGGGCCGTACAGCTGGTGAACGCGCGCCCACGCGACATCCAGGCCCAGTGCACCAGCGCCCGCATGCAGGAGAGATCGCAGCGAGCCTTTCGCGGTGGGGTACAGCGCCGACGAGTGCTGCTCGGCTGCGCTTCCGACAGCGATGGCCGACTCGCCGCCCGAGGTCGAGAAGGCGCGGACGAGGCGGATCGATGCGGCGACCCAGTCGAGGTTCTCGAGACTCGTCCAGTACTGACCAGGTTCGACGCACCACGCCAGGTGGACGAGTGTCGACGCACCTGCGGCCCGGCACACATCGGATGGGTCCTCTCGAAGCAGGTCGGCGACGTGCCACGTCACCGCGTCCCGTGCTCCCGGCGGCCGCCGGCTTGTCGCGTGGACGTCGTGGCCGGCGCGCACCAGACGGTCGACGGTCGCCCGCCCGATGAAGCCGGTGGCGCCGGTGACCAGGACGACAGCCATCAACCCGCGGTCAGCAAGGGCCAGGCTCTGTCTCGATCGGAGACCACGGCCGGCGCAGACGGCCAGTCGATGCCGAGCACGGGGTCGTCCCACCGCACCCCTGCGCCGGCCTCGGGAACGTACGGTCGGTTCATGCGGTAGACGAGCTCGGTGCCGGCCTCCAGGGTGAGGTAACCGTGAGCGGTGCCTGGTGGTGCCCACACGGTCAGGTGGTTCTCCGCGGTCAAGGTCACTGCTCTCCACTGTCGGAAGGTGGCCGAATCGGCTCGGAGGTCGACGATCACGTCGTACGCCGCGCCGCTCGTGCACCGGATGAGCTTGCCCTCTGCGGCATCTCCCTCCTGCAGATGTATTCCCCGCAGGGTGCCCGCCTTCTCGTTCCATGCCACGCTCTCCTGGACCACGGTGGGGTCGATCCCTCGCGCTGCGAAGAGGTCCACGTCGACGAGGCGAGCGAACCACCCTCGCTCGTCGGTCAGCCGCTGCGGCTCGATGATCCACGCGCCGTCGATCCCAAGGGGGTCGATCCTCACGGAACGACCCGCGGCTCGGGGCTGAGCAGGAGGAAGCGACCACCCCAGGTGCGCACATGCGCAAGCTGCTCGGTGAGCTCCGCCTCGAGGTTCCAGGGCAGGAGGAGGACGAGATCGGGCCGTGCCTCGTCGAGTGCCTCCGGCGGTCGGACGGGGATCCGACTGCCAGGGAGGAGCGTGCCCTGCTTCAACGGGTTCCGATCGACGGTGAACGCCACCATGTCCGGACCCACGCCGCAGTGGTTGAGGAGTGTGTTCCCCTTCGCCGGCGCGCCGTAGGCGGTGATCGACCGGCCGGCCTCGACGTGACCGACGAGCTCGGTGAGGATGGCGCGCTTCCTCGCCGCCACGAGCGCCCCGAAGCCCAGATAGGTCTCGAGCCGGTCGAGGCCGGCCTCTGCCTCTGCAGCGCGGACTCTCTCGACCCCGCCACCGACATCGCGCCCGGCGCGAGCGTGCGCAAGCCAGACGCGGAGGGAGCCGCCGTGCGTCGGAAGCTCCTCGACGTCGACCACCGCCAGTCCGTGCCGCTCGAGAACGGGCTCGAGTGCGAGGAGGGAGAGATACGAGAAGTGCTCGTGGTAGATGGTGTCGTACTGGACCTCGTCGATCAGCCGGAGGACGTGCGGGAACTCGAGCGAGGCTCGCCCATCGGAGGCGAGGACGGCGGCGATCCCGCCGACGAAGTCATGCAGATCGGGGACGTGCGCCATCACGTTGTTCGCCACGACGAGATCGGCGAGCTTTCCGTCAAATGCCAGGTCACGGCCGAGGTCGGCTCCGAAGAACGCAACCCGTGTAGGCACACCGCGCTCCTCCGCGTGCGCGGCGATGTTGGCCGCCGGTTCGACCCCGAGCACGGGCACCCCGGCCTGCACGAACCACTGCAAGAGGTAGCCGTCGTTGCTCGCGAGCTCGAGGACCAGCGACTGGTCGTCGAGGGCGAGGCGCTCGATGGCTCTCTCGGCGTACCGGCGCGCGTGCTCGACCCAGCTCGACGACCACGACGACCGATATGCGTAGTCGGAGAAGATCGCTTCGGCCGTGGCGAGCTCGGGCAGCTGCACCAGGAGGCATTGGCGGCACACCATCACCCTGAGCGGGATCACGGTCTCTGCCCGCCATGGGTCATCGCCGGGCACATAGGAGTTGGCGAGTGGCTGTGGACCGAGGTCGACGAAGACGTGCTCGAGTGCCTCGCCGCATCCGCGACACGAGTGGACGATCATCCCTTCAGGATCTCCGGTCTCATCGAGCGATCCATGGTGCCGCTCCTGACGACCACAGGTCCTCGAGGTAGCGGCGGTCGCGCAGGGTGTCCATCGGATGCCAGAACCCCCGGTGGCGGTAGAGCCCGAGCCGGCCCTCGGCGGCAAGGCGTTCCAGCGGAGACTGCTCCCAGACGTCGTTGTCACTGGAGAGGTACGCCTCGATTCCGGGCGAGACGACGAAGAACCCTCCGTTGATCCACGCGCCGTCGCCCGGCTCCTTCTCGGCGAACCGCGTGACGAGGTCGCCGTCGACGGAGAGGGAGCCGAAGCGGGCGGGCGGCTGAACGGCCGTGAGGGTCACGAGCGCATCGGAGGACTCGTGGTGCGCGATGAGGCGGGAGACATCGACGTCGGCGACGCCGTCGCCGTAGGTGAGACAGAACGTCGCGCCCTCGACGTGAGGCAGGATTCGCCGAATGCGGCCGCCCGTCTGGGTGTCCGTTCCGGTGTCGACGAGCGTGACGCGCCACGGCTCGACGGCGCTGTCGTGTACTTCGATGCGGTTGGCGGCGAGGTCGAACGTCACGTTGCTTCGGTGCAGCACGTAGTTCGCGAAGTACTCCTTGACGACGTACCCCTTGTACCCGAGGCAGACGACGAAGTCGGTGATCCCGTGGGACGCGTACGTGCTCATGATGTGCACGAGGATCGGACGGTCGCCGATCTCGACCATCGGCTTCGGACGGGTGGTGGTCTCCTCGGACAGACGGCTGCCCAGACCCCCGGCGAGGATCACAGCCTTCATCGACGGACCTCGTCCAAGGGCTCGGGACGCGACGGGTGGACCATGGCGCCGACGATAGAGGGTTCGGGTGAGCCCGACTGCCCCCCCGGGAGGCCCCGCCGCCAGCGCCGCGGTGCGGCGTTTCCCTGCGAGAATCGTGGCCGATGAGCCAACCGAACGGTCTCGAGTACGCCGCAGTGTTCGCGGTGACGGTGGCGGTGACCCTTCTCTTCACACCGCTCGCCCTGCGAGCCGCGCGCCGACTCCAGATCTTCGACGCTCCCAGCGAGATCAAGGCTCAGGACTCGCCGATGCCGTATCTGGGCGGTGCCGCGATGGTGGGGGGGTTCGCCGTCGTCGTGCTGGCGGCCGCTCTCCTGGAGCCGCCGAACTCGGGACTGGATGAGTTGGCCATCATCCTCGGCCTCGCCTGCCTGCTGGGTGTGGTTGGTCTGCTCGACGACCTTCGCGGCTTGAGCCCATTCCTCCGGCTCGCCATCGAGGTCTTCGCCGGCGTGCTCGTCTGGGCGACGCCGGCCGGCGCCGACGTCTTTGCCAACGATCTCCTCAACCTCGCTGTGACCGTCGGGTGGATCGTGGTGGTGACGAATGCCATGAACCTGCTCGACAACATGGATGGCCTTTCTGCCGGCGTGAGCGCGATCGCTGCTGGGTTCCTGTTCGTGCTGGCGGCGGACAACGGTCAGTTCCTCGTCGCCACGCTCGCCATCGCGCTCGCCGGTTGCTCGCTCGGGTTCCTGCGAAGCAACTTCCATCCTGCTCGCATCTACATGGGCGACGCGGGCGCGCTGTTCCTCGGCTTCCTCCTCGCGGTGCTGGCTCTCAAGCTGAACTTCATCGATGCTCCGCCACTTGTGGCGCTCAGCGTGCCCGTGGTGCTGCTCGGTGTTCCACTGTTCGACACCGCGCTCGTCGTTGTGAACCGCCTTCGCCACCGCGTGAACCCGCTCGTCGGTGGGCGTGACCACACGAGCCACCGGCTTGTTCTGGTGGGGATCCCCATTCGGGCCTCGGTCGCCCTCATCTATGCCGCGTCGATCAGCCTCGGTGCCCTCGCGACTGTCCTCTCACGGGTGGACTCGGTCACGGGCACCATCCTGATCGCCTGGATCCTGGCCGTCGGAGGGCTCTTCGGTGGGCTGTTGTCCGCGGTGCCCGTGTACAAGTCGAGTCGTCGCCGCCATCTCATGTTGCAGGAAGTCGTCGCCCATGAGCCCGAGCCACCGAGCGGGATGGGCCGAGCGGTCGGCGAGCCCTGACCGCGGTGTCGTTCCGCGCGTCGGGGCGCCGGTTCGTGCGGCAGGCGATCGGCCACCCGGTGCTGACCTCGATCGCTCTCGCGGTCGTGGTCCGATCGATCTGCCTCGTTGCGGTCAGCATCACCGGAGTCGACATCGCTCTGGACGAGACCACCTACTTCCGAGCGGCACATGCAGCATCCCGCGGCGAGCTCGCTGCTCTCTGGGATGGCTACGGCCAGCAGCTCTACGAGGCAAATCGCGCCTACCTCGCGCCGATCGCGGCGCTGTTCGAGGTCGTGACGCCGTCACTCACCGCCGGCCGGGTCGTCTCCGTCGCGCTCGGCTCGATGACCGCCGGCCTCGTCGCGTTGGTGGTGTCCCAGCTGGCCCCGACACGGTGGGCGTTGACGGCCGGAGCCGTCGTTGCGCTGGTTCCGTCGCAGGTCTGGTGGTCGACGGGCTTCCTCCGTGAGTCCGCCATCTGGCTTGCTTGCGTCGGAACGTGGCTGGCGGTGGCATCACTCGCCCGAGGCGGTTATCTCCCGTTGGCGGGGCTCGCGTTCGGTGCACTCCTGGTCGGTGCACTTGCGTACATGCGCGGCCAGACGATGGTGGTGGTGCTCCTCGCGTTCCTGCTCGCTGGCATCGTCCTCGCTCGAACGTGGCCGATTCGCGTTGGAGTCGTGATGATCGCGGTCGCGGTCCCTCTCGCTACCGGCTATGGGGTGTTCGGTTGGACGCTGCTCCGAGAGGTCGACGAGAGCGGTGCAGCGAGGGGTGAGCTGGCCGTACGAGCCGACTCTGCCCTCGTTGACCTCGAACCGCTCGATCCGTCATCGGCCGCTGCCGTCGAGGCGCGGCGCATCGACGCCACGCGCGGCCGGCACGGCTCCGGTGCCCGCGCTCGTGCCGCCCGGCAGCGGATCTACGTCGAGGACGAGGGTGGTACTCGCATCGCGGTGATCGTCCTTCGCGACGGCACCGTGTACCGGGTCGATGACGGCGCGGTGACGAACCTGCGACGACTTCCCGGGGCGATGATCGATGTCGCGCTCCGTCCCTTTCCGTGGGAACGGGCGTCAGGAACCAGCGTCCGTCTGGCGGCACTCGAGAGTCCCCTGTGGCTTCTGCTCTTTGCGGCTGCCAGTGTCGGGCTCGTCGCCGGCCGCCGCCGATGGCGGTCTCTGGCCTTTCCAGCTCTGTTCGTCGGCGGGATGGTCGTGGCCGCTGCGCTCACTCAGGGCAACCTCGGGACCGCCTTCCGCCACCGGGGCCAGCTCGTCTGGGCGGTCGCCGCCCTGATAGCCGTCGGTCTTGGCAGTGCTCGATGGGAGCCGAGTCGCGGATGACGTCGGTGAGCGTGATCATCCCGGCCTTCAATGCCGAGCGCTTCGTGGGCCAGGCCGTCGCATCAGCGCTCGGCCAGACAGTGCCCGTACTCGAGGTCATCGTCTGTGACGACGGCTCGGAGGACCGGACCGGTGACATCGTCGACGCGATCGCGGATGATCGAGTTCGCCGCCTCGCGCTCGCGAGGTGCGGTGTCTCCGAGGCGCGCAACCGGGGCGCGGCGGCGGCCCGCGGAGACCTGATTGCCCTACTCGACGCCGACGACGTCTGGCATCCGGCGAAGCTCGAGCGTCAGCTCGAGCTGTACGAGGCTCAGCCGGACGTGGGCCTCGTCTACTGCGGCTACGCCATGTGCACCGAAGACCTCCGTGTCACGAGCGAGATCTTGCCGAGAGAGCTGGACCTCCGGCGGTGGGTGCTGCTGGAGGGCAACGGCTTCGGCATCTCCTCTACAGGTCTCATTCCGCGCAAGGTGTTCGAGGCCGTGGGGGGATTCGATGGCTCGCTCGGGTACTGCGAGGACATGGACTTCGTGGGTCGGATCGCTTCGCTGTATCCCATCGTCGCAAGCCCGGAGGCGCTTGTTGCCTATCGGGCCCATCCCGCCCAGAGCCATCGGAACCTCGAATCGTTCGAGTCCCATCGCAGGAGGATTCTCGAGGCCCGGCTCGGTGACGTCCCCAAGGATCACGCTCGCGCTCTCGGCAACCTCCATGCGCGGCTCTTCTTCTACAGCCTTCGGGCCAAGAAGTCGCGAGACGCTGTCCGTCACCTCAGGAGGGCGTTGCTCCGTCCCGATCGCTTGCTCATGCTGCCGACGGAAGCTGCCCTTCGTCGAGGACGCCGGTGGTGGCGGGAGCGGCGCGAGCGTGGCGGCGCGGAGCTCAGGACCTTCGGTGAACCACCGCGGCGAGCTCCGTGAAGTCTGCGAGCCGAGGAAGGACCTGTGTCGGGTGGAATGCAGGTCCGAATGCGCGCCGGTAGGCCGCGAGGATGACGGCGAGGCCGGTGGCCGACGAGACGAGTGATGCGATCGCGGCTCCCTCGATGCCGAACCTGCGAATGAGGAGATAGTCACCGACGAGCATCACGATCACGCTCGTCGAGAAGCTGACCAGCAGGTCGCTCGGGTGACCCGCCGCCGCCCGTGATCGACCGAGGACGATCTGGGCGGCGCTGAGCACGGCCGCCCCGCAGAGGATCATGGCCGGTCCGGTCGCTCTGGAGAACCGGTCCCCGAAGAGAGCAGGGATGACCGCGGGTGCGCTGGCGATGGCGATGACCGACGTGATCGTCGCGGCGGCGACCGCCTTCCGCGTCACATGCTCCGAGAGATCCAGCCAATCCTGCGAATGGGCACTGCTCTGCCGGGGGTACGCCGCGACGGAGAGGGCGAGTGCGGGGAACATCGAGACCTGCGCGATGGTGAGCGCGACGCTGTAATGCCCAGCTGAAGCCGGACCGGCAATCGCCTGCACCGGGAGAAGATCGATTCGACCGGCGACGGCAATGAGGATGACCGTGGCCTGGATGGGGGCGGCGTATCGCATCGCATCCCGTATGAACCCGAGGCTCGGCCGGCGCGGGCGACGGAGCGGGCCCCAGGCGATGAGGCAACCGACCAGCAGTGCGATCGAGACCGCCCAGCCGATGGCGATGGCGACGAGCGCACCTACGGCGTTCGTGCCGACCACAGCGATGGCGAGCACCGTCATGACGAAGGTGACAGCGGCCTCCACGCCGCGGGCGAGCGAAGACCAGGCGACTCGCTGTTGAGCGTCGACGGCGCCCGCGAGCACTCTGCCGATGGCGCTGAGCGGCACGATGACGGTGGCGGCCATCACCGTGCCGCGCTGCTGGCTCCATCGGTCGCCATAGGCGAGCTGGGAGGCGATCACGAAGCCGATGGCCCCGAGCACCGACGCGGGCGCGATCGCCACGAGCGACGTCCAGACCGCGGTCCGGGCGTCGACGCCGTGCCGGCGCACCATCGTGATGGATGCCTCCGCCAGGCCGAGTGAAGCGGTGGCCCCCGCGAGGGAAGCGGTGAAGTCGAGCATCGAGACGGTGCCCTTCCCCACAGGGCCGATGTTCCGCGCGACGACGATTCCGCTTCCCAGCCCAAAGCCGGCCGCAGCCACGGTCGCGAGGAGTCGCACGATCGAGTCCCGACGAAGCCCTGTTCCTGGGCGACCCGGTGAGGGAACCGGCACCGCCTCGTGGCCGAGCTCGCTCACCGCGTAATGCTCCGGCGCAGGACAAGGCGCCGCAAGGGCGCGAGCGCTCGCCGGGCGGCACTGCGCGGAAGCGCGTCCAGGTAGACCGTCACGGTCGCGTCGACCGCGACGGCCAAGGCCCGGGCGTCGTCCGGCTCGAGGTCGGCGCAGGCCGCCTCCAGCAGGAGCCGATTGAAGCGAACCTCTCGCACCTGCCTCGCCGGGTGACGGACGATGCGGCGGTGGGCTTCCACGCACGTCGTGAATGTCCAGTAGGCAACATCACGGACGAGTGGTGTGTCGTCGACTCCCACAATCGTCCGGTGCAGGAATGGACGATCGAGTGTGGGGTCGAGCAGGACGATCCCGTGCGACCCGACGAGCACGTTGCCCGAGTGGAAGTCACCGAACGGATCGCCGGTGGCGTGGTGATAGGTCCGGAGTCCGGCGACGACGAGCGCCGCGACCGAGATCCGGCGTCGGCGTCCCTCCGGCGTGGCGAGCCAAGCGGGAAGAGGGATCCCCTCCATCCAGGTCGTGAGAAGCATCGTCCCGTCGTCGTCGGATGCAATGGGGGTGGGGCATCGAACCGGACCCTCGGACCCGAGGGCTGCCGCGAACGCACGAAGCGCTTCCAGCTCGAGCCGAGCTTCGCATCGACGTGCGCCGCCGGGTACGGGCCCATAGACCTTCAGAGCGATCGGCACCGGCACGCCATCTGCGATCGCCTCCAGCCGGTAGACACGGCTCTGGCTGCCCTTCGAGAACGCCGAGATCTGGCTGACGAGGTACCCGCGCTCGGTCAGGACGTCCACTGCCCAACGTGTCGCACTCGTCGAGCCAGGGTCGATCACTCCCTGGTCTCGGCTGCGGCACGACGCGCCTCGCTGCCCCTCCAGTCCATGCGACGATGACGGTAACTGTCCAGCGCCTCCGGCCTGCGGCAACGGCGGGGAGGACGGAGGACGCCGGTAGGCTCATCACGCTGATCGACCGCTCGGACGCCTAGGACCCCATGAACATCCTGGAACGCCTCGGCCCGGATGTGAAGATCATCGATCTCGGTGCCGCTGACCCGTCGCTGGCATTCGCCTTCGCGGAGTCCGGTTCGGAGCGGTACCTCGGTTTGGTGGCGGCTCACCGGCTCCTCGATCTGCGACGAGACGCTGGCCCCCTCGCCCATCGATTCCATCCGTTGACCGCGACCCGCCAGTCGGTCGGGAACAATGCCGACCTCTTGATCCTGCGCAGGGGGCAGCTCCGCCACCTCTGGCACCTCCCTGATCTCCGTCACCTGACCTACCTTGCTGTTGAGAGGGCGTGGGATCTCGGCCACATCGAGGCGTCTGTCCCACGGCTGGCGGGACGCATGGGGGGTCTTCTGACCTCCGTCGGCTGTCATCGGCTAGGTGGCAGCGCGTTCGACGTCTTCCGAGTTGCCACCCGCCTGCCCAGTCGGCCGCGCTTTCACCTTTCCGAGGTCTGGGGTGTCGATGGGCTCGCGGCGAGGCTGGACGCGGCCAGCGTGCGCTATGTCGTGCTGCGATGGTTCGAAGGCCTGCCGCACCTCGACCCAGGCGACGACATCGACCTCCTGGTCGCCGATGACGATCTCGGGACGGTGCGTGCGTTGCTCGGAGAGGAGCCAGGGACGCTTCCCGTTGACGTCTATAGCGAGTCCGGCATCGACGGCTCGGACCGCTTGGAGGTGGCCTGCTATCCACCAGCGCTTGCGAGCGGCATCCTCCGACGCGCCGTCGTTCATGCGAACGGATACCGCGTGCCGGCGCCCGAGGATCACCTGCTCTCGCTCGCCTATCACGCGATCTATCACAAGGGACTCCATTCCGGGCTGCCGTCCTCGTTGCTCCCCACCGACCCGCGGCCCGCTCATGACTACGCAGGCGAGCTCAAGAGGCTTGGTGCAGCGTGCGGCATCGAGTTGCCGGAGACGATGGAAGAGATCGACGAGCGCCTTGCTGGGCTCGGGTGGCGGCCATCGCTTGATGCCCTTCTCCGGGAGAGCACCGCGAACGCCTGGGTCGCGAAGCGGTTCTTTCCCGCCCAGCCGGCCGGTCCTCCGTCCGAGCTGCCAGAACCGGCGGTGTTCTTTGTGCGCGCTCGAGCCGCGGAGGTCCTCGGTCTGGACGCGATCGCCCGCGTCCTCGAGCGACGCGGCTTCGAGCTCCTGGTCGTGCGCGACCTCGATGAACCCGCGCGGACGCGATGCGCGGCGGGGGCGAGAGGCGGCAACTGGCAACGGGGGCCGTGGCCGGCGGACGGCGGGCCACCCGTCGCAATCATGCTCGTCCTGCACAGCAGCCCGTCGTCGCCCTCGGGCGAGAGTCGGCTTCTCTACCCTCGCCTGTCCAACGCCGAGGTGCTCGCGGCCAAGACAGACCTGCGAGCACTAGTTCGGGCGACTCTTCCGTCCGATGAGCACTTCAATCCCGTCCACACGTCCGACAACGAGCTGGAGGTCTGGGAGTACCTGCGACTCGCGTTGCCTGCGGATGTCGAAGAGCTCCGCTCGCAGATTGCCGCTCGCCGGGCTCGGTACCGGACTCACGACCCAGTTCGTCGCGAGGTCCACCGAGGGCGGCGATCGAAGGTGGAGATCGTCACGCGCGACGGCCATCCGATGATCAGGAAGACGTTCGTACCAGGTCACGAACACCTTGCGGCGGACGAAGTCGCGGCGCTTCGTGACTTGGTTGGTGTCGCGGGCATTCCCGACAATGTGACGAGTGGCGAGGGTTGGCTCGCCTACCCGATCGACGGCCACGAGACGGTCTGGTCGGATCGCAGACTGCTTCCACTCCGGCTCGTTCATGCCATGGTGGATGTCGTCCATCAGATCCACGATCGCGGCTACGCGCTCGTCGACGTTCGGCCTGAGAGCTTCTTGCTCGACTCGGCCGGGCGGCTCACGGTCGCTGGCTTCGAGATGATCTACCGATATCCGGGCACGCCTCCACCGCTCGCGTCGAGTTTCAGCTTCGACGGAGCGCCGTGGGAGGTCGCCGATGCACGCTCGTCGTACGACGCGCGGTGGCGCCAGCGGACCGGTCTCTCACTCGAAGCGCTGCTCGAGGAGCCTCCCTGGAGCCAGCGCGTCCGGCGGCTGCGCCATGCGATGAGCCGTGTTGTCGTGGGGCCGCACTCCAGCATCCACCGGCTTGCCGCCGCGATCGCCCGGTCGGTGCGGACGGCGCGCCCTGCGGCAGTGTCGCGCTACCGGCGATGGGCGAACTCCAGGGCTTCGGCCGGCGCGAGCCTGGCCGCGGCTCCCGCCAGTACGATTCCTGACCCGTGACCCTGGCCGCCGCGCCGGTGCGCGAGCGACCCCCCGCTCCGGCGCGGCGGCCAGGGTCACGGGTCAGGAATCGTACTGG
>Ga0247717_1000062_pt1 | contig 29981 bp, 25 predicted proteins | sample 24E_NmetaG_FD_189047 | JGI IMG/M metagenome (GOLD analysis project Ga0247717, IMG submission 189047) | Soil microbial communities from hillslope of Landscape Evolution Observatory, University of Arizona, Oracle, AZ, United States - 2-4-E_N | ecosystem: Engineered > Artificial ecosystem >... | reverse complement strand
ATGCGGGTCGAGACGCCGTGCCGGACCTGTGCCGGCTCCGGCCTGGAGCGCCGCCCCGCCCCTTGAGGACGATGCGCTTCCCGTCGTCGATCCCGGCGGGGACGCGCACCTTGACCTGGCGGGGGCGGCGCTCCAGGCCGGAGCCGGCACAGGTCCGGCACGGCGTCTCGACCCGCATGCCGGTCCCCCGGCACTCCGGGCACGGCTGGCTGAACGAGAAAAGCCCCTGGTTCTCGTTCACCGCTCCCCGCCCTCCACACGCCGAGCAGATCACCGGCGACGTCCCCGGCGCCGCCCCGGTGCCGTTGCACGTGTGGCAGGCGGCGTCGCTGATGACGTTGACCGAGGTGATCACCCCGTCGACGGCGTCGGAGAACGACAGGTTGAGCGTCGCCTCGAGGTCGTCGCCGCGCTGGGGTGACGACCGGCTGCGGGTGGCGCGGCCCTTGGTGAAGAGCCCGCCGAGCAGGTCGCCCAGGTCGTCGACGCGGAAGCCGCCGCCGAAGCCCGGGCCGCCGTTCCCGCCGGGCCGGCCGAACCCCGCCGGCCCCATGCGGCGGACCTCGTCGTACTCCTTGCGCCTGGCCGGGTCGCCGAGCACGTCGTAGGCGGCCGAGACCTCCTTGAAGCGGTCCTCGGAGCCGGGGTTGGCGTCGGGGTGGAGCTTCTTGGCCAGCCGGCGGTACGCGCTGGTGATGTCCTTCTCGGACGCCTTCTCGGTGACCCCGAGGACCTTGTAGTAGTCCTTCTCGAACCACTCGCGCTGTGCCGGCACAGCCTTCTCTCTCGACCTCTAGCCCTTCACCTTCACCATGGCCGGGCGCAGGACACGGCCCTTCCACCGGTAGCCGGCCCGCATCACCTCGATGACCTCCGGCTCGGCCGAGTCGCCCCCCGGCTCGTGGAGGACGGCGTCGTGCTCGTTCGGGTCGAAGGGCTGCCCGGCCGGGTCCATGCGCTCCAGACCGGCCGACGCCAGCACGCTCAGCAGCGACCGGTGGATCGGCTCCAGGCCGGCGTCCGCGGCGGCGTGGGAGATGGCCAGGTCGAAGTTGTCCAGGACCGGGAGCAGGCTCTCGACCAGCTTCTCGGCCGCCCGCTCCTGGATGTCGGCGTGCTGGCGGGCGATGCGCTTCTTGTAGTTCTCGAAGTCGGCCTGGAGGCGGCGCAGCGAGTCGAGGTACTCGTCGCGCTGGGCCTCCGCCTTGGCCAGGGCGTCGATGTCGTGCTCGACGGCCTCGGCGGCCTCCTCGACGGCGTCGCCGTCGTCCTCCTCCTGGCGCCCGAGCATCTCGGCGACCTTGGCCGCCGCCTCCTGGGCCGGGCTCGACCCGCCCGACGGGGCGCCGCTCTCGGCGGAGCCGGTCCCGCTGCCCGCTGACGGGCCCGGGCCCGGTGCCGGGTCGGTGGCGGGACCGGCGGACGGGCGCCCGGGCGGGCCGGCGCCCGGTGAGCCGTCGGCCGAACCCGACGTCCGCGGGGGACGCGAAGGGCCGCCGCCGGCCGACGACGGCTGCCCCGGCCGGTCGATCCAGCCGGGGGGCTTCGGGAAGTGGCCGGGGTGGCCGGGTCCGGGCACCGTGGGTTACCGGTCCTCGTCGACGATCTCGGCGTCCACGACGTCGTCGTAACCGCCGCCGCCCCCGGGCGCCTGGCTGCCCTCGGCCTCCGCCCGCTCCTGGGCCGCCTGCTCGTAGAGCCGCTGGGCGAACGCCTGGCTGGCGTGCATCAGCGCGTCGCTGGCGTCGCGCACGGCGTTGGTGTCGCTGCCGCCGAGGGCCGCCTTCAGCTCCTTCAGGGCGGTCTCGGTGTTGGTGCGCTCGTCGCCCACCAGCTTGTCGCCCTGGTCGCGCAGCAGCTTCTCGGTCTGGTGGATGAGGGTCTCCGCGTTGTTGCGGATCTCCGCCTCCTCGCGCCGCTGGCGGTCCTCCTCGGCGTGGGCCTCGGCGTCCTTCACCATGCGCTCGATGTCGTCCTTGTTCAGCGACGACTGGCCCGTGATGGTCATCGACTGCGTCTTGGCGGTGGCCCGGTCCTTGGCGGACACGTGGACGATGCCGTTGGCGTCGATGTCGAACGTGACCTCGATCTGGGGCACGCCCCGGGGCGCCGGTGGCAGGTCGACCAGCTGGAACTTGCCCAGCGTCTTGTTGTACATGGCCATCTCCCGCTCGCCCTGGAGGACGTGGATCTCCACCGACGGCTGCATGTCCTCGGCCGTGGTGAACACCTCGGAGCGCTTGGTGGGGATGGTGGTGTTGCGCTCGATGAGCTTGGTCATGATGCCGCCCTTGGTCTCGATACCGAGGGACAGGGGGGTCACGTCCAGCAGGAGGATGTCCTTCACGTCGCCCTTGAGGACGCCGGCCTGGACGGCGGCGCCGACGGCCACCACCTCGTCGGGGTTGACGCCCTGGTGGGGCCTGCTGCCGGTGAGGGACTGCACCAGGTCGACGATGGCCGGCATGCGGGTGGACCCGCCCACCAGGATGACGTGCTCGATGTCGCCCTTGGTGAGGCCGGCGTCCTTGATGGCCTGCTCGAACGGCCCCCGGCAGCGCTGCACCAGGTCGGCGGTGAGCTCCTGGAACTTGGCCCGGGAGAGCTTCAGGTCGAGGTGCTTGGGGCCCTCGTTGGTGGCGGTGATGAAGGGCAGGTTGATGGTGGCCTCGGTGACCTGCGACAGCTCGATCTTGGCCTTCTCGGCCGCCTCCTTGAGCCGCTGGAGGGCCATGTTGTCCTTGGACAGGTCGACGCCCTCGGTGTCCTTGAAGCTCTTGACCAGCCAGTCGATGACCTTCTGGTCCCAGTCGTCGCCGCCGAGCTGGGTGTCGCCGTGGGTGGCCTTGACCTCGAACACGCCCTCGCCGATCTCGAGCACCGACACGTCGAAGGTGCCGCCGCCGAGGTCGAACACGAGGATCGTCTGCTCCACGCCCTCCTTGTCCAGCCCGTAGGCCAGGGCGGCGGCGGTGGGCTCGTTGATGATGCGCAGCACCTCGAGGCCGGCGATCTGGCCCGCCTCCTTGGTGGCCGTGCGCTGGGCGTCGTTGAAGTAGGCGGGCACCGTGACGATGGCCTGGCTGACGGTGTCGCCCAGGTACGCCTCGGCGTCGCGCTTGAGCTTCTGGAGGATGCGGGCGGAGATCTCCTGGGCCGTGTAGCGCTTCCCGTCGATGTCGATCTTCCAGCTCGTGCCCATGTGGCGCTTCACCGAGCGGATGGTGCGGTCGGGGTTGGTGATCGCCTGGCGCTTGGCGACCTCGCCCACGAGGACCTCGCCCGACTTGGAGAAGCCGACCACCGACGGGGTGGTGCGGTTGCCCTCGGCGTTGGGGATGACGACGGGTTCGCCCGCCTCGAGGACGCTGACGACGGAGTTGGTGGTGCCGAGGTCGATCCCGACGGCCTTGGGCATGGAGGTGCCTCCAGAGGGACTCGTTCTTACGTGACAGCGCCAGCCTAGCAAAGTTGAGCGCCTGATTGGCAAGTCGGGCGGCCGGTGTCGTCAGGACGCAGCGGGAGCGCTCGGCGGCCCTCCGCTACGGTACGCCGGTGCACCGTCTCGTCCTCCTGCGCCACGGCCAGAGCACGTTCAACCTCCGGAACGTCTTCACCGGCTGGCAGGAGTGCGACCTGTCGCCCTCCGGCGTCGAGGAGGCGATGGAGGGCGGCCGCCGCCTGGCCGGGACCGGGATCGAGGTGGACGTGGTCCACACCTCGGTGCAGAACCGCGCCATCCGCACCGCCAACCTCGCCCTCGCGGAGATGGACCGGTCATGGGTGCCCGTCCGCCGGCACTGGCGGCTGAACGAGCGCCACTACGGCGCCCTGGAGACGCACGACAAGGCGGAGACGGCCGCCGTCCACGGGGCCGACCAGGTCCGCGTGTGGCGGCGCAGCTACGACGTGCCGCCGCCTCCGATCGCGCCGGACGACCCCCGCCACCCGCGCCACCTGGCCCGCTACGCCCGCCTGCCCGTCGACGTCCTGCCCACCGGCGAGTGCCTGCGCGACGTGGTGGTCCGCATGCTCCCGTACTGGTTCGACGCCATCGCCCCCGATCTGACCGGCGGGGCCACCGTGCTGGTGGCCGCCCACGGCAACAGCCTCCGGGCCCTCGTCAAGCACCTGCTCGGCATCTCCGACCACGACATCCCCGAGCTGGAGATCCCCACCGGGGTGCCGTGGGTGTTCGACCTCGACGACCGGCTCGCCCCGGTGTCGGAACGGCTACTCGGCGACCAGGCCGAGAACACCGCCTCGTCGTTCTAGGACCGGCGCTCGCTCGGGTGCCGCGCGGTCGGGTGCCCGGCGGCGCGCCCGGGCCCGTCGACGGGGAGCGGGCTCGTCACGCGTGCCGGACCCGGACGTCGCCCCACCCCGACGCGGCCGCCTCCAGCAGGTAGCCCCGGGAGCGGACCGTGCGGATGGCGAGGGAGACGGGCACGAGGCGCCGGCGCAGCCGGAGGACGTGGACGTCGAGGGCGTTGCGACCGGGTGCCCCGTCGGGCCAGCCGGCCCGGGCCAGGGCCTCCCGGCTGACCACCGCGCCGAAGCGCTCGAGGAAGGCGGCGGTGAGGCGCGACTCCACCGGCGGGAGCGACACCCACGCCGCCCCGAAGCGCAGCACGCCGTCGCTGTCGAGGACCGGTGCCGTGCCGGCATGGCGGCGGGACCGGTGCAGGAGGGCGCGGACGCGCACCTTCACGTCGGCGTCGGGCGCCGGCACCCGGATCCAGTCCTCCACGCAGTCCTCCGGCTCGGGCGGCGCGGCCCCCTCCTCGACGAGCAGCAGACGGGCGGTCTGCGAGCTGGCGAGGACCTCGCGGCGGTCGCGTTCCAGGGGCCACCGGAGGAGGACGACCTCGGGGGGTGACGCTTCCATGCTGCCGGACGCTAGGAGCCCGACATTACGGCCATGTTGCCTCGGCATGAACTGCGGCGGTCCGATGATCGGGCCGCGGCGAATCCCGGCGGTACCGTTCGGCGTGGCCCGCCACCCGGCCCGGCGCCTGTCGCCGTCGCATCTCGCCCTCGCCCTGGGGCTGGCCGGCGCCGGCGTCGTCGCCGCGTCGGGGCTGGCAGGGCTGGTGGTGGGCGGCCACCCGCCCGCCGCCGTCGGCCGCGAGGTGTTCGCCAACGTCGCCGGCCCGGTGCGGGCGGTGTTCTACACGGTGACGGCGGTGACGGTGGCGGCGGTCGGTGCGCTGTTCGCCCGCCGCGTCCGGAACTGGGAGCGGGGCGGGGCGGAGCGGCGGGACACCAGCCGGGCGACGGCCGGCCGCCGGCTGAGGCGGTTCTGGCTCGGCGTCTCGATGGGGACCGTCGCCGAGGACCGCGCCGCCGGCGTCATGCACTCGCTCCTCTACTTCCCGTTCCTCGTCCTGTTCGCCGTGACCGTCGTCCTCGAGGTAGACCACCAGCTGCCCGAGCGGTTCAAGTTCCTGACCGGCGACGTCTACCGGGGCTACAGCCTGGTGGGCGACGTGGCCGGCGTGGCGTTCCTGGCCGGGGTGCTGTGGGCCATCGCCCGCCGGTGGGGGCGGCCACCGTTCCGCCTGCGGACCAAGACCCGGCCCGAGGACGCCGCCGTGCTGGGGACCTTCCTCGCCGTCGGGGTGAGCGGCCACCTGGCCGAGGCGATGCGCATCGCCCTCGACGGGCGCCCGGCGTTCGAGCGCTGGTCGGTCGTCGGCTACCCGCTGTCCTCGCTGTTCGACGGGCTCGGCGAGGGCGCGCTGGCGAACGTCCACCAGGCGACGTGGACCGCGCACGTCGTGGCGTTCCTGGCGTTCCTGGTGCTGCTCCCCGAGACCAAGCTCCGGCACATGGTGACGTCGCCGCTCAACCTCTACCTGTCGCCGCGCGACCGGCCCCGGGGGGCGATGAGGCCGATGCCGGACCTGGCGACCACCGACCTCGAGCGGTTCGGCGCCGGCGTGGTGGAGGACCTCACGTGGAAGCAGCTGCTCGACACCGACGCCTGCACGGTGTGCGGCCGGTGCACGGAGGTGTGCCCGGCCCAGATGACGGGCAAGCCGCTCGACCCCCGCGAGATCGTCCTGAAGGTGGGCCAGGTCATGGCCGAGAGCGCGGCGGGCACCAGCGGGCCGGTGGCGCCCATCGTCGGCCACGAGCCCGAGCTGACCGTGCGGGCGCCCGACCTCTTCGCCCGGATCACGCCCGAGGAGCTGTGGGCGTGCACGTCGTGCCGGGCGTGCGACGAGGTGTGCCCCGTCGACATCGAGATCCTCGACAAGATCCTGGACATGCGCCGGTACCTGACGCTGATGGAGTCGGAGTTCCCGGCCGAGCTGGGACGGTCGTTCCGGTCGCTGGAGAACAGCGGCAACCCATGGGGGATGAGCCAGTCGGACCGGGGCTCGTGGACCGACGCCCTCCCGGAGGGCGTCCCCGTGGTGGACGGCTCCTCGCCCCTCGACCACGAGTACCTCTACTGGGTCGGCTGTGCCGGCTCGTTCGACGACCGGAACAAGAAGGTCACGGTGGCGACCGCCACGCTGATGCACCGGGCCGGGCTCGACTTCGCCATCCTCGGACCGCGGGAGAGGTGCACAGGCGACCCGGCCCGGCGGTCGGGCAACGAGTACCTGTTCCAGATGCTGGCCGGGGAGAACGTCGAGACGCTGAACGGGCTGGGCGTCCGCAAGGTCGTCACCCAGTGCCCCCACTGCTTCAACACCCTGGCCAACGAGTACCCCCAGCTGGGCGGGCACTACGAGGTCGTCCACCACAGCCAGCTGCTGTCCGAGCTCATCTCGTCGGGCCGCCTCGACGTGGGCGGGGCCCGCCTCGACGAGCGGGTGACGTACCACGACGCGTGCTTCCTCGGCCGCCACAACGGGGTCTACGAGGCGCCGCGGCGGGTGCTGGGCTCGCTCAAGGGGATCGAGATCGTGGAGATGGGGCGCAGCAGGGCCGACGGGCTGTGCTGCGGGGCGGGTGGCGCCCGATTCTGGATGGAGGAGCACACGGGGAAGAAGATCGGCGTGGAGCGGGCCGAGGAGGCGGTGGCGACGGGCGCTCGCCGGGTGGCCACGGCCTGCCCGTTCTGCGCGGTGATGATCGACGACGGCGTCAAGGAGACGGGCCGCGACGACGTGGTCGTGCAGGACATCGCCGTCCACCTGCTCGAGGCGATGGATCGGGAGTCGGGACGCGGCGCGGAGGTGGCGCGACCCTGACGGGGCCGACCGCCCCGGTGGTCAGCCGGGGGGGCGGAAGTTCTCCGAGTAGCGGCTGGGCGTGGGGCCCCGCTGGCCCTGGTACTTCGAGCCCGCCGTCTTCGACCCGTAGGGGTTGTCGGCCGGCGTGGTCATGCGCAGGAAGCTGATCTGGCCGATCTTCATGCCCGGGTACAGCGTGATGGGCAGGTTGGCCACGTTGGAGAGCTCCAGCGTGAGGTGCCCGTCGAAGCCGGCGTCGACGAAGCCGGCCGTGCTGTGGATCAGGAGGCCGAGCCGACCCAGGCTCGACTTGCCCTCCAGGCGGGCCACGAGGTCGTCGGGGAGGCGCACCCGCTCCTCGGTCGACCCGAGCACGAACTCGCCGGGATGGAGGATGAACGCCTCGTCCTCGTGCATCTCCACAAGCTCGGTGAGGTTCTCCTGGTCCTCCTTGACGTCGATCACCCGCATCGTGTGGTTCCGGAAGACCCGGAAGTAGCGGTCGACGTGGAGGTCCACGGACGACGGCTGGATGCAGCCGTCGCCCAGCGGCTCGATCACGATGCGGCCCGCTTCGAGCTCCTGGCGGATCGTGCGGTCGGAGAGGATCATGAGCGCCGCCACGCTACAGTTGGCCCACTCCGCGGGCGTAGTTCAGAGGCAGAACATCAGCTTCCCAAGCTGAGAACGCGAGTTCGATTCTCGTCGCCCGCTCAAGCCAAAAGGCCTGGTCACACCCTATTTTTCTTGCCAGAGGCCCCCGGGCCATGTCGGATCTATCGGTCTCGTGCCCCAACGTGCCACCGCGCCCGCCACGGCGCCAAGAACCCGAGGCGACGGACCTGGACGGCATTCGTACTCAGCTTCGATGACTTCGAACGGCCAGCGCTGGGCGGTGCACATGTCCTGTCCGTCCCCCTGGTAGCTGCACACCGCGGCTCCAGTTACCCGGACGCGACGAACGCCGGTTCGGAGCGGCGTTCCATGGCCGGTCATGTCCGTTCGGTCCCCTCAGGTGCGCTCCAATCGGCGCGACTGACACTTGTTCACGCGGCTTGAGAATTGAGATCGCGAGGTAGGAGGGCGCGCGTGAAGGCCGACGCGTCCCCAGCTATCACCGAGGCGAGCTCTGTCGCTGAGGTCGCGGGGCAGATCGCCGGCTTCTGGACTGGGGTCGGCGAGGTGATCGTCGAAGGGGCGACCGGCTCCACGGGCGAGCACACGGGGCCTCCGGCCGTCCTGTCACGGGGGCCCCTGCCTCGCCGTCCGCTGATCATCGAGGCGGCGCATGACCGGGAAGGCAGTGATCCCGTGCAGCACCACCGACAAGAGGACGATGAAGGCGACGACCGCCCACAGCGTGGGTGCCTCGGCGAAGGTGGACTGTTCGAGAGCATGGGCCAAGTAGTAAATGGAGCCGATGCCGCGCACGCCGAAGAAGGCGATGGCGGTGCGCTCGCCCGGTGCGGTCCCCGTACGCGCCAGGGACACCAAACCGGCCAGCGGGCGGAGGACCAGCACGGTGACGAGGCCGACGACGGCGCCCCCCCATCCAAGCCCGGATAGCACGCCGTCGACCACCGCACCCCCGAGGAGGGCGAGGAGCACGACGGTGAGCAGCCGCTCGGTGTTCTCAGCGGTGGTGTGCAGAACCTCGTGGTAGGCGTGTCCCCGCTCCCGACTACGGATCATGCACGCCGCGACGAACACCGCCAGGAACCCGTACCCCTGTGCCAGCTCGGTGACCCCGTAGACCAGTAGCGTCCCGGCTAGGGCGACGAAGCCCTCGCTCGACTCTGCCAGCTTGCGCTCGGTGGGGATGTGGAACACGATCCACCCCAGCCCCCGCCCCAGTGCGACGCCCATCGCCAGGCCGACCACGAGCTTGACCACCACGTCGTCGAGGAACCACCATCCCACCCACTCGCCCACGCCGGCGGCGCTCGCCGCCGCGATGGCGGCGTTGGTGAAGGGAAAGGCCAGCCCGTCGTTCAGCCCGGCCTCGGAGGTGAGCGCGAAGCGCACCTCATCTTCATCGTCCTCCCCGGGCGGCCCCACCTGGACGTCGCTGGCGAGTACGGGGTCCGTCGGGGCCACCACCGCTCCGAGCAGCATCGCGGTGGCCGGGGCGAAACCGAGGATCCACCACCCGAGGAGACCGGTCGCGACGATGGTCACCGGCATGGCCACGGCGAGCAGCCGCCACGTCGATCGCCACGTGGCCCAACCGAAGGGGCGATCCAACTTGAGCCCAGTACCCATCAGGGCGACGATGACGACCAGCTCGCTGAGGCGCTCGACGAATCCGCCGTGGGCGATGGGATCAGCACGCGGAAGATCGAGTGGCAGGGAGAACACCACCGCGCCGAGGGCGACGTAGACCATCGGGAACGAAAGGGGTCGCCCTGCGACCAGCAGTGGGAGGACGCTGGCCCCGAGCGTTACTGCGCCGACGATGGCAAGCAGGAGGTGGTAGTGGTCCATGGCACAACAGTTCCAGACGCAAGGGCGGGTCCGGCGGGTAACCGTCGGCGGCTCGTACAACGGCTGCCGCGTCCTCGCAGCCATCGAGGTCTCAATCGATCCGAGGGCGGATGTCCACGCAGAAGACGATGGCATCGCCGGCCGTGTTGCGTCGCCAATCCGTGGTAGCGAGGCGACCAGGTCCTCCAGGTCCGAGGTTCTGTTGTCCGTCACCTCGGAAGTGAGGCGAGGTCCCGGCAATCGCGTGAAGCAGGTCCAGGATGCGCTCAGCCGGGATAGGGGGCGGCGAACGTTGCGCACGCCGAACGCGGGCTGTTGGCGGCGTTGCGTGAGCGCCGAACGGCGCGTAGTGCGCCGACTTCTGGCCCCGGTGTGACGTCGTCACGGTGCGCAGCATGCGTTGCGGAGCCTCGCTGCTCAGGTCAGGAGCCGACCCCCACAGCGACCAGCGCGGAATCGCCCCAGCGGACGTTGAAGGGCGCCGCATTGCTGCATCATCCCGGCATCGGCGATGCCGGTCACGAGGTCGGGTGGGCATCTGCTCCTGGCGGAAAAGGGCACAGCTGTCCACAATGGTTGGCCCGCTGACGGACTGAGGAGGGCCATGTACCGCCAAGGCGACGTTCTCTTGGTCCAGGTCGATGCCGTTCCCAGCCCGGCCGGCCATATGGAGGGGCCGGTGTCGCTGCATCCTGGGAAGACCTCCCGCCACTTCCACGCCGTGAGGGGGGAGGGCATCGAGGCGTTCATGAGTCGGGGCGACATGTTCTTGCGGGTGGCGGGCTCCGCCACCTTGACCCACCCAGACCACGCACCGCTGACGGTGCCGGCCGGCACCTACCGGGTGGCGCGCCAGCGCGAGTACGGCGACGACCGAGCGCGGCCGATGTTCAGCATCGGGGTCCCGGACTGACGTGGTCGCCGCCGTCTTCGACGTCGCCGAGCCGTCCAGCCGGGTGAGCATGGAGGCCTTCCTCGCGCTCCTCGACGACCTCCGCGCCTGGACGGACGAGGGCTGCATCACCAGCCACGACTCCGCCCAAACGGCGGTGGGCCGCCGCCACGGTGAGGGCCTGCTCATGCGTGTCGTCGGCACACCGGAAGGCATCGAGCGGCTCCGCTTCCGCCTCGGCACGCCAGTCTTCGTCGGCGATTCGGTCTGCGACGCCTGCTTCGCCGCTCCGGCGGCCGTGATTTCGACGGACAGCTACGAGGGCTCCCTCACGCAGATCTCGGTGTGCGAGGACTGCGCCGACAACGGACGGGCCAGCACTATGCCGGCCAGGGAACGAGCGCTGATCCCGACCGTCGTCGAGCACTGGGCCAGCATCGGCCGCCGGACCGACCCGGCCGATCATCCAGCCGCTGAGGCGGCCATCCGGACCGCCTACGCCGTCGCGGGCAGGCCGCCGCCGACGACCATCTGGCTGGAGTCGTACCTGGCCGGGGCGCTGGTGGCGTCAACGATCGACGGCGTGTTGCGGGTGGGCATGGGCTGGCCGGTCCCACCGGGGTCCGACGACGCCCTGGTCGACCTGGCCCACCGGGCGGGCTGGATGCTCACCGGCGGCACGGGACTTGTGGGCGACGCGCTGGAAGCCTCCGCCCGGCCGACGGTGCCACCCCTCGTGTGGAAACGGCTATCTATCGACGTGGGCCGCCGCGTCGGACAGGTAGTCCGAAACGGCCTGACCCAACCGGTCCAGGACGAGGTCCACCACGTCGTGGACGCCGGCATCCGCGGGGAGGCGGGCGCCGATGGCCTGCTGTCCCGTTCCTGGGCGGCGGCGGTCGAGCAGGTCCAGAGCTCGGCCCCGTGGTTCCGTTCCGCCGATTTCGAATGGTCGCGGGTTCGCGACACGGTGTGGTTGGACCCCGCCGGAGAACGTCGCCGGGTCGGCATCGTCTCGTCATCGACGCCGACCGAGTGGCTGGCGCGGGTCGACTTCTTGCGCCGTAGCGGCCGGTTTCGCAGGCCGGCACCGTCCTTCGACGTGCTGGAGCGATTGAGCCAGGCCTGCGGTTCGTGGTGGGCGTTCGGGCGCCTGGCAATCCTCACCGAACGTCCGGTGGTCATCCGTTCCGACGACGGCGGCTGGGCGCACGGCGACGCAGGACCGGCGGTGGAGTACCGGGATGGCTTCACGGTGCACGCCTGGCACGGCCAACGGGTTTCCCAGCGGGTCGTCACCGAGCCGGCGCACATCACCCCGGCGGACATCGACGCCGAGCGCAACGTCGAGGTCCGGTTGGTCCTAGTCGAGCGCTACGGCGGTTGGGACCGCTACCTGGCCGAGTCCGGTGCAGTGCCCGTCCACCACGACGAGTGCGGGTCCCTCTGGCGCAAGGCGGCCACCGGTGACGAGCCGATTCAGCTACTGGTCATGGAGAACGCCACCGCCCGGGATGACGGAACTCGCTCCGTCGCCGTGCTAGGGGTGCCGCCGAACGTGGGCACGGCCCGGGCCGCCCTGGCGTGGACCTTCGGCCTCGACGCCGACGCCTACCGCCCCGTCGAATCGACGTAGCGAGTGTGGCGGCTTCGCCGCTGCATGTCGTGCGCACTCGAGCGCCGCGGCAACCACAGAACGTGCGCACCAGAACGCGGCCCTCGACCTCGCCTGAGCCGTACCGAGCGGCGCTTCGCGTGCGGAGCCGTGGCGTGGGTGGCGGTACCGACTCGACTCGCTCAGCAACGAGATGTGCGTACGCGGACGTCTCGCGGAGGGCCGAGGCGGCGTCGAGGGCCCCACTTGTCGAAGCCCGAGCTCGGCGACCTCAAGCGGATCACAACCGACCTCAAGCGGGATACCTGCGTCAAGTAGGCCTGCCGGTGCCGAAGCGGGCGTCGAAGGCGTCCCACTCCTCGATCGCCAACATCGCCGCACCGCGGTGGAACGTGACGGTGAAGCGGTCGAGGAAACCGGCCTGGCCGAGTACAAGGGCGAACGGCGCCTGCCACCCAGGAACGAATCCGACATCACAACGCCAGGAGACGACCTGGTCGCCGGCGTCGGGGCGGTGGAGCCGGAGTTCGACCTCTACGAAGCGGACCTCGGCGGTCTGGCCGCCGATCCCGATGAGCGCAACGTCGGAGTTCGCCTGGAGGTCCACGCCGGCGAGGTCGGCCAGCCAGTCGGCGGCGAGGATGTTCTCGGCGCCTGTGTCGACCAAGCCGACGCGGGGTGCCGTGGCCAGCTTCTCGCCGGCCACGCTGGCCGGTACGGCCGGGCGGAGGACGTCACGGCTTCGCCATGGGTGCCGTTCAGCCGCGGGGTAGAGCCAGGGGAACGACGTCGGCATCTCGCCTGCGGTCAGTGGCCGCCGACGAACAATGGCTCGTCCTCGGTCGGCGCCCGCATCGTCGCCACGTGTGTGAGGCGACGCGCCCGGATCTGCGCTTCGAGTTCCTGTGGAGTGTCGGCGACCAGAACGACCTCGTCGGTGCGCATGTCGATGGCGACGTGCTTGCCCGGGTAGCGCTCGAGGTGCCAGTTGCGGGCCATGAACCCATGATGGCAGGCCACCCGTTCCCCGGGTATCAACCGTCGTCGGATTCGGCCGAGTGGCCACGGAGAAGCCGGGCCAGTGATAGGAGCCGCCGCCGAGCGGTTGCCCCCCGGCGTTTGTCGTAGGCGTTTCGTGCCCCAATCGTGCCTACGAGCGGTGCAAACCCGGTCATTGACGGGCACCGCCGGTCACCGCGAAATGCGGTCTGACCTGCGGATACACGCAAACCGGCAGGTGAGCGGAATGTGGCTTGGCGCCTTCCAAGCTGAGAACTCGAGTTCGATTCTCGTCGCCCGCTCTCTAGTGAAGAGGCTGGTCAGGAGCTGAAGGACGCCTCCCGGGCTGGGACTTTCGTGCCTTCCGGGGCGTCGTGATGGCCAGCTCCCGGCGGGCGCTCGCGTGCTGATAGCAGAGGGCGGCCTGGGTGACGAGCGGCCGATGCGGCACCTGAATCCCGTCGCGCCGGCGCCGGTGGCCTCCGTCATGGTCGCCGCCGTGCCCGAGGCCGTGGAAGTGGAGCCCGTCCAGCCCGCGCCCGGCGCGGGCCTTCGCCCATTCGTGCTGCCCGACCGCTTCGCGCCGCGGACCACCACCGGGACTGTTCAGGCGGCAAGAACGGGCGATATCCGCCCATTCTTGCCGCACGAACAACGCCGCCCCATCGGGGGCTCGGCAGGCGAGTGCGGTCCAGGGGTGGCGATCTCCCGCACGCGGGAAATGTCGCGCCGGTTCGTCGTTCCAGACTCGTCGCAGCGAAGCGGCCCGGCCTAGCCTCGGAGGATGGTCGAGTCCCTGGAGGAGGTCCTCGCCCGGGCCGAGGCATCAAGGACGGAGATGACGGACCTGCTGGCCCAGTTGGCGGCCGAGCGAGAGGCGCTGAAGGCCGTCACGTCGGAGGCCCATGAGGCGGTTCGAGATCTGCGTGCCGCCGTTCGAGAGGCAAAGGAGGAGATACGCCGGTCGGGGAAAGCCGAAGCCCGCAAGCATCTCGCCAAGCAGATGAGAGCAGCAGCCGAGATCCTTGCCAAGGACTCGTAGCGCATCCGCCGACACGGGAGGGCCGACCGCCTCTCGGTGTCGCCGACAGGCGCAGGCAGCGCTCGGCGCACCAGCGAAGAACTGCAAGAGGCCGTAGGCCTCCTGGGTGCGCATTGCGGGTCTCCTGACGGCAGTGTGGTCACGCAGGCGCCGTTGCGGTGCCCGCTCGTGCGGCGGTGTCAGGCTGGTCGGCCCGGCGGCCAGCGTGACGAGGCACCTTGGCCCACCGGTCGTCGGGAGCGGCGCAGGCTGCGCCTGCCGGGAGCGCTCAGCCCCAGGCTGGAGGCGATGGGCGGTCCGGCGCTGGCCCAGCTGGATGGAAAGTCGCTGGGATCAGCGAGAACCCGTCCTGCAAGGGGTCCCTAGGTGTGGTCGGCAGCTATTGAACGCTCGACGAGTTCTGGGAGATCATGGGCCGGTGGAGGCAGGCGGGGAGGCGCGTGCGGCACCGGGTCCGGCGGTTGCAGCACGGCCGCAGGACCCGGCAACCGTGCGCCGGCGGATCGCCGCGCTGGAGCGGGACAACGCCGAGTTGTTGCGGTCCAACGCCGACCTGATGGAGCTCGCCTCGGTTGCCGCCCACGAACTGCGTTCGCCGCTCCAGACGATCGTCGGCTACGCCGATCTCCTGGCCGCCGGCGCAGGTGGCGACCTCGACGCCGAGAACCGCAGGCGCCTCGACGGGCTCCGCACCAGTGCCGCCCGCCTGAGCGCGCTGGTGGACGGGCTGCTCGTCTTCGCCCGCCTCGGCACCGCGGTCCGCCGGCGGGAGGACGTCGACCTCGAGGCCCTGGTGGCCGGCGCCTGTGAGGACCTGGCGGCGTCGATGGCGGCGGCCGGCGCAACGGTGGACTGGGCCGACCTGCCCACCGTCCGGGGCGACGCGGCCGAGCTGGCCCTCGTCGTGCGCAACCTGGTGGCGAACGCCCTCATGCACCGCCGGCCGGACCGCCCGCCGGCCGTCCGCGTCTCTGCGGTGCAGTCGGGCGGCGCGTGGCGGGTGTCGGTGAGCGACGACGGGCCGGGCATCGACGAGCGCGACCGCGAGCGGGTCTTCCGCGCCTTCCAGCGCGGACCGGGACAGGGCCCGGGCGCCGGCACCGGACTGGGCCTGGCCGTGTGCCGGCGCATCGTGGAAGGCCACGGCGGTCGCATCTGGGCCGAGGGCAACGACCGGGGAGGTGCCACGGTGTGCTTCACCGTCCCGATCCCGGTGTGCTGGAGCCCGTTCTGAGCATCCGGCGGGCATGAGGCTGCTCATCGCCGACGACGACCCCGAAGCGGTCGACGTCCTCCGTGCCGCCCTCGGGCGCCTGGGCCACGCGGTGGATGCGGTCGGGGACGGCAAGGGCGCGCTGCACCTTTCGGCCGTCGTCTCCTATGACGCCATCCTGCTCGACGTCAACCTGCCGCCGCCCGACGGGTTCGACGTCTGCCGGCAGCTCCGGGCGCGTGAGCAGTGGACCCCGGTGCTGTTCCTCACCGGCCGGGGCGACCTGGCCGACCGGGTGACCGGCCTGGACGCCGGCGGCGACGACTACGTGACCAAGCCGGTCTCCATCGACGAGTTGGAGGCCCGGCTCCGGGCTCTCGCCCGCCGGGCGCCCACCGGCCGGCCGACGGTGGTGGAGGCAGGCGGGATCGTGGTCGATCCGGGCAATCGCAGCGTACGGCGCGACGGCGTGGAGATCTCCCTCACCCCCAAGGAGTTCCTGCTCCTGGAGATGCTGGCCCGCAACGAGGGTCGGGCGGTGTCCCGGTCGCGCCTGCACGAGGAGCTGTGGGACTTCGCCTTCGATGCCCGCTCCAACGTCATCGAGGCGCTCGTCCGCCGGCTGCGGGCCAAGGTGGACGAGCCGTTCGGGCGAGCTTCGATCGAGACGGTCCGGGGCCTCGGTTACCGCCTGAACGCCACCCGCTGAACCCGCTACGAGGCGAGCTCGGGCCGGTGGACCCGTTCGGGAGCGACGGGCGGGAGCCCGTGCGCCCGCGACACCCAGTCGACCGTCGCCGCCCACCGCACCGCGTCCATGGCGCCCACGCCGCCCGCACCGGCCGCCGCGTAGGACTGGAGGTGGGCCCACCCCGCCGTCGCCACCGATGGGAGCACGTCGGGGAAGCGCTCGCAGAACTCGGCCACCGCCGACGCCGGGTCGGCCTCCTGGAGCGCGAAGGCGGCGACCACCGCCTGTCGCATGCGCTCCACCACGTCGGTGGGCACACCATCCCCGGCGATGAGACCGCTGGCGTACACGTCGGGGCCGAGGGCGACGGCGCGCACCTCGAGTCCACTCTTGGCCGCGATGCCGGCGATGGTGTCCACCATGGTGGCGCACGCGTCGACGTCCCCGCGCCCGAGCGCGTACGGGGCATCCCCGTGGAGCAGGTCGACGAAGACGGGCGACTCGAGCCCCCGGTCGGCCAGGGCCTGGCCGCACTCGTCGGCCAGCCACCCGGTGTACCTCCCGCGACCCATCCTCCGCCCCGAGAGGTCGGCCGCTGTCTCGATGTCGGAGTCCTCGGCCACGATGGCGCCGAGCGGGCTGCGCTGGTGGATCACCGAGACGAAGCGGGCGGGAAGCCGGTCGCCCGCCTCCTTGAGGGCGAGGAGGAAGTAGGTGACGCCGGTCAGGCCGAAGTCGGCCCCGCCGCCCGCCACCCGGTGGGTGTTGGCGGTGCCCGGCGGTGGCGGGGGGTCGAGAATGTCGACGACCAGGTCGTGGTCCGCGAACACCCCTCTGGTAACGGCGGTGAAGAACGGCAGGTGGTACCCGGGAAGGCAGGAGGGGCAGAACAGGCTCAGGCGGACACGATCAGCCATGTGTCCAACAGTAGGACCGTTCAGCGGGTGGTGCGGGCCCGCGAGAGCGCCTCGCGGGCCTCGGGTGCCAGGCGGGGGTCGAAGACCTCGCGCAGGCGGTCGCCGAGCAGGTTGCAGGAGATCACGGTGACGCTGATCGCGGCCCCCGGCCAGATCATGAGGTCGGCTTTCGAGAACAGGAACGCCCGACCCTCGTTGACCATGGTGCCCCATTCGGGTGTCGGGGACTGGACACCGAGGCCGAGGAAGCTCAGCCCGGCCAGGGCCAGGATCAGCTGGCCGATCTCGACGCTGGCCAGCACGAGGACGGGGGACATGACGTGGGGGATCACGTGACCGACGATGATCCGGACGTCGCCGGCGCCCGCCGCCCGGGCGGCGGTCACGTAGTCCTGCTCGCGCAGACTGAGGGCCTGGCCCCGGACGACCCTGGCGGTCGTCGCCCAGCCCACCGAGACGAGGGCGACGAGCACGCCCCGCAGCCCCGGGCCGACGACGCCGACGATGGCCAGGGCCAGCAGGAGGGCGGGGAAGGCGAGGAGCGCGTCCACGACCCGGACGACGACCCAGTCGACCCAGCCACGGGAGAAGCCGGCCGCGGCCCCGACCGCCGTGCCGATCAGGGTCACCAGGACGGTCACGACCAGGGCAGTGCCGAGCGACCACCGCGCTCCGTGGATCAGCCGGCTGAGCTCGTCGCGGCCCAGCCCGTCGGTCCCGAGGAGGTGGCGCCGACTGGGCCCCTCGAGCAGGTGTTCCAGATCCACCGCCGTGGGGTCGTGCGGCGCCACCCACGGAGCGGCCAGCGCGCCCACGCCGATGACGGCGAGAACGGCGGCCGCGACCACGGTGGCCGGGTCCCGAAGGGCCCGCCAGCCGGTCCCGCTGATGGTCAACCTCCACCCCCGCCCAGGCGGATCCGCGGATCGATCCGGGCGCAGATCAGGTCGGCGACGAGGTTGGTCAACACGAACACGGTGCCCGTGAAGAGCACGATGCCCTGGATGACGGGGTAGTCCTGGTCGTTGATGGACTCGACGAGGAGGCGGCCGATCCCGGGCCACGAGAAGACGGTCTCCACGATGGCGGCGCCCGCCAGGAGCCGGCCGAGCCGGAGCCCGGCCACGGTGACCACCGGAACGAGGGAAGGGCGGGCCGCGTGGCGCATAAGGGCGTCGCGGTCGCTCAGGCCCTTGGCCCGGGCCGTGCGCATGTACTGCTCTCCCAGCTCGTCGAGCACGCTTGCCCGTACCAGGCGGCCCAGGCTGGCGGCCGAGCCGAGCGCCAGGGTGGTCGCCGGCATGACGACGTGCCGCCAGTCGTCCCGGCCGGCGACCGGGAGCAGTTGCAGCTTCACCGACAGCACGATGATCAGGAGGTACCCCAGCCAGAAGCTGGGGACCGACGCCAGCACCAGCGTCACCAGGCGGGCGAGGTGGTCGACCACCCCGTCCCGGTGGGCGGCGGCGGCGAATCCGGCACCCAGGCCGATGGCGAGCGCGAGGACGAACGCCGGGACGGCCAACTGGAGCGAGGCGCCGAACCGGGAGGCGAGCAGGGGCAGCACGCGACCACCCTTGAACGACGTCCCGAGGTCGCCGCGCACCACCTCGCCCAGCCAACGGACGTAACGAACGGCGAACGGGTCGTCGAGGTGCAGCTCGGCCCTCACCTGGCGGAGATCGGCCGCGGTGATCGGGTCGACGCCCCGCTGGTTGAGCACGGCGAGCGCCGGGTCGCCGGGTGCCGCCGTCGCCAACAGGAAGGCGAAGAAGGTGATGAGCAGCCAGATCGGCACCAGCGACGAGAGCCGGCTCAGCAGGTGGCGGGTCATCGCAGGCCCAGAGCGTACGGGCGCGGCCCCCGGTCCGGCGGGCCGCTCCAGCGGCACCGGCGCCGCACCGGTGCCGCTCGCGGCTCAGCGGAGGCGGAACACCGAGGCCCAGCGGACCTGGCGCAGCGACCCGTGCAGCAGGAACCCATGGACGTCGGACTTCATGCCGTAGAGCGTGTTCAGGGCCCCCAGGTGGACCCCGACGACGTAGTCGTCGACGGCGTGGTGCATCGCCTCGGCCGTCCTCTGCCTGGCCACGTCCGGGTCGGTCGCGAGCCGGGCGGAGGCCAGCGTGGCGGCGAAGGGCGTGGCGTTGTCCGCCAGCCAGTTGGCGTAGCCCGCGCCGATCTGGTTGAGCCCGCTGTTCGGGCAGTTCCCGCCGGCACCGACGCCGGTGCCGGCGGGAGCGCTGGTGCCGCCGCTGCCACCGCCGCAGTCGAAGAAGTTGCTCGGCGGCGAGGCCGGGTTGGCGTCGTTCTGGGAGATGCGCTCCATGTACAGGTCGAACGTGCCGTTCGTCATGGCCGTGTTGTAGGTGGCCTGCTGGGTGTCGGAGAGCCGGGTCCGGGCGACGTCGATGCCCACGGCCTCGAGGTCGTTCTCCACGAGGATGTCGGCGTCGCCCCGCAGCGACGTCGGGGTGTAGCCGTTGAGCAGGCTCAACGTCAGGGTCACGCCACCCTTGGAGCGGAAGTTGCCCGGACCGCACGTACCGGTGCACGTCCAGCCGGCGGCGTCGAGGTGCTCGGCGGCTTCGGCGCGGCTGAACGTCGGGCCTTGGACCAGGGTGTCGTGCGGCGCGAGCACCGAGGCCGGGAGGAAGGTGTTGGCCGTCGCCGCACCCGACGGCCACGTCGCGTTCAGGATCGTCTGACGGTCGATGGCGGCCGCGACCGCCCTGCGGACACGGTTCCCGTTGTTCAACGGCGGGGTGGTCACCGACAGGTCGGAGAGGGCGTCGTTGGACGTCCCGGGTGCCGGCGGCCGGTGGCTGTTGATCCAGATGACCTCGTTGAATCCCGGTGGCGACACGGCCGTCTTGAGACCGGGCGTCGCCCCGACGGCGGCGAGGGAGTCCTTCGGTACGTCGTACATCATGTCGATCTGGCCGGCCTGGAGCGCCAGCAGGCGGGTCGTGCTGTCGGCGATGAAGCGGAAGGTCAGCGTCTTCAGCTTGGCCTCGTCGCCCCAGTAGGCGTCGTTGCGCACGAGGACGAGCTGGTTGCCCTGGCTGTAGGAGGAGCCGTCGGGGATGGAGAACTTGAACGGCCCCGTCCCCACCGGCGTCGGCGTCGCCGATGCGCCCGCCAGCGGAACCGTGCCGCTGGCCACGACGGCGCCGGTCTGGTGGTGGACGAGCTGCTCGAGGAGCCGGGCGTTGGCGAAGCTCAAGGTCACGTCCACCGCGTAGGGATCGCCCGCTACCGCGGCCGCCGAGGTGGTGGTGACGCCCAGCGTCGAGTTCGGCGCGATGCGGCTGTTGAACGTGTAGATGACCGAGTCGGCCTTCAGCTCGGTCCCGTTGTGGAACAGCACGCCGTGGCGCAGGTGGAACCGGTAGGTGGTCGGCCCGAGAGCCGGGCCGCCGCCGGCGGGCACGGCTCCGGGCAGGTCCCAGCTCTCGGCCAGCCACGGCTCGTACCCGAAGTCCGGCGTCATCCGGACGAGGGTCTCGAAGATGTTGGTGTTGGTCGGCCCCATGCCGAAGTTGTGCTTCACGCCCGCCGGTGTGCCGGTGAACCCGCCGGTGAAGTCCGCCGACGACGTCTGGGGGTTCACGCCGACGACGAGGCCGTCGTCGGTGGGTTCCTGGACGGTCAGGAGGAACTGCGCGCCGGAGCGGCCTCCGGTGATCACCACGTCGGTGAGGGTGGACACCGAAGCGAGGAACCCCTTGGCCACCAGCTCCTCCTCGGTGGCGTAGGTCCCGAACTTCGCGTAGTGCGCCTCCTCGGCCGTCTGGACGGTCCGCATGTCCGTCCTGAGGGCGGCGCTCTCGCCCTTGTCGTTGACGCCGCCGACCGAGAACACCACCACCGCGGCCAGGACGCCGAGGATGACGATGACGACCAGGAGCTCGATCAGGGTGAAGCCGCCGTCCGTTCGGCGGTGGGCGTACCGGGACGGTCGCAGGACGTCGATCATGGGGCGCCTCCTCCTCGTGCACCCGGCGCGGGCGCTCCGCGACCAGTTTGCGCCGGCGAGCCTGATCTTCACGTGACCGAGACCTGAAGATCACCTGAAGGCGGGCTCCCGGCGGTGGCGGGCCAGCGAGCGACGTCGTCCACGGCGTCGACGAGCAGCCCGTGGACACCGCAGAGCCAGTCGAGCGTCCGCTGCCAGCCGGCGCGGGTCATCGATCCCGTCGGCCCGGAGCCGAAGCAGTAGGCCGCCAGCTCGGTCCAGCTGCGAGCCGCCCGCCCGGGGTGGACGCCGGGGAACCGCTCGCAGAAGCTTCGAACGCCCGCCGACGGTTCCCGGCGCTGGTGGTCGAAGGCCTCGGCCACGGCTGTCGCCACCCGGGCGGCCAGGCCGTCGGGCACGTGATCGCCGGCGATCAACCCGCTCCCGTACACGTCGAGCCCGACCGGGATCTGCCGCACCGGGAACCCGGCCCGGTCGCCGATGCCCACGGTGTCGACGAAGGTGGCGATCATGTCGACCGTCCCGTCCCGCAACGCGCAGGCCGCCCCGTCGGGTGTGGGCGCCACGACGGGGGCGTCGACACCCCGGGCGAGGAGGGCCCCTACGCACTCGGCGGCCAGCCAGGAGGCCGCCGACCTCGCCAGGCGGCGGCCTCCGAGGTCGAACGGCATCCACAGGTCCGACGTCGCCGGTACCACCGCCGCCAACCCGGCGCGGGGCTGGAGCACCGACACGAAGCGAGCGGCCAGGCGCCGATCGGCGTCGCGGTGCGCGAACAGGTGGTAGGTCACGCCGGTGAGGCTGAAGTCCGCACCGCCGGCGGCCACCCGGTGGGAGATCTCCATGTCCGGTCCCGGCGGCGGGTCGAGGATGTCGACGTCGAGACCGTGCCTGGCGAACAGACCGTTCGCCGCTGCCGCGAAGAACGGCAGGTGGTAGCCGGGCATTCACGGCGGGCAGTACAGACCGAGGCGGACCAGGTCGGGCACGGGACTCCGTTCGTTCGGGCGGTTCGATGATGACGCAGCCGCCTGACAGGGGGATGACGCGCCCGGGCCAGCGCCGCGACAGCAGCGAGGCGCGCCGACGACCCGCCTGATGGGTGACATCCGCCCGCCACCCCCGCACCGGAGAAACGGCGGGCGCACAGAGGGCGCCCACGAGGGGAGGGAAGCGAGATGAACGAGATCACTCGCCGCGCCCTGTTGACCCGAGGGTCGATAGGGGCAGCCGGAGCGATCGGCATGATGGCCGTGCCGGGCGTCGCCAGGGCGGCCGTCGCCGACGAGCCCGCGCTCACCGACGCCGAGCGGGAGTTGGCCGCCCAGTCCTTCGTCGTGCACCTGCGCGACGTCTCCACCGGGGAGTTCGAGCTCCTCCTGGGCGAGGAGTCGATCGTGTTCACCGACAAGAGGCTCGTGGCCCGGATGCTGCGGGCGGCGAGGTAGGCGGCCATGTCCTCGCACCGAGAGGCACCCGGCATCTCCAAGGACCCGGTGGCCGACAACACCGACACCTACGCCTTCCGCACGCCGGGCGACACGGTCACCATCGTCACCAACTACGTGCCCGCCCAGTCGCCGGCCGGGGGGCCCAACTTCTACGAGTTCGGCGACGACGTCCGCTACGAGATCCACGTCGACTGCACCGGCGACGGAAGGCCCGACGTCACCTACCGATTCCAGTTCCGGACGACCGTCACCAACACCGAGACGTTCCTCTACAACACGGGCCCCATCACCGCCCTCGACGCGCCGACGTGGAACCGCCGCCAGCGTTACTCGGTCACCCGCATCGACCGTCGGCCCGGCCGCGGGGTCGAGAGGGTCGTCGCCTCGAACGTGCCGTGCCCGCCGTGCAACATCGGCCCCCGCTCGACGCCGGGCTACGGATCGCTGGCGTCGGCCGCCGTGCGAACGCTGCCCGACGGGACGAAGGTCTTCGCCGGCCAGCGGGCCGACCCGTTCTTCGTCGACCTGGGCTCGGTCTTCGACCTCGGCACGCTGCGGCCGTTCCAGTCGCTGCACCTGATCCCGACCGCGAACGCCGAAGGCGTCGACACGCTCGCCGGCGCCAACGTCCACACCATCGCCATCCAGGTCCCGATCTCGCACCTGACCCGGGACGGCTCCGTGCCGACCGACCCGATGGAGCCCCGCTCCGTCATCGGAGTGTGGGGCGCGGCGAGCCGGCGCAAGGCCTCGATCATCGGCGTCGAGCTGGCCGGACTGCTGAACAACGCCGGGCCGTGGGTCCAGGTCTCCCGCCTCGGCAACCCGCTGTTCAACGAGGTGATCGTCCCCATGGCGCAGAAGGACCGGTGGAACGCGCTCGGGCCCGACCGCGATGCCGAGTTCGCCAGGTACGTCGCCCGCCCCGAGCTGGCCAGGCTGCTGCCGGTGCTCTACCCGGGCGTGTTCCCGAACCTCGCCCGTCTCGACGCCGACCGGGCCGACCTGCTGGCCATCCTGCTGACGGGCATCCCGGCCGGGATCGTCCCCGGCTTCCAGAACTTCACCGGGACGACGCAGGCCGACATGCTGCGCCTCAACGTCGCCGTCCCGCCGGCGGCCGCGCCGAACCGCCTCGGGATCGTGGGCGGCGACCTCGCCGGGTTCCCGAACGGTCGGCGCCTCACCGACGACGTCGTCACCATCGAGCTGCGGGCGGTGGCCGGCGCCACGTACCCGCTGGTGGCGCCCGGCTACACGCCCGACGCCGCCGCCGCGCTGGTGGAGGATGGGACGAGCCCGCCCGAGCGGGCGCTGCTCGGCTCGTTCCCGTTCGTGGGGACGCCCCACAGCGGCTACGAGGTGCCGGCGGCCTAGCGATGTCGGGGCACGCGGGCCACGGCGCGGGCGACTGGCCCGTGCTCGACGTCGGCGGCGAGGTGGGCGCGCTGGTCGTCCGCCTCGCCGCCGTGCCTGCCGGCGGCGAGCTGGAGGCGCAGCCGGCGGGCGACCCCTCCCGGCGCTTCCACACCGGGGTGCACGTGCGGGAGGTGGGCGGCCGGTCCGTCCCGGTGGCGCTCTTCCCGGCGGTGTCGGCGGGGATGTACGAGGTGCTGGACGACCAGCTGGCCACGCTCGCCGTCGTGGAGGTCGGCGGCGGCCGCGTGGCCGAGCTCGACCTCACCGCCGCTACACAGAACGGATGAGCCGTCGTCGTCTTGACCGCGGGCGGTGGCTAGCGGCGCCGCGAGCGGGCCTTGTTGGTCTTGGCCTTCGCCTTCGCCTTCGCCTTGGTCGCCTTCGCCTTCTTGACGGCAGCCTTGGGCGCCGCCTCGGGTGATGCGTCGATGCGGGCGAAGCGCTCGGTCACGAAGATGCGCCCGTCGGCGGACACGACCTCGCCGACGCCGACGGAGTTGAACGCCGGGTTCAGGATGTTGGCGCGGTGGGCCGGGCTCTGCATCAGGCGGGCGTGGATGGTCGCCGCCGACGTGTTGTAGGCGACGTTCTCGGCCACCGCGCCGGCGCCACCGGGACGGTCGCCGGCGAAGAACGAGGCGTCGTGGCTCAGGTCGCCGGCGGCGGCCTGGACGGCCGACCACGAGCGGGCCGAGTCGAAGAGGCGGCCGTCGATGGCCAGCGGCGCCAGGCCGGCGGCGGCGCGCTCGGCGTTGATCATGCCGGCCAGGGCGATCTCGTCGGAGCCGGTGTCCACGCTCGCCGACGCCGGGCTGACCTCGAGCACGAGGCCGCCGAGGCCGAGGGTGACACCGAGCGCGGCGATGCGGAGCAGACGGGTGCGCATGAAGCTCTCCTCGGGGTGTCGCCCACGGGAGAGCCAGGTCTCCAGCCATTCGGTGGCCCCGCTGTCTCGGACGTTCCGAGACCGGAGGCTTTGCGTCGCCGGGTCGCCCCGGGTTTGCCGTTGTCGTGGGTGTGAGGGAGACAACGGCACATAGGCGCCGAAACTTGAGGATTTGGTGCAGGCCCCCCGGAACGAGCAGGACCGCCTCGCCGTCGCGCCGGCCCGGGCCGGCCCCCCTCAGCGTCCCGGGATGGGAGGGCCGGCGGCGAGGAAGCGGCGCAGGCTGACGGGCGCCCGCTCCAGCTCCTCCTCGAGCACGTCCAGCAACGGACGGGCGCCGTCCAACCGCCCCGCCTCACCCAGCCGTTCGAGCTCCGCGCAGATCGACGCCACGCCGGCCATCCCGAGGTTGGCCGCTCCGCCCTTGAGGCGGTGGGCCGCCTGGACCAGCCCCGGACCGTCGCCCGCCGTGACCGCGGTCGTGACGTCGCCCAGGCTCTTCGGCACGTGGGCGACGAAGGCGTCGACGACGGCGGCGAGGAGCGAGCCGTCGGCGGGACCGATGTTCCAGAGGAGCTCGAGGCGAGCGGCGTCGACGCCCCCGCCGGCGTCGACGCCGTCGTCGTCGCCGTCGCCCCGGGGACCGGCCGGAGGGTTGCCGTCCCCGGCGCCGGCCCCGTCGGGGACGGGAAGCGCCCACCGCGCCAGCGCCGCCTCGAGCTCGTCGGGCTTCACCGGCTTGGTGATGTAGTCGTCCATCCCGGCCTCCAGGCAGCGCTCGCGGTCACCGGCGACGGCGCCCGCGGTCATGGCGATGACGGGGATGCCGGCGTCCCGGGGGCGGCGCCGGATGTGCCGGGTCGCCGTGTAACCGTCCATGTGCGGCATCTGGCAGTCCATGAGCACGGCGACGTACGTCCCGCGATCGAGCGCATGCAGCGCCTCCAGCCCGTCGGCCACGACGTCGGCGGTGTACCCCATCGCCTCCAGCAGGCCGACGGCCACCATCTGGTTGGTGGCGTTGTCCTCCACCACCAGGACGTGACCGCGCGCCCCCGGGGTGCCGCGCCCGGCCACGGGTGCGGTCGGGCGGCGGAGGGCGGTCTCGGGGGCGACGAGGCGGACCAGCGCGTCGTGGAGCTGCGACAGCCGGACGGGCTTGGTGAGGCAGGCGGCGACCCCGGCGGCGGCGGCCGCCGCGGCACCCACCTCGCTGGTCGACGTCAACAGCGCGACCCGGGCCCCGGCGGTCGCCGGGTCGGCGGCGATGCGGCGGGCGACGTCCAACCCGTCCATGCCGGGCATGCACATGTCGAGGAGGACCAGCCCGAACGGCGCTCCCGCCCGCGCCGCGTCTCCCAGGATGCGCAGCGCCGATGCGCCGTCGCCGGCGAGGGTCGGCCGCATGTCCCAGGCCGTGAGCTGCTCGCGGAGGATGACGCGGTTGGTCTCGTTGTCGTCGACGACCAGCACGGGCAGGCCGTCGAGGAGGTGGTGGGAGGCGGGAGGAGCGACGGGGCCGGACGTGGAGGACTCCACGGGCACGGTGAACCAGAAGGTGGAGCCTCGTCCCGGCTCGCTGTCGACGCCGATCTCGCCGCCCATCGCGGCCACCAGCCGGGTGGAGATGGCCAGCCCGAGCCCCGTTCCGCCGAACCGGCGGGTGGTGGAGGCGTCGCCCTGGGAGAACGGCTCGAACAGGCGCTTCTGGTCGCCGGGGCTGATGCCCGGCCCGGTGTCGGCGACCTCGAACCGGAGGACGACGCCGTCGGCGCGGTCGCGCTCTTCCCGCGCCCGGACCACCACCTCGCCGTGGTCGGTGAACTTGACGGCATTCGCCGCCAGGTTGAGCAGCACCTGGCGGAGCCGGGCCGGATCACCCCGCAGCGTAGGGACCAGGTCGGGATGGCAGCAGGCTGCGAGCTCGAGATCCTTGCCGCGAGCGGCATCCGCCACCAGGCCGGCCACCTCCTCGACCAGCTGGACGACGTCGAAGTCGACCACCTCCAGCTCCACCTTGCCGGCCTCGATCTTGGAGAAGTCGAGGATGTCGTTGATGATGGCCAGGAGGGCCTCTCCGGCGCCGTGGACCCCCTCGGTGTACTCGCGCTGGCGCGAGTCGAGCTCGGTCCGCAGGAGCAGCCCGGTGAGCCCGATGACGGCGTTCATCGGCGTGCGGATCTCGTGGCTCATGGTGGCGAGGAACTCCGATTTCGCCCGCGACGACTCCATGGCCTGGTCGCGGGCGGCCGCCAGCTGCGAGCTGGCCCGCTCCCGCTCGGCCACCCGTCCGAGGAGGACGCCGACGCGGTCCAGCGTGGCGAGCAGCCCGGCGTCGGCGGGCAGCACGTCGGGGGAGAAGAACTCCAGGACGGCGACCGTCTCGGCGCCGACGCGCACGGGGACGGCGACGTGGGCCCGCACGCCGAGGTCGCCGCCGACGGCCGCCCGCCGGTGGGTGCGGTCCCGCGTCACGTCGGGGACCCACACCGGCCGGGCGTCCCGCAGGCGCCCGCCGACCACGCTGTCGCCGGCACGGAAGGTCGTCGCCGCGGTCGCGGTGCGCAACGACCGGTAGTCGTCGCCGGACGCGTCGACGTGCCAGATGCCGGACGACACGAGCAGCTCGGCGTCGCCGGGGGCGGGCACGAAGGCATGGCCGACGGGCCAGCCGGTGTGCGCGCAGATCGCGTCCACGGCCGTGGAGAGCACGGCGGCCACGCTCGACGCGTCGTTCGCCGCCGTCGCCATCGCCTCCAGCAGGCTGGAGCGGGCGGTCGCCCGCTCCAGCGCCTCCTCGATGTGCTTGCGCTCGGTGATCTCGCTCAGGAAGGTCACCGCTCCGAGGTAGCCACCGTCGTCGTCGCAGAGGGGACCGGTGTTGACGAGCACCCAGACACGCGAGCCGTCGCGGCGGAGGAAGGCGCACTCCAGCTGGGCGGCGGCGCCGTGGCGGCGCCTCTCGAGGTTCCGGGCGGCCTGCGCCCGGCCCTGCTCGTCGAGGACGTCGAACAGCGAGAGGGCGGCCATCTCGTCCTCCGGGTAACCGAGGATGTCCGCCGCCTTGGCGTTGGCGAAGGTGGTCCGGCCGTCGGGATCGAGGACCCACACGCCGACGTTGGCGCCCTCCACGAGCCGCCGGTACAGCGACGCCCGCCCCGGTGACTCCTCTCCCAAGGTGGCTACCCGCCTCTCCGGCCCGGCTCCCGTGCCGGCGCCGACGCTTCGGGGGCGGCGCCCGGGAGGCCCAGGAGGTAGCCCTGGGCGCAGCGGACGGCGAGCGAGCGGAGGACGTCCAGCTCCTCAATCGTCTCCACCCCCTCGGCGACGATCACCGAGTCGATGTCCTCGGCGAAGTGGACGAGGGCGGTGGCCAGCGCCCGGCGGGCCGGGTCTGCGTCGATGCCGCGGGTGAGGGCCATGTCGAGCTTGAGCACCTCGGGGTGCAGGCGCAGGATGTGCTGGAGGCCGGCGTGGCCGGCGCCGGCGTCGTCGACGGCGATCCTCGCCCCGTGCGCCCGCAGGCGGTCGAGCGCGCCCAGCAGGGCGTCGTAGCAGTCGATGCGGTGATGCTCGGTGAGCTCGACCACGACGCGGTGCGCCGGCGCGTCGGCGACCAACGCCGCCAGCTCGGGCGACACGGTGGTGGCCGGCGACACGTTGACGGACATGAAGATCTCGTGCGGGAACCGGTCCACCGCCGCCAGCGCGGCACGCACGGCGGCCAGCTCGAGGTCGGTGCCGAGCCCGACGGCGGCCGCCTCGGCGAACCACTCGTCGGGCGGACGGTGCGGCGGGCCGGCGAACCGGGCGAGCGCCTCCACGCCGACCACCGCGTCGGTCGCCAGGTCGACGATGGGCTGGAACGCCATGGTCACCGTGCTCCCCGACAGGGCGTCCTCCACCCGCCGGCGCCGGCGGTCGTGCTCGGCCCGGGCTCGGGCGTCGCTCGCGTTGCGCTCCTCCAGCTCGACGCGCAGTGCGGCGCTCTGGCGGTGGATGCGGTCGTACAGGGCCCGGGTCTCGATGAGGTTCCTCGCCCGCAGGACGACCTCGGTGGGGTCGAACGGCTTGGTGACGAAGTCCTTGGCGCCGGCGGCCAGCGCCTCGTCCCGTGCCTTCGAGCGCCCGTCCCCGGTCACGACGACGACGGGGACGAAGGCGTCCTGGGGCAGCTCCAGGCGGAGCGCCTCCAGGACGGCGAGGCCGTCGACGCCGGGCATGTGCAGGTCCAGCACCACCAGGTCGGGGTGCAGTTCGAGGCACGTCTGCACCGCGAAGGCCGGATCGGTCACGCGCCGCACCGTGCCGACACCTGCCTGGCGCAGCACGCCCTCGAGCAGCACCACGTTGATCTCGTCGTCGTCGATGACGACGACGGTGGCCCCGGCCAGGACGTCGCCGACGGGCACCCCTGCCGCCGTCTGCCCCGGTGGGTCCGGGGCCCGATCAGCCACGGGCCGGTCTCGCGGTGGCGTCATGGCTCGGGCGGCGGACCGTGCTGGATCGGCGCCCATCCTTGGCATAGGAGAAATGTCGAGAATACTGGATTTTACGCATCGGACCTCGGGCGCTCCAACTCTGCTCACGCACCGGCCGGCTACGCGGTGATCTCGAAGGTGCCCTTGAACTGGTCGTACCCCCTGGGCGGGTTGTCGCGGCCGATCACCTGGAGCAGGTACACGCGGGTGGGGCTGCGCACGACCAGGCTCTTGACGTACACGCCCTGTGGCGTCGAGATCACCGACTCGACCGCCTCGCGGCCGGCGAAGCTGGTCAGCGACGACGTCTCGACGCGGCCGCCCACGCCGGCCGCCTGGCCGTTGACCGACCCGACGAGGTCGAACTGGTCGGTGGCCGCCAGGTCGAAGGTCCCCACCGAGAATGCGTCGTCCGTGCCCTCGCTGGTGTAGAGCGTGATCGGCAGTTCGCTGCCCTGGGCGTCGATCGTCTCCGTCGTGCGCACCGGGTAGGTCGGGAACGAGGCCCGGAACTGCGAGTCGGAGGCGAAGAACTCCTTCTGCCCCGTGCCCTCGAGGTAGTCCTCGACGCGTTCCTGGGCCTTCTCCGACTCGGTCTCCGACATGGTGGCGCCCCACACGCCGAGGCCCACCACGATGACGACGAGCGCGAAGCCGATCCCCCGGGCGCCCGACAGGCGGCCCTTCCTGGTCGTCGGCGCCCGAGGAGGCGGGGGAGGAGC
>Ga0247717_1000061_pt1 | contig 30157 bp, 20 predicted proteins | sample 24E_NmetaG_FD_189047 | JGI IMG/M metagenome (GOLD analysis project Ga0247717, IMG submission 189047) | Soil microbial communities from hillslope of Landscape Evolution Observatory, University of Arizona, Oracle, AZ, United States - 2-4-E_N | ecosystem: Engineered > Artificial ecosystem >... | reverse complement strand
GTAGCGTCCGGTGATGCCCTTCGCTGACGTCAACGGCCAACGTCTCTTCTTCGAGGACTCCGGGGGCGACGGCCCGGCCGTCCTGCTCTCCCACGGCTTCCTGATGGACTCGACCATGTTCGACCCGCAGGTCGAGGCGCTGGCGCCCGAGTTCCGCTGCATCCGCTGGGACGAGCGGGCCTTCGGTCGGACCGAGTTCGACGGCAAGCCGTTCACGTACTGGGACTCCGCCGCCGACGCCATCGGCCTGCTGGATCACCTCGGCATCGAGTCCGCGGTGCTGGGCGGGATGTCGCAGGGCGGGTTCCTCTCGATGCGGGCGGCGCTGGCGCATCCCGACCGGGTGCGGGCGCTGGTGCTGATCGACACCCAGTCCGGTGGCGAGGACGCCGCGGTGCTCGACGGCTACCGGGCGATGACCGCCGACTGGCTGGCCAACGGGCCGGTCAACGTCGGCCCGATCGTGGCCAACCTCATCATCGGCGACCCGGCGCACGAACCGTCGTGGCAGGCCAAGTGGGAGACCCTGCCTCGCGAGAACATGACCCCGGCCGGCGACTGCCTGTTCGACCGCGACGACATCACCGACCGGCTCGGGGAGATCACCTGTCCTGCACTGGTCATCCACGGCACCGCCGACCAGGCCATCCCCATGGAGAAGGCGGAGCTGCTGTGCGAGCGGCTCCCCGACTGCCGGGGGTTCGTGAAGGTCGAGGGCGCGGCCCACGCCGCCAACCTCACCCACCCCGAGGTGGTGAACCCGCCGCTCCTCGACTTCCTGCGATCCGTGCGCTGAAACCCTCGTTCTGTGACCGCTGAGGCCGTCAGGCCGTACCGGAACGGTCCCAGAACGAGGGGCTCGGCGGGCTAGCCCCAGGCGACGAGCCCGAGCTCGACGGGGCTGACCAGGTCGGGGTGATCGGGGACGACCCGCACCGTGAAGCCGTACCGGCCCGGATGCTCGCACCGGAACGTGCCCGTGAAGCCCTTGTCGCCGGGTTCCATGGCCACCACCGCGAAGTGGTCGATGTCGTCGCTCTGGCCGACCGGACCGTGCAGGAGCTGGACCTGGACGTCGGCGGGGTCGAGGTCGCCGAGGGCGACCTGGGCGGTGACGGAGCGCTCGCTGCCGAGGTCGCCGGTCCCGCCGTCGGCGTCGACCGCCCGGACGGCCACGTTCGGCCACGCCGCCCGGACCCGGTGCTTCCACGCGGCGAGCGCCGCGGCCCGGGCGGCGCCGTCCGCCCCGAGGGCATCGGCGCGCGCCGCCGTCGGCTCGTAGAGCTGCTCGACGTAGTCGCGCACCATGCGGGAGGCCACCACCTTCGGCCCGAGCGTGGCGAGGCTCTCCTTGACGTGGCGGATCCAGCGCCGGGGGAGCGGCGCGTCGGACCGCTCGTAGAACATCGGCACGATCTGGCCCTCGAGCAGCGCGAACAGGCTCTCCGCCTCCGCGTGGTCGCGCTTGGCGAGGTCGTCCACGCCCTCGGCGGAGGTGATGGCCCAGCCGTTCTCCCCGTCGAACAGCTCGTCCCACCACCCGTCGAGGACCGAGAGGTTCAGAGCGCCGTTCAGGGCTGCCTTCATCCCGCTCGTGCCGCACGCCTCCTGCGGGCGCCGCGGCGTGTTCAGCCACACGTCGGAGCCGTGCAGCAGCATGCGGGCGACGGAGATGTCGTAGTCGTCGAGGAAGACGAACCGGTGGCGCACGTCGGGCTGGGCGGCGAAGGTCACGATCTGCCGGATGAGCTCCTTGCCGGCGTCGTCCGCCGGGTGGGCCTTGCCGGCGAACACCAGCTGCACGGGCCGGTCGACCGACAGCAGCATCGCCCGGAGCCGGTCGGGCTGGGAGAGGAGCAGCGTGGCCCGCTTGTAGGTGGCGAAGCGGCGGGCGAAGCCGATGGTGAGGGCGCGGGGGTCGAGCACGCCCTCGCACCACGCCGTCTCCGACGGCGACACCCCCCGCCGCTGGAGCGACGCCTGGAGGTGGTGGCGCACGCCCTGGACCAGGCGCTCCCGCTCCTGGTCGCGGACCCGCCAGATCTCGTCGTCGCCGACGTCGCGGATCCGCGCCCAGCGGTCGGGGCCGGCCTCGTGCCACTCCGGCAGCACGCACCGCTCGAGCAGGTCCTTCATGGCGGAGGACACCCAGGACGACGCGTGGACGCCGTTGGTCACCGACGTCACGGGCACCTCGTCCTCGGGCACCCCCGGCCAGAGCGACGAGAACATGCGCCGGCTGACGGCGCCGTGCAGCTTCGCGACGGCGTTGGCGCGGCCGGCGAGCCGCATGCCCATCACCGCCATGTTGAACGGGGCGTCGGGCGCGTCACCGGGCTCGTGGCCGAGCGCCATGAGCTCGTCCATCTTGATGCCGCACTCGGTGGCGAGCGACGAGAAGTAGCGCTCCATGAGCGGGCGGGGGAAGCGGTCGATCCCCGCCGGCACCGGCGTGTGGGTCGTGAAGATGTTCGCGGCGCGGGTCGCCTCGAGCGCGGCGTCGAAGTCGAGACCGGCGTCGACGACGAGCCGGCGGATGCGCTCGAGCCCGAGGAACCCGGCGTGACCCTCGTTGGTGTGGAACACCTGCGGTGACTCACCGACCGCCGCCAACGCCCGCACCCCGCCCATGCCGAGCAGGATCTCCTGGCGCAGCCGGTGCTCAGTGTCGCCCCCGTACAACCGATCGGTGACCATGCGGGTGGCGGGGTCGTTCTCCTCGACGTCGGCATCGAGCAGGTAGAGGCGCACCCGCCCCACGTCGGCGCGCCACACGCGGGCGTGGAGGGAGGTGCCGGCGAGGTCGACGGTGATGTGGGCGTCGACTGGCTGGAGCGCCATCGCGTAGGGATCCAGGGACGGGAACCGCTCCTGCTGCCAGCCGTCGCTCGACAGGCTCTGTCGGAAGTAGCCGTGCCGGTAGAAGAGCCCGATCCCGACGAGGGGCACGCCCAGCGACGACGCCGCCTTCAGGTGGTCGCCGGCGAGCACGCCGAGGCCGCCGCTGTACTGGGGGAGGGCCTCGGCGATGCCGAACTCGGGTGAGAAGTACGCCACCTCCCGCAGCGGGCTGCCGTTCCGGGTCTGGAACCAGCGGTCGCGGGTCAGGTAGCCGTCGAGGTCGTCGGCCACCTGGCCGAGGAACGAGAGGAACGCGGCATCCTCCTGCAGCTCGTCGAGGCGCTCGCGCGAGACGTGGCCGATCACGCGGACGGGGTCGTGCCGGCTCTCCTCCCACCCGTCGGGATCGACCCACCGGAACAGGTCACGGCACCGCTCGTCCCAGCTCCAGCGGAGGTTCATGGCCAACGTCTCGAGCGCTCGGAGCGGCTCGGGGAGGCGGGGGCGGACGGTGAAGCTGCGGAGTGCCCTCACCCCCTCGACCCTAGGGCAGGGTTTCGCGCCGGCCGTCCCGCTGGTAGGCAGGGGAGGTGTTGGGTCGCATCGTCATCGACGACCTTCGCCCGGCGACGCCCTCCCGCCAGCACCCGCCGAAGGTCACCGAGGGTGAGGGCGTGACCGTGAGCGCCGACATCTTCAAGGACGGCCACGACCTCCTCGCCGCCCGGGTCCGCACCAAGCAGGCGGGCCGGCGGGGCTGGCGGACCTGGCCGATGGTGCACGTCGGCAACGATCGCTGGGAGGCACAGGTGGCCTTCGACGGCGTCGGCCGCCACGACCTCGTCGTCGATGCGTGGCCCGACCGGTTCGCCACCTGGACCCACGACATCCGGATCAAGGCGGGCGCCGGCCAGGACGTCACCACCGAGGTCGAGGAAGGGGTGCTCCTGCTCCGCGCCCTCGAGCCCCACGTGCCCGAGCTGCGGCGCGGGATGGTGGTCGAGGCGGCCTCGCGCCTGGCCGATGCGTCGCTGTCGCTCGAGGCCCGGCTCAACTCCGGCCTCGACGACGCCGTGGCGGTCGCCGTCGAAGGCGTCCCGCTGCCCGGCGACGTCACCTCGACCAAGGCGGCACCGGTCTGGGTCGACCGCGAGCGGGCGCGGTTCAGCGCGTGGTACGAGCTGTTCCCCCGCAGCGAGGGTGGCTTCGCCGGCGTCACGAAGCGGCTGCCGGCGATCGCCGCCATGGGCTTCGACGTCGTGTACCTGCCGCCGATCCACCCCATCGGCCGCACGGCCCGCAAGGGCTCGAACAACACCCTGAGCCCCGGACCCGACGATCCCGGCAGCCCGTGGGCCATCGGCGGGCCCGAAGGCGGTCACACCGACATCCACCCCGACCTCGGGAGCCTCGCCGACTTCCGGGCGCTGGTCGACGAGACCCGCGAGCTGGGGATGGAGATCGCCCTCGACTACGCCCTCCAGTGCTCGCCCGATCACCCCTGGGTGACCGAGCATCCCGAGTGGTTCCACCACCGGCCCGACGGCACCATCAAGTACGCCGAGAACCCGCCCAAGAAGTACCAGGACATCTACCCGATCAACTTCTGGCCGGACGCCAACGACGACCGGGTGGCGCTGTGGGACGCGTGCAAGGAGATCTTCGACCACTGGATCGCCCAGGGCGTGCGGATCTTCCGGGTCGACAACCCGCACACCAAGCCCATGGCGTTCTGGGCGTGGGTGATCGCCGCCGTGCAGGCCGAGCACCCCGACGTGCTCTTCCTGGCCGAGGCGTTCACCCGCCCCAAGGTGATGGCCAAGCTCGCCGAGGTCGGCTTCACGCAGAGCTACACCTACTTCACCTGGCGGACCGCCAAGCACGAGCTGATCGAGTACGGCCGAGAGGTGAGCGAGGGGCCCACCGCCGACTACATGCGCCCCAACTTCTGGCCCAACACCCCCGACATCCTGAGCGGGCCGCTGCGCAACGGCCCGCCCGCCGCGTTCCGCCTGCGAGCGCTGCTCGCCGCCACGCTGGTGCCGTCGTGGGGGATGTACGCCGGCTACGAGCTGTGCGAGAACGAGCCGATGTCGGAGGCCAACGAGGAGTACTTCCGCAGCGAGAAGTACGAGGCGAAGGTCCGCGACTGGGACGCGCCCGGCTCGCTGGCGCCGTTCATCACCGACCTGAACCGCATCCGCCGCGAGCACCCGGCGCTGCAGCGTCTCCGGGGCTTGCGCTTCCACCAGTCGTCCAACGAGAGCATCCTCGCCTACTCGCGGACGAGCGCCGACGACGCGGATGTCGTCCTGTGCGTCGTGAACCTCGATCCCGCGCACGCGCAGGAAGACACGCTCTGGCTCGATCTCGGTGCCCTCGGCCTGCCGGCGGCCGAGCCGTTCGAGGCCCACGACGAGCTCACCGGCGAGACCTTCACGTGGCAGGGCGCGAGCCCGTACGTCCGGCTCGACCCGGCGCAGGCGCCCGGCCACGTGCTCCACCTGCGGGCCCGCTAGCGATGTCGCCCCGCCGCAAGCCGAAGCCCCCCCGGCTCGACGACAACCCGCGCTGGTTCCAGACCTCGATGTTCTACGAGGTCCTCGTCCGCGGCTACCACGACTCGGACAACGACGGCACGGGCGACTTCCGGGGGCTCACCGAGAAGCTCGACTACATCCAATGGCTGGGGGTCGACTGCATCTGGCTCGTCCCCTTCTACAGCTCACCGCTGCGCGACGGCGGCTACGACATCAGCGACTACTTCAACGTGCTGCCCGAGTACGGCACGATCGGCGACGTCGCCCAGTTCCTCGAAGAGGCCCACCACCGGAGCATCCGGGTCATCGCCGACCTGGTGGTGAACCACACCAGCGACCAGCATCCGTGGTTCCAGGAGTCCCGTCAGAACCGCACCAACCCGAAGGCCGACTGGTACGTCTGGGACGACGACGGGACCAAGTGGTCCGAGGCGCGGATCATCTTCCTCGACACCGAGCCGTCGAACTGGACCTGGGACCCGATGCGGGAGCAGTTCTTCTGGCACCGGTTCTTCTCCCACCAGCCCGACCTGAACTTCGACAACCCCGACGTGCAGGACGCGATGCTCGATGTCCTCCGCTTCTGGCTCGACCTCGGCCTCGACGGGTTCCGCCTCGACGCCGTGCCCTACCTCTACGAGCGCGACGGCACCAACGGCGAGAACCTGAAGGAGACCCACGAGTTCCTCAAGCGGCTGCGGGCGGAGATCGACGCCGGCTACCCCAACAAGGTGCTCCTGGCCGAGGCCAACCAGTGGCCGGCCGACGTGGTCGAGTACTTCGGCGACGGCGACGAGTGCCACATGTGCTTCCACTTCCCGGTGATGCCCCGCATGTTCATGGCCGCTCGTCGAGAGCAGCGCACGCCGATCACCGAGATCCTGGCGCAGACGCCCGACATCCCCGACGGCTGCCAGTGGGGCATCTTCCTGCGCAACCACGACGAGCTCACGCTCGAGATGGTGACCGACGACGAGCGCGACTACATGTACGGCGAGTACGCGAAGGACCCGAGGATGAAGCTCAACCTCGGGATCCGGCGTCGCCTGTTCCCCCTGCTCGACAACAACGAGCGCCTCGTCGAGCTGTTCCACGGGATGCTCTTCAGCCTCCCGGGCTCGCCGATCCTCTACTACGGCGACGAGATCGGGATGGGCGACAACATCTACCTCGGCGACCGCGACGGGGTGCGCACGCCGATGCAGTGGACGCCCGACCGCAACGCCGGCTTCTCGCGCGCCGACTTCGAGCGCCTCTACCTGCCGGTGCTCATGGACCCGGTGTACGGCTACCAGGTCGTCAACGTCGAGTCGCAGCTGCGCGACTCGAGCTCGTTCCTCCACTGGCTCCAGCGGATGATCGAGGTGCGCAAGCAGCACGCGCAGGTGTTCGGGCTGGGGTCGTTCGACATCATCCACTGCGAGAACCCCTCGGTCCTCGCGTTCGTCCGCCAGTACACCGACCCCGAGACCGGCGAGCGCGACATGGTCCTGTGTGCCAACAACCTCAGCCGCTTCGCCCAGCCGGCCGAGCTGATGATGTCGACCTACGACGGGCTCGTGCCCCACGAGCTGCTCGGGCGCGTCACGTTCCCGAGGATCGGTGAGCTGCCCTACTTCATCACCCTGCCGCCTCACGGGTTCTTCTGGTTCCAGCTGGTGGAGGACGGCCCATGATGATTGAGCGCGAGTTGTTGGAGCGGTACGTCGCCGCGGAGCTGCCGGGGCAGCGCTGGTTCGGCGCCAACGCGGTCACCGGCATCGAGGCGGTGCAGGAGATCGAGGGCAAGCTCACCCAGGTCATCGTCCGCGGTGACGACGGCAGCCGCTACCAGACGGTCCTCGGCGTGCGCGACGACGGTCTCCTCGTCGACGCCACCACCGACCACGATCTGGCGCTCTCCCTCCTGCACCAGGCGATGCCCGACGAAGATGCGGCGAAGGTCCGCCCCCTCGGCGTCGAGCAGTCGAACACCTCGCTCGTGTTCGACGAGCGACTGGTCTTCAAGCTGTTCCGCCGCCTGCCCGATGGGCGCAACCCCGACGTCGAGGTCACGAGCGCGCTGGCCGACCTCGGATTCGAGCACGTGATCGCTCCCCTCGGCACCTGGCGCGACGACGACGCCGACTTCGCCATCGTGAACGAGCTCCTCCTGAGCTCGACCGACGGGTGGCAGCTCGCCATGACCTCCCTCCGCGATCTCTACGACCGGCGGTGCCCTCCCGAGGAGGCACCCGCGGACTTCGGCTTCGAGGCCGAGCGCCTCGGTCGGGTGACCGCCCAGCTGCACGAGGCCCTGTCCGAGGCGTTCCCGGTCGGCGACGCGGATGTCGACTCCTGGATCGACGACATGGAGGCCCAGCTGGAGCGGGTGTCGCTGCCCGACGACCTCGCGCCGGCGGCCCGAGCCGTCTACGAGGCGGTGCGGAGCGTCGACGTCGGGCCCGCGTTTCGCATCCACGGCGACTACCACCTGGGCCAGACCCTGCTGACCGACCTCGGCTGGTACGTGCTCGACTTCGAGGGCGAGCCGGCGCGGCCCGTCGCCGAGCGCCGGCGCCCGTCCTCGCCGCTGCGGGACGTGGCCGGGATGGTGCGGTCGTTCCACTACGCCGCCGAGGCCGCCCTGCGACAGGTGGGGAGCGAGGATGAGGAGGACCGCCGGCTCGCCGGCGCGTGGGAGCGTCACGTGGCCGAACGCTTCCTCGCCGGCTACGAGGGGTATGAGCCGCTCGAGCGGCTGTTGCCACCGACCGAGACCAGGCCCGTCGTCCAGCGGGCGTTCGAGCTGGACAAGGCGGTCTACGAGGTCGGCTACGAGACGGCGCACCGGCCCGACTGGGTGGGGATCCCGCTGGCGGCGGTGCGGCGGCTGCTGGCGGAGGCGTGACCGACCGACGACCCCGAGGAGGCGCGATGAGCACGGCGGCCAACCGGCTCGAGCAGGACCCGGCGGCGGCGGAGATCGAGCGGGTCGTCGACGGCTCCCAGCGCAACCCTCACGGCGTGCTCGGCGCCCACGTCGTCGGGCGCTCCCGCATCGCTGTCCGGGTGTGGCGGCCCGACGCGACGGCGGTGACGGTGCTCGTCGACGGCCGAGAGGCGCCGGCCGAGCTGATCCACGAGGCCGGCTTCTGGGTGGCCGAGGTGCCGGGCAACGACGTGCCCGCCTACCGCCTTCGCGTGCGGTACGGCGAGGACAGCTACGAGATCGACGACCCCTACCGGTTCTGGCCGACGGTCGGCGACCTCGACATCCACCTCTTCAACGAGGGCCGGCACGAGCAGCTGTGGCGAGCGCTGGGCGCCCGGCCCATGACCCATCAGGGCGTGGATGGCACGGCGTTCTCGGTGTGGGCGCCCAACGCCCGCGCCGTGCGGGTCGTCGGCGACTTCTGCTCGTGGGACGGCCGGCTCCTGCCCATGCGGTCGCTCGGGTCGAGCGGCATCTGGGAGCTGTTCGTTCCCGGTGTCGGGCCCGGCCGCTACTACAAGTTCGAGGTCGTCGATGCCGCGGGTCACCTGCGGCTCAAGGCCGACCCGATGGCGCAGGCCACGGAGGCCCCGCCCGGACAGGCGAGCGTGGTCGCCGGCAGCTCGTACACCTGGCAGGACGACGCGTGGATCGAGCAGCGGGCGGCGACGGACCTGCTGCACCAGCCGATGTCGGTCTACGAGGTCCACCTGGGGTCGTGGCGCACGGTGCCCGAGGACGGCGACCGGCCGCTGTCGTACAACGAGCTGGCAACGCAGCTCGTCGACTACGTGGCCGACATGGGCTTCACCCACGTCGAGCTGCTCCCGGTGACCGAGCACCCCTACACGCCGTCGTGGGGCTACCAGGTGTCGTCGTACTTCGCGCCGACGGCCCGGTTCGGCACGCCGGACGACTTCCGGCGTCTCGTCGACGCCTTCCACCAGCGCGGGATCGGGGTCATCGTCGATTGGGTGCCGGCCCACTTCCCGAAGGACGACTGGGCCCTCGCCCGCTTCGACGGCACCGCGCTCTACGAGCACGCCGATCCTCGCCAGGGGGAGCACCCCGACTGGGGCACCTACGTGTTCAACTTCGGCCGCAACGAGGTCCGGAACTTCCTCATGGCGAGCGCCCTCTACTGGCTGGAGGAGATGCACGTCGACGGGGTGCGGGTGGACGCCGTGGCCTCGATGCTCTACCTCGACTACTCGCGCGAGGACGGTGAGTGGGTGCCGAACCAGTTCGGCGGACGCGAGAACCTGGAGGCGGTGGAGTTCCTCAAGGAGGCCACGACCGTCGTCCACGGGCGGTTCCCCGGTGCGCTGACGATCGCCGAGGAGTCGACGGCGTGGCCGGCGGTGTCACGGCCGACGTACGTGGGCGGCCTCGGGTTCAGCCACAAGTGGAACATGGGCTGGATGCACGACACGCTCGAGTACTTCTCGAAGGACCCGATCCACCGGCGCTTCCACCACCACCAGCTCACCTTCGGGCTCATCTACGCGTTCAGCGAGAACTTCGTGCTGCCGCTCTCGCACGACGAGGTGGTGCACGGCAAGGGGTCGTTGCTGGGCAAGATGCCCGGCGACCGCTGGCAGCAGCGGGCGAACCTGCGAGCGCTCTACGGCTGGATGTACGCCCACCCCGGCAAGCAGCTGCTGTTCATGGGCGCCGAGCTGGCCGCCGACCGCGAGTGGTCGGAGGCGACGAGCCTCCCGTGGCACCTGGCCGAGGTCCCCGAGCACGCCGCGTTCCAGCAGGTGATCCGTGAGCTGAACCGGCTGCACCGGAGCGAGCCCGCGCTCTGGTCGGGCGACTTCACTCCCGAGGGCTTCCGGTGGATCGACGCCAACGACGCCGACCAGTCGTGCTACTCGTTCCTGCGCCTGCCCGTCGGCGCCCCGGACGGAGAGGGCCGGGTGGTGGCATGCGTGGCCAACCTCACGCCGGTTCCCCGCTACGGCTACCGCGTGGGCCTGCCCGAGGCCGGGCGGTGGGAGGTGCTCTTCAACAGCGACGCCCCCGAGTTCGGCGGCAGCGGGGCCGACGTGGGACCCGTCCTCGAGACCGAGGCGCGGGAGTGGCACGGCCTGCCGCAGTCCGCCGTCCTCACCCTGCCACCCCTCGGCATCGTCTACCTCGCCCCGTGTTGATTGCTGCGCTCGCGAGCTCGCTCCGCGGCGTCCACGCAGGAGCCGGACGCTCGGTCGCTGCTCCGCCTGGCGGCTCCGCAGCCTGAGGGCTGCTCGCTCGCCAGCTCGCTCCGCTGATTGCGGCGTCGCCTGGCACCATGGGGGCGTGCCCCCGGTGTCCTTCGTCGTGCATGGGCACTTCTACCAGCCGCCGCGCGAGAACCCCTGGACCGAGACGGTGCCGGTGGAGCCCAGCGCCGAGCCGTTCCACGACTGGAACGAGCGGATCACCGCCGAGTGCTACCGGCCCAACGGGTGGGCGCGCATCGTCGACGACCACGAGCGGGTGGTGGCCTTCGTCAACAACTACGCCAACCTCTCCTTCGACGTCGGTCCGACGCTCGCGGCGTGGCTCGCGCAGCACCACCCGGCGGTGCTCGATCGCATGGTCGCCGGCGACGGCGACGGCGGCGGCGGCATCGCTCAGGCCTACAACCACCTGATCCTGCCGCTCGCCACCGAGCGCGACATGCGCACCCAGGTGCGCTGGGGCCTCGCCGACTTCCACCACCGGTTCGGTCGGCGGGCCGAGGGCATGTGGTTGCCGGAGACGGCGGTCAACGACGCCGTGCTCCGGGTCCTCGCTCAGGAGGGGGTCCGGTTCACGATCCTCGCCCCCACGCAGGCCCGCCGCGTCCGGCCACTGCACGACGGCCGCCTGTTGGGAGAGGACGAGCCCTGGATCGAGGCCGGCGACGGCGCCCTCGACACCCGCCGCGCCTACCGCTGGATCGATCCCCACGACGACGACCTCGGTGTCGACATCGTGTTCTACGACGGCGCGCTGTCGCACGACGTCGCCTTCGGGATGCGCTCGACCTCGGCCCAGGTGCTCGTGAACCGGGTTGTCGGCGCCGCCGGCGGCGACGGCCTCGTGTGCATCGCCGCCGACGGTGAGACCTTCGGGCACCACCACCACTTCGCCGAGCGGGCGCTCGCCTGGGCGCTCCCGGTCGAGGCGCCCCGCCGGGGAGTGACGGTGACCACGATCGGGGCCTTCCTCGACGCCGACCCCCCGTCGTGGCAGGTCGAGGTGCGCGAGAGCTCGTGGTCCTGCGAGCACGGCGTCGAGCGGTGGCGGGACGACTGCGGCTGCTCCACCGGCGGGGTGCCGGGCGCACAGCAGCAGTGGCGGGCGCCCGTGCGGGACGCGCTGGACGTGCTGCGGGACACGGCCGCCGAGGTGTTCGAACGCCGCGCCGCCGGCGTGCTGGCCGATCCCTGGCAGGCCCGTGACGACTACATCGAGGTGGTTCTCGGAACGACGACGATCGACGACTTCGCCGACCGGCACGTGATCGGCGACCTCGTCGACGCGCTCACCCTGCTCGAGCTGCAGCGTCACGCGATGCTCATGTACACCTCCTGCGGCTGGTTCTTCTGGGACCTCGCCGGGATCGAGACCCTGCAGATCCTGCGCTACGCGGCGCGGGCCATGGATCTCCTGAACGAGCTCGACGAGAAGGCGCCGACCGACGAGGTGCTCGACATCCTCTCGCGGGCCGAGAGCAACCAACGGGGAGAGGGAACCGGCCGCGACGTGTGGGCGCGCCACGTGCTACCGAGCCGCGTCGACGCAGCCCGGGTGGTCGCCCACGTGGCGCTCGCCGACCTGCTCGAGGGCAAGGGTCCCGGCGGCCGGGTGCCGTGCTTCGAGGTCCAGCCGCTCGTCCACGTGCACCTCGACCGGATGGCGCTGGGCCTCTGCGCGGGCACGATCGAGGTGACCCACGCCCGCACACGGCGGCGCACCCGCCACACCTACGCCGCCATCCATCTCGGCGGCCTCGAGGTCACCGGCGCCGTGCGCGATGCCGACCCCGAGCGCGACCACGCGGCCCTGTCGTCGCTGCGAGAGGCCTTCGACCGGGGCGAACGGGTCACGAGCCTGCTGCGCACGATCAGCGACCAGTTCGGGCCCACCGAGTTCGGGCTCGAGGCGGCCCTTCCCCACGCCGCCGACCAGATCGTGGCGGGCGCCGCCCGCGCGCTCGAGGAGCGCCTCGCCACCGCCTACGAGCGGCTCTTCGCCGAGAACCGGGCCACCTTCCGGTCGCTCGCCACCGCCGGCTACCCGCTCCCCGACGACCTCCGAGCCGCCGCTGAGGTCGCGTTCGACCGCCGGCTCGAGGCGGCGCTCGCCGGCGAGTCCTACGACGAGGCCATCGAGGTGGTGCAGGAGGGGATCGAGACCGGGCTGCGCCTCGACGTGCCCCGGGCGCGGGAAGCCCTCGACCGGACCATCGAGCGGGCGGTGGACCGCGTCGTCGTGGGCGATCAGGACGGCGTCGACGCCACGCTCGCCCTGCTCCGGCTGGCGGGCACGCTGGGCATCAACGTCGACCTCGAGGCAGTGCAGGAGCGGTTGTACGAGGTGCTCAGGACGCGCTCGACGCCGGCCCTCGACCACCTCGGCGCCACCGTCGGGCTCGCCGTCGAGCGCCTCGACCGCCCGTAGCGTCCGGCGGCAACGTCCGCTCGAAGCGCCTCAGGTTGCCGCGCCAGATCATCCGCAGCACGGCCGCCGCCGGGAGACCGGGGATCCACCACGGGAACTGCAGGGTCTCCTCCCACGCGAGCTCCGTGCCCCCTCGGCGAGCGTGGAGGGTGAAGCGACCCTCGCCGGTGACGAGCCCGACGTGGCGCACCGCCATCGCCCGCTCGGGATCCCACTCGGTGACCTCCATGCGGTCCCGCAGCCGTAGCGGGCCGACCTTCGTGTCGCACACGAACGCCGTGCCCACGCCCTCGGTGCGGTCGGACGTGAACCGGATGGCCCGCGCGTCGGCCATCCACTCGACGTGGGCGGCGATGTCGGCCAGCGCCTCCCACACCGTCTCGGGATCGGCCCCGATCGTGCGACGGACGGCGATGCGACGCACGCGTGCACGCTACCGATGGCGCGCCGCCGCCCGGCGACGGATCAGGCGAGCGCGTTCAGCTCGGCCGCCGCCCGCTCGGGGGCGACGATGTTGATGAGCACGCCCGTCCCGAGCTCGAAGCCGGCCCGCGTCGTGACCTTCGGCAGCACGTGCGCGTGCCAGTGGAACTGCCCCTCGTGGCGGTGGGGGGCGGCGTGGAACACCAGGTTGTAGGCGACGTCGTCGAGCAGGCGGCGGAGGCGCTCGAGCACGATCTGCAGCGCCCGGCCCACGGCCACGAGGTCGCGGGGCTTGGCGTCGGTGAGGTGGGCCTCGTGAGAGCGGGGGATCACGAGGAGCTCATACGGCGTGCCGCTCCAGAACGGGGCGACCACGACGGTGAGGTCGTCCTCGTACACGACCCGGTGCCCGGCCTCGACCTCGGCCTCGAGGGTCGTGCACATGAGACAGCCGCCGGCGAACCGTTCGAAGCCGGCCTCCTCGTCGGACAGCTCCTTGGGCACGAACGGCACCGCCAGCAGCTGCCCGTGCGGGTGCTCGATCGACGCCCCGGCCTCCCGGCCGTGGTTGACGATGGCCTGGGTGTAGCGAACGTCGGGGATCGATGCGTGCTCCTCGAAGCGGTCCCGCAGCGCCGCCATCACGAGACCGGCCTGGCGCTCGTCGAGGTCGGCCCACGAGGCGTCGTGCTCGGGGGTGAGCACCAGCACCTCGTGCACGCCGCTGGCGGGCGCCTGCGCGAACACCGGGCCCATGTTCTGCACGGAGAGCGGTTGGTTGCCCTCGAAGGCCGGGTAGCGGTTGGGCACGATGCGCACCAGCCACCGCCCCGACGGGCCGTAGGTCTCGAGCGCGGGCGGGGTCGACTCCTCGCTGCCGGGGCAGAACGGGCACGGCCGGTCGTCGGCCTGGACGGGGAGCAGGCGGGGAGCGAACGGCGACGGGCGGGCCGAGCGATCGGCCGACACGGTGACCCAGCGACCGACGAGCGGGTTCAACCGCAGCTGGTTCACCGACACGTCTCCTGACGGTACTGCGACGAAGGCCGATACACGGTGACACATCGGTCACTCTCGCCCTCGACGTACCGCTCCTCGCGCCAGCCCGACCACCGCGCTTCGACCGTGAGGCCGGCGTCGGCGGCGACGGCGTCGAGGGCGGCGGGCGTCGCCAACCGGACCCGCCACGGCCGGAGTCGGATGCCGGCCTCGGTGATCGACACGATCGATCCGTGCACGACGCCGTCGACGACCTTGAACGCCGACAGGTGGACCGAGTCGGCGTCGACATGACGGACGTCGACGCCCTGGCTCGGCGCCGCGTCACCCGGTACGAACGTCTCGACGAGCACCCGGCGACCGACCTCGGCGCATCGGCGCAGACAGGCCACCTGGTCGGCCTCTTCGGTCAGCACGAGCAGCGCGTTGAACGCGAGGAGCACGACGTCGAAGGGGCCCTCGACGGGGACGGTCGCGAAGTCGGCGACGACCACCGGGATGCGATCGCCGTCCTTGGCCCGGAGCCGGTCGACCATGGCCGGGGAGGCGTCGATGCCGGTGACGGCGAGACCGGCGTCGGCCAGGGGGATGGCCAGCCGGCCGGTCCCGATGCCCAGCTCCAGCACCGAGGTGCCGTAGCGGGCCACGGTGGCCACCGTGCCCTCCACGTCGGTGGCGTCGCCGTACCAGTCGTCGTAGACGTCGGCGATGCGCTCCCCATAGGTCGACGGGTCCACGATCCCAACTTTGTCGCGTTCACACCCGTCTCACCCCGGTCAACGCGACGAAGTTGGGGCTCGTAGCCTTGGTTCGTGACCGGGGCGCTCGGCTATCTGGACCACGCGGCGACGACGCCGCTGCGGCCCGAGGCGCGGGCGGCCATGCTGCCGTGGCTGACGGAGCACTTCGGCAACCCGTCGGGCGCGCACCGCGTCGCCCAGCGGGCCCGGCAGGCCGTCGACGAGGCCCGCGATGTGGTGGCCGACTGCCTCGGGTGCCGCCCGCGCGAGGTCGTGTTCACCGGCGGGGGGACCGAGGGCGACAACCTGGCGATCCTCGGTGCCGCCCACCTGGGCCCGGTGGTGTGCGGCGCCACCGAGCACCATGCGGTGCTCCACGCCGTCGAGCGCGCCGGGGGACGCACCGTGCCCGTGCACGCCGACGGTCGCGTCGTCGCCGAGGCGATCCCGCAGGACGCAGCGCTCGTGTCGGTGATGCTCGCCAACAACGAGGTCGGCACCGTCAACACCCTGCCGCCGGTGGGCGACGCCGTGCTGCACACCGATGCGGTCCAGGCCGTGACGTGGCTCGACGTGGCGGCGGCGACGGCGAGCGCCGGCCTCGTCACCGTCACCGGTCACAAGATCGGCGGGCCGCAGGGCGTCGGTGCGCTCGTCGTGCGCGAGGGCGTGCCCCTCGAGCCCCTCCTGGTCGGCGGCGGCCAGGAGCAGGACCGGCGCAGCGGCACCCACAACGTGGCCGGCATCGCCGGGTTCGCCGCCGCCCTGCGCGCCTGCACCGACGCCCGGGACGAGACCGTCGAACGGGTCGGCAAGCTGCGGGACCGGCTGGCCGAGGGGCTCCTGGCCTCGATCCCCGGCGCCGCCGAGTCGGGCACGCGCGACACGAAGGTGGCCGGCATCTGCTCGCTGCTGATCGAGGGGATCGAGAGCGAGGCGCTGCTGTTCCTGCTCGACGAGGCCGGCGTGTGCGCGACGGCGGCCTCGTCGTGCGCGAGCGGCGCACTGGAGCCGTCCCACGTCCTCGCCGCGATGGGCGTGCCGCGCGAGCTCGCCCGGGGTTCGCTGCGCCTGTCGCTCGGCTGGTCCTCGACCGACGCCGACGTCGACCTCGCGCTCGACGTGATCCCGGCCGCCGTCACCCGGCTGCGAGCGGCGTGAGGGTCCTGGCCGCGATGAGCGGCGGCGTCGACTCCTCGGTGGCGGCCGCGCTGCTGCGCGACGACGGCCACGACGTCGTGGGCGTCACCCTGAAGCTCTGGGGTGGGCCGAGCGACGCCGGATGCTGCTCGGTGGCCGACGTGGAGGACGCCCGCCGCGTCGCGCAGCAGCTGGGCATCCGCCACGTCGTGTTCGGGTTCGCCGACGAGTTCCGGGCCGGCGTCGTCGAGCCCTACGTCGCCGCCCACCGGGCCGGGCGCACCCCCAACCCGTGCATCGAGTGCAACCGCACGATCAAGTTCGACCGGCTGCTGGCGCGGGCCGCGCAGCTCGGCTTCGACGCGGTCGCCACCGGCCACCACGCCCGGATCGTCGACGGCCGTCTGGTGCGGGGTGCCGATCGGGCGAAGGACCAGAGCTACGTCCTCCACATGCTCGACCGCGAGCGACTCGAGCGCATCCGGTTCCCGATCGGTCACCTCAGCAAGGACGAGGTCCGTGATCGCGCCGCCGAGCTCGGTCTCCGCACCGCGAGCAAGTCCGACTCCCAGGAGGTGTGCTTTCTCCCCGGTGGGGGGCGCGACCGCGGCGCGCTGGTGCCGGCCACCTCGGGCCGCGTCGTCGAGGACGGGCGGGAGGTCGGCTCCGTCGCGGCCGTCGAGCTCGTCACCGTCGGCCAGCGCCGGGGCCTCGGCGTCGGCGGCACCGCCACTCCCCGCTACGTGCTCGACGTCGACGTCGCCACCGCCACGGTCACGGTGGGGCCCCTTGCCGCCCTCCTCACCGACGAGGTGCGGATCACGGACGCGTCGTGGGTGGACGACGAGCCGGTGGGCGCGGTCCTCGTGCAGTCGAGCGCCCACGGTCGCGTCGCCGCCGGGACCCACCGCGACGGCCTCATCCGGTTCGACGAGCCCGTGCGCCGCATCGCGCCGGGCCAGAGCGTGGTGCTCTACGACGGCGACGCCGTCCTGGGCGGTGGGATCGCGACCTGACCCGGTGAGCGCGGCTCAGGTCGGCGGTTCGGCGACCCGGATGCGACGTGACGACGCGTCGACCAGCAGTGCGTCGGGACGTGTCGGGGTGAACAGGAGCTTCCGCACGTCATAGGGCTCCGAGCCCCGCCGCGCCGGTCGCATCCGATCGACCCGCTGCTCGTGCCGCAGCTGCAGCTCGAGGGCCAGTCCGAGCGCGCCGGCGGTGAGGTCGAGGGCGTCGGTGTCGGCGGGGGCCCGCTGCACGACCTCGATGTCGGTGCGCCGGAACAGGACGGGATCGAGCAGGGTCAGGTGGTCCTTGAGGACGAGCCCGGCGGGCACGAGCACCACCCATCGCATCGTCATCGAGTGCAGGGCGCGGAGCACGACGAAGCCCACGCCGACGCCGGCGGCGAGGGCGAGCCCGCCCGCGACCCACTGCCCGGCGGCCAGCAGCAGTGGCCCGGTGAGGACCGCGGCGGGGACGGCGAGCGCGGCGAGGGCCATCGGCCCGGCCACCACGGGGGCCGGCGCCCGGAGCAGGTACCGGCGCTCGTAGCCGTAGGACGTGCCGTTCACGAGCCACTCGCCGGTGGCGGGGACGAGGGCCAGCACGAGGACGGTCGCCGCGATCGGCCCGCCGAGCGCGGCGTCGGCGGCGCCGTCGATGGCCCATGCCGCCAGCGCCGCGGCCGCCACTGCGCCCACCCGCAGGGCCACGAGGCCGGCCGGTCTCGGGACCAGCAGGGAGACGACCACCGCGGCCCACGCCGCCCACAGCAGGACGGCCGCGGTGACCTGCACCGGGGTCGATCGCCCGTCGAGGGCGTCGGCCACGAGCGTCCCCACGGTGAAGGGGATCGCCAGCCAGCCGGCGCGGACGAGCCAGGGGAGCACCGGGGCAGATTTGCGCGTTCGCGCCCCCCATACCAACGTTGGAGTCCTGTGACCGACGACACGGGCGGGCACGCCTTCCTCCGGCCGGGGGGCGTCACGTCGATCGGCAGCCTCCCGCACCGGGACGCCGACGACGCCGCGGCGTTCGTCCTGAAGCACTCGCCCGAACTGCCGGCCGCCCCCCAGCTGCCCCACCGGTCGCTGCTCGAGGGCATGGTCGCCCAGGCGGCGCGCGGCATCCGCGGGGTGACCGTCGACGGCGGCGGGGCGCTCCACGTCGACGTCGCCGCGCTCGATCCCGATGCGCCGATCACCCCCATGTTCGACGGCGCCGGGCATGGCGGCCTCCTGGCGTTCCTGTCCCACGTCGCCGGCCGCACCGAGCCGGTCAAGATCCAGCAGACCGGCCCGCTCACGTTGGGGAGCGCCCTGGTCGAAGCCGGCGCGCCCCCCGAGGTCGCGTTCGTCGTGGCGGCGCGCGCGGTGCGAGCCCAGAGCTCGGCGCTGCTCGAGCTCGTCCGCCACCGGCTACCCGATGCGCCGCTCATCGCGTTCCTCGACGAGCCCGGGCTCGTGCACGCGCCGCTCGGGCCCGACGCCACCATCGACCTGCTGTCGACGGGGCTGGCCGCGCTCGAGGGTGTGGCCGTGACCGGCGTGCACTGCTGCGGTCCGGCCGACCTGCGGCTCGTGGCGGCCGCCGGTCCCGACATCATCTCGATCCCGGCGGAGGACGAGGTCGTGCGCCCGGCCGCCGGCGTGCTCGCCTCCCACCTCGAGCGGGGCGGCTGGGTGGCCTGGGGCGCCATCCCCACGTCGAAGCCGCTCGGCACCGACCCGGAGCGGCTGTGGCGCCGGCTCAGCCGGGTGTGGTGCGACCTCGTGCAGGCCGGCGCCGATCCCGCGCTCCTGCGGGGCCAGGCCCTGCTCACGCCGGCGTGCGGGCTCGCCGGTCACGGCGTCACGCAGGCGGCGCGGGCGCTCCGGATGACCCGGACGCTCGGCGAGAAGGTCGCCGACCAGGCGGCCGCCACCCGGCTCACCGTCGGCGCCTGAGCACGGCGCTTCCGTCACGCCCGGCGCGTACGTTCTCGACCTGATGGCACGACGCCCGCCGAGCGAGACGAGCGAGACCCCGGCGGCGGAGGTCGCCCGGTTGCGCGAGGCGATCGCGTACCACGACGAGCGCTACCACCGGCTCGACGACCCCGTCGTCTCCGACGCCGAGTACGACGCGCTCGTCCGGCGCCTGCGAGCGCTCGAGACCGAGCACCCCGAGCTCGTCACGGCCGACTCGCCGACGCAGCACGTGGGCGCCGCGCCGTCGTCGCTGTTCGCGCCGGTCACCCACTCGGTGCCGATGATGTCGCTCGACAACGCGTTCAGCGAAGAGGAGCTGCAGGCTTGGGGTGACCGCCTCGCCCGCAACGTCGGCGGCGACACCGCCTTCGTGTGCGAGCTGAAGATCGACGGCATCGCCATGTCGATCCGCTACGAGGACGGCGCCTACGTCCAGGCGGCGACCCGCGGCGACGGGCGGGTGGGCGAGGACGTGACCGAGAACGTCCGCACCCTCGCCGACCTGCCGAAAAAGCTGCCGGCCGGCGCGCCTGCGGTCCTCGAGGTGCGCGGCGAGGTGTACATGCCGATCAGCGCCTTCGAGGCGCTCAACACCCGCCAAGCGGAGGCGGGCGGGCGGTTGTTCGCCAACCCGCGCAACTCGGCCGCCGGCTCGCTCCGCCAGAAGGACCCGGCGATCACCGCCAGCCGTGACCTCTCGCTGTTCACCTACCAGCTCGGCGCGGTCGAGGGCGGGCCGCGGTTCGCGACGCACACCGAGACGCTCGAGCTGCTGCGCTCGCTGGGCCTGCCGGTCAACCCGGAGATCCGGACGGTGGGATCGCTCGCCGAGGTCTACGCCTACTGCGCCCACTGGCAGGAGCACCGCCACGACCTCTCGTACGAGATCGACGGCGTCGTGGTGAAGGTCGACGACCTGCGAACCCGCGAGGAGCTGGGGTCGACGTCGAAGGCGCCGCGGTGGGCGATCGCCTACAAGTTCCCACCGGAGGAGCGCACGACGCTGCTGCGCGACATCAACGTGTCGATCGGCCGGACGGGCAAGGCGACGCCGTTCGCCGTGCTCGAGCCGGTGTTCGTCGGCGGATCGACCGTGGCGGTCGCCACCCTGCACAACCAGGACCAGGTCAGGGCGAAGGACGTGCGGCCCGGCGACACCGTGATCGTGCGCAAGGCCGGCGACGTCATCCCCGAGGTCGTGAAGCCGGTCCTGGCCGAGCGCCCGCCCGGCCTTCCCGAGTGGCAGTTCCCCACCGTGTGCCCCGTCTGCCGCCAACCGCTGAAGCGCACCGAGGGGGAGAGCGACACGTTCTGCCTGAACGTCGACTGCCCCGCGCAGCGCCTGGCCCGCATCGAGCACTTCGCGTCGCGGGGCGCGATGGACATCGAGGGGCTCGGTGAGCGAACGGTGAGCCAGCTCATCGAGGCGCAGCTGGTGGCCGACCCGGCCGACATCTACTCCCTCACCGCCGAGCACCTGCTCGAGCTCGAGGGCTTCGCCACGGTCTCGGCCGAGAAGCTGGTCGACGCCATCGAGGCATCGAAGACCCGGCCCCTCGGCAACCTCCTGTTCGGGCTCAACATCCGCCACGTGGGCGGGACGATGGCGTTCCGCTTGGCCCGCTCGTTCGGTTCTCTCGACGCCGTCCTCGATGCCGACGAGGCCGCCATCGCCGCCACCGAGGGCGTCGGGCCGGTCATCGCCGCCAGCGTCGCCCAGTGGACCTCCCTCGACACCAACCGCCGCATGGTGGAGCGGCTGCGGTCGGCCGGTGTCGACTTCGGCCGCGTCGACGTGCCGACGCTCCCGCAGCACCTGGCCGGCATGTCGATCGTCGTGACCGGCACGCTCGAGGGCTTCTCTCGCGACGGCGCCGAGGAGGCGATCACGAGCCGCGGTGGCAAGTCGCCCGGCAGCGTGTCGAAGAAGACGACCGCGGTCGTCGTCGGCGAGTCGCCGGGAGCCGCCAAGCTCACCAAGGCCACCGACCTCGGCATACCGATCCTCGACGAGGCCGCGTTCGTGACGCTGCTCGAGACGGGCGAGCTCCCCTGATCAGACGACGGCGAAGGACCAGCTGACCTCGCGGGCCTGCTCCCGGGTCTCGCCGTCGACCGGTCGCCAGATGCGGGCCACGACGGTGACCTGACCGGCGTCGAGCCGCTCGATCTCCCGGCCCTCGCCGGGCGTGAAGAACAGCTGGTTCAGCGGGTCGTTGCGGCGGAGCTGGTCGTCGGGGATCGGGATGCCGTTGATCACCAGCTCGCCGGTCCACCCCTCGGCCAGGTCGATCCCGATCTCGGCCTGGCGCACCACCGAGGGGCTGTTGGGGGCGGGGATGAACGCCTCGACCGCACCCTGGGTGAGGATGGGTTGCTGCTCCGTGGTCCCGTGGATGCCGGCGGCCCAGAACGCGCCGACCGCGGCGAGCAGCAGGAGACCGATGACCACGCGCCGAGCCATGCGCGCGATGATCGTCCACGCGCGGGCGGGAGGAGGAATCCCTGCATGCCCGAGTCGTCCGGATACCGGCGTTAGCCTCGGGGCGTGGCGATGTCGAGGTCACCCTCGGGGATCGCCGACCAGGTCGGTCGCATCCTCGGCGACCGGTACCGCCTGGTGGCCCCCATCGGCACCGGCGCCTCGGCGCAGGTGCACCTCGCCGACGACCTGCGGCTCGGACGGCGGGTGGCGGTGAAGGTGCTGCACCCGGCCCTCGCGAGCGACGAGACCTTCCTCCGGCGGTTCCGGGCCGAGGCGCGGTCGGCGGCCGCCCTCAGCCATCCGAACATCATGGCCGTCTACGACTGGGGCCAGGGGGCGAACGGCATCGAGGGGACCGACGGCGAGCCGTACCTCGTGCTCGAGCTGCTGTCGGGCGGGAGCCTGCGCTCGATGCTCGATGCCGGCAACCGCCTCACCGTGTCCCAGGCCGTCCTGGTCGGCGTCGAAGCCGGCCGCGCCCTCGAAGCCGCGCACCGCAACGGGTTCGTGCACCGCGACATCAAGCCCGCCAACCTCCTCTTCGGCGAGGACGCGCGGCTGCGCATCGCCGACTTCGGCCTCGCCCGCGCCCTTTCCGAGGCGGCCTGGACCGAGCCCGGCCACGGGCTGATCGGCACGGCTCGGTACGCGGCGCCGGAGCAGGCGAGCGGCGGACGGGTCGACGGCAAGGCCGACGTGTACGCGCTCGCCCTCGTCCTCATCGAGGCGGTCACCGGCGCCGTGCCCGGCGTGGCCGACAGCGCGCTCGCCACCATCCGGCTGCGCGCCGAAGCGCCGGTGCCGGTGCCCGCGGAGCTCGGGCCCCTCAAGGCGGTGCTCGAGCCGGCACTCCAGCCCGACCCGGCGCGTCGCCCCGACGCCGGGGCGCTGGTCGAGGGCCTGCTGGGCGCCGCCCGCCAGCTGGCTCGACCCCAGCCACTCCCGCTCGCCGGGCTCGGCGAGCTGCGCACCGCCGATGGCGCCGACGATCTCGACGACGACCGCACCGCCATCCCCGGCCGGGCCGCGGCCGATCTGACGACCCACGCCGTCCCCGGTACGCCGGTGGCCGAGGCGCCGCGCCGGCGGCGGTGGTGGCGGCCGGTGCTGGCCCTCGCGGTCGTCGCCGCCATCGCGACGGGCGGGTTCCTCCTGTGGCGATCGGTCCAGCCACCGGCGGCCACGGTGCCCGACGTCGCCGGTCAGACCGAGGAGGCGGCGCGCGCCGCCATCGCCGCAGTGCTGGCCGAAGCAGGCGACGTCGCCTGGGAGATCACCACCGCCGAGGAGCACTCCGACGGCGTCGCCCCCGGCGTCGTGATCCGCACGCAGCCAGCCGGCGACAGCAGCCTCGACGACGGCGGCACCGTCCGGCTCGTCCTGTCGTCCGGGCCGGTGCCCGTCGACGTGCCCCAGCTCGAGCGCTTCACCGTCGAGGAGGCGGCCTCGATCCTCGCCGACCACCAGCTCGCGCAGGGCGACCTCATCGACGTGCACCACGAGGACATCCCCGCCGGCCGGATCGTCACCTGGGGCACCGCCGACGCCGGCGAGCGTCCCGCGCAGCTGCCGAAGGGCACGGCCGTCGACCTCACGGTGTCGTCCGGACCCGAACCCCGCACCGTGCCCGACCTCACCGGCGCCCCTCGGGCCGAGGCCGAGGCCGATCTGCGGGAGCTGGGCCTCTCGGTGGTCGCGCAGGAGGAGTTCAACGACGACGTCGAAGCCGGTCGCGTCGTGCGCACCGACCCGCCCGCCGGTCGGCAGGTCGAGCGGGGCGCCGAGGTGACGCTGGTCGTGAGCCGAGGGCCCGACCTCGTCGCCGTGCCCGACGTGGTGGGCATGACCTACAGCGACGCGTACGACCGCCTCGAGGCGGCGGGGTTCAAGGTCGCGCCCCCGAAGGGGTCGGGGAACCGCGTCGTGAAGACCGACCCCGAGCCCGGCACCCGGATCAAGCGGGGGAGCACGGTCACCGTCCACCTGCGCAGCTGACCCGGCTAGGTTCCCGGCGCATGGGAGCACTCGAGGGGCGCGTCGCCATCATCACCGGCGCGGGACGGGGCATCGGTCGGGAGCACGCGCTGCTGTTCGCGCGCGAAGGCGCCAAGGTCGTCGTCAACGACCTCGGCGGCGCCAACGACGGCAGCGGGTCCGACGCCACCCCGGCCCAGCAGGTGGTCGAGGAGATCAAGGGCATGGGCGGCGAGGCCATCGCCAACGCCGACAACGTCGCCGACTGGGAGGGCGGCCAGCGGCTCGTGAACGCCGCGGTCGAGGCGTTCGGCGACCTGCACGTGCTCGTGAACAACGCCGGCATCCTGCGGGACCGGGTGCTCGTGAACATGACCGAGGAGGAGTGGGACGCCGTCATCCACGTCCACCTCAAGGGTCACTTCGTGCCGACCCGCTGGGCGGCGGCGTACTGGCGGGAGCAGACGAAGGCCGGCAAGGAGGTCAAGGCGTCGGTCATCAACACCTCGTCGACCTCGGGCCTGCTCGGCAACCCCGGCCAGACCAACTACGGCGCCGCCAAGTCGGGCATCGCCACGTTCTCGGTGATCGCCGCCCAGGAGCTGGGCCGCTACGGGGTGCGGGTCAACTGCATCGCCCCGGCGGCTCGCACCCGCCTGACCGAGGCGACCCCTGGCCTCGGCGACGTGATCAAGGCACCGGAGGACCCCGGGAAGTTCGACAACTGGGACCCCGCGAACATCTCGCCGCTCATCGGCTACCTCGCCCGCGAGGACTCCCCCGAGACCGGCCAGGTGTACTTCGTGCAAGGCGGCCAGGTCCGGCTCTTCAAGGGCTGGACGATGACGGACACGATCGAGAAGCAGGGTCGGTGGGAGATCGACGAGCTCGTCGGCGAGATGGAGAAGCTCCGCAGAGAGAAGTGAGTGACGAGACGTGACCCTGTGACCGGTGACCCCCTTGCGGGACCATGAGTTACCGGTGTTCAGTTGTGAGCATGGCTGTCATCGAAGCGGAAGGCCGGCAGTACCTCGAGGGCAACTTCGGGCCCGTGGGCGAGGAGCGAACCGTCACCGACCTCGCGGTGACCGGCGCCCTTCCCGCCGACATCAGCGGTCGCTACGTCCGCATCGGTCCCAACCCGTGGCCGGTCCCTGAGGGCCCCTACCACTGGTTCACCGGCACCGGGATGGTGCACGGCGTCGAGCTGCGCGACGGCCGGGCCCACTGGTACCGCAACCGGTGGATCCGCACGCCCGAGATGGCCGCGCAGCTCGGCGACCCGGCGCCGACGGGCCCGCCGCCGGCGATGTACGACGGCGCCAACACCAACGTGCTCGGCCACGCCGGCCGCATCCTCGCCATGACCGAGGGGGCCATGCCGTACGAGCTCACCGCCGACCTCGAGACGATCGGTCGCACCGACTTCTCCGCCGGCGGCGGCCCCGGGGTGCCCGGCTTCACCGCCCACCCCAAGATCGACCCCGTCACCGGCGAGCTGTTGGGCTTCCGCTACTGGTTCGAGGAGCCCTACGCGCAGTACTTCGCGATCGCCGCCGATGGCACCCTCGCCCGGTCGGTGGCGGTCGACACCACGGGCCCGGTGATGATGCACGACTTCTCCGTGACCGAGCGCCACGCCGTCTTCTACGACCTGCCGGTGACGTTCCGCCTCGACCTGGCGATGGATCCGTCGGTGCCGTTCCCCTTCGCCTGGGACGACGAGTACCCGGCCCGCCTCGGGGTGCTGTCGCGCACCCCGGGCGAGGACGCCGTGCGGTGGTTCGACATCGACCCCTGCTACGTCTTCCACCCGATGAACGCCTACGAGGAGGGCGACACCATCGTGCTCGACGTCGTCCGCTATCCCGACATGTTCCGGCGCGAGGAGGTCAAGGGCAACCTCCTCGATCGCCAGTCGCTCGACCGGTGGCGCATCGACCTGGCCGCCGGCAAGGTCCTCACCGAGCGACTCGACGATCGGGCCCAGGAGTTCCCGCAGGTCGACCCGCGGGTCGTCGGCCGTCCTCACAGGATCGGCTACGCGATGAGCGCCGACCACGGCCCCGGCGCCCTGAGCGACGGCATCCTCAAGCACGACCTGGCGGCGGGGACCACCGCCAAGTTCGACGCCGGTGCCGGCCGATCGCCGGGCGAGGCGTCGTTCATCCCCGCCGGACCGGCGGAGGACGACGGCTACCTCGTGACCTTCGTGTACGACGCCGCGTCCGATCGCAGCGACCTCGTGCTGCTCGACGCGACCGACATGACCCAGGTCGCCGCCGTCCACCTGCCGGTCCGCGTCCCGTACGGCTTCCACGGGAGCTGGATCGCCGACTGAAGACCTCCGCGCTCAGAATCTCGGGCTGTTCGGTGCCCTCCTTGGGCCTGTGTCAGCCCGAGATCTCGTGCGCGTCTGGCACCGGGACGTCCGCACTGCTCGGTACCGTCGAGCGGTGCCCCGCATCTTCCGCGCCGTGGTGGCGCTCGCCGTCGCGTTCCCCCTGATCTCGAGCGCGAGCAGCGCCGCCGCCGAGGAGCACGCCGGCGACGGGACCGGTCTGCCCTGGGGCGTCCGCGCCAACCAGGTCCGCCAGGAGCTGCTCTACCGCGGCTGGCCCGACGACGGCGTGCCCGGCTCGGTGCTCGTCACCGCCGCCACCGCCGAGATCGCGGTGGCCATCGCCGCCCGTGAGGGCGGTCGCGTAATCGGCGAGCGCACGGTGCTGCTCGCGGTCCCGCCCGGCACCGAGGGCGAGGTCGCCGCCCGCATCGCCACGCGGGGCGGGGTGCTCGGCATCGAGCCCGATCGCATCCGTGCGCCCGCCGCCGTGCCCAACGATCCGGGCTACCTGTCCGACCAGCAGATCTGGAGCGCCCTCACCGACATCGAGACCGCGTGGAACCAGACGACCGGCGACCGGTCCGTCAGGGTCGCCGTGCTCGACACCGGCGTCGACGGTCGTCACCCCGACCTGGCCGACAACATCGCCGAGCAGGCCGACGTCTCGGGGGGGACGGTCCGGGTGTGGCCGTCGCTGCGGAACAACGATCCGTGCAACCAGGGCCACGGGACCTTCGTCGCCGGCGTCGTCGGCGCGCTCGGGAACAACGGCGTCGGCGTCGCCGGCGTGGCCTGGCAGGTCTCGATCGTCGACGTCGCCCTCACCTCAAGCCTCTCTCGATGCGGGATCCTCGACAGCGCCATCGTCGCCGGCCTCCACCACGTCGCCGATCCCAGCCGCGTCGGCGGCCCCGTCGACATCGTGAACCTGAGCATCGGCGGCATCGCCCAGTCGTGCCCCACCGCCCTCCAGGTGGCGCTCGACGACGCCCGCGACGCCGGCGTCCTCGTCGTCGCCGCCGCCGGCAACGAGCAGATGTTCATCGCCGACCCGGTGTCGATCCCGGCGTCGTGCGACGGCGTGCTCTCGGTGGGTGCGGTGGGCCAGAGCGGCGCCATCGCGCCCTACAGCAACGCCAACCCCCACGTCGACCTCGTCGCTCCCGGTGGCGACAGCTCCAGCGGACGGGGCATCGTGTCCACGACGCCGGGAGGCGGCTACGGCATGCAGGAGGGGACATCGTTCTCGGCGCCGTACGTCGCCGGCGTGGCCGCCCTGCTCCGATCCATCGACCCGACGCTCACCCCCGACGACCTCGAGTCGATCCTCGAGCGCACCGCATCACCGCGCGGATCGGCGGGCCGGAACGACCAGTACGGCTGGGGCATCGTGCATGCCGGACGGGCCGTGCAGGCCGCCCTCGTCGGCGGTGCACAGCCTCCCGAGCCGGATCCCGGCTTCCCGGTGCGGGCTGGTGGCTCCGCCGTCGAGCGGGTGAAGGCGAGCGGTTCGACCACCGAGGCCATCCGGCAGGCGGCCGCCGTGTCGGCGTTCACGTTCGACGCGGGGCAGGCGGTCCACGCGGTGATCGCCCGGAGCGACGACTTCGCCGATGCGCTGGCGGGGAGCTCGCTCGGGTTCGGTGTCGGGCCGCTGCTGTTCTCGAGCTCGACCGGCGCGCTCGCCGGTGCCACGAGCACCGAGCTCACGCGGGTGCTCGAGCCGGGTCGGCGCGTCTACCTCCTCGGGGGCAGCGCCGCCCTCCCGACCACGCTGGAGTCCGAGATCGTCGCCTTGGGCTACGAGCCGGTTCGGCTCGCGGGTGTCACCCGGCAGGAGACGTCGGCGGCGGTCGCCGAGGCCCTCGAGCAGTTCCTCGCGTCGGTCGGCCTCGATGCCCCCCGCACCGCGCTCGTCGCCACCGCCTTCAACTGGCCCGACGCGGTGAGCGCCGGCTCGATGGGTGCGTGGTTCGGGATCCCGATCCTGGTGACCAACGCCACCGAGCTCGACCCGCCGATCGCGCAGTTCTTGGGAAGCCGGTCGTGGGATCGCGTGTACGTGATCGGGGGCACGGCCGCCATCAGCGAGTCGGTCCGCACCGCCGTGCGCGACCGGGCCTTCGTGTCATCGGGTGATGCGCCCCGCTTGGCGGGGACGACGCGGCACGGCACCGCCGTCGCCGTGAGCATCGAGTTCGAGCGGGCCTTCGCCCAGCAGTTCGAGGAGGCGTTCGGGGTGCCGGCCATCCCCAACCTCGTCGCCGCCGTCAACCTCCGCCGAGAGGACGGGTTCGCGCACGTGCTCTCGGCCTCGTCGCTGACCGGTGCGTTCGCCGGCGTGTTCGTGCCCGTCGAGGGCGAGGGCGGCACGGAGATCACGCCCGAAGCGCAGGCGTACGCCTGCCGGTTCCCCGCAGCGGCGTTCGTCATGGGCGGTGAAGACCTCATCGCCCGCTCGACGGCCGCGCTGCTCGACGAGCTCGTGCGGGGCGAGGCGCCGGCCTGTCGCGTGTGATCGGCGACTGATCGCAGGGCCGGCCGGGTGGTCCGTTGTCGGCCGCAGCGGCTGGGGATCGCTGCGACCGTCCGCCCACCCGACCGGTCCCCTGCGGAGCCGACTGTACCGACGGGTGCGCGGCGGTTGGTCGCGGCCTGAAGTGCCCGTTGTTGCCGGTTCGCGGGCGAGGTCGGCGTCGACGGCGGTCGGTACCCTGCGGCTCCGTGCCCGGCTCCGACCTGAACCTCGACGCCCCCGGCGCCGAGGAGGTGCAGGTCATCCCGTGGCCGTTGCTCTTGCAGCAGCGGGTGGTCGAGCGCGTCGGCTCGAGCTCGAAGTATCCGTGGCTCGTGCTCGTGACCGTGCTGCTCGGGCTGTTCTCCGTGGGGTTCACGATCACGATCCTCGCCGTGTCGCTGTCGACGATCGCCGAGGACGTCGGCTCGTCGAAGACGACCTTGACGTGGGTGATCACCGGCCCGCTCCTCGCGTTCGGCATCGTGGGTCCCGCGTTCGGCAAGGCCGGCGACCTGTTCGGCCAGAAGCGCATGTACCTGCTCGGCATGACCGGCACCGCCGTGTTCGCCATCGGCATCGCGGTGGCGTGGGACGCGACGTCGCTGATCACCTTCCGCGTGCTCGCCTCCGCGTTCGGCGCCGCGTCGGGGCCGGCGTCGATGGCGCTGATCTACTCGGTGTTCCCGCAGGAGCGGCGGGTGCAGGCGATGGGCTACTGGTCGATGATCGGCGCCGGGGCCCCGGTGCTCGGCGTCGTGGCGGGCGGCCCGATCGTCGAATCGCTGAGCTGGCGCCTGATCTTCGTCGTCCAGGCCCCGCTGGTGCTGTTCTGCGTCCTCCTCGCCGGGCTCGTGCTGCCCGAGACCGAGCGGAGCGAGCGGGTGCGGTTCGACATCGTCGGGACCGTGCTGCTGGCGATCGGCGTGACCAGCGTGCTCCTCGCGCTGAACCGGGGCCCGGTCCTCGGGTGGAGCCACGCGGTCGTGCTGGCCGGCTTCGCGATCGCGCCGGCGTCGCTGGCGGCGTTCGTGGGCTGGGAGCGCCGGGCGCCGGCGCCCCTGCTCCGGCTGGAGTACCTCCGGCGACGGAACGTCGCCGCCCCCATCGCCACGCAGTTCTTCACCAACTTCGCCTACATGGGCGGGTTCATCATCACGCCGTTCCTCCTTGCCGAGGTGTTCGGCTACGGCGAGACGAGGGTCGGCCTGCTCTCGATCTCGCGCCCGCTCACGTTCTCCATCGTTGCGCCGCTCGCCGGCTTCATCGCGGTGCGGGTCGGCGAGCGGTCGACCGGGGTGTTCGGCGCCGCCGCCGTCACCCTGTCGATGGTGATGCTGGCCCAGGTCGACGCGTCCTCGAGCGACCTGCTGGTGATCGGCGGGCTGGCGCTGTCCGGTGCCGGCCTCGGGTCGTCGTCGCCGTCCATGGCGGCGACCATGGCGAACGCCGTCGACGAGGCCGACCTCGGCATCGCCGGCGCCGCCCAGCAGATGATGACCCAGATCGGCGTGGTCGCCGGGATCCAGCTGATGCAGACCGTGCAGGCGTCGG
>Ga0247717_1000059_pt1 | contig 30534 bp, 19 predicted proteins | sample 24E_NmetaG_FD_189047 | JGI IMG/M metagenome (GOLD analysis project Ga0247717, IMG submission 189047) | Soil microbial communities from hillslope of Landscape Evolution Observatory, University of Arizona, Oracle, AZ, United States - 2-4-E_N | ecosystem: Engineered > Artificial ecosystem >... | reverse complement strand
ATGCTGCAGCACCCAATCGAAGGCCGCGGCAGCGCCTGGCACGAAGATGGACTGGCCCGCGCCGGCGCCAAAGGCGTACAGGCGCGCGCCCGGAGCGGCGCCCCGGAACTTTCCGTTGGATGCGCTTCCGTCGCCCAGCGCGATGCCGGCCACGTGCGTCCCGTGGTCGGACGCGGCCTCGGTCGTGGCTGCGGAGAGGAAGCTGTCCCCGACGCCGCTTCGAGGCAAGCTGAACCAAGCCAGCAGGGAGTCTATGGGCGTCGTGCGCACGTTCATGATCGTTTGCCCTTGGAGGTCGGGGTGGAACGAGGAGACGCCGGAATCGACGACCGCGATGCCCACGCCCGTGCCGTCGATGGCCGCGCCCGTCACGGGATCCACGATGGGCCCGCCATGGGCCGTCCCCCACACGGCCAAGGCGCGGCTGGCCTCCGTGGCCGTGTCCAGAAGCAGCGGCTCGAAGGCGCCAAGCTCAAGGTACGTCACCCCCGGGGTGCGGGCGAGCGCGCGGACCTCGGCGGGCGTGGCTTCGAATGCAAGCGCGGGAACGGAAACGTAGCCGAACCCGGGCCGATCGCCAAGCGAGGCGAGGATACGGGCGGCCGTGCCGTGGTCCGTGAATTGAGCGAGGATCCAGACCGTCGACCCGGCTTCAAGGGCCTGCGCAAGCGAGTCGGTCATGGGCGCCGCGTGGGCGACCTCGAAGGTGGCGGCCGCCCAGCCTGCCGCCACGAGCGCCGCGACGACGAGGACGGCCGACGGTCTGGAGCGGTGCAGCATCGGATGCCTCCGACCCCGGAAGGCTGCGGACGGCCCCTTAACGTTTTTCGGGCCGACGTGTTTGGAGCCCAATGACTTAAATACTACCTCCCGAATCAGGCCCCTGCGCCCCAGGAGTCGCGGCAGCCTGCCGGGTCCTCGGCGTCACCCGCCCTTCTCCAACAGAGGCCCCCGCGATGTACCAGATCGTCTCGCTCGAAGACACCGTCCGCATCCCGCCCACCGAGCTTGGCTACGAGCAGGCCGAGGTCGTAAAGAAGCTCGTGCACAAGAACATCGAGGGCCGGCTCAACAAGAAGCACGGGCTCGTCGTGGCCGCCTTCAACATCGAACGCGTGGGCGAGGGACGCGTCATTCACGGCGACGGCGCGGTGTTCCAGCGCGTCCGGTACGCCGCCGTCTGCTTCCTGCCCGCGGTGGGCGAGCTCGTCGAGGGCACCATCTGCGAGGTCGTCGAGTTCGGCGCCTTCGTGCGCTTTGGGCCCCTGGACGGCCTCCTGCACATGAGCCAGATCATGAACGACTACCTCAACGTCGACATCGACAACGAGCGGCTCATCGGAAAGGAGTCCGGCCGCATGCTTGCGATCAACGACAAGGTGCGCGCGCGCCTCGTCACGGTTTCGCTCAACGAGCTCTCCCCCCGCGAGAGCAAGATCGGTCTCACCATGCGCCAGACGGGCCTTGGCAAGCTCGAATGGATCGAGGAGGACCGCCTGCGCAAGGAAGGAAAGCTTCCCGAGAAGCCCCAGGGCGGAGGCGCCCGCAGGGGCGGCGGCGGGCGCGGCGGGCCGCGCGGCGGGCGAGCGCCCGAGGCGAAGCCCGGCGAGGGAGGGGCCTAGATGCGCGCCTGCGTCGATTGCCACATGGTCACCGAGGCCGACGCCTGCCCGTCGTGCAAGAGCACGAACCTCTCCAAGGAGTGGACGGGCTACGTCGTCGTGCTCGACGCCAAGCGGTCCGAGATCGCAAAGAAGATGAACATCACCGCGCCCGGCAAGTACGCCCTCAAGGTCCGTTAGGAGGGATGGTCGCGGAGCCGGGCCTACGGGTTCGACACCGCCTTCCGGCCGCCATGCGAGCGGCGCTTGCGACGCCCCTGGGCCCGGTCCTGTCCACCCGGCAGGCGTTCGAGGCCACGCGCGGGCTGCCCGTCGCCACCGTAGGTGACGTCACGACGGCCACGTTCGTCGACGCCGGGTACCTGCCGCAGGTCATGGTCGTGGACCACCTGACAAAGCGCGTCGAGATCGACCTCCACCTTGAAGAAAAGCTCAAGAACAAGAACGTGGTGACCAGCCAGGCCCGCAACCCCCCGGGCGTCATCACGGACGCCCTGTGGGACGCCATCGCGCGCGCCTGGGCCTCGTCCCGCCCCACGCTTGTCGTGGTGGACGGGGAGGAGGACCTCGCCGCGCTTCCGGTCCTCGCGCTTGCCCCCGAGGGCGCGGCCGTCGTCTACGGCCAGCCGCCGGACCGGGGCGTCGTCGTGGTGCGGGCGGACGCGCAGGTCAAGCGGCTCGTCGAGTCGCTGCTCCTGCGCATGGAGTGAGACGCATGGACATGAGCATCGTGTCGAAGAAGGAAAACGCGCTTCTCAAGCGAACGGAAGTGCGCTTTGCGGCCAGCCACGCGAACGAGCCCACCCCCAAGCGCGACGCCGTGCGCGAAAAGCTGGCGGGCCTCCTGTCGGTGAAGAAGGAGGCCATCGTCGTCGACGCGATGGAGAGCGACTTTGGTCGCGCCACCACGACCGGCTACGCCCGCGTGTACGCAAACGCGGACGAGGCCAAGAAGCAGGAGCGCTGGTACCTCCTCAAGCGCAACGGGTTCGACGTGGGCGAGAAGCGCGCCAAGGCCGCGGCCGCGCCGGCCGCCTCGGCCAAGAAGGGAGGCCGTTAGATGGCCGATGCGAAGGGCGGAAAGGGCGGCAAGCCCGCGGCCAAGGGCGGCAAAGCCGCGGCGCCTGCGGGCCCCGTGGGCCGCCGCGGGCTCTACGCGCTCGAGGGGGGCGCGCTCAAGCGCCTGCGACGCGCGTGCCCGAAGTGCGGGCCCGGCATCTTCCTCGCCGAGCACAAGAACCGTTTCGCCTGCGGCTCGTGCGGGTACACCGAGTTCAAGAAGTAGCGCGGGAAGGTCCCTCGAGGGCCTTCTCGTACACGCGCTCGACCCGGGCGGCCACCTTGTCGATCGCAAACTCCTCCTCCACGAGCGCGCGCCCTCGCTTTCCCATCGCGCGCGCCCGCTCCGGATCCGAGAGGACCGCGTTGATCTTCTGCGCGAGGTCGACGGCGTCGAGCGGTCGCGCAAGGAGGCCTGTCTCGCCCTCGCGGACGACCTCGCGGACGCCGGGGATGTCGCTTGCGATCACCGGCTTCCCCGTCGCCATGGCCTCAAGCGCCGCGATGCCAAACGCCTCCAGCCGCGAGACGGAAGCGAGCACGGCCACGTCGGCGGCAGCGTAGAACGACGGAAGCTCCTCGTGGGCGATGCCGCCGAGGAACCGCACTTTGGCGCCAAGCGGCCGCGCCAATTGCTTGGCGCGCGCCTCCTCGGGGCCCCGACCGAGCACGAGGTGCACGACGTCTTCGGGCGTGTGCCGCGCGGCGCCCACGAACGCCTCGATGCCCTTGTGGTGGGTGAGGCGACCGACGAACAGCACGATGCGCCGGCGCTCGAAGCCAAGGCGCGCCCGCGCCGCCGCCGGCGAAACGTCCGGGTGGAACCGGCGCTCGTCCACGGGGTTGGGGACCACGTCGGGCTCCCGGCGCCAGAGCGCCCGCGACGTCCTCGCGTAGGTCCGCGTCGTGGCGATCACGCGGCGGGCGCGCGCGATCGTGCGCGCGCCAAGCGTGCGCTCGTAGGCCCGCACGACGAAGGCTCCGCCCGGGCGCGGGATCTCGAGGTCGCAGTGGTACGTGAGGACGAAGGGAACGCCCGAGGACGCCGCCGCTTGGGACGCGTACCAGGAGGTGAGGGGAGGCGGCGTGTGGGCGTGCACGAGGTCGAATTCCCCCTGCCGGATCGCCGGCGCAAGCGCCGGCGTGACGGGTGTGGCGAAAAGCCGCAGCCGTTCGGGAACCCGCACGACGGTGTAGGGACCCATGCCCTCGCGCGCCGGTGCGCCGGGAACCGCCGTTGTCAGGACGGTCACGTCGTGGCCTTGGCGCGAGAGGCCCTCGGCAAGCGAAGCCACGTGGCTCTCCACGCCACCCACGTGGGGCGCAAACCACGGGCAGGTCAACGCCACGCGCCGACGCATCGCCTTTCCAACGAGGGGCCCTCCATCAAAGTATCGGACGGGGCCGATCCAATTCGACGCTTTTTTATGCGACGCTCCGAATCTGGAGGGTGGGCCGCAAGGCTCGGAAGGGATGCAGCATGATGCAGAAGATCACGGTCGAGAAGGCGCAGAAGATCGCCACGAAGGCCCGCCTGAGGCCCGCGCGCGTGAAGGGAACCGACGTCCTGCAGTTCACGCGCAGGGGCGGCGTCAACTTCGAGATCCTCGGTTGGGACGACTTCGCCACGACCCTCAAGACCCGCCGCCTGGCCGTCTACGAGTCCGGCGGCTTCATGAAGATCATGCGGAACTAGCGTTCCGCGAGACCCTCCGGGTCATGCGGAACTAGGCGGCGTCCAAGGCCGCCAGCACCTCGGGCGTGTGCGCGTCGACGTTCACCTTCGGGAAGACCTTCTGGATCCTTCCGTCGGCACCGACGACAAACGTGGTGCGGGCGATACCCATGTACGTCTTGCCCATGAACGTTTTTTTCTGCCACACTCCGTAGGCTTGGCACACGGCGCCGTCCGCGTCCGTGAGCAGGAGAAACGGCAGCCCGTACTTGCGCTTGAACTTCACGTGGCTCTCGGTCCCGTCGCGGCTTACGCCGAGCACCACGGCGCCGCGCGCCAGGATCTCGGCGTGGTGGTCGCGGAAGCTGCACGACTCCTTCGTGCATCCGGGCGTGTCGTCCTCCGGGTAGAAGTAGAGCACGACCTTCTTGCCCCGGAAGTCCGACAGGCTCACCTTCTCGCCGTTGTCGGCGACCATCGTGAAGGACGGGGCCTTCGTTCCCTCCGCCGGATAGGGACCTGGATCGGACATGCGGATCGTACGTTCCAGCGCTCCGTCGAGCTTAAGGTTTCCTTCGCTTTGGGGATTGCATGGTTCAGAGGATCGCCGTTTTGGGCGCGGGCCAGATGGGCGCCGGCATCGCGCAGGTGGCGGCGGCGGCCGGCTACGACGTGGTCCTGCGCGACGTGAAGCAGGAGTTCGTCGACCGCGGATTCGCGTCGATCCGGGGAAGCCTGGAGAAGCTCGAGTCCAAGGGCAAGGTTCCCGCGGGCGAATCCGCGCGGATCCTGTCGCGCATCCGCGGAACGCTTTCCCCTCGCGACGCCGCCGACGCCGACCTCGTCGTCGAGGCCATCGTGGAGGACGTCGCGGCCAAACGCGAGCTGTGGCGCGAGCTCGACGCAGCCTGCAAGCGCGAGGCGATCTTCGCCTCCAACACGAGCAGCATCTCCATCACGCTTTTGGCCAGCGCGACGCGCCGCCCCGAACGCTTCGTGGGCATGCACTTCTTCAACCCCGTGCCCGTCATGAAGCTCGTTGAAGTCATCCGCGGCGAGGCGACCGACGACGCGACGACGAAGGCCGTCATGGACGCGGCCGTCCGCATGGGAAAGACGCCCGTCGAGGTCCACGACTATCCCGGTTTCGTGTCCAACCGCGTGCTCATGCCCATGATCAACGAAGCCATCTTCGCGTTGCAGGAGGGCGTGGCGGGGCGCGACGAGATCGACACGGTGATGAAGCTGGGCATGAACCACCCGATGGGCCCGCTGGAGCTCGCGGATTTCATCGGCCTGGACACGTGTCTTGCCATCCTGCGCGTCCTCCACGACGGGTTTGGCGACCCCAAGTACCGGCCCTGCCCGCTCCTTGTCCGGAAGGTGCAGGCGGGCCACCTCGGCCGGAAGAGCGGCCGCGGATTCTACGCGTGGGACGAGAAGGGCGCACAAAAGCCGTAGCTTGCGGCACCCGCGTGCATCGGACGCAATGGAAAACCATGTGACGACTCGGGTTTCCGGTGGAGTTCGAAGACGCTTGGGATGAAAAAGCAGGACTTTCGCGGAAATCCTCCGAAACGGCGGAACCTTTATCCGCTCCACGCGCGCTTTAAAGGGCGGTGCTCTGGAGGGGATCCATGCACAAGGATGAGCTTATTCAAATGCACACGTTGCTGTGCCAAATCAAGAACTACATCGAAAGCAACGGGTCGATGAATGGGGCCTTCACGACCTACAAGGCGATGAACATCAGCCCGATTCACGTGCACCGCAGCAAGACCGAGCACAAGAAAGCCATCTTCACGCTCGGGAAGGAGATCGCCGACTGCCTGTCGGCAGGCGAGGAGAACGGCGCGGCCCGCATGTCGACCCGCATGACCGAAATGCTCATGAAGATGGAGCGGGCCAAGGCGAACTGAGCCCGTCCGTCAAGCGATCGTTTTCGACATGAGGTAGGCATCCTCCCCGTCCGCGTAGTAGGCGGGGAGGACTTTTTTCCGTTCGAATCCCAACCGCTCGTACAGCCCGATCGCCGGCGTGTTCGAGATGCGCACTTCGAGCTTCACCTTGCGCACTCCACCCTTGCGGAACCGCTCGACGAACAGCCGCACGAGCTGCGTCCCGATGCCGCGGTTGCGGAACTCCTCGTCCACGGCCAGGATGAGGATGCGCGCTTCGTACGCGCGCTCGACGACGCCCAGGATGAAGCCCACGATGCGGTTTCGCTCCTCGGCCAGGATGAAGCCGTCGGGATAGAGGTCGGCCAGGTGCAGGAAGAGGCCGCCCTCGTAGTTCTCGTTGAGCGTCTGGTTCGCCAGGCGGAGGACCGGAAACAGGTCGTCCGGCTCGAAGTTCCGCAGGCGAATCATCGTACGTTTATACCGGGCGGGCGACTATAAAGGCCTCGTCGTGGTGCCCCGCCGCCTCCTCTCCCGCTTCGGCTCCGCGCGCAAGGTGGTGGAGGTGGGCGTGGGAAACGACGCCTCCACGGCCTTGGAATGGATCGAGGCGGGCGTGGCCGAGGTCGTCGTCACGGACGTGCATCCGCGCGACGTACCTCCACGGCTTCTCTTTGCGCTCGACGACGTGACGGAGCCGCGCGCCTCCGTCTATAGCGGCGCGGCGCTCGTGTACGGCGTGCGGCTGCCGGAAGAACTGCAGGCTTCGGCCGCGCGCGCCGCGATCGCCGCTCGCGCGGCGTTTGCCGCGCGGGCGCTCAAGGACGAATGGGCCGATCTCTCGCACTTGTATGGAGGCTTCGAGACGATGGGCGGGGGCTGGCGCCTCTACCGCGACCCGCTGGGGCGCTGACGCTTCCCGGAGCCGGCGCCCTTGCGGCGCGATTTGCGCACGCCCTCCAGGTCGGAATCGGTGGCGCCCAGCGCATAGAGGAGGCCTTCGAGGTTCCGCCGCGTGAGGGACCCGTCGGCCACCTTCTTCAGCACCTCTTTCGCGTCGAAGGCGATGCCAAGGCCCGCGTTCTTGATCATGATCGTGTCGTTGGCCCCGTCGCCCACCGCCACGACCTCGTCGCGTCGCAGGCCCTCCTTGCGGAGGAGCCGCTTGAGGATGTTGCCCTTGCGCTCGCGGTCGATGATGGGCCCCTTCACGCGGCCCGTGAGCTTGCCGTTCTTGATCTCAAGCTCGTTGGCAAACGCGTAGTCGAAGCCAAGCTCCCGCTGCAGCCGATCGGTGAAGAACGTGAACCCGCCGCTGATGAGGCCCACCTTGAACCCCATGCGCTTCAAGGCGTACACGAGCTCCTCGGTCCCCGGCGTGAGCTTCATCGAGTCCGCGATGCGCTCGAGGTCGCCCACGGGAAGGCCCGCCAGCATGGACACGCGCTCCTCGAGCGCCTTTTTGAAGTCCACCTCACCGCGCATGGCGCGCTCCGTGATCGCGGCCACGCGGTCGCCCACGCCGGCCGCCTTCGCAAGCTCGTCGATGATCTCGCCCTCCACGATCGTGGAGTCGACGTCGAAGACGACGAGCCGCTTTCGTGTGCGGAACATGCTGTCGGGCTGCACGATGGCGTCGACGCCAAGCGCCTCGCAGGTCGCCCGCAAGTCGCGCTTGAGCTCGGCAAGGTCGCGCCCGGTGACGTCGACGAGGATCTCGAAGGCCATGAAGTCGCCGCTTGCCACGTGCCGCATGCGTTCGATGTTGGCGCCGTGGGCGGCGATCGTACGGGTGATGCCGTGCATGACCCCGCGCGTATCCTGGCCCATGATCGTGATGACCTTGAGGTCGCGCCGCTTCCGCGCGGAGAGCGCCCCCTCGTCGACGACCTCGAGGTTGATCTCAAGGTCGATCCCGCGCAGGGCCTCGAGCAGCCGGTCGCGCGCCTCGAAGAGGGGAAGCGCCTCGGCGACGCCGGGCACCTCGACGAGCATGAACATGCTGAACATGCCGCGAAGCGCCGACTCCTCGACGTGCACGATGTTGCCGCCGGTCTTCGTGACGGCGCCCGAGACGTCGGCGATGAGCCCCGGGCGATCGCGGCCCATGGCGGAGAGCGCAAGCAGACGGCGGGGCATGCCAGGCCGTGCTAGCCTGGGCCGGGCTTCTTCCTTTCGATTTGGGCGGGGAGTTGGAGCCCACGCAACCGGGGAAACAAGCGGGTGCTGGGGGGATGGGTTCCGTGGGCATCGCCGCAAACGCGGTGGCCCGAGAAGTACTTTGGCAAACCATATTTTGCAGGAAATAAAAATTCCCGATAGCGGCGTTTTCCAACGGACCCGTCTGCGATGAATGATCATCGCAACGTCGACGACGCGTCGCGCGCGACGTTGCGGGCCCGCCTCACGTCTTGGGCACGGGCACTTCGTCGATGATCTTCTTCAGCACGTCCTCGGTCTTCACGCCCTTGAGCTTGGGCTCGGGCTTGAGGATCATGCGGTGGGCCATGCTGGGCATGAGGATGCGCTTCACGTCGTCGGGCACGACGTAGTCGCGGCCCTGCACCGCGGCGTAGCTGCGAGACGCCTTGAACAGGGCAAGCGAACCGCGGGGCGACGAGCCGACCTCCATGCGGGGGTCCTCGCGCGTGCGCGAGACGATCTCGCCGATGTACTCCATGATGCCGTCGTCGGTGTGGATCTCCTCGACGATCTTCTGCATCTTCACGATCTCCTCGGGCGTCGTGACGGCTTTCACGTCGACGTCGTCCTTCTTGCGCACCATGCGTCGGCGGAGGATCTCGACCTCCTCCTTGCGCGACGGGTACCCCACGCTCATCTTCATCAGGAAGCGGTCCATCTGCGCCTCCGGGAGCGGGTAGGTTCCCTCCTGCTCGACGGGGTTCTGGGTGGCAAGCACGATGTAGGGCTTGGCAAGCGCGTGCGTGTTGCCTTCGACCGTCACCTGGCGCTCCTGCATGGTCTCGAGAAGGGCCGATTGGGTCTTGGGGGGCGCGCGGTTGATCTCGTCCGCGAGCAGGAAGTTCGTGAAGACCGGGCCGGGCCGGAACTCGAACTCGCCCGTGCGTTGGTTGTACATGTAGATGCCCGTGATGTCGGCGGGCAGAAGGTCCGGCGTGAACTGGATGCGCTTGAAGTCGGAGCCCGAGGCGCGCGAGAAGGTGCTCGCCATGAGCGACTTTGCAAGGCCGGGGAAGTCCTCGAAAAGGATGTTGCCGGCCGTGAGCACGTCGACCGTGACAAGCTCGAGGACGTGCGGCTTGCCGACGATGACCTTGGCGACCTCTTCGATGAGCCGCTTGCAGGTGGCGCTCACCCATTGGACGTCGTTGGCGATCGAGCGGGTGCCCTTCTGGGCGGCCTTCAAGACCTTGAAGTCGGTCTCCATCGGCGTCAGGTCGGAAGAGGGGCGTTCCGTATATAAGTCGTATGGCGGGGGAGGCTCGGATTCGCGCCCCGTCGGGCGCTCTTAGGCCGCAAGGAGCCGTTCCCGCCAGCGGGCCGCGATCAAGGCCACGCCAAGGACGAGAATGGCCCCGGCCGCGATGCCAAAGGAGCTTGCAAGCTCGAGGCTTTCGCCAAGCGCCGGGGGCAGCAGGAAGGCGAGGGCGCGATGGAAAAGCACGGCGGCAAGGGCAAGCGCAAACGCCATCGCAAGGGGGCCTACGAGCGCGCGCCGGTAGCGCGCGACGATGGCCTCGCCCCAGCGCGCCAGGCGCGCGCCGGAGGTCGAGAACTCGACGTAGAGGAAGAGCGACGCGGCCCACGCCAGGCCCGCCAGCGAGACCTGCGGCAGGAGGAAGACGCCCGTGGCGGCGCCGGCCACGATGGCCGGCAGGCGAAGGCTTGCGCGCGAGGCGGAGAGCGCGTGCAGGAGAAGGGCCGCCCCCGCCGCGGCGCCGGGCGCAAGGGGGCCCACGCGCGAGTCGAGGACCGCAAGCGCGGCCACGGCAAGAAGCGCCCCCCACGCGAGAACGGTCACAGGAGCGCCCCCTTGGCCATGGCGATCGAGAAGCTCGCCTGCGGGTCCCAGTCGAGCACGCGCGCGCCGGCGGCCCGGAGCGCCGCCACGACGGCCGCGCGCTCGGCGGCGGCAAGCTCGACCACGCTTGCGTCCGCGGTGGGGAAGTGCGCGCGCGGCGAGAGGACAAGGACGTTGAGCTCGCGCGCGCGAAGCCGCGAGACGGCCTCCACGACGCTTGCGTCCTCCTCGAGGTTGGAGACCACGATGACGGGGGTCTGCCGCGAGAGCGTGGGAAGCACGGCCTCGACCGCCTGGAGGAGGCGCGTGTCGCCCGCGGGCTCGAGCGCGGAGAGGAGGTTGAGGACCTTGTGCCGCATGCGGTCGCCGGTGTCCGGCTGGACGACGTCCACGCGGGGGCCGTAGGAGACGAACTTCATGCGGTCGCGCCGGGCGAGCAGGATCTCGAGCATCGAGGCGACGGCGCGCGCCCCAAGCACGTTGCCGTTCACGGTGGCCGTGCCGCGACCGGAGGCGGCCCGGCAGTCGTAGAAGACGGCCACGTCGGTGATGCTCTCGCGCTCGCGCTGGTTCACGATGAGCTCGCCCGCGCGGGCGGAGGCCTTCCAGTTGACCTCCTTGAGGGGATCGCTGCGGACGTACTCGCGAAGGCCGAAGAACTCCATGCCCTGGCCGGGCGACCGCACGATGTGCTCGCCAAGGTATCCCTTCGGGATGCGGCTCTTGGCCTCGACCTCCGCGTCATCGGAGCCGGGGATGGCCGTGAAGTACGCCTCCTCCGGGTGTTGGAGGTCCTCGGCGAAAAGGCCAAAGACGTCCTCGACACGGTAGGCAAGCGGCCCCACCGAGTACACGCCCTTGACGTGCGCGCGCAGACGGTAGCGCAGCGCCGCCGTCTCGCGGGGCCGAAGCGCGAGCATCTCGCGCGCCTTGCCGGAGAGCTCGAGCCGCTCGGAGAGCGTCTCGGCCACCTCGAGGAAGCCGGCGGTCGTGCCGGAGTTGGCGACCGCGAGGTCCACGTCGACCCATTCGCCCTCGCGCAGGCGCTGGGGTTGGACGGAGCGTCGCACGGAGATCGAGAGGTCGCGCCGCAGCAGGCCGGCCACGAGAAGCGCGGAGAGGAAAAGGACGCCCGCGGCGGCAAGCGCGGCCGAGCCGGCCACGACGCCGGCCAGAAGCGCAAGGACGCCCCCGGCGAGGTACGCGCGTCCCTTCGCGGTGATCATCCGCGCAGCCTCCGCAGCCGATCGACGAGGTCCGGCCAGGTCTCCCGCGCCGGCGCCTCGGGCGCCGCAAGCGCGCGCGCGAGCGCAGGATCGGGCACGGCCGCGCGCAGCGTCTCGGGATCGTCGGGGAGCCGGGGCAAGCCGAGCTTGGCCGCGGCCGCCCGGGCGAGGCGGTCACGGAAGGCCGAAGGGCTCTCCGGCGGGTTGCGCGGCGCGTCGGGCGCGAATCGGTGGTCGAACAAGGGCGCGTCCCGCGCGGCCTGCGTCCGTCGCAGGCCGGCGAAGGCGGCCAGGGCCACAAGCGCGGCGCCCACGGGCACAAGCCCAAGGACGGGCCAGCGCACGGAAGCGACCGCGCTTGCGACAAGCTCGCGAAGCCCAGCCCCGCCGTGCGAGAGGCGCGAGGCGTCGAGGAGGACGGTTCCGCCGCTTGGAAGGAGCTCCGAGAGGACGCCGGCCACAAACCGCCGGTTGCTCGACTCGAGCAGCAGGGCGTTGGCGATCACGTGGGAGTCGCCAAGGAACAGCGCGCGCCCGCCGGAGGCCTCGTGCTCGAGGACGACGGCCACGGCAAAGGGCCCCGGAAGGTCGCCCTCGGTGATCCCCTCCGCCCCGTCCTGCTCGATGTAGCTGTGGCGCGTGCTCTCCCCGATCGTGTCGAGCCGAACGCCCGCGGGCGCGCGCTCGAGCACGCGAAGGCTCGTGGGAAGGTTCGTGAGGATGTCGTGCGCGCCCTTCTCGAGCCGGATCTGGACGCGAACGTACGCCGTGTCGCGCGTGCCGTCGAAGGCGGAGTCCCAGAGGCGCACGCCGTCGAACTGCACGCCCAGGCGAAGCGAGACCTGGTTTGCGCTGCCCGTGTCCTCCAGGACGAGCAGGCGTCCGCCGCGCAGGAAGAAGTCGACCACGGCCAGGGCCTCCTCCTCCGAGTAGGAACGCTCGGCGCCGGCGACGACGTAGAGCGTCCGCGACGGGTCGGGCACGTCCTTCAGGAGAAGCGGGGAAGCGTACACCGTGCCGAAGGCGTACTGCTCGCCCTGGACGACCGAGCGGAATTCCGAGAGGTCGTCCCAGCCGTCGCCGTAGGGCGTGCGACCGGAGGTGGGCACAAGCGAGAGGGCAAGCGTGGAGACGACGGCGGCAAGCGCCACGGCGACGGCAAGCGCCGCCCAGGGGACGCGTGGAAAGCGGCCTCCGCCGGGCGCCCGGGCGAAGCGGGGGCGCTTCATGGCGTCCCCCGCGCGGAGGTGCCAAGCCGCCGGCCAAGCGCGAAGTCGAGATCGTCGAGGATGCCGCGCAGAAGCCGCAAGGCGCGCGCCTTGTCCGGGTCCTCGATGGGCCGGCCCGAGTACCGCGCGCGCTCGAAGAGCTCCGTGAAGCCGCTCATGCGGTCGGGATGGATGGCCAGGCTCTCCGTGGCGGCCTGCGCGACCTCGCGCGCCGTGGCGGCCTCCTTGGCCAGCACGCCGTGGCGGGCGAAGTGCTCGACGAGCCGCGCGTGGGCGGCGATGACGACCGCGGCGGCCTCGTCGCCGGCCCGCAGGCGGCCCTCGAGCCACTCCACGATGGCGCGGGCCTCCTCGACGCGCGCGCGCTCGCGACGGGCGACGAGGTAGGCCACGCCAAGCAGGACGGCTGCAAGCGCGCCCAGGAGCGCGACGAGGCCCGTGAGCCCCCCCGGAACGAGCGCGTGGGTGCGCTGCAGGGCGACCACGGTGGTCTCGGGCGCGCGCGCATCGTCGCCGCCGTAGCGCATCGTGAGCGTGAGACCCTCCTGGAACACGGTCGAGAACGAGGCGCGCCCTTGGGCGTCCGTGAAGACCGTGAGGTTCACCGTCGCGTTGCGATAGGCCAAGCCGACGCCGACGCGGCCCTGGACGGGCGCCCCGGAGGCCGCCTCGCGCAGGAGGATCTGCGTGCGGAACGCCTGCCCGGGCGCAAGCGACTCGGATTCGACCACGGCGGAGAGCTCCACGGGCACGAGCACTCGCACGCTGCGGGCAAGGCGCGCCTCCGTCATGAACGCGCCCTCGTAGGTGGCCTCCAGGAGGTGCGATCCGGCGGGGAAGGACGCGGGCAGGGCAAGCGCTCCAGCGAAGGTCCCCGAAGCCGCGACGGGCAGGGCGACCATGTCCGCGCCGTCCACGCGGATGCGCACTTGGCCGGCGGGGACGGGGGCCCCGTTCTCCTGCGCAAGCCGCCCGGACACGGGGTTCTCGCGGCCGGCGGCGAGGTTGCCGACGACAAAGTCGGCAAAGCTCGCGCGCCCGAGGACGGAGTACGTGGAGGCGACCTGGGTCGAAGCGTAGTCGCCAAAGCCCCCGAACCGCGCGAGCGCGGAAAGCGGTCCTGCGGCGCGCGACGAGGGGAGGTTCACCGATAGGGAGAACCCGCCGTCGAGCGCGGTGGCGACCTCGTGCGTGCGGTTCTCGAGGAACAGGCTCACGCGCGCGCCCGTCACGGGCCGGCCCAGGTCGTCGAGGAGCCGTCCGGCGAGCACGGCGTCGCCGCGGAACAATCCCCGCTCGGGCAAGGTGAGCACCGTGGCGGCAAGCACCCGCACGCTTGCCGTGGCGATCTCGCCGTCGGCGTAGGCGGGCGTGGGCGAGAGCCGGGCGGTCACGACGGCCGTGCCAAGGAGCGTCTCGCGGGGGACGAGGAAGCGGATCGAGAACCGCCCGTCGGCGTCGGTGGGCGCGGGGGGCAGGGGCGCTCCCGCGAAGGTCGCCACGACGGCCTGCCCGCGGATCGGCTGGCCCGCGTCGTCGAGGACCGTCCCGTTGAGGAAGTAGGGCCGCTGCCGCTGCGCGTCGCCCACGGAGAGCGCGACGTGCGGCAGCCCCTGGATGAACATCGTGGAGACGGCGCGGCTCTCCCGGTGGAAGGGCGTCCCCACGAACTCGGCGACCAGAGGCACCGCGCCGACCTGCCGCGCAAGCGCGCTGTGCGGGATCGTCGCGCGGAACTGGCCGCGCGCGTCGCATTCGGCCGTGGCGCGATGGAGGCCCCCGAGGACGATCGCGACGTTGCACGCAAACGGCTCGCCGTTCTCGTCGAGGAGCGTCCCGTTGACGACGGCCGCGCCGGCGCCGCGGAACACGTGGAAGTCCCGCAGGGACATCGCGGTGGCGCGGCGAACGCTCAAGCCCGGGTACGCGGCGACCTCGCGGTACAGGCGCGCGTCCTCGGCGGCAGGCTCGCCGGCGAAGCGCACCGTGAGGTTGTGCAGGCCCGCGGCCACGGTGCGGGGCAGGACGTAGGAGAGCGCGAAGGTCCCGTTGTCGTCGGTCGTCGCGTTTGCAACCTCGGCCCCCGCGAGCAGCAGGACGACCGTCCGCCCGGGAAGCGGCTCGCCGCGGTAGTCCAGAAGCGCGGCCGAGGCGGTGATCCGCTCGCCCGTGGCGGGCAGCGCGGGAACGACCTGCAGGCCCGAGAATCGCGTTGGATACTGCACGCGGATCGGCTGCGCCGTCTGGTTCGAGACGAGGAGGGCCTCGCTCGAGGCGAAGCTCAGGACAAGCGGGTACGCTCCGGGCTCGCGGTCGGGCGTGGGCAGCGTGGCGTTGAAGGCGCCCGCACCGTCGGTCGTGCGCACGACGGTCGTTCCCATCCACGCAAGGGTCACGTTGCGGTTGGCCAGCGGCGACTGCGTCGAATCGACGAGGCGCGCGGCCACGACAAGCGGACGCTCGTTCTCCACCGTCGGACTCGAGTCCAGCAGGAAGTGGGAGGTCGAATGGACCTGCACGGCAAAGGACGCCGTCGCGCCCGAAAGAGGGGGCGGGCCGCCGGGGGCGGCCGTCGTGTTGGGGACCCAGACGAGGAGATGATGCCCCGGGCCGGCGGGGATCGTCCGCGCGTACGTCCAGGCGAGCTCGCCCGTCCGCCCGGCAAGCGTGAGACCCGCGGGCACGACGACCGAGTTGCGCCCGAAGCTTGCGACGATCTGCACGCGGCCGTCGGCGTCGGTGAAGCCCGCGCCAAGCAGGTTCGTGAGCCCCCGGCCGTCGGGGGCGTAGGCGTCCGGGCCCGCGGCCAGGGCCCGATCGTCGAGGCTCACGAGCACGGGGACCCCCGCGACGGGGGCCCCGACGGCGGCGCATTCGCGGCGCGCGCGATCGTTCGTGGCCGCGCAGGTCACGCGGGCCGAGACCACAAAGGGCGAGGCCTTGCTCACGAGGTTGCCCTCGGGCGCCGTGGCGGTCACCGACATCGCGACGCGGTCCTGCCAGTCGGGGATGCCGTTTCGGTCGGCGTCGGTGTGCAAGGAGAGCCGCTTGGGGTAGCGGTCCAGGCAGTTTCCGTAGCGGATGCCCCGCGTCCAGAGGTCGCTCGGGTTCCCGCCGCGGCTCACGACGGCGTCGTTGGAGCACCAGGGCCCGCCGGAGTCCCAGGGCGCCGTGGTGTCCCAGGTCCCGTCGTTGTCCTGGTCGTCGACGGGAAACGGATCCTCCCCGTTGAAGTCGTCGAGCCCGTCGTGGTCGAGGTCGCGCTGGTCGGGATCAAACGTGCGACCGTCGGTGCGCGCATCCTGCGGGTGGAGGCCCCCCCACCACGTGCCGTCCTTGCGGTAGTCGAACGTGCCGTCGGGCTGGAGGTTCCAGTCGGCCGGCATTCCCCAGCGGTACTTCTGAAGGTAGGTGAGCCCGTCGGGTGCGCGGAGATGCGCATAGCGCTCGCCCACCGGCGTGAGCCCGTACGCGATCTTCCAGTCGTCGGGGAGGCCGTCGCCGGCGCTGTCCCACTGCGAGGGGTCCTTGATGTCAAGGTCGTTGTACGAGCCGGCCGGGCAAAGGACCGGGTCCGCCTGCGGGCAACGGCGCGTGTTCGGATTGGGGATCACGACGTCGCGGCCGTCGACGATGTCGAGGATCATCTCGTCGGTGAACCCAAACCGCCCAAAGCCGCCGTCGATGAGGCCGTTGCCCGACGAGTCCCGAGTGAAGGGATCAAGCCCAAGCGCGATCTTGGCCCGCGTGGTGAGGCCCGAGTTCGTGGGATCGCCCGTGGGATCGTCGTCCCCCGGGTCCAGCGGGTTCAAGCCAAGCGAGAGCTCGAGCGCGTCGGGGATGCCCCCTCCGTCGGTGTCCGATTCGAGGGGATGGGCGCCGCAGCCTGGCGGGCCCAGCCCCAGCTGCGAGACCTGCCACTTCTGCAGGAGCGTGAGGCCGTGCGCGTCGCCGTCGAGCCGCGCGCGCACGAGGTCGGCGTCCAGCGGATCGAGGGCGTAGGCGATCTTGTAGGCGTCGGGCACGCCGTCGGCAAGCGTCTGCGGATGGAACGGACTCACCCGCGCGGCGTGGCGTTGGGTCACGTTGAGCGACACGAGGTCGCACACGACGTTGCCGGCCGTCGTGGCGGTCCGGTTGTGGATCCGCACGGGTTCGATCCCCTCGAGGAAGTCGCGGTCGCCGTCGCGGCAGGGATCCGCGGTCGGGCAGTACAGGGGATCGCCCACAAACGTGTCCGCCTTCGTGGGATCGAGCCGCCATCCGTCGGGCGCGCCCTCGGGCTTGCGCTCCGTCCAGAGCGCCTCGTACCCGTCCGAGAGGCCATCGCCCGAGGAGTCCAGAAGGTGCGGGTTCGTTCCGTACTGCTGGTTGCGCAGGTTGTGGAAGGGAACGTACTGGAGCGCGCCGCGGTTGGGATCGTAGAAGTGGATCCCGTCGTTCATGAAGTTCTTCTCCCCGTCGGAGACGCCGCTTCCGTCGCTGTCGTACTTCGAGGCGTCGAGGTCCCAGCCTCCAAGCGACGGGACCCAGCAGGCGTTGGCGACCTTCCATCCGTCGCGAAGGCCGTCGCCCGAGGTGTCGGAGAGCATGGGATCGATGGGGGACCGCGGACCCGTGCGCCCCTGCGCGTCCGGGCAGGTGGTCGGGGGAATCGGGATGAGGCCCGTGTCGGGCTTGACCTCCTGCCCGTTCACGAGCCCGTCGCCGTCCCAGTCGGGCTCGAGCATGTTCTTGCGGTCCGTGGCGGAGGGCCGCAGCGTGGCGTTGGGTCCCAGCAGGTCCAGCAAGCCGCGGTCGTCGAGGCTTGCGTACGCGTCGTCCAAGGCGCGCAGGCGATCGACGAACGTCCGGTTGCCGCCCTCGAGGCGGGCGATCTCCTGCGCGTGCCGCACGCGAAGGTACTCGTACCGCTCGCCGTCGAGCAGGCCATCGCCGGCGGAATCCTCCTTGAGCGCGTCGGTCCCAAGGTCGATCTCGAGGCGGTCGGGCAGCCCGTCGCCGTCCGTGTCCGAAGTGATCGGCGAGAGGCCAAGCTCGCGCTTTCGCTTGTCGCCAAGGCCGTCGCCGGCCGTGTCGAAAACGTTGGGATTCGAGAAGACGCGCGCGCTGCGCCCGTTGACCACGATGTCGTACCCTTGGACCTCCTCGATCGTGAGGATCTCGTCGCCATCGGCGTCGGATCGGAAGGGGTCCACGCTCTGCCGGAAGGGCCCGAGCTTCTGCTCGTAGGCGATCCGAAGCGTGAGGCCCGTGCCCGTCGGGTCGGCGCCCGGGTGGTGCTGCGTCGGATCGTAGCGGGAGTTCGGGCAGCGGGCCTGCGGCGCCGCCGGCGGCGGGCAGGCGAGCTGGCGGGGCTGAACGCCGAAGCGGGCGGCAAAATCGTCCCCCAAGCCGTCGCCGCCCGTGTCGGCGAGCATGGGATTCGTGCCGTTCCACCAGACGCCGTCGCGCTCCGTCCAGCCTTGGGGCAGGTTGAAGCGATACTCCTCGAGGATCGTGGCGCCCGTGCCGGAGGGGTCCGCCCACGCGAGGAGCGGATCGAGCGGGTCGAGCCCGTAGCGGACCTTCCACCCGTCGGGAATGCCGTCGTTCACGGTCGAGAACTTCGTGGGGTCGGTGCGGTAGACGTGGATGGCCTCGTAGTCCGACAGCCCGTTGTTGGAGGTGTCGAGCCGGAAGGGGTCCAGGCCGTGGCGGGCCTGCTCGCGGATCGTCATGCCCTTGCCGACGGGGTCCTTCTCCGCAAGCTCCGGGTCCAACGGATCCAGGCCGTACCGGATCTTGTAGGTGTCCGGGATGCCGTCGTCGACCGTGGAGAGCTTCCAGGGATCAAGCCCGCGGCGGAACAGGTCCATGAGAGCCTCGCCGCGCAGCTTGCACTGGCAGGCCGCCTCCGCGGGCTCGACGAGGTTTTGCCGCGTCCACTCGTACTTCTCGAGGCTTGTCATGCCCTCGGGTCCCGACAGGCGGTCGCCCGCGTCGGCGCGGAGGGGATCGGGGCGGCAGAAGCCCGCGGCGTCGCATCCCTGCCAGGCGACCTTCCAGCCGTCGGGGATGCCGTCGCCGGCCGTGTCGATGCGCTGCGGATTCGTTCCGTAGCGGAAGATCTCGTCCACGTCGGCCAGACCGTCGCCGATCGTGTCCTCGAGCGGGATCACGGTCTCGCCGCGCACGCCCGGATCGTGGCCGGCCACCGGCCGCGCGTCCATGGCCGACAGCGCGGCAAGGCCGAGGGCCCCCAGCGTGAGGACGAGGGAGAGCGCCAGCGCAAGCGCGAGGCTCCTCGCATGGCGGGCAAGGGCCAAGCCCTTGGCCCGCCTCATCCACGCGACCTCCGCACGCGGATCGCCACCGCGGCCGCAAGCGCAAGCCCCGCGGCGGCCGCTTCGGGTCCCGGCAAGGACGCGCGAACGTCCACCTGCAGGGTCGCCACGTTGCTCGCCAGTTCGTGCGCCGATCCCTGCGCCTGCGCCGCGATCGCAAGCTCGTGGAGGCCCGCTTGCGCGATCCAGCGGAACTGAACGGGGACCTCGCGCCCGCCGGGCAGGACGTCGATCGTCACGTTGGCCAGCGGGACCCCGTCCACGATGAGCCGCGCGACGACGCCTTCGACGAGAAGGGGGGTTGGGTTGGACACGACCGCCCGCAGCAGGACGTCCTGGCCCGGGGTTGGGATGCGCGAGATCGAAAGGTTGCCCACGCGCAGGTCCAGGCGGGCCACGGCCACCCGCACGGTGCCGGTGATCTCCGCCTCCCCGCCCTCCGTGACGCCGCGGAGGAGCACCTCCTCCGTACCCTGCTGGCCTTCCAGGGGCGACAGCGTGAGGGCAAGCGTCGCCTCGCCGAAGGCGGGCACGCGTGCGTCCGAGGCGTTCAGCCGCGCCTGCAGCCAACCGACCGCGTTCGTCTCGAGCGCCAGCAAGAGCGGAACGTTGCCGGTGTTGACGATGCGCACGGGGACCGAGCGTTGCGTGCCGGCCTCAAGCGCAAGGCTGTCGACCTGGACGCTTCCCTCGCGGATGGGGGCGATGCCCACGGCAAGCGGCAGGGGCCAGGGCGGGCCGCTGGAGGCCAGGAATCCCACGGTGACGTTGTAGACGCCCGCGAGCGCGTCGGCGCGGGGCTGCACGCGAAGCGCCTGGGATTCCCGCTCGCCGGGCGCAAGCGGCACGGGCTCTGGCAGCGTGACGTTCCACCCGTCGGGAGCTTCCACGACCACCATGCGGGCCACGTCGTCGAGGTTGCCCGCGTTGCGAACGGTGAGGTCGAAGCGGGCCAGGCGGTCCTCCGCTGTCACGTTCACCTGCGTCTGGCGGGCGGTGGCCCGGATGGCGTGCACCGGGTTCACGAACACCGTAGCCTCCGCGGTGGCGCGCTGCGTGGGGTCGTTGACGGAGATGCCGTGCACGGTCACCTGGAAGATGGTGAGCGCGGGGGCCCCCTCGGGGACGCCCACGCTTAGGCTCACCGTCTCCGGAAGGCCGGGCTTGACGGAGAGCCGTCCGGCAAAGAGGGACTCGCCGCTCAGGTTCACCGTCCAGTTCGCGTAGCGGCCGGCGAGCGGGACGTGCTGCACCTGGAGGTCGATCTGGTCCTCGATCTCGCCCGCGTTCACGGCGACGAGCGGAAACTCCACGGTCGATCCCGGATCGACGTACTGGGTCGCGTTCTCGAGGAAGAAGGCGATTCGGAACTCCGGATTGATCGTGGTGATGGCGGTGACGGCGGAGAAGGCCAGGGCGTTCCCGGTGCTCGTCGCGATGACGTTTGTGAAGTCCGTGAGGGTGACCGTCTCGGTCGGCGCTTCCACGCGAAGCCGCAGGATCCGGCTCTCGCGCGGCTGCAGCGCCACGGTGGAGACGGGGTTGCCGTCGGCGTCGGCCAACGTGGCGTTCCAGTCGGAGCTGCGCACGACCTCCAGGCGCGCCGTGTCGGCCACGTCGCCGAGGTTGACAAGCGCGAGGTCGTATGTGGTGGCGTTGCCCGGCCGCACGCCGGCCTGGCGGATGGGGTCGGGCCGCAGCCCGTGCGTGTCGAACGTGAGCAGGATCTCGTAGTGGATCGAGACGGCGACGATGAACTGGATGCTGTCGGACATGCGGGGGTTCGACAACGAGGTGGCGCGCACGATGACCTGCGCCGGCGGCACGTCGCTCGCGTTGCCCGGGGGCGCCTTCACGCGAAGCACGCCCGACTGCGGGTTCTGCACGCGGTTCTCGATCACCGCGTCCGAGGGCAGGATCTCGGCCGTCCAGCCCGCCGGCACGCCTTCGACCGCAAGGTGGATGCGGTCGGGCAGGAAACGCCCGGAGGTGCGCTGGCCGATGGCCGACACGCCCAGATCGAAGGTCGTCTCGCCGCCCGGGGCGACGAAGGCCGAGCGCTTGGCGGCCGAGAGGCGGACGAGGTAGCTTCCCCACTCGACCGCGCCGATCTCCGCCTCGGCCGGCACGAGGCGACCTCCCAGGGCGCCGCCGAAGGCGCCGCCGCGGTCCATGCGCCACAGCACGGTCACGGGCTTGTTGGACGTGACCGTGTAGCCCCCGTGCAGCGGCTCGAACACCCGGTAGCCTCCGGCGTCCAGGAGGACCGACGAAAAGGCGTTCTCGTCGGCGTGGCGCAGTTGGACGCGCGTCTCGTTGTGGTGGGCAAAGATGGTGATGCGCCCGTGCCCCCCCGTCTGCTCCGTGAGCTTGGCCACCAGGACGTGCTCCTGCCGGGCCTTCCCGGCCACGGTCTGGTAGACGAACTGCTCGCGCGCGTCCATCTTCGTGGTCGTCGACGTGGCGAGAATCCGCTGGCTCGGGGAGCGCGAGCCCGTCTTGAAGTAGACGGGCACCGGCAACGCCATGGTGTCGTGGCTGTAGATGCAGCCGCCCACCGAGGAGTCCCATGCGCGGGCCAGGGTCTCCCCCAGCGTGGCCGCAAGGCCGGGGCTCACCGGCTGGTCTCCGCACAGCACGCCGCCGGCAAGATCGAGGTTTCCGACCTCCACGCGCGCTTCGTTCACGGGCGACACGAGGCGGAAGGTCCCCTCCCGCTTGGCCACGCTGAACACAGACGTGCCTGCCACGCCGCCGGCGGGCGTGATCGCGGGGAAGACGCCCGGACCGACGGAGACGAGAAACACCGGGGCCGATCCGGCGTCCGCGGCGTACCGCAGCACGCCGTGCACGGCCCCGGCGTGGCCTGCGAGGTTCACGCGGAGGAACTGCGTCCGGAACGTCGAGCCGGGCGTGAGCGGCTCGTACCGGAACCGGGCGACCTCCTCCTCGGCGCCGCCCGGATGGACGTGGTAAAGCGTGCCGCGAGCCTCCTCGCCGGCGTTGGGCGCCACGATCATGAACTGCGCCGAGGTGGCGTACAGAAGGAAGCTGCGGCCGACGAGCGTGCCGTCCTCGCTGGGATGGAAGGTGCCCACGTCGACGGGGCGGCCGCGCGAGTCCGCGCCGCGGGCCGCCGCGTAGGCGACCACGGGCTTGTCGGCGACCACCTTGAACCGGCCGTCGGAGGCGCGCGTCGCGCCGACCTCGTAGGAGGCCGCTTCGCCGCGCCCAAGCACGACTTCGCGGCTGGGCTGCAGGAGGGGACGCGCGGGCGACGTGCTGTACTCGTAGAACCGGACGCGCGTGTTGGCGTCGAGCGCGACGACGGTCACGACCCGGTTCCGGTCGAAGTTGTTCGCGTTGTACGTCTCCCCGTAGAACACGTTTGCGCGCGTGGCGCCCGATAGGGCGTCCAGACGCTCCATCTCCTCCCCGGCATACGAGGGCGCAGGCTTCCTGCCGTTCTCGAGGATGTCGAAGTACACGTAGAAGAACCGCGGCGCGTGCACGTCCTTGGCAAGCCACGTGAGCGTGACGATGGGGTTCGTGCCCGCGTCGAACGGGCGCGGGGTGCGCTGGGCAAAGAGCGCCGTGTTGAGGACGTAGGGGACCTCCTCCCGCACGTGCTCGGGTCCCTCGCGCTGGGGGTTGTTCACGATCGGGTGGTGATCGCGGCCGAAGAATCCCGTGTACTCGACGACCCGGAAGCTGTCGAGGTCGAGCGTGAAGCTGCGCAGGAACGGCTGCCCGCCCATCGAGTCGTTGAGCCATCCCGCCGTGAGGAGAAGCTTGCTGAGGTCAAGCTCCGCCTCGACCGGGTGGTTGACGAGGCGCGGCAGGTACGGCGCCATCTCGAGGCCCTCGTGCGTGAGGTTGATGCGCGGGTGGACGGCCACGGGGACCCGGAAGTGCCAGCCCGCGTCGTCCTCGGGGCCCCACCATCTCGCCGTCGCAAGGCCGCCGGGGTCGAAGACCTCCTCGCCCGCCGCCGCGGCGGGCGAAAGCGCAAGCTGGGGTAGGAGCAGGGCGAGCAACGCTGCCACTGCGGCACGCCGACCGCGACCTCCCCCGCGTCGCATCGCCTAGGGCTTCCTCCTCCGGCCAAGCGCCGCCGCGATCGCGCACAGCGCCACGAGGATCGGCTCGAAGCCCGGCAACCCGGCCAATCCTCCGTCGGCGGCCTCCAACGACAGCTCCAGCGCGTTGTTCTCCTTGGAAATCTCCACGAGGTCGCCGGCCTCGTCCAGGAGCACGGTCACGACGTGCCGGCCCGGCTGGGCCTTCCAGGTGAACTCGACGTCCCGGCTTCCCCGCGGGGCGAGGTCGATGACCTTGTACCCGACCAGGATCCCGTTCACGTAGGCGGACACGGTGGCGCTCTCCACGGAGACGTCCGTCGGGTTCTGCGCCTTGAGGGTGATGCGCACGTCCGATCCCGGCGCGGGGTTGCGCGGACGAAGCTCACCGGCCGCAAAGGCAAGATCGGGCGCTTCGACGAGAAGGCTCGTCGGGTGGGCGACGGTCCGGCCCTGGGCCTGGACGAGCCAGCGCACAACGTGCGCGCCCGGCGGCGTTCCCAGCGGGACCGTGAGGCTCGCGGGCACCTCCAGGGATTGTCCGGGGACCATCTCGAACGCGGAGCCGCCAAGCGAGACCAAGGCGACCTCGCTCTCGGCGGCCAGGCGCACCGTTCCGGGGACGTTGCCCTCGTGGACGAGCACGAGCCGCGCGTCCACGGACTGGCCGGGTCGGTACGTGGACGGCAGGTCGCGTGTCGAGACTCCGACGCGCACGACGCCTTGGACCACGACCGGGATCGTAACCGTTTGGGAAAGTTCCCCGAGCCGCCCCACGACGACGATCTCGTAGCGGCCCGGCGGCGTCTGCGGGCCCGGCGGCGTGGTGACGTTCAAGGTCACGTTCCGGACCGAGAAGCCGTCCAAGGCCAGGCTCGTGCGGTCCAAGGCGACCGACCAGCCGGCCGGGGCGCCAAGCACGGAGACGGTGGCGATGTCGCCAAGCCCGTTGCCAAGGTTCGCCACGCGCACGTTCACGGCGGTCGAGCCCGGCGCGAGGACGACCTCCGAGGGCGCGTGCAGGGCAAAGCCCTCCTCGCGCTCGACCTCGACCGTGAACGCGAGCCGGTCGGCGCGATGCGGCGCAAAGGCGGAGGAGGCGACGAGCGTGAGCGGATAGGGTCCGGCGTGCGTCTGCTCGGGCAGGCGAAGGAGGATCTGGGCCTCCATGTCGGCGCCCACCTTGACCGGCATGCGCCGCTCGGGGAGCGGGATGGCGGCCCAGCCGGCGGGCAGGTTGGGAACGTCGAGCAGGATACGGTCGTCGGAGTTGCCGCGGGCGCCGACCACGACGTCGAAGGTCACGACGCTGCCCCGACGCACGACGAACGTCTCCAGACCCTCGCTCGAGACGCGCGGGTCGTACGTCCGCACCGGCACCGGCACGAGAACGCGGTTGTTCTCGAGGTCCGGCTCGTAGAGGCCCCCGCCCGTGAGGAAGGCGAACACGGAGAGCGACTTGCGGGCCTGGCCGTCGGGCCCCACGACCACGCGCCAGGGCGCCCGGAGGTCGACGCTGCCGCCCGGCGGAATCTCGGCCACGCGCTCGATCCAGAAGCGGTCCTTGTCCGACGAGAAGTCGATCTGGACGCCGCGCGCGGGGGCTCGGCCCGCGTTTTGCACGCGGACGAGGACGTCGACCACGCTTCCCTCGACGGGACCCTCGGGGCCCTCGCAGGCGGGCATGAGCGCGCGGATGCACACCGGCTGGTTGCCACGCTCCAGCACTTGGAGCGACGAAACGACGAGGTCGGGAAGCGGCAGGCTCACGACGTCGATCGAGAACCGGATCTCGTTGTTGCGCGTGCTCATCTCCCGGGTCGCCGCGTTGGCGAGGAACGCCTCCACGACGATCGTGTGCGGACCCGTTTCGCGCGGGGTCCACGTGAAGGGCAGCGACACCGTGCGACCGCCCGCGTCGAGGAACGCCAGGCGGGTGACGGGCGCAAGCGTGGGGCCGAGCACGACCGTCTCCTCGCCGGAGGGCGAGCGGGCCAGCAGGCGCACCATCACGTCGCGCGCCTCGGCCGTGCCGCGGTTGGAGATCTGCACCGTGACGAGGGTCGGCACGCCCGCGTACACGGAGCGCGTGGGGCCGCCCAAGAGGGAGGACTCGGTGCCCGTCTGCACGTCCTCGACGACGACGTCCGGGTGAAGCGCCGTCGAGTGCTCGAGCAGGATGCGCAGCGAGTGCTGGGCCATGGGATCGAACTGCGAGACGGCCCGGACGACCGCCTCGAACTCGTACTTGAACTCGGGCTCGAGGAGCCCGACGGCGGCCGTCACGACGACGACGATCGAGCGCGACGAGCGCGGCGGGAGGAGGACCTGCATCCGGTCGACGACCCCCCCGGGCGTGGCAAAGCCGGTGCCCGCCTCGATCCACTCGGGCGGCGCCACGCCCACGAAGTCGAACGCGAGGTCCACGAGGTCCGGAAGACCGCCCGGGTTGCGGACCACGATCTCGAACTCGTGCCGCTCGCCTTCGGCGATCGAGTCGATCACGCGCTCGATGGGCCGCGGGCAGGGGTCGCCCTCCTGGTCGGCGGAGACGCCGCAATGCAACGTGGTAAGGTTGGCCGGACGCGGGCAACCGGACTCGCGCGAGGCGTTGGCAAACGGCACGCGCTCCACGCCGCAGACCACGCGGGCGGCGCCGGGCACGTCGAGGAACGAAAGCCTCGGAGCGTAGCCGGAGACGGAGATCTTGTCGATCACCCACTCGAAGTGGCCCTGGGCCGGGCCGAAGCTTCCGGCCCGGAAGCGCAGCCGCGCCGGCACGGGCGGGCGCCAGTCGAACTCGTTGTTGGCGCGGGCCTCGTCGCAGACGGCGTACACCTGGGCCGGGCCGTCCGCGATGCGGCATTCGTCGCCCGCCGCGGCCGAACCGAGGAGGACGTTGCGCTGCGTGTGCCCGAGGAGTGGGTAGTTCGAGACGCTGCTGTTCGAGAGGTTGAAGACGACGGTCTCCCAGCCGTCGGTGGCCGCTCCCAGCCCGAAGCTGCGGTTGCCGTCCAACGGGTTCGTGGGGATGCGGTTGGCGCGCATCGTCGGCAGCCCCAGCGAGCCTCCGTCGCCCTGCGCCGAGTCCGAGTCGGGGCACCACAGCTCGTAGGCGTCGGAGGAGTGGCCGGTGTCGGGGTTGTCGACTCCCGCGGCTCCCATCCCGCACCCGTTGGCGCTGGCGCCGCCAGCGGCGCGCTCGTCGTAGGCGTCGCGCACGAGCGTGGCCGTGCTGTCCTTGCCGTAGCCCAGGGAGCCACCGAAGACGGGCGCAAGTGGGATCCAGTCGGTCTCCATGCTGTGGAAGGTCCAGTAGCCGCCGGGCGGCGGGCCAAAGGGCATGGGCACCCACCGGGCAAGCTGCAGCTCCACGAGGCCGGCGGCGTCCGGCGGCATCGAGTACGTGTGCTGCAGGTGGAGGAACGTGGAGTTGAAGTCGGCTCCGCGGAGGTAGAATACAGGCGACAGAAGCGCGTCGTCGGTGTCGCGCGTCGAGGAAATCCGCTCCTCCGGCCGGATCCACATCCAGGCGCCGTCCCCGGCGCCGCCGGGGCCTGCGTCGGGGTCCCACTGGAAGCGCGCGCCCCCGTCCCGGTCAGGATGGCTGTTCGTGGGCCTGCGGTACTCGACGTCGCGCGTGAAGGGCTGCGGCCCGTTGTTCGTCGTGATGTGTTGGACGCGGGCGCTGTCGACCCACGTCCAGTTGCCGTTGTCGCGCATCCAGAACGGTCCGGCGCCGGACGTGAAGTTGCCCGTGCAACGGAGGCGCCCGGTGGCGTCGGGGAGCGGGTTGCAGTAGCTTGAGTTGTCGAAGGTGCGGTTGTCGCCGACGGCCGTCCGGTTGCCGAAGTCGAAGTCGGCGTGGAGGTACAGGCCCGTGTGTCCCAGCAGCACGCTCACGTTGCGCGAGGTCATGTTGCGCTTGGGAACTCCGGTCTCGTTTAGGATCGAGGCCGTCACGTTCACCGAATAGACGCCCGGCGGCAGGCCTCGGGTCTGCACGTTCCAGACGACCGACCGCTCCTCGAGGTGGTCGAGCGTGAGGTGGCGGGCGTCCAGGCCCAGGGGCACAAGCGTGCCGTTCACGACGACCGATGCGCCCGTGTACGTCGTGCGGTTGCCCCAGCCAAGCGTGCCGTTGTGGTCCCATCCCTGCGGGCCGGGATCCAGGCGGACGAGCGTGGCCTCCGCCCGGACGCGCTCTCGCTGGGTGCCCCAGTTCGACAACAGCGTGGACACGGCAAAGGCGCCGTCGGCGGGGACCGTCCGAGGAGCCACGTCCTCGGGCAGCAGCTTTGGCTCGACATGCTGGACGGTGGCGGCGTGCAGGCGCAGGACGTGCGTGTTGTCGTACGTCCGCTCGTCGCCCTCAAGCGGGATCACGTGCAGGATGATCTGGTAGTCCTGGTTCTCGATCTCCGGGATGCGACGGTCCACCACGTCGTCGGCAAAGGGCGACCGGAACACGGTCGTGCGCTGTCCGGGCCCAAGGCAGCCGGGCACGACAAAACTCTGCTGCGTGGCGTTGGGCGGAAGCGAGTTGTCCGGCAAGCGGTTGGCCCGGATCCAGCCGACGAGGTCGCAGGCCGGCTCGAGCCCGTCGTTGCGGACCTCGATGCCCACGCGCACCGGCGAGCCCGGAGCCATCCAATGGACGCCATCGGGCGCGTGGAAGGCGGACAACGGCTTGCCGTTGATCGTCGCGATGCGAGCCGACACACTGTGCTCGCGGGTCCGGCCCAGCAGCATGAGGTCGTCCACGGCAAACGATCCCTCGTTGAACATCTCGTCGGTGGTCGCGCGGAAGCGCAGGAGCGTGGGCGAGGACTCGAAGACCCCTCCTGTCACGCGGATGTCGTCGATCCACCAGCCGGTTGCGTCGCCCGTGGCGTTCGTGGTGCCGACAAAGGCGATCCGGATGCGCTCGTTCAGGAAGCAGCCGCCCTCCGGCACGCAGTCCTTGCCCGTGAGCACGTCGAGCCGAAGGCCAACCCTCTGCCAGCCGGGGATCGAGGCGACAAACGCCGGCGTCCCGACCGGGATGAAGGTGCCGCCCGAGTTGGACGCCCACGTGCCCGTGTACGGGGAAGGCTGGTTGCGCTCGGGCTCCCGGAGGGGCATCCAGGCGTCCTTGCCCTCCGTGTCCTTCCGGCATTCGTCCGTGTCCTCGACGACGCAGACCATCACGGTGCCGCCGCCGGCCCAACCGTTGCCGGCGGTGAGGAAGCTGTAGAAGTGCCAGAAGCTCAGCGTCGCCGGCTCGGTCACGCCGCGAAGGTCGACGACGGGCGAGACCAAGCGAGCCTGGGAGTTGCGTGCAAGGGCGGGCGTCGTGTTGAGGGGCTCGTCGACGTAGCGGCCAAAGAGGAAGGCGTGCGTCCCGCCGGGGCGCGAGAAGAGCCCCACCGAGCTGTTCGACCAGGCCCACGAGGCAAGCGGGCCGGACCCCGCGACGCGCGAAGCGGCCGCGGTCCACGGCGCGACCCCGGCAAAGGGCGTGGTCACGCCAAACCACCGCTTGGGCTCGAGATCCCCCGGGTCGGGGAACTGCGCGGGCGGCAGCAGGTTCACGTCCGTCGTGACGCGGCCGCCGAAGTTGCGCAGCGTGACGGGGATCCATTTGGGCAGCTTTCCGCCGCGCGAGGCCGCCGTGAGGACGTTGTCCCGCGTCCGGCCGGCGGTCCCGCACTCGGTGAGGGGCCGCCAGGTGCGGCCGTCGTCCGTCGAGCACTCGATCGCGACGGAGTCGCCGCGGTGCAGGTTGTTGAGGTAGGAGAACACGAGGTCGGCGTCGCGCGCCACGTGCGGCAGGAGCTCGAAGGTGACAAGCGAGGACGACAGGTTGGGCGCGTAGACGCTTCCGTTGCCAAGCCGCCACAGCCAGGGGGGAGAAACTGCAAGGTCCGGAACTTCAGCAATCTCCCACGAGGGACCCGCCTCCCAGGTCGCCGCCGAGTCGGGCGACAGTCCGTCCAGCTGGATGATGTTCTTGGCGTGGAACGTCGTCGAGCGGGCCAGGCGTGGCTGGTTGAGGCCCTCAAGCTCGATCTCGTAGAGCGTCCCGTCGTAGAGGACGCGCTGGAGCACCTTGACCTCGACGCCGTAGCGGCCCAGCTGCGAGAGCTCGTCGCCGGGCAGGAAGATTCCCTGGGGGAGGCTCGCCGAGGACCCGGGCTGGATGGGCGCGAGCGCCTGCTCTTCGGATTGCCATATGCTGCCGTCGGGACGCGTCACGACGGCGTAGGCGAGAACGCTGTCCAAGCGAACGTTGCCGTGGTTCTGCAGCGTGAAGTCCAGCCGGCGGCTGGCGCCGGGCGGCGCCGTGCCCGGCACGACCTCGAATTCCTCGATGAACCGCGCGCGCGGGTTGCAGCGCGCGGTGAGCTTCACGATCTCCTTGTTGTTGGCGGGATTCTCGTCGACAAAGGGCGGGATCGAGACCTCGATCTCCAGCTCGAGGTTCAGCTGGCGCGTGCACCAAGGCTCGTTGTCGACAAGCGGGATGCTGACGTTGAACAGCCGGGCCGTCTCCTGGCTTCGCCCGGCGGCCGTGATCGAGGGCAGGCCCGCAAGGCTCGTGACGGGCCCCCACACCTCCGTGGCGTTCGTCGGCGCGTAGGTCTCGTTGCCGCCGAATCGGACGCCGATCGTGTGGATGCCGCCGACGAAGCTTGGCGCGGGGATGGCGAACTCCCCGAACACGTCGGTCGTGGCGGCCTCCGTCGGGTGAAGGTCGACGACGAGGGAGACCTCCGCGCCCGGCAGGGGCTCCGGCTCCTGCGCGACGGTCTCGAGGCGGCCCGTGACGAACCCTCGGGGATCGAGGCTGCCGTCGTCGAGCAGCGGAAGCAAGAGGCTCAGCTGCGTCTGCTGGCGTCCGTCCGAGACCGGGTTTGGCTCCTGGGAGCGGCCGGAGATCCTCCACGTGAGGACCGGCGACTGCGTCTCCGTGCCGAGGTTGCGGACGGTGACCTCGATGCCCGCGCGGCGTCCCGGCGGGACGAGCATGGCCTCGCCCTCCTGGACGGGCCCGCCGTCGGCCTCGACGCGCGCCCGCGCGATCGCCACGTCGTTCACGAAGTTGCGCTCGCTGATCGTGATGGCGTCGATCCACCAGCCGCCGTCCATGGTCGAATTCGTGCTTCGGTCAAGGCCCGTGCCGTTGCCAAAGGCGATGCCCAGGTGCCCGCTCGGATTGATGGCCTTGAAGGCGAGCTGAATCTTCGTCGTGAGGAGGTCCCGCCGCTGGAGGGGCTTGCCCGACTCGTCCGTGAACAGGGCGTAGACGTTCTCGAGCGGAATGGGGCCCTGCTGGACCCAACCGCCGCTGTCGTGCACGAACGCGAACCGCAGGTTCGACACGCCGGGGTTGGGGCCAAGCAGCTGCCAGTCGGTCCACACGCCCGTCGCGCGC
>Ga0247717_1000057_pt1 | contig 31071 bp, 33 predicted proteins | sample 24E_NmetaG_FD_189047 | JGI IMG/M metagenome (GOLD analysis project Ga0247717, IMG submission 189047) | Soil microbial communities from hillslope of Landscape Evolution Observatory, University of Arizona, Oracle, AZ, United States - 2-4-E_N | ecosystem: Engineered > Artificial ecosystem >... | reverse complement strand
TGGTCGCAGGCCGGCTCAGGCCGATCTCATCGGCCAGCTTCGAAGGGCGGCGGTGGCTCAAGGCCAGCAGGGCAACGATCCGTCGCCGCGTCGGGTCAGCTAGGAGCTCGATTCCGGCCCCGTTCCGCTTGGGCATCTCGCAGGTATGGTCGTCGCCTGCCCTTCACACCGGCTTAAGCGACCGATAGCTACGATCGTTCCGCGTGCTTGGAACGATCGCGATTCGACCCACCAGGGCACGGTGAGGGCGCTCGGCCGCGGCCCGACCGCGTGATGGCACGTCGCGCATGGCATGATCCGCCGGTGCACACGAGGATCTGCTGAGTGCGCGTCGGCATGACGTTCGGGACGTTCGACCTGCTGCACATCGGTCACGTCAGCATCCTCGAACGGTCCAAGGCGCAGTGCGACTACCTGGTGGTGGGCGTCTCGACCGACCAGCTCAACTTCTCCAAGAAGGGCGCCAAGCCGGTCTACTCGGAGCAGGAGCGCGTCAAGATCGTCTCCAGCCTGCGCGTGGTCGACTTCGTCTTCCTCGAGGAGTCGCTCGAGAAGAAGGCCGACTACATCCGCCAGTTTCGCGCCGACGTGCTGATCATGGGTGACGATTGGGCCGGTCGCTTCGACCACTTGCGCGAGCTGTGCGAGGTCGTCTATCTGCCTCGAACGCCACACATCTCGACGACGCAGGTCGTGGCCGAGATCTTCTCTCGCCGCTGATCGCCGAGTGCCTGATCGAACGAACGGCTGCGGGCCGCGGCCGCGCTCCGGCACGACAATGGCCGTCATCAGCGGCCGTTCGTCGCGCGCAATCCTGCGCGGCGGGCTCGCCAGCGTCGCCAGGCTTCCGGCGCTTGCGTCATCCCGGCTGCAACGGCGCGACCCGCGACTGTGGGTGACGGGCAACATCCATGGGCTCACTGACAGCCCTCGCTACCTTGCCGAGCACGTACACCACGAGCGGCCTGACGTCCGGGTCCACTGGATCGCCGACAACGAAGCTGACCTGCGGGCCGCCCGTGCCGCTGGCCTGGACGCCTCGTTGCGCGGCTCGGCGCAGGGGCGACGCGTCCAGCGTCGCGCGGGCGTGGCGATCTTCACCCACGGCTTCCTCGACCTCGATCTGCCCTTGGTGTACGGCGCGTACCTCGTCTACCTGTGGCATGGCACGCCACTCAAGCGGATCGGACTTGACGTCGGCGGCAGCGGTCCGCAACGGGGGCGCCGGGTCCGTGCCGCCACACGGCTGGTCCGCTGGGCGCAGGCCCGTGCGTTCCGTACGGTGCGCCTCTTCGTCGCTGCCAATGGGCTCGAGCAGGAACGATTCAGCAGCGCCTTCGCCGTGCCACGCGAGCGCATCCCGGTTCTTGGCTCGCCGCGCTTCGACGTCATCCGTGGCGGCCCGGCGTTCGAGCGCGTCGCCGGCACGAACCTTCGGGCAAGGCTCGGGCTGGCCGAGGGTGAACATGTCGTGCTCTGGCTGCCTACCCACCGCGTCGAGTACGGGGCTGAAGGCTGGCTGCCGCGGCTGGAGGAGGCGGTGCTCGAGCGGGCGCTTGCGGGTACGCGGGTCCGCATCGTGGCCAAGCCTCATCCGCTGACCGGCGAGGCTGTGCTGCGGCAGGCGCTACCCGAGCATCCGCGCGTCACCGTCCTGGGCAGCGGCGCGGAGGATGTCAACTGCCTGCTCCATATCGCGGACGAGCTCGTGACCGACTACTCGTCGGCGGTCTGCGACTTCGCGATCAGCGGCAAGCCAGTGCAGCTCTTCGCGCCTGATGTCGAGCGTTACGAGGGCGCGCGCGGCCTGTACGAGCCATACGGCACGCTCACCGGCGGGCGGCATCACGTCGAGTGGGCGTCGTTGCTCGAGGCTTTGGCTGCGGACAGTACCGCGGCTCCCGGCGCGAGCGGCGCGGCGAACGTGCGGGCAGTGGCGGACTACTGCCGCCTCGAGCCGCGCACGGACGTCTGCGCGCGGGTGACCGACACGATTCTGGCAGCCGTCAGCCGCTGAGCTGGTCAGCCCGGCTCGACGAAGGGGCAGGCGGCCAGGAGGGCCTGCTGGTCGAACTCGATCGGTCGGTCGTCGTAATCAAGGCGGTTGAGCATCTCGGCGGTCAAGATCGGCGCATCGAACGGGATCGCCTGCGGCCGGCGCAGCTTGTTGACGCTGGCGAAGTAGTCGTAGAACTTGAACTCGAGCCCCTTGGGTGTGGTCGAAGGGAGCCATGCCGAGGGGAGGCCGTATGCATCGGCCAGCACCAGGCCATGCAGCGAGCTGGCCAGGATGCGCTCGCATGACAGGATGTCGCGGAGCACGGCCTCCACGTCAGAGCTACCCATGTCGATGACCTTGACCGACCCGTCAGTCTCGCTCGTGAAGCTCGGCTTCTCGCGCCACCGGCGCACCACGCCGACCCGATAGCGCTTGGGCAGGGTCGGGTTGAAGACGAGCGGCATCAGCAGCGCCGGGTCGCCGTAGACCTCCGGGCAGGCAATGCCCTGGATGCGCAGCATGTTTCGCGTCAGCGGGCCGCGGACGGCACGCCAGTCGGCGCGCGGATGCAGGTGGCCGAGCTCAGTGCCGAACGCGCCCGAGCCCCATACGACGGAGGCTTCATCGGCCCGCGAGACGATCGAGCCGATCGCAAGGTAGGAGAACTGCGGTCTGCGACCCCGCAGCAGCTGGCGAGCGCGGTGCCGAATGGACGTCCGCGGACGCTTGTCCACCAGCCGGACGGGGAGCCCGGTCATGCGCTCGACGAGGAACGGAGAGAGCAGGTCGCCGATGTTCGGCGTGTTGACCCACCACGTCAGCGGGATGGCGCCATCGACGAGCGCGAGGCTGGACGCGGGACGGAAGCTGTTCGGCGGCTGGGGCTCGGTCACCGCGCGGAGTCTAGCGCTAAGCCGCGGCCGATAAGCGGGCGCTAAGTGACAGCGCCGACGATGGCGCCATGGACGCTCATCGCCTCGGCCGGCTGCATCGGCTGCTGCGGCAGCGGGCCGGCATGACCCAGACGGAGCTCGCGGCGCGGGCCGGGGTCGCCCGGTGGATCGTCGTCCGGCTGGAGGCCGGAGGCGCAGAAGAGCTGCGCATCGGCGATGTCGCGCGCTGCTTCGCTGCGCTCGGTGGCCGACTGGACGTTCGCGCCTGGTATGGCGGCGCGGCCGCTGACCGGCTGCTCGACGAGGTGCATGCGCTGGTCGTCGGCGCTCTGCAGGGGGTGCTGGTGAGGCACGCCTGGCAGGTCCATCCCGAGGTCACCTACTCCGAGTTTGGGGAGCGCGGCTCGATTGACCTGCTTGGCTGGCATCCGCCGACCCGCGCGTTGATGATCAGCGAGGTCAAGTCGGAGATCGGGTCCGTGGAGGGAACGCTGCGGCCGTTCGATGCCAAGTGCCGCCTGACCGTCAAGGTCGCGCGCGAGCGCTTCGGGTGGCAGCCGGCGATCATCGGTCGGATGCTCGTTCTGCCGGACGAGCGGACTGTTCGGCGGTCCGTGGAGCGGCATGCCGCCGTGCTGTACGGCGCCCTGCCGGCACGGTCGCGGGCGTTGCGCAGCTGGGTCTCGCAGCCGGCCGGCAACATCGCCGGCATCTGGTTCCTGACAATTGGCCAGCCGGCCAACGTTACGCGCAATCCGTCAGCGGTTCGGCGCGTCCGCCGGCGCGGTCCACGCTCAGGAAGTACGCCATGAGCTCGTCAGGGGCTGGTTTTGACACGCGCGAGGCGCATACGGTTGATGGGCTGAGCAGATGTCAGGAATTCGACCGCTTCCGGGCCAGATGGGTGGGTTAGTGTCGCCCCGCTGAGCAGATGTCAGGAACTCGCCACGGGACGCTATAGCCGCCGCTCAAGCCACCGGGTCGGGCTCGCCGGGAACGACATCGTCGAGCGGCACGGGCGGGCCGCCGCCACCCTCGAGGACGTGGCGCAGCCGTTCGGGGATCGGATCGACCGAGCTCCAGTCCATCGGCTCGCGCACGGACGCCACCGGCTCCACGGCGGCGGCCCGGGCACCCAGCGCCGGATCGGCCGTCCACTCCAGCGCGATCGCGCCCGAGGTCAGCCCCGCGCCAAAGGCCACCAGTACGACCTTGTCGCCAACCTTGATGCGGCCCATGTCGACCGCTTCGGCAAGGGCGATGGGGACCGACGCCGCCGAGGTGTTGCCGTAGCGATCGACGTTGACGAACATCTTGTCCATCGGCAGGTTGAGCCCCTTGGCGACCGACTCGATGATCCTGACGTTGGCCTGGTGCGGGATGAACAGGTCGATCTCTGACGGGTCCCAGCCGGCGCGCGAGATGGCCGTCAGCGCGGACGAAGCCAGCGTCTTGGTCGCGTAGCGGTACGTCTCGCGGCCTTCCATGCGCACGAAGTGCTCGCCGCGGGCGAGCGTCTGGCCGCTGGCCGGCGAGCGTGCGCCGCCCGACGGCAGCCAGATCATGTACGCGCCGTCAGGGTCGGTCGTCAGCTCCAGGCCCTGCAGGCCGCCGCCTTCTTCGTCCGAGGCTGACAGCACGACCGCGCCCGCGCCGTCGCCAAAGAGGATGCACGTCGAGCGATCAGAGAAGTCGAGGAAGCGCGACAGCGTCTCGGCGCCAATGACCAGGGCATGCCGGAACGTGCCCGCGCGCAGGTACGCATCAGCCGCCGAATAGGCGTAGACGAAGCCAGAGCAGGCGGCCATGACGTCCATCGCGGCCGCCGTCGTGTTGCCGATCGCCTCCTTGACCAGCGCGCCCGTCGAGGGCATCCAGTAGTCAGGCGTGAGCGTGGCGACCAGGATCACGTCGATGTCGTCCGGCTCGAGGCCGGCGACGGCAATCGCCCGCTTGCCGGCGATCGCTGACAGCGTGGCCGTGGTCTCGTTGGCGGCGGCCACCCGGCGCTCGCGAATGCCCGTGCGCTGGACGATCCACTCGTCATTGGTGTCGACCACGCGCTCGAGGTCGGCATTGGTCAGCCGCCTCTCCGGCGCGTACATCCCCCAGCCGGTTACCCGGACGCTGCGCGGCCGCTGGCCGCCTGCCCTCGTCATGCTGGCTCGACCTCGATCAACGGTTGCTTTGCCTTGACCAGCGCGCCGCTCTCGACGCAGATGCGCGCGACCCGGCCGGTCGCATCGCTCTTGATCTCGTTGAACAGCTTCATAGCCTCGATCAGCCCAATCACCTGCCCCGTCTGGACGTGGCCGCCCTCGCGGATGTATGGCTCAGCGCCGGGCGAGGGTGAGCCGTAGTACAGGCCGGTCAGCGGCGCCAGCACGGGATGATTGCGCGACGAAGGCGGCGCCGGCTGTGCCGCCGTCGGCGCCTCCTCGGCCGCCGGTCCGGCCACGGCCGGGGCCGCCGTGACGAGCACCTGCTCGCCGGCTAGCGCCGCCGGCGTGCGCAGCACCAGCGCCGTGCCGCCGGCCTCGACCTCGATCTCGCTCAGGTCGGACCGCTCGAGCAGACCCTCCAGCCGATCGATCAGCTCGAGCAGCTGCTTGGCCTCAGGCGACAGGTGCTCCTCCTCTGCCACGCCGCTCAGTCCTCCCATCGACGCAGCACGAGCGCCGAGTTCTGGCCGCCAAAGCCGAAGGCGTTGACCAGCGCCGTCCGGACCTCGCGCCGGCGCGCCTCGCGCGGCGTGCAGTCGAGGTCACCAACCGCCGGTGACGGATCCTCGAGGTTGATCGTTGGCGGGACGCAGCCGTCGCGCATCGCGCAGATCGTGGCCACCGCGCCGATGCCGCCCGCGGCCCCGAGCGTATGCCCGATCGACGACTTGGTGGCGGTGATGCTGATCTTGGGCGCGTGCTCGCCGAAGACGGCGCGGAAGCCGGCGAGCTCGGCCGGGTCGCCTTCCGGGGTCGAGGTGGCGTGGGCGTTGATGTGATCGATCTCGCTTGGCGCCATGCCAGCCTTCTCGAGCGCGCGGCGCGCCGCCCGGGCGCCACCGGCGCCGCCCTCGGCGGGCAGGGTGATGTGCGAGGCATCGGCGGTCGCGCCGTAGCCGGCCACCTCAGCCAGGATCGGCGCCCCACGCCGGCGGGCGTGCTCCAGCTCCTCGAGCACGAGCACGGCCCCGCCCTCCGCGATGACGAAGCCGTCGCGACCTTCGTCGAACGGCCGCGAGGCTCCGGCCGGATTGTCGTTGCGCGTCGAGAGCGCACGCATCGCGGCGAATGCACCAACGAACGCCTCGGTGACCGGCGCCTCCGCGCCGCCGGCGAGCATCAGGTCCGCATCTCCGCGGATGATCGTCTCGGTCGCCTCGCCGATCGAGTGGCCGGCCGTCGCGCAGGCGCTGACCGGTGCCCAGTTCGGGCCGCGCAGGTTGAACGTGATCGCCGCCTGGCCCGTGCCGATGTTGGCGATGATCATCGGGATGAAGAACGGCGACAGCCGATCGGGCCCGCGCGTCGCGAGCGTGCCGAACTGGTCCATCATCGTCGTCGAGCCACCAATGCCCGAGCCGATGATCGCGCCCGCCCGCTCAGACATCGCATCGTCCAGCCGCTCGGGCAGCCCGGCGCTGGCCATCGCCTCCCGGCCGGCGACGAGCATCAGCTGGGTGTAGCGGTCGTTGCGCCGGACATCCTTGCGGTCGAGCACGGCGGATGGGTCGAAGTCGACCACTTCGCCGGCGACCCGCGAATCGACTCGCGACGGGTCAAAGCCCTGGATGGTGCGCACGCCCGATTCGCCCGCCACCAGCCGCCGCCAGAACGTCTCGACGTCGTTGCCCAGCGGCGTCACAGCGCCCATGCCGGTGACGACCACGCGTCGGCGGGTGGAGGCGCTGCCAGTCACCGGATGAACCTGCCCGTGCGGATCGTCGCGGCACGGTAGACGTCGCCGGTCAGGCCACGCTCGGCGACCTCCTCTGACGCGGCCTGCGCGTCGTACGCCGGCCGGAACAGCTCAGCCGCTGGCGTCCCCTCGTCGTCAACGCTGAGCAGTGCCCAGCAGGCTGACGGCTCGCCGTCGAACGCGTAGCCGCACGAGCCCGGGTTGACGATCAGCCGTGCACCAAGCTCGCGCGTCTCGGCCACGTGGGTATGGCCGCAAACGATCACGCGCGCGTCGGTGCGCGTGACCCGCTCGACGGTGATCGACGCGTCAAGGTCGGCCGGCAGGCCGTTGGTCTGGCTGCCCGGCGAGCCGTGGCAGAGGAGGACCATCAGCCCGTCCACGTCGACGCGCCGCTCCCACGGCAGCCGGCGCAGGTAGTCGAGCTCGTCGTCAGCCAGCTGGTCGTGCGCCCACTCCGCGGCGGCGCGATGGCCGGCCGGGACGTCGTCGAGCCACGGGAAGGCGGCGGCGTAATCGAAGTCGGCGACGGCGAGGTCAGTGTTGCCCTGGATGACGATCGCGCCCTCGGCTTCCAGCTCGCGCACGCGGCGCACTGATTCCGCCGGCCGCGGGCCGTTGAGCACGAGGTCGCCGGTGATCAGAAGCACGTCCGGCTTGTGGCGCTTGATGTCCTTCAGCGCGGCCTCGAGCGCCGCCAGGTTGCCGTGGATGTCGCCCAGCAGCGCAGCCTTCCAGGTCATCGCAGCACGCCCGCAGGCGGGATGACGAACGACAGCAGCGCCTCGCAGGCAACGTCGCCATCGACGCTGGCCACGGCACGGCCCTTGCCGAAGCGCCGGCCGAGCTTCTCCATCGTCACCTCCAGGCTCAGCCGATCACCCGGCTGGACGACGCGCTTGAAGCGGCACTCCTCGATGCCCGCGAACAGCCCGATCCGATCGCCGAAGCCCTCCTGCTGGGCGACGTAGACGGCCATCGTCTGGGCCAGCGCCTCGACCTGGATCACGCCCGGCATCACCGGCAGGCCGGGGAAGTGGCCCTGGAAGAACCACTCGCCCGCCGTGACGCCCTTCTCGCCGCGGATGTACTGGCGCGACTGGTCGTACTCGACGATCCGATCGACGAGCAGGAACGGCCAGCGATGCGGGATCAGGCGCTCGATGTCGCGCGTTGTCAGCACCACGCCCGGCGAGCGCAGCGGGTCGGCAGCGGGCGGCTGGTCAGTCATTCGGCTCCTTCTAGGCGGCGCGGGCGGCCGCCAGGAAGGCGGCACTGCCCACGCGATCGAGCAGGTTGGTCGTGAACTGGCCGTCGACGAAGGTCTCATGGTCGAGCAGTGCCCGATGGAGCGGCACGTTGGTGACCAGGCCATCGACGATCAGCTCATCCAGGGCCACCCGGCTGCGGGCGATCGCGGTCGCCCGATCAGGCCCCCACACGACCAGCTTGCCGAGCAGCGAATCGTAGTACGGCGGCACCTCGTAGCCGCTGTACAGGTGGCTGTCCATGCGCACGCCGGGGCCGCCCGGCGGCAGGTAGCGCTCGACCGTGCCGGCCTGCGGCCGGAAGTCGTGCTCGGTGTCCTCGGCGTTGATCCGGAACTCGATGGCGTGGCCGCGCAGGCTGACGTCCTGCTGGCTGTAGCCCAGCGGCTCGCCGGCGGCGATGCGGATCTGCTCGGCGACGAGGTCGATGCCGGACAGCATCTCGCTGACCGGATGCTCGACCTGGATGCGGCAGTTGATCTCGATGAAGTAGTAGTTGCCCGCGCTGTCGAGCAGGAACTCGAGTGTGCCCAGGTTCTCGTAGCCGGCGGCGATGACGGCCGCCAGCGCGCCCTCGCACAGGGCCTGCCGCTGGGCCTCGCCAAGAGCCGGGCTGCGCGCCTCCTCGATGATCTTCTGGTGGCGGCGCTGGACCGAGCAGTCGCGCTCGCCCACATGGACGCCGTTGCCGTAGCGGTCGACGACGACCTGGACCTCGACGTGGCGGTTGTCCTCGAGCCACTTCTCGAGGTACAGCGAATCGTCGCCAAAGGCGGCCAGCGCCTCCGAGCGGCAGATCGTCAGCGCCTGCTGGAGCTCGCGCGGCGAGCGGACCATGCGCATGCCCTTGCCGCCGCCGCCGGCTGATGGCTTGATCAGCACCGGGTAGCCGATCCGTTCAGCCTCTGACAGCCCGTGGCTGTCGTCGCGCAGCATCGGCGAGCCGGGGATCGTGGGCAGGCCATGCTTGGCCAGCAGCGTGCGCGTGCCGGCCTTGCTGGCGAAGCGCTCGAGCACCTCCGCCGGCGGCCCGATGAAGGTCATTCCGTGGGCGCGCGTCTGCTCGGCGAACGTGTCGTCCTCGGACAGAAAGCCGTAGCCCGGGTGGATCGCCTCGCAGCCTGAGAGCACCGCGGCCGACAGCAGCGCCGGCGCCGAAAGGTAGCTGCGCCGCGCCTCCGGCGGCCCGATGCAGATAGCCTCGTCCGCCAGCTGCACCGCCCGCGTGTCACGGTCCGCCTCCGAGTACGCCACCACGGCACCGATGCCCAGGGTGTGGCAGGCACGCACGACGCGCAGCGCGATCTCGCCGCGGTTGGCGATCAGGATCTTGCTGAACATCAGGCCGCCGTCCAAGGGGCCCACGCTGGGCCCATCAAGGCCGGCCCTCAGGCTCCAGCCGGGCGAGCGGCTGGCCGTACTCGACGGCTTCGCCGGCCTCCGCGGCCAGGACGGCAAGGATGCCGTTCTCGGGCACGACCACGTCGTGCCGCACGCCCAGCACATCGACATGGCCGAGCAGGTCGCCGGCACGCACGCTGGCCCCCACCGACAGCCCGTCGCGCGGCTGGTAATAGCCAACGCCGGGCGAGGTGATCGCCAGCCGGCCACGCTCGCGCCGGGCGTGCTCGGCGGCCTGCTCGCCAGCGGCTCCGTGGCTCTCTGGCTTGCGCTCCGCCCACGGGGCGGGCGCCGAGCGCGTCCCGCGCCCCGCGCTCGGGTGACCGGCTGATTCGTCCGCCGGCCCGGCCCCGTTGCCGTTCCGGCGCAGGCGCACGCGCCAGTCGTCCTGGCGCACCTCGATCTCGCCCAGGCCGCTCGCGCCGAGGCGGGCGATGAGCACCGGCAGCAGCTCGTCAGCCAGGCGCGCGATCGTCTGGTGGCCGTCACGCTCGGCGGCTGTCGGCTGATTGGTCGTCGCGTCGTGATCGGGCGGCATCTAGACCTCCTCGCCGAGCGGCGGCTCTTCGCCCTCGGCGGCAGGGGGACGTGGGTTGCGGCCGTCGAGCAGCCCGCGCAGCCGATCGGCAATGCCCGGCCGCTCGGCACGCCCGCCGGCCGCAACCAGCGCGACCTCGGCGAACTCGCCCATCTGCCGGTAGCGACGGTAGCGCGCATCGACGAGCACCTGTCGATCGCGCCCGGCCAGCGTGTCGAGGTGGTGGACGATGCGCTCGCGCAGTCGGCGAGCAGTCTCATCGGGCTTCTCGTGGGCGCCCTCGGCGGGCTCGGGCACGACCTCGTCGATCACGCCCAGCTCGTGCTGGTCGGCGGCGGTCAGGCGCATCGCCACGGCCGCATCCTGCGATCGCTCCGGCGAGCGCCACAGGATGCTCGCGCAGCCCTCCGGGCTGATGACCGAATAGATCGCGTTCTCGAGCGCCAGCACGACGTCGCCGACGGCGATCGCCAGCGCCCCGCCGGAGCCGCCCTCGCCGGTGATGACCGTCACGATGGGCGTGCGCACGGCGCTCATGTGCATGATCGAGCGGGCAATCGCCTCAGCCACGCCGCGCTCTTCTGAGGCCGGCCCGGGGAACGCACCGGGCGTGTCGACGAAGGTGACGATCGGCAGGTGCAGGCGCTCGGCGAGCGCGAACAGACGCATCGCCTTGCGGTAGCCCTCCGGGTGGGGCATGCCGAAGTTGCGCCGGATGTTCTCGTCCGTCTCGGCGCCTTTCTGGTGGCCGACGAACACGACCCGCCTGCCGTCCAGCCGGCAGAAGCCGCCGACCAGCGCCGGGTCATCGCGGAAAAGCCGGTCGCCGTGCAGCTCGACCACGTCAGTGCCCATCGCCCGGACGAGCTCGAGGGTGTGCGGCCGGCGGACGTTGCGCGCCAGCTGGACGCGTGCCCAGACCTGTGCGCGGAGCTCGTCAGCGGCCGGAGCCTCGGCCTCGGGCTGAGCCTGGGCCTGCGCCTCAGCGGCCGCGTCAACCACGGCTGGGCTCCTTGCCGGCGAGCGACTCGAGGTAGGTCAGCGACCGCTCGAGCGCGCTGCCGCCGGCGCCGTTGGCCTCGACCTGGATCGGCCGCGGCGCGGGTCGGAGGTAGCGCAGCAGCCCGATCAGCGTGTCACGCACCCGCTCGCGCGGCACGACCTGGTCGACGAAGCCGTGCTCGAACAGGAACTCGGCGCGCTGGAAACCCTCGGGCAGCTCCTCGGCGATCGTGCCCGCGGCGACGCGAGCCCCGGCAAAGCCGATCAGCGCGCCCGGCTCGGCCAGGTTGACGTCGCCCAGGGCGGCGAACGAGGCGTATACGCCGCCAGTCGTTGGATCCGTCATGACGCTGACGAACGGCACGCCCGCGGCGGACAGGCGGCCGAGCGCGGCACACGTCTTGGCCAGCTGCATCAGTGCCAGCGTGCCTTCCTGCATCCGTGCCCCGCCTGAGGCCGAGACGACGATCAGCGGCAGCCGCTCCTCCAGCGCCGCCTCCGCCGCGCGGGTCACCTTCTCGCCAACGACCGAGCCCATCGAGCCGCCCATGAACGCGAAGTCCATGACGCAGATCGCGACACGCACGCCGGCGATCGTGCCCGTGCCCCACACGGCCGCGTCACGCGCGCCGGTCGAGACCTTGGCCGATTCGAGCCGGTCCGAGTACGGCTTCTGGTCGACGAAGCCCAGCCGATCGACCGATTCGAGGCCCGCGTCGCGCTCCTCGAAGCTGTCGCGGTCGAGGAGCAGCGCGAGTCGAGCCTCGGCGCGCAGCCGGAAGTGGTGGCCGCAGCGCGGGCAGATCCGCCGGTTGCGCTCGAGCTGCTTGTTGTAGAGCATCTCCTCGCACGACGGGCAGCGCGTCCACAAATCAGGCGGGAACGACTGCTGGCGCGGGCCGAAGGGCAGCTTGATCGGCATCAGGCGAGGACCTCGTGGCGTTGCCGCCGACCGACCTGCCACCAGGCGATGACCGCCGCCACCGACACGCCCGAGGCGATCGCCGCCCCGCCGACCAGCAGCCGGCGGTCGATCGACGGCATGTGCGGCCCCGGCTGACGGGTGCCGGGGAACGGGATCACCTCAGCCAGCCGGCCGCCCGTCGCGGCCGTGCCCTCGGCCAGCTCGCGCAGCCGGGCGGCCAGGGATTCCTCGAACGCGAACGAGGGGTGGTAGCGCGGCAGGGCGCTGAGCAATGCGGCGGCTCGCTTGATCCGGGTTGCGTCGGCCAGGTGCGAGCCGGCCGCCACGGCAAGTGGCCGCGGCCGGCCCAGCAGGGCGTCGATGTACGCGTCGGCGAGGATGGCTGCGTCTTCTTCGTGGCCGGGCATCAGTCGCGCTCCGGCAGGCTCCGACCGACGCTGCGCAGCGCCCGATGGACGAGCACGCGCACGGCCCCCTCGCTGCGGTCGAGCAGCGCGCTCATCTCGGCCGTGCTCATCTCCAGCACGAAGCGCAGGATCAGCGCCCGGCGGCGCTCCTCCGGCAGCGCCTCGACCGCGCGCCAGGCGGCGGCCAGCTCGTCGCGCCGGATCACCTCTGCCTGGGGATCATCCGGGGCGGGATGGTCGAGCGCGAGATCGATCGGCGCCTCGGGGTGGCGGCGGCGGGCTCGCTTCTCGTTGGCGATCGCGTTGCGCGCGATCTGGAAGAGCCACACCTTGAAGCTGCTCGGCGCGTCCGGCGATGGGTCGCGCTCGCGGAAGCGCGGCATGGCGGCGAGCGCGCTGGTGAACGCGCGCGCGGTCACGTCCTCGGCGAGGTGCGGGTTGCGGAGCTCGTAGAGTGCGAGGCTGTACACCTGGGCAACGTACTTCCGATAGAGCGCCTCGAAACGGCGCGGATCCTGCCGAGCCGCCTCCACGGCGGGGCGGTCGGCGTCATTCCGGATGGGGCGCGCCTGCACCCGCTCCTCTTCCCTCCTCAACACCAAACGAGTCTAGCCGTTACATCAAACGAGGCCAGAGCGAACGGCCGGGAAGGTCCACATGCCATCGCGGCGGTGTCTGAGCACTGCCGTTACCCACGACATTCCGCTTGAAGCAGAGATCTGACGATGCAGCCGGCCGTCATAGCTGGGCAGAGCAGCGCAGCCACGCATCTGCCCTGAAACGTGTTCGCATCAAGCGGATTCTTGCGCAGCTGCGGTCGAATCTCGGCGATGACGGGGCTCCAGGCCGGCCAGCAGGCGGCAGCGGGTGACCTCGCCGCTGTCGATGGCTTGGCGGGTGCCGTCGTGCTCGATCAGCAGCGCGCCGCTGTCGGGGTCCACGCCGGTGGCCCGGCCGGTCAGCGATTCTGCGCCAAGACTCACCTCAACCTGTCGGCCGGTGGTCAGCTGGCGGCGCGACCAGGCGCCGGCATCGAAGCGGCCGTCACGCAGCGCGAGGTAGCGCGGCTCGAGGCGAGCGAGGAACTCGTCGAGCAGCTGCTCGCGGTCGATCGGTCGCCCGCCGGCCAGCTCGCGCAGGCTGGTCATGGCCTGGCGCAGGTCGGCAGGGAAGTCGGTCGCCGCCCAGTCGGCGTTGACGCCGATGCCCACGATCGCCGCCTCGATCGCCTCGCTGCCGGGCGCAGCCACGACCTCGCCGAGCACGCCCGCGACCTTGCGCGGAATGCCGTCCGATGCCTCGGCGACGATGTCGTTCGGCCACTTCAGCCAGAGCGCTTCGTCGCGCAGGCCGGCGGCCGCCTCGGCAGCGTCGAGCATTGCCAGCGCGACGGTCGCCCCCAGCCGCCAGCCCTGCCGCGGCGCCACCGACGGCGGCGGCCGGAAACCGGCCGACAGCAGCAGCGCGGTGCCCGGCGGCGCCTGCCAGTCGCGGCCGTGGCGACCCCGGCCGGCGGTCTGCACGTCAGCGGTCGCAATCGCCACCTCCGGCAGGCCGTCGGCCAGCCACTCACGGACCAGCCGCTGAGTGGAGTCGACCTCGCCCAGGCGCTCGACGCGGCTGTAGAACTGCCTCATCCAGGCTCGTCGGCGGGCTGCTCGGGCTGCTCGGGCTGCTCGAGCTGGAATGCCGCGTGCAGGGCGCGCGCGGCGGCCTCGACCTGCGGCTCGGCGATGATGCAGGTGATGCGGATGTCGCTCATCGAGATCATCTCGATGTTGATGCCGGCATCGGCGAGGGCGCCGAACATCTGCGCCGCGTAGCCCGGTGTCGAGCGGATGCCGGCACCGACGATCGACACCTTGGCAACGTCACTGTCGGCAGTCAGGCCTTCCGCGCCCAGCTCGGCGACGACCGGCTCGAGCACGCGCCGCGCCCGCGCAAGGTCGGTCGCGTTGACGGTGAACGAGACGTCAGTCGTGCCCGCGTGGCTGACGTTCTGCACGATCAGGTCGATGTTCACGCCCTCCGCGGCCAGCGGCTCGAAGACGCGCCGCGCCACACCCGGCCGATCCGGCACCGCTAGCAGCGTCAGCTTGGCCACGTTTCGATCGTGGGCCACGCCGCGCACCTTGTTCAGCTGCTCCACGTCGCGCTCCTCCCTGATCAGGGTGCCCGGATGGTCGGAGAAAGTCGAGCGCACCGCGATCTCGACGCCGTTGACCCAGCCCAGCTCGACCGCCCGTGCCTGCATCACCTGCGCCCCTTGGCCGGCCAGCTCGAGCATCTCCTCGTAGCCAATGCTGGGCAGCAGCCGCGCTTGCGGGACCACCCGCGGGTCGGCGGTGTAGATGCCCTCGACATCGGTGAAGATCTCGCACCGATCGGCGGCGAGGCGGGCGGCCAGCGCGACGGCTGTCGTGTCCGACCCTCCCCGGCCGAGGGTCGTCGTCTCCGCGCTGGCGACCGACTCATGGGTGGCGCCCTGGAAGCCAGCGACGATCACCACCCGGCCGCGCTCGAGCTCCTGCCGCACGCGCGCGGGCTCCACGTCCGCGATCCGCGCTCGGCCGTGCGAGGGGTCAGTCCGGATGCCGGCCTGCGCGCCGGTCAGGCTGATCGCGGCCACGCCCCGCGAGTGCAGTGCCATCGCCAGCAGCGTGCCGCTGATGTGCTCGCCGGTGGCCAGCAGCAGGTCCAGCTCGCGCGGGTCCGGCTCGTCCGTGATGGCCGCAGCCAGGGCCAGCAGGTCGTCGGTCGTGTCGCCCATCGCGCTGACCACCACGACGAGGTGCGTGCCCTGTTCGCGGGCCGCGGCCACGCGACCGGCGACATGGCGGATGCGCTCGGCATCAGCCAGCGATGAGCCTCCGAACTTCTGGACGACGACGCTCACTCGGCGAAAGGATCGCGCACTTCGATGCCGCTGAAGCGACGCAGGTCGCGGTTGCGGCTCCAGATCGTGCGTACCCCGTGCTCGCGCATCAGCGCGACCAGATGTGCGTCCGGAACCAGGTTGCCCGCCGGCTGCGCGTCGCCGACGACCTCGCCCAGGACCCGCCAGAAGGCCTCGGTCTCGCCGGGCGTACGGACATGCGGTCGCTCGATCAGCGCGGCAATGTTGGCCATCGCCGTGTCGATCGTCAGGGGCGCGGCGAAGATCGCCGGATGGGTCGCCATGCGCAGGTAGCCGGCCACGACTGGCCAGAAGAGGTAGACCAGCTCAGGACCCTCACTGACCCGGCGCAGCAGTGCGGCCGCCTGCCGGTGGACAGCGCTGGCCGAGTCAGAGGCGTACAGCAGGACGTTGGTGTCGACGGTGTAGCTCACGCCTCGTCGAGCGCGCGGCGGACGGCCTCCTTGTCCTCGAGGTCCACGCGCGCGCGCATCCGGCGACTGGTCCAGCGAAGTGGCGGCGGCACGGAAGCTTCTTCGCGCAGGCCGGGGGCGAGCATCTCCGAGACGAGTGCTCCCAGGGGCTTGCCTTCGCGACGCTGTCGCCGCTTAAGTGCGCGGAGCACGTCGCCGTCAAGGTTGAGCGTTGTGCGCGGCATGATGCGTGATGCTACCAGATGGCGCATCAGATGCGTCATCGTTCCGCGGGCGCCGTGCCCTCTAGCACCTGTGCGCCTCCGGCAGCCGGCACCAGGATCCGCGCCGAGCCGGCCAAGCCGGCCAGCCGGGCGGCAGCGGTCAGGGCAGCAGCGACGACCGTCGTCGTGGCGTCGTCGCGGCACAGCGCGATGACTGAAGAGCCGGCACCGGACAGCGCTGCGCCAACGGCTCCCGCGTCGCGCGCCGCCCGCAATAGCTCGGGCAGCTCCGGATAGACAGCCGCGCGGTACGGCTCGTGCAGGCGGTCCTCGTTCATCGCCCACAGCAGCGACTGGTCGCCGCTCGCGAAGGCGCTGACCAGCATTGCCGCGCGGCCCAGGTTGTGGACGGCATCAGCGTGGGCGACCGTCTGTGGCAGGGCGGCCCGCATCTCGGCCGTGGCGAGCTCGCGATCCGGCACCAAGACGGCTGCGCGCAGGCCGGGCGGGGGGTCATAGCGCACGACCCGGCCGGCGGCGCAGGCGACGAAGCCGCCGTGCAGCGACGCCGCGGCGTTCTCAGCGTGGCCCTCGATCTCAGCCGCGTGGGCCAGCAGCCGCTCGTCGTCGCGCTCGGTGCCGGCAAGCGCGCCGGCGGCCAGCAGGCCGGCCACGGTGGCCGCCGCCGACGAGCCCAGGCCACGGCCGAGCGGGATGTCGTTGCGCATCCGGACGTGCAGCGCGCCGGGCCACCTCGCGCCGGCGTCGAGCAGCCCGCGCCAGAAGCCGGTCAGGAAGCGGTTCGAGTCATCGACAGCGAGCCTGCCTGCTCCCTCCCCGTCCACCTCCAGGACGTGCTCGCCGGCATCGACCGCCTCGATGCTGACCTCGAGATGAAGCTCGAGCGCCAGGGCCAGCACGTCATAGCCCACGCCCAGGTTGGCCGAGCTGGCCGGCACGAGCACGCTGACCTGGCGGCGGGCCAGCTCGCGCGGAGAGCGGCTGCGCCTCACCAGCCGAGCGCCTCGCGCACGCCGGCGACAGTCGGGTCCGCCTCCGCGACGGCCGCGGCCTGGCGGGCGGCCGTGTCTGGATCCTTGAGTCCGTGGCCGGTCAGCACGCAGACGATCGTCGCGCCGGGGTCGATGCGGCCTTCAGCGGCGAGCCTGCGGACGCCCGCCACGGACGCGGCTGATGCCGGCTCGCAGAACACGCCCTCGTAGCGGGCAAGGTCGCGGTAGGCGGCCAGGATCTCGTCGTCGGTCACGGCCTCGATCACACCGCCCGATTCATCGCGCGCCGCCCGGGCCAGGTCGGCCGACGCCGGGTCCCCGATGCGAATGGCCGTCGCCACCGTCCGCGGCTGCTCGACGATGTGGCCATGGACGAGCGGCGCGGCGCCGGCGGCCTGGAAGCCGAGCATCTGCGGCCGTGTCTCAACGAAGCCGGCGTTGCGGTAGTCAGTGAAGCCGCGCCAGTAGGCGCTGATGTTGCCCGCGTTGCCGACCGGGATGGCGAGGTAGTCGGGCGCGCCACCGAGGTCCTCGCAGACCTCGAAGGCAGCCGTCTTCTGGCCCTCCAGCCGATAGGGGTTGACGGAGTTGACGAGCGTCACCGGCCGGCCAGCCTCGCCGCCCTCGGTCAGCCGGCGAACGACGCGCAGCGCCTCGTCGAACGAGCCGTCGACGGCGACGACCTTCGCGCCCGCGACCTGCGCCGCGACCAGCTTGCCGAGCGCGATCTGGCCCTTTGGCAGCACGACCACGACCTCCAGCCCGGCGGCCGCGCCGTACGCCGCGGCCGAGGCGGCGGTGTTGCCCGTCGAGGCACAGATCAGCGCCGTCGCACGCTCCTCGAGCGCCTTGGCGACGGCGAGGACCATGCCGCGATCCTTGAACGAGCCGGTCGGGTTCATGCCCTCGACTTTGAGGTGGAGCAGCGGCACGCCCATCTGCCGGCCCAGCTCGCGGGCATGGACGAGCGGCGTGAAGCCCTCGCCCAGCGAAAGCGGCGGCGTCTGCTCGGTCAGCGGCAAGAAGGCTTTGTAGCGCTCGAGCAGCCGCGGCCGGGATTCGGCCGTCGTGCGCTGCTGGCGCAGCTGGCGCAGGACGTCGCTCATGCGCATCGGGCGCACCTCATCGGTCGGTCAATCCTCGAGCAGCCGGTAGCCCTGGAAGCGCGGCCCCTGGTCGGTCGCCTGGCGAACGTCGGTCGTTGGCGCCTCGGGCAGCGCCGCCCAGGTCGAGCCCTCGCCGCGGGCCAACGCGAGCAGGTCACCCAGCACCGCGCTGCTGGTCGCGTCGCCACCGGCGCCCGGGCCCTGGAAGACGACCCGCCCGACGGGCCAGCCCGTCACCTCGACGACGTTGGTCACGCCGTCGGTCGTGCCGAGCAGGGAGCGGCGGCTGACGGCGCACGGCTCGACCCAGCAGATGCCGCTTTCGTGGGCCGCGGCGACGAGCTTGATGGCCAGCTCGCGCTCGCGGGCCGCGGCCACGGTCGAGGCACTGACGCCGCTGACGCCGGTCCGCGGCACCGCGGCCGGCGCGACCCAGCGGCCGAAGGCGAGCCGGTTGAGCAGCACCAGCTTGTGGACCGCGTCGTGGCCCTCCACGTCGGCGGTCGGGTCGGCCTCGGCGTAGCCGCGCGCCTGGGCATCGGCCAGCACCTCGGCATAGTCGCGCCCCTCGGCGGCCATCGCGCTGAGGATGTAGTTGGTCGTGCCGTTGACGATCCCGCGCACCCTCGAGAGGCGGTTGGCCGCTAGGTCGCGCGCGATCGGCGCGAGGATCGGGACCCCGCCAGCGACGGCAGCCTCAAAGCGCAGGCTGGCGCCGGCGGCGCGCGCCGCTGCCTCGAGCGCGGGGCCGCGCTCGGCGAGCAGTGCCTTGTTGGCCGTCACGACTGACTTCCCCACAGCCAGCGCAGCCTCGATCGCCGCGCCTGCCGTCGACGTGCCGCCGAGCAGCTCGACCACGACATCGACGTCCGGCCTGCTGGCCGCTGCGAGCACGTCAGCCGTGCGCTCGACCTCGGTCGGCAGCTCGACCGCGCGCGACCGCTCCGGATCGCGCACACCGACGGCTACCAGCTCAGGCGGCCTGGCCCCGTGGCTAGTGGCCGCCCGTCGCCAGGCAGGGTCGAGCAGCATCTGGGCCACGGCCCCGCCGACGGTCCCCAGCCCGAGCAGCCCTATGCGCAGCGGCCGATCCCTGGGCGATGTGACGGTCATGCTCCCGATTGTGCCAGCCGCCACCGGCCGGCGAACGCAATGCGCCAACTTCTGACAAATGCTCAACCAGCCGACGTTACGCATGACGGAGGCTGCTTTCCGCACCCTGCGCATGCGACGGCCACACTCGCGCACCGCCCGAGCAGCGACCCAGCGCACGGTCTCTGACGGGTTTCACCGGCGTACGGTTGGCCTGCTGAGCAATTGTCAGAAAGTCGCGGTGCCGCGAGCCTGCGCGGCGGTTAGTGTCGGCCCGCTGAACAGGTGTCAGAAAGTCGCGCTGCCGCGAAGAGGGCGGCTGCTACGGCGCCGGATACCACTCGGCGAGCCAGCCGCTCATCTGCTGGATCTCTGCCTGCTGGCTCGTGATGACCTGCTCGGCGAGGGCGCGCACTTCCTGGACCGAGCTCTCGCGAGCGACCGCCTCGGCCGCGGCCACGGCGGAACGGTGATGCTCGATCATCAGCTCGAGGAAGGTGCGGTCGAAGTGCTCCGCCACGCGCAGCAGCTCGACGTCACGAGTCATGTCCATGGTGCCGCCGGCGTGGCCGGGCATGCCCGGCATCTCGACCCCGGGCATGAGCGGCATGCGGTCCATTGGCGGCGTATCCGCGCTGCCGAACCACCGCTCACGCCAGCCGCGCAGCTGCTCGATCTCGCGCTGCTGCTCCTCGATGATCGCGTGCGCCATCTCGCGCAGCTCGGCGCGCTCAGCCCGCTCGATCGCGAGCTGGGCCATCGCCACCGCTGACTCGTGGTGCGGGACCATCATGTCGATGAACGCCCGGTCGATCTCGCCCGGCGCTCCACCGGCCGGTGACGGAGATGACGGAGCAGCGGCCTGGCAGGCGGCGAGGCCGCCGAGCACGAGGACCAGGGCAAGGACGCGCAGGACTGGCAGCGGTCGTTTCATTGGCTCCCCTGTTGGGCCGGCAGTTCCGAGACATGCCGGCGCTGGATGACGCATACTCCGGGGGAGTATGACAGACCAGCCCGATAAGCACGCTCACGCGGCGTCCCCAGCGAAACCTGCCGACCACGACTCCAGCCAGGCGACCCATGGAGGCCACGGCGGCCACGACCGCCGTGCCAGCCAAGCGACCCGCGGAGGCGACGGCGGCCACGACCGCCATGCCGGCCACTCGGTGGCCATGTTCCGGGACAAGTTCTGGCTCTCGCTGATCCTGACCGTTCCGGTCGTCATCTGGAGCCACGACGTCCAGCTGCTGCTGGGCTATACGGCGCCGCACTTCCCGGGCAGCCAGTGGATTCCGGCCGTGCTGGGCACGGTCGTCTTCCTCTATGGCGGGACCGTCTTCCTGCGCGGGGCCCTGCCTGAGCTGCGCGACCGCCAGCCGGGGATGATGACCCTGATCAGCCTGGCGATCAGCGTCGCGCTCGTCACCAGTTTGGCCGCCAGCGCCGGCTTCTTCGAGGTCGAGATCTGGTGGGAGCTCGCGACGCTGATCACGGTCATGCTGCTCGGGCACTGGCTCGAGATGCGCTCCATCGCTCAGGCCCGCGGCGCCCTTGCCGCCCTGGCCGAGCTGCTGCCCGCAACGGCGGAGCGCCTGACTGACCATGGCGCCGAGCACGTGGCGCTGGCCGAGCTGCGCGCCGGTGACCTCGTGCTCGTGCGACCCGGTGGTCGCGTCCCAGTCGATGGCACGATCGAGAGCGGCACGGCGGACGTCGACGAATCGCTGATCACCGGCGAGTCGCGGCCGGTCGCCAGGGACCCCGGCCAGCCGGTCGTCGCTGGCTCCGTCGTTGCTGGCGGCTCGCTGCGCGTGACGGTCACGGCCGTCGGCGAGGGCACGACCCTGTCGGGCATCATGCGCCTGGTCGAGCAGGCTCAATCCTCTCGGTCACGCGCCCAGGATCTGGCCGATCGGGCGGCGGCCGTGCTCTTCTACGTCGCCCTGGCGGCGGGCGCGCTGACACTTGTTGCCTGGTGGCTCCTCGGCGAGCCGGAGGCCGCGCTGGCTCGAAGCGCGACAGTCCTGGTCATCGCCTGCCCGCATGCCCTCGGGCTGGCCATCCCGCTGGTCGTCGCCATCTCGACCTCGCTCGGCGCGCGCAACGGGCTGCTGGTCAAGGATCGGCTGGCGCTCGAGCGGGCGCGCGAGCTCGACGTCGTCATCTTCGACAAGACCGGCACGCTGACGCGGGGCGAGCCGGCATTGGCTGAGGTCGCCGCCGTCAGGGGCTGGGACGAGGCCACCGTCCTCGGCCTGGCAGCTGCCGTGGACGCCGACTCGGAGCATCCGCTGGCCCGCGCGATAGTTGCCGCCGCCGGCGAACGGGGCGTCGACCCGCCGACCGCGGAGGGCTTCGAGTCCCTGCCCGGCCGAGGCACGCGCGGCACGGTTGACGGCCGCGTCGTCGCGATCGGTGGCCCGAGGCTGCTCGAGCACCTCGGCGCGGACGTGCCGGCGGAGCTGGTCGAGCGGACGGGCGCCTGGGACGCCGAGGGCCGGACGGTGCTGCACCTGGTCGTCGATGGCCGGGTGGTGGGCACCCTGGCGCTGGAGGATGAGATTCGGCCGGAATCACGGGCAGCCGTGGACGCCCTGCACCGGCTCGGGCTGAAGGTGGCGCTGATCACGGGTGACGCGCAGGCGGTGGCCGATTCCGTCGCTCGGCGGCTGGGCATCGACGAGGTCGCGGCGCAGGTGCTGCCGGCTGACAAGGCGGAGGCCGTCCGTCGCTTCCAGCACGGCGGCCGACGGGTGGCGATGGTCGGCGACGGGGTCAACGATGCGCCCGCGCTAGCCACGGCTGACGTAGGCATCGCCATTGGCGCGGGCACTGACGTCGCGGTCGAGTCGGCGGGCATCGTGCTCGTGCGCAGCGACCCGCGCGACGTGGTGGGGGCGATCACGCTGTCGCGCGGCGCCTATCGCAAGATGATCCAGAACCTGTTCTGGGCGACCGGCTACAACGTCGTCGCCATACCGCTCGCGGCCGGCGTGCTTGCGCCGTGGGGCTTCGTCCTGCCAATGGCGATCGGCGCCGTTGCGATGAGCGCGTCTACGGTGGTGGTCGCGATCAATGCCCAGCTGCTGCGCCGGCTGAAGCTGCGCAACGCTTAGCTTCACAGGAGGTTGACCATGGAAGGCTCCGTTCAACGACTGACCGATCCGGTCTGCGGCATGTCCGTCAGGCTGGACGCCGCCGAGCAGGACGGCCTCGTGCTCGAGCACCACGGCACGCTCTACGCCTTTTGTCGGGCCGCCTGCCGCGACGCATTCGAGGCCGACCCGCACGCCCACACCAGCCGGGCGCCGATCGCCTCTTCCTCGCCGGATGGCGGGCTACCGGTAATCGACGAGGGCATGCGCCGCTGGTACGACTCGTGCTCGTGCTGCCTCGGCGACACCTTCCCTGAGGTCAAGGCCCAGCTCGACGCAGAGCGCGCGGCCAAGTCCGAGCCACCGGCCGGGCCCGGGGTGTGCGAGATCGCGGAGGGCGCGGCGCCACCGGCCGGCTGATCAGGTGGCACGAGCTTCCTCCTAGCGCGCAAACCCCATGCGCTGGTATACGGCCTCGAGCGTGGGCGCGGCCGAGGCGGCAGCCTTGTGTGCCCCAAAGGCAAGCATCCGCTTGAGCTCGGCGTCGTCCGCGCGCAGCTCGCGGTAACGCGCCTGGAAGGGCGCCAGCAGCTCGACCACGGCCTCGGCGACATCCGCCTTGAACTGGCCGTAGCCGGCACCCTCGTAGCGCGCGACCACGTCGGCGATCGATTCGCCCGTCGCCACAGCCATGATCTCGATCAGGTTCGAGACGCCCGGCTTGCCGGCCGGGTCATGGACGACGTCGCGACCGGAATCAGTGACGGCAGTCTTGAACTTGCGCCGGATCTCGTCCGGCGGGTCGATCAGCCGGACCACGCCCGCCGGCGCGCCGCGCGTCGTCGACATCAGCCGCTCCGGCTCCTGCAGGTTCCGCACGCGCGCGCCCTCCTCCGGGTACACGCCGCGCGGCACGGTGAAGGTCTGCCCGAAACGCTGGTTGAAGCGCTCGGCGATGTTGCGCGCAAGCTCGAGGTGCTGCCGCTGGTCGTCGCCGATGGGCACGATGTCAGCCTGGTAGAGCAGGATGTCGCCGGCCATCAGCACCGGGTAGTTGAACAGCCCGGCCGAGACGAAGTCCTGGCCCTCTGACTTCTCCTTGAACTGGGTCATCCGGCGCAGCTCGCCATACGCCGTCACGGCGCCGAGCAGCCACGCCGCCTCGGCATGGGCCGCGACCTGGCTCTGGACGAAGACCGTCGAGCGCTGCGGGTCGAGGCCCGTGGCGAAGAGCCACGCCGCCACGGACAGCGTCGCCTCGCGCAGCGAATCGGGCTCGAAGGGGGTGGTGATCGAGTGCAGGTCGACGACGCAGAAGAAGGCCTCGCCACCATCGCGCACCGCCTGCTCCTGGGTGGCGACGTACTGGCGGAAGCCGCCGCTGTAGTTGCCCAGCGTCTTGTCGCCGGATGCCCGGATGCCTGAGAACACGCGCATGGCGCCGATTGTGACCGATCCGATCTGACAGGCCGGCGGCGCGCTTACACTCCGACGATGAGCGAGCAGCCGACGTGGCTCCCCGAATCGGAGCGGCGCTGGCTGCGCGCGTTCCTGATCTTGGGCACGCTCGTGCTGGCGTTCGTGCTGCTCGGCCAGGTGGCGACGATCCTGGTCTTCTTCACGGACATCCTGCTGATCCTGCTGCTGGCCTGGCTGCTGGCGTTCATGATCTCGCCGATCGTCGGGCTGATCCTGCGCGCCGTGCCGTGGCTGCCGCGAGTTGTGGTCGTGGCGTTCATCTACCTCGCCCTTGGTTTCGCGCTGGCGTGGGGCGCGATCGTCACCGCGGCCAGCCTCGTGCAGACGGTCAGCGGCTTCGTCGATTTCGTGCTCAGCGATCCGGAGGCGCTGCGGCGCGAGCTGGAGGCGACGCTCGCGGCCTGGCAGGTGTGGCTCAACGGCCAGGGCATCCAGGTCGACCTCATCCGCGCCGCCGAGGATGCGCTCAGCTCGCTGGCCGCCGTCGCCGACGACCTCGTCGGGCCGCTGACCGGCCTTGCCGCGGCCAGCGCCGCCGCGCTGGCGCAGCTGCTGATCGTGATCTTCCTGTCGCTGTTCATCGTGCTCGACAAGGACCGCATCGTGGCCTACCTCAACCGGCTCGTGCCGCCCCGCTGGAGCGCCGAGGCGAAGCTGTTCGAGACGAGCGTCGCCAGCTCGTTCGGCGGCTTCATCCGCGGCCAGGCCATCCAGGGCGTGATCCTGGCCGTTGTCGCCGTCGGCGTCCACATGGCGCTCGGCCTACCCTTCACCCCCGGCTCCGCGGCGCTGGTCGGGCTGCTCCAGGCGGTGCCCTTCTTCGGGCCCATCCTGTCGTGGGCGCCGCCGGTCGTGGTCGCGCTGCTCTCGCGACCCGAGGCGGTGGTGCCGGCGGTGATCGCGATGGCCGTCGGCTGGTTCTTCGTCAACAACATCGTGCTGCCGCGGGTGATGGCCTCAGCGGTGGGGATCCATCCGGTGGCGGTGCTGGTGTCAGTGCTTGTCGGGCTCAAGGTCGCCGGCATCGCCGGCGCGATCTTTGCCCTGCCGGTGGCGGCCGTGCTGGCCGCCTTCTTCCACCACTTCCTGCTGCGCAACGCGACAGGCGGCGGCGACGTGGCCACCCGCGCCGCGCGCCGGCTGGAGGTGCGCGAGGGCCGGCGCGTGCGCGTGCCCCACCCGCCATCGATCGAGGAAGGCGCGGCCGCGCCGGCTGACGACGTGCCAGCTCCCGAGAGGGATCAGCCGGCGGTCGAGCCCGGTCGATAGGAAGCGAGCCTGCGCGGGCTGGCCGAGCGCCCCGCGCTCAGTTAGAGCCGCAGGTCGTATCCCAGAACCCGGCACCGCCCTGGGGCACCCAGTTCACGGTAGCAATCACGCTGGCGGCCTCGTCGACGCTCGTCTTGATGCGCCCGCTGCAGCCAGCCGCGTTGGCCTGCTCGAGAGCCTGGATGGCTGCCTTGATGCCGGCCAGGTCCAGAAACAGCCGCGTTTTCTCGACCGGCGAGGCGGACCCTGAGATCTGCTTCTCGACGAGGCCCCTCAGCTCGGCGAGGCCCTGGCGGTAGGCCTGCGTGTTCTCAGGCGTCATCACGACGCGCACGCGATAAGCGCCGCCGACGTTCGTTTCGACGCTTGCGCTCGCGCCACCGGCCAGCGTGGGATAGGACTTCACGTCGTCAGCCAGGATCGCCACGACCGCGACTTCGGTGCCGATATTGGTCACGACGATCGTGCCCGGCTTGTTGAGCAGCTCAAGGTCGATCTCGCAGTCGCCTGCGACCAGGATGCAGAAGGCCGCCGCCAGCGCGAGCAGCCGCACCGCGCGCCGGCTCACGTCTCGCCTCCGGCCTGGCAGCGCGAGGACGTGGCGACGACCAGCTCCGCCGGATCAGCCGGCTCGCCGGTGCTCGAGACAAGGGCCACGCCAGTCTCGATCACGGCGAAGTGGATCTGCTCGCCGTCGCCGACGTCGATCGTGCAGGTTCCGGCACTGCCCCCGCCGGTGAAGGCGAACTCCAGCCGGAAGCGGGTCGGGACGATCGACTGGGTCGTCACCTGCAGCGGCTCGACCTCGTATGTGCCGAGCGCGAACTCGTCGCTCGATTCGGGGTCGAGCAGCGTCACCGTCAGCGCCAGCTGCTGCTCGGCCAGGTTGACGACGGTGATCTCGGAGGTCAGGAACGGCAGGATATCGAGCGGCGTGGGCGTCGGCGTGGCGTCGGGATCGGGCGTCGGCGTCACGGCTGGTGGCGGCGATGGGCTGGCCGTCGCCGTGGGCGGCGGGGTGGTCAGCTGGGCGAAGGGTGTCGGCGATGCGGCCGGCGCGAGGCTGATGACGTAGATCGCGCCGAGGATGACCGCACCGGCCAGCGCGCCGGCGAGTGCGGCGACTATTCGTGCCCCACTTGATCCCACGGTCGGACCTCGACGTGAGGGCTGCCCCCGAACCACGCGCTGCGCATGGTGCTCCTGGCAGAGGCTGCCGTCAACGGCAACGACACGCACAGACCCTACACTCGTCAGGTGAGCAGCCAGGACGGCCCGCGCGAGCTGCGCCGCATCGAGCGGCGCGATGTCGACCGCGAGTTCGGCGAGCCGCTGGCGGCCGGTGAACGGCGCCTGCAGGCGCCGCGCTCCACGCCCCGCGAGGCCCGGCCGCTGTCCGAGTGGGAGACCAAGCCGCGCATCCTGGTGACCAATGACGACGGCATCGAGTCGCGCGGCCTGCTGGCGCTCAAGCAGGCGCTCGATCCGCTCGGCGAGGTCTACGTGCTCGCGCCCGAGACCAACCAGTCGGCGGTTGGCCACACCAAGACGTTCATGCGACCGCTGCGCGTGCGCGAGCGGACGCTGGCTGACGGCAGCATCGGCTGGTCCGTCGACGGCTCGCCCACAGACGCGGTCAGCCTTGCCTTCCTGGGCTACTTCGGCTTCGGCTTCGACCTGGTCGCCTCAGGCATCAACTACGGCGCCAACCTGGGCGACGACGTGACCTACTCGGGCACGGTCAGCGCGGCCATGGAGGCCGTGCTCAGCGACTGCCCGGCGATCGCGCTGTCGCAGGAGTACTACGAGCATCCCGACTTCACGCTCGCCGCGCGGATCGCCTACGTGGCGGCGGTCAACGTGCTCGAGAACGGTCTCGCGCCGGGCGAGCTGATCAACATCAACGTGCCGGCCATCGCCGCCGACGAGTGCGAAGGCGTCGAGGTCACACGCATGGGCAAGCGCATCTACCAGGACGAGCTGATCGAGCGGCTCGACCCGCGCGGCATCCCCTACTACTGGATCGGCGGGCCGCCACCATCAGGTCTGGCCGAGCCGGGCACGGACTTCCATGCCGTCGTCAACCGGCGCATCGCGATCACGCCGATCCAGCTCGACCTGACCGCGCAGCGACTGCTCGGTCGGCTCAACTCGTGGACCTGGGAGCTGCCCTCCGCGCCGGCCGAGGTGCCAGCAGCCGCCGAGCCGCAGACCCGCGAGGACGTCATCGCCGACGAGATCGTCGTCGCCCAGGTGGACCCAGAGCAGGAGCGGCGCTAGGCCGTCGGCTCGATCGAGGCTCGTCCCCGCCGGCGGAACGAGGCCCACCAGCAGCCAAGGCCGGCGAGCATGCAACCGACGGCCGCTACCAGCAGCCAGCCGATCAGCGCCAGCAGCCCGAGCTGGGCCTCGTCGACCGAGCCGGTGATGGCCGACAGGTCCGGGCTGTCAGCGACAGCGACGCGCAGGCGGTCGATCGAGCGGCCCAGCTCGTCGAGGCCATTGGCGATGGCGATCGTGTCGTTGCGGTTCTGCTCGAGCGCCGCCGCGATCGCAGCGACGTCGTCCGCCAGCAGGTCGAACTGCAACGCCGTCGCGTCGAAGCCCGGCGCCAGCCCGATCAGCGGCTGGATCCCGAGCACGGTCAGCTGCATCTGGAAGGCCAGCTCGCGCATCGTCTGGGCCATGCCGCGCGAGATGCCGGCGGCGCGAGCGGTGGCCTGGTTCGCCTGGGCCAGGCTGGTATCCATGTTGCGCACCGCGGCCGACGTGTCGACGATCGTCGTCGACGACTGCTCCAGCGCCGCCAGCGCGGCGTCGCGCTGGCCGCCCAGCGACGAGCCAAGGCTGGTGATGTCGTCCAGCGGGCGGGCGATGCTGACGCCGATGACCCCGAGCAGCAGCGTGCCGGCGAGGCCGTAGACGAGCAGCGCCGTGCCCACCAGGCGCAGCATGCCGCGGCTCATGTGGCGCGCAGGGTCCGCCGCAGCAGGATCGTCGTGATCACGAAGAGCACGATACCGATTCCGGCCAAGGTGCTGAGCTGCCACCAGGCGTGCGTCCCGCCACGCAGCATCACGTCCTGCAGCAGGTTGATGCCGTGCGTCACCGGCAACGAGTAGGAGACGAGCTGCACGGCCGGGCTGAACTCCTCGACCGCCAGCACGAAGCCACTGAAGAAGACCGACGCCAGCAGCACCAGCAGCGACAGCTGGACGGCCTGGCGTTCCGAGTCGGCGATGACCGAGATGAGCAAGCCGAGGCCGAGGCTGGCAAACGTCAGCAGGGCGATGATCGCCGCCACCAGCAGCGGGCTGCCGAGCATCGGCACGCCGAGCACGAGGATCAGCAGCAGCGTCGTGATCGTCGCGACCAGCGCGCCCACGACGCCCAGGCCAAGGTACTTGCCCAGGACCAGCTCGACCGACGTCACGGGCGAGACCTTGAAGACCTCCATCACGCCCGACATCCGCTCGCGCACGAACGACAGCGCGGTCAGCGTGACGGCCATGTGCTGGAGCACCAGCGCGAGCACGGCCGGCCCGAAGAACGTCACGACCTGCGGCTGGATGCTCGCGACGTTGGTCACCGTCATCTCGGTCGGGGCTGCGATCACCTCCGGCGGCACTGCCAGCGGCTCGCCGTCGAGCTGGGTGACGGAGTAGCTTTCGCCCTCGCGTATCAGCCGGGTCAGGATCTCGCGGTTGATCTGCGAGCTGATGATGTCTGCCACGAAGCCGGTGTAGGCGACGTTGACCGGGTCAACCTCGTTGACCACGACCTCGATCTGTGCCCGCTCGCCGGCGCGGATGCGCTGTGTCGCGTCAGCCGGCAGGATCACGATCGCGCTGACCTGGCCTGCGCCGAGCCTCGTCCGTGCCCAGTTCTCGTCGTCAGTCAGGTCGACGATGCGCAGCGCCGGGCCGGCCATCTGCTGGTAGAACTGCGCCTCACGCGGCAGCTCCTCGGCCACGCCCTCGCCGCCGGCGGGTAGGACGATGATCGTCTGGATCGGGCTGCGCACGCCGGTGTAGCCCAAGCCGAATATGGCCATCACCAGGAACGGCCCGAGGACCAGGCTGATGAACGCGCCGGGCCGACGGCGCACCTGGATGAGCTCCTTGCGCACCTGGGCCAGCAGCCGCGACAGGCCCTTGATGATGCCCACCCCTCAGCGCTCCAGCCGGAACGCTGTAGCGCCCATGCCCAGCGAGCCGGCGGCGCCGATGGCACGCCCCTGGTGGCGGTTGACCAGCTCGGCGAAGACCTCGTCGAAGCTTGGACGGTACTCGCGGCTCCAGTCGACCTCAGCGCCAGCGGTGACGATCGCGTCGACCACATCGGGCAGAGCCTGCGCGCCGTTGGTCGAGATGACCAGCAGCTCGCGCGGGCCGACCTGACGGATCTCGGTCACGCCCTCGATCTGGGGCAGGGTGGCAGCGTCAAAGGCGCGCGTTGTGCCGACCTGCACGACGTCGCCGCCGAGAGCCTCGCGGCGCACCTCCTCCGGCTGGTCATAGGCGATCAGCTCGCCGGCAGAGATGAGCGCCACGGTGTCGCAGTACTCGGCCTCGCCGACGTACTGGGTCGTGACCAGCAGCGTCACGCCGCCGTCGCGCAGCCGGCGCAGCTCCTCCCAGATCTCCTGGCGCAGGATGGGGTCGATGCCGGCGGTCGGCTCGTCGAGGATCAGCAGCCGCGGCTGATGGACGAGCGCGCAGGCGAGAGCCACGCGACGCTGCATGCCGCCCGAGAGGTGAGCCACGCGCCTGTCGCGCGCCTCCCACAGCTCGACCAGGCGCAGCACCTCCTCCGTCCGCTTCACGCGCCGCGGCCGCAGCATGCCGAACATCGCGCCGATGAAGTCGACGTTCTCGCGCGCCGTCAGGTCCGGGTAGAGCACGAACTGCTGGGGCATGTAGCCGATCCGCTCGCGCGTCGCGCGGTGGAAGTGCCGCGGCTCCTCGCCGAGGACGCGGACGCTGCCCTTGTCAGGCCGGATCGCGCCGGTCATCACCCGAATGGCCGTCGTCTTGCCCGAGCCGGACGGCCCGATCACGCCCAGGATCGTGCCCTGCCGCACGGACAGCGTCATGTCGACGACCGCGTGAACCTCGCCGAAGCTCCGGCTGACCGAGCGCATGTCGACGATTGGCGGGCCTTCGACTGGCGACCCGACCGAGCCGGGTGACGGCTGCGCGGAGGCGGACATCAGGCGGCGGACATCAGGTATCAACCCTCCGGGGCGTGCGGGATGCGGGGCCCAATCTGCCCAGCGGCCAATTGCACGGCCACGCGGCGCTCGTCGGCGGCTATCCAAAATCCATCCCAAACGGGGTGCTGATATTCGGCCGCAACGACGCCGCCACTCCGTGCTGCGAGGCGCGTGGCGGCCGCGCGCTACCGTCGGCAGCGAATGGGGACCTCACCATCTGCCAGCGGCCGGCGGCGCCTGCGCGCCATGCCCGGGCGTGCCTCCGGCAAGGATGCTCGCGCTGCCGGCACTGACGGCTCGACGGCCGAGCTGCCCGCCGGCCTGCGCTACGCCAATGACGACGACCCGGGCATCAACCGCCGCCGGAGCGGCAAGGGCTTCGCCTACCGCGGCCCTGACGGCGAGCGGCTGACCGACGAGCGGATGCTCGAGCGCATCCGCTCGCTGGCGATTCCGCCGGCCTGGACCGATGTCTGGATCTGCCCCTCGTCGCGCGGCCACATCCAGGCCACCGGCCGCGATGCGCGCGGCCGCAAGCAGTACCGCTATCACCCGCTCTGGCGGCAGGTTCGCGACGAGAGTAAGTACGAGCGCACGATCGCCTTCGGCGAGGGCCTGCCGCGCCTGCGCCGGCAGGTCGAGCGCGACCTCGCGCGGCGCGGCCTTGACCGGACCAAGGTCGTGGCGGCGGTGGTCAGGCTGCTCGACACGACGCTGCTGCGGGTGGGCAACGAGGCGTACGCGCGCCAGAACCGGACGTACGGCCTGACCACGCTGCGCGACCAGCACGGCCGCATCCGCGGCAGCCACGTCCGCTTCTCCTTCCGCGGCAAGTCCGGCAAACGCCACGAGGTCAGCCTGCGCGACCCGCGGCTGGCGCGCATCGTCCGCCGCTGCCAGGAGCTGCCCGGCCAGAGG
>Ga0247717_1000056_pt1 | contig 31123 bp, 33 predicted proteins | sample 24E_NmetaG_FD_189047 | JGI IMG/M metagenome (GOLD analysis project Ga0247717, IMG submission 189047) | Soil microbial communities from hillslope of Landscape Evolution Observatory, University of Arizona, Oracle, AZ, United States - 2-4-E_N | ecosystem: Engineered > Artificial ecosystem >... | reverse complement strand
CCTGCGCCCCGCCCCCCTGGCCGCCGGCGGCCAGGGGGGCGGGGCGCAGGTCGCCCGGCATGAGCTCGCGGGTGGGGTCCTCGGGCGGGTCGAGGCGGTGCAGCATCCAGTTCTTCCCGCCGGTGTGGAAGAACACGTAGCGCCCCCGGACCCGCTCCCCCTCGAACGTGACCATCACCTCGCGGTCGTCCCACTTCTCGGTCTCGTAGGTGCCGCGGTCCCACACCGTCATGCGGCCGCCGCCGTACTCGCCTTTGGGGATGTCGCCGGAGAAGTCCAGGTACTCCATCGGGTGGTCCTCGGTGTGGACGGCCAGGTGGTTCTCCCGGGGGTCGGGGGGCACGCCCTTGGGGACGGCCCAGGAGACGAGGACGCCGTCGCGCTCGAGGCGCACGTCCCAGTGGAGGGCGGTGGCATGGTGCTCCTGGACCACGAACCGGGCGGGCCCGTCGCCGCCGGCCACCTCGCCCGCCGGCTCCGGCGTGCGTTCGAAGTCGCGCATCGAGCGGTAGGGCGCGAGGCGTTCCCCGGATGCCTCGGGATCAGGCATGGCGTTGGTCTACCCTGGTCCGGCGATGGTCGTGCTCGCCGGCACCGTTGGGGGGCTGGTCGACGTGGGCGCCGGCGCCGTGGTCGACCTGGCCGGCCACGACGTGTCCGCCGTGAACGACGGGTGGGCCCTCATCGACGGGCGGGCGGTGGCCGGGCTGGCGGTGGCCGCGGCGGGCGCCGCCGCCGGCGCCGGGCCCGGCGCCCCCGCACCGGGCTGGGCGACGCCGACCTGCGTGGCGGCCGCTCCCGACGATCCCTCCGGCGCCGCTCTGGTCGGCACGGCCGGCGCCCACCTGCTGCGGGCCGCCGCCGCGTGGGAGCGGGTGGAGGCGTTCGAGCGGGCCGACGGCCGGCCCGGCTGGTACACGCCGTGGGGCGGCCCTCCCGACGTGCGCAGCATCTCGACGGCGCCCGACGGCACCGTGCTGGTCAACGTCCACGTGGGCGGGATCCTACGGTCGGCCGACGGGGGCGATTCGTGGGCGCCGACCATCGACATCCACGCCGACGTCCACCAGGTCGTGGCCCTCGACGGCGGCCGGGCGGTCGCCGCCTGCGCCGAGGGGCTGGCCACCAGCGACGACGGCGGTGCCACGTGGAGCCTGCACGACCGCGGCCTGCACGCCACCTACGCCCGGTCGGTGGCGGTGGCCGGGAAGACGGTGCTGATCGGCGTGTCCACCGGGCCCGACGGCCGGCAGGCGGCGGTGTACCGCCGGCCGCTGTCCGGCGGGGCGGCCCTCGAGCGCTGCGGGAACGGCCTGCCCGAGGACCTGGGCGGCAACGTCGACACGTTCCGGCTGGCCGGCGCCCCCGACGGGACGGCCGCGTTCGCCACCGTCGACGGCCGGGTCTTCGTCTCGGCCGACGAGGGCGCCACGTGGGAGCAGGCGGGCGAGCGCCTCCCCGCCGTGCGCTGTCTCGTCGTCGCCCCCTGAGCCGACCAGGACCCGCGGGGGTCAGTCCCCGGCCAGCGCGCCGGCCCGGGTGGACAGGGACATGCCGCGGCGGAACTGGCGGACCACGTTCCGGTCGAGCCCGCTGGTGACGTAGGCGAACGAGATGCCGGTGGCCGGGTCGGCCCACGCCACCTGCCCGCCCGCTCCGTTGTGGCCGAACGTCCGGGGCGACACCGACGACCCGAACCCCCGCAGGAACCCGAGGCCGTCCTCGCCCGCCACCACCAGGCCGACGGTCCGGCTGGCGGGCAGGGAGAAGACCGGGTCGCCCAGGTTGTTGCGGACGTTGGCGGTGGCATCGGCCAGGACGTCGGGGCGCCAGATCCCGTCGGGGTCGTGCAGGAGGCGCTGGTAGAACAGCGCCAGGTCGGCCGCCGTCATCACCGCTCCGGCGCCGGGCACGCCCACCGCCCGCACGTCGGCCCGGTTGAACCCGACGAGGGCGGCGTCGGTCACCTCGCTGGACGGGAGGCTGCGCACGCCGATCGCCTGCTCGAGCTCGTCGGGGGTGGCCGGGTCGCCCCGCACCTCCGTCTCCGCGATGTCCCCCTGGTCCGCCGCCTCCAGCCCGAGGACCCGGCGACCGAGGCCGACGGGCCCGGTCACCAGCTGCTGGACGGCATCGCGGAAGTCCACGCCTGCGACCCGCTCGATCAGCTCGGCCAGGACCCAGTGGGCCGACGTGGGGTGGTACTCGAAGGCCGTGCCCGGCTCCCACTGGAGCTTCCAGTCGGCGAACGCCTCGAGCCGGCCCTCCCGGGTGTCCCACTGGGGCGGCATCAGGGTCTCCCGGGGGAAGCCCGAGGTGTGGAGCAGCACCTGCTCGACGGTCACCGCTTCCTTGCCGTTGGTACCGAACTCGGGGACGAGGTCGGCGACGGCGGCGGCCGGGTCCAGCCGGTCCTCGCCCATCAGCACCCAGGCGGCAGCGGCGACGATGGGCTTGGTGCACGAGAACACCGCGAACCGGGTGGACGCGGTGGCGTCGCCCGCCGCCTGGAACGCCACCACCTCGCCGCCATGGCCGACCGCCACCTGCGAGGCCGGCAGCAGCCCGTCGTCCACCTCCGCGCGGGCTCTGGCCAGCAGGGCGTCGAGCTTGGCCGGCGACAGCCCCACCTGCGCACGGTACCCGCGGATCGAGCCCGCCTCAGAACAACTTGCACGGCCGTGACGCGTTCACCGTCGTGTTGGCTCCCTCGTCGGCCTTCGGCCGTCCAAGTTGTTCTGCGGCGGTCCCGTCGGTGCAATGCTGTCGCCGCATGCACGCCCGCCGGCTGCTCGCGACCGCCGTCGTCGCGCTGGTGCTCTCCGTCGCCGCCGTGGTGGTGCCGGTGCGCATGGCGTGGAGCGCCCCGGAGCTGCGCGTCGCCGAGCTCGGTGTCCCGGGCGTGCGCCGGTTGGCCGTGCCCTTCGCCCGCCTGGCGCCGCCGCTGGCCCGGGCCGTCACCGCTCCGTTCGCGGTGTCCCACCTCGGGGTGCGGTGGACGGGCGGCGAGGACGCGGTGGTGGAGGTCCGCACGGCCGACGCGCCCGGAGCGTGGGACCGGTGGCGCGCCGTGGAGGTGGCGCACGACCTGGGCGACGAAGGGCGCCGGGAGGTCCTGTCCGGCCTGGTGCGGGCGAGCGGCGACCGGCACGTCCAGGTGCGGGCCCGGGGCGACGCCCGTGACCTCGAAGTGGTGGCGATCGACGCCGAGCACGGGCGGCGCCACCTCGTGCGCGACCGGCCACGGGCGGCGGGCGCGGCGGTGGGCGGGCCGGCGGTCGTCACCCGGTCGCAGTGGGGCGCCGACGAGTCGATGCGGCGGGCGCCGCCCTCCCATGCCCCCGTGTCGCGGATGGTCGTCCACCACACGGTCACGCCCAACGACGACCCCGACCCCGCCTCCACCATGCGGGCCATGTACGCCTATCACGTGCGGGCCAACGGCTGGGACGACCTGGGCTACAACTTCGTCGTCGACGCCTCCGGCCGGGTCTACGAGGGGCGGTTCGGCGGCGGGCCCGACCCCGGCGAGTCGCCCTACGGCGAGGGGGTGATCGGCGCCCACGCCGAGGGCCAGAACACCGGGTCGGTCGGCGTCGCCGTGATGGGCACCTACACCCGGCGGGCGCCGCCCCAGGCCGCCGTCGACGGCGTCGTGCGGGTGCTGGCCTGGCAGGCCGACCGCAACGGGCTCGACCCGGCGGGGACGGCGGAGTGGACCGGCGGGCAGCGCCTGCCCACCGTCGCCGGCCACCGCGACGTCGGGTCCACCGACTGCCCGGGCGACCACCTGTACGCCCGCCTGCCGGCCGTGCGCCGGGCCGCCGCCGCCGTCGTGGCCGCCGCACGCGGCGCCGCGCCCCCCGGCTACTGGGTGGTCGGCCGGGACGGGCGGGTGCTGCCCTTCGGTGGCGCCGCCGCCCCCCTGGGCCCGCTGGCCGCCGGGCTGGCCGCTCCCGCCGCCGGCATCGCGCCGACCCCCTCGGGCAACGGCTACTGGGTGCTCAGCGAGGGCGGCCGGGTGCTCCCCTTCGGCGACGCCCTGCCGCTCGGCTCGCCCGAGCTGCTCGGTCTCCTCGACCCTCCCGGTCGAGGGGTGGCGATCGAGGCCACGCCGTCGGGGCTGGGTTACTGGGTGGCCGAGGAGGGGGGCCGGGTGCGCGGCTACGGCGACGCGCCCGCCCTGGGCGGCCCGTCGGCCGGCCCGGTGGTCGGCCTGGCGGGCACCCCGTCGGGGCGGGGCTACTGGGTGGCGACGGCCGACGGGCGGGTGGAGGCGTTCGGCGACGCCCGTCCCCTCGGGTCGGCGGCCGGGCGCCGGGGCGCCCCTCTCGTCGCCATCGCCCCGTCCCAGGGCGGCGGCGGGTACTGGCTGGTGGCGGCGGACGGGGCGGTGCTGGCGTTCGGCGCCGCCCGGCGGGCCGGCGGCCTGCCCGAGCGCCGCGTCCGGGCCCGGGTCGTCGACGCCCGGGCCAGCGCCACCGGCCGGGGGTACTACGTGCTGGCCGAGGACGGGTCCGTCCACGCCTTCGGCGACGCACCGCCCACCGGTTCGGCCACCGGCCAGCTCCCGGGCGGCGCCGCCGGCATCGCCGTCCGCCCCTGAGGGACCGCCGCAGAACAACTTGGACGGCCGAAGGCCGACGAGGGAGCCAGCACAACGGTGAACGCGTCACGGCCGTGCAAGTTGTTCTAAGGCGGGCCCTGACCGGGGCCGGGGCCCCACTACTCCTCGGGCTCTCGTTCCTTGCGGCGGAGGAAGAAGGTCGCCAGGGCCAGGCCGACGACCACCCCGCCGAGCACGCCGACCTCGAGCATCGACTCCTGGACGTCCTCGCCCTTCTCGGCGAACGCGCTCACGACCACGATCTCCTTGATGGAGGCGATGATCCCGACGAGCAGGAACGGCTCGGCCACCAGCTTGCGCTCCTTCAGGGTGGTGCGCACGGCGCTGAGCAGCTCGACCAGGATGAAGACGATCAGCAGCGAGTCGAGCGTCTTCTTCATCACGTCGGTGACGCCCTTGTGCGTCTCGGTGACGAGGTCGTAGACGGTGGCGCCGAGCACGACCAGCGCGCACGCGAAGAGCGTGAGGGACACCAGCGCGTAGACGAGGTCCTCGGCCCACCGCAGGCCGGAGTTGGTCATCCGCGCCAGCGGTGGCTGGGGCGGCTCCGGCAGCTCCTCGGCGTCGTCCTCGTCGGCCATGCGGCAGTGTACGGGGGGCGCCGGCCGCTACCGGAAGATGGTCGAGCGGTAGTGGCGCAGCTCGGCGACGCTCTCGCGGATGTCGTCGAGGGCCCGGTGCGCCCCCACCTTGGCGGGCACGGCGGCGAAGGCCTCCGGGTACCAGCGCCGGCACAGCTCCTTCACCGTCGAGACGTCCACCGAGCGGTAGTGGAGCCAGGCCTCGATCTCGGGGAGGTGGGCGGCCAGGAAGCGGCGGTCGGTGCCGATGGAGTTGCCGCACAGCGGGACGGTGCGGGGCTCGGGCACGTGCTGCTTGATGAACTCCAGGGTGCGCCGGCCGGCCTCGTCGAGGGTCGTGGTCGACGCCTGGATGCGTTGGAGCAGGCCACTGGTTCGGTGCATCTCGGCGACGACGGGGTCCATCGCCGCCAGGAGGTCGGCCGGGCAGGTGACCACCAGGTCGGGGCCTTCGGCGACCACCTCCAGCTGGTCGTCGGTCACCAGGGTGGCCACCTCGACGATGGCGCAGGTGGTCGGGTCGAGCCCGGTCATCTCGAGGTCCATCCAGACGAGCACGACGGCCGATCGTAGGCTGGGCGCCAGTGCTGGAGGTCCCGCTGCGCCGCCTCGACCCCGACCTCCCGCTGCCTTGCTACGCCCGGGCGGGCGACGCCGGCGCCGACCTGGTAGCCCGGGAGGGTGCCGAGCTGGCGGCCGGGGGCGGCCGGGCCCTGGTGCCGACGGGCGTCGCCGTGGCCATCCCCGAGGGCTGGGCCGGGTTCGTGCAGCCCCGCAGCGGCCTGGCCCTGCGGCACGGGGTGACGTGCCTCAACACGCCGGGCCTGATCGACGCCGGCTACCGGGACGAGATCAAGGTCCTCCTCGTCAACACCGATCCGAGCGAGCCTTACACGGTGCGGCGGGGCGACCGCATCGCCCAGCTGGTGGTGCAGCGGGTGGAGCGGGCCGCCTTCGCGGTGGTCGACGAGCTGGCCGCCAGCGAGCGGGGCACGGGCGGCTTCGGGTCCACCGGGCTCGGGGCGGCGGCGGGGTAGGGCGGTGCCCGAGCTCCCCGAGGTCGAGTCGCTGGCCCGGTTCCTGGCCGGGCGGGCGGGCGGCCGGGTGGTGGAGCGGGCCGAGCTGGCCGCGTTCGCCGCCCTCAAGACGTTCGACCCGCCCCTCGAGGCCCTGGTCGGGCGCACCGTCGAGGGATGCGGCCGGCGGGGCAAGTTCCTGCTCCTGGAGACGTCGGGCCGCGACCCGCTGTGGCTCGTCCTGCACCTGGCCCGGGGCGGTTGGGTGCGCTGGAGCGACGAGCTGCCCGCCGCCCGGGCACGCCCCGGGAAGGGCCCGCTCGCCCTGCGGGTGGGCCTCGAAGGGGGTGGCGGGTTCGACGTGACGGAGGCGGGCACCGAGAAGCGCCTGGCCGTCCACGTGGTGCGCTCGCCCGGCGACGTGGAGGGCGTCGCCCGGCTGGGGCCGGACCCGCTGGACCCCGGGTTCGACGCCGCTGCCTTCGCCGCCGCCCTGCGCGGTCACGGCGGCCAGGTCAAGGCTGCGCTCACCACCCAGTCGGTCGTGGCCGGCGTGGGGAACGCCTACTCCGACGAGGCCCTGCACGTGGCCCGCCTGTCGCCGTTCAAGTCCGCCGCCAAGCTGAGCGACGAGGAGGTGGGCCGGCTCCACGGCGCCGTGGTGTCCGTCCTCACCGACGCCCTCGAGCGCAGCGCCGGCCTCCCGGCGGCCGGGCTCAAGGGGGAGAAGAAGTCGGGCATGCGGGTCCACGGCCGCATCGGCGAGCCGTGCCCGGAGTGCGGCGACACCGTCCGCCAGGTCGCCTTCGCCACCAGGTCGCTCCAGTACTGCCCGACGTGCCAGACGGGCGGCAAGCCGCTGGCCGACCGGCGCCTCTCGCGGCTCCTCAAGTAGGGAGGGGCCGAGGGGCCACTGCTAGGATCGCCCCCGCTGCGGACGTAGCTCAGCTGGTAGAGCACAACCTTGCCAAGGTTGGGGTCGCGGGTTCGAATCCCGTCGTCCGCTCCACGACGGGGGCAGATCAGGGGGCGCCACCCCCTCGGGGCGCAGCAGGAGATCGAAGCCCCGATGCGACCATGCGCCGCGATGGGCTCGGCGCCGACTGGATCCGCCGCTGCGCCACCGTGCTCACCCGCACCCTCGCCCCGCAAGCGCGGCCTGCTCGACGCCAACCCGGCCGAGGACGCAGCCCGACCCCGGTCGACTCGCTCGAAGCCGTACCCGCCCGACGGCGACGACGTTCGGAGCGCGCTCCTCACCGCGCCGAGCGGGACCTCGAGATTGCCGACGCCGTCACCATCCTCGCAGCACCGGCATGCGACCGGGGCGAGCTGCTCGCCCTGCGGTGGACCGACGTCGACTTCCCATGGGTATCGAGGGATCCGTGCCCATGCGCCCCGACAAGGTCGGCGTCCGCTGGTCGGCTGCTCGCGGCTCGTCGCCCATCACCCTCCAGGACCTCCGCCACCACGCCCCTACGGCGATGCTCGACGCCGGCGAGGTCCTACCGCACTGTCGCCGACATCCTCGGCAGCAGCGAGGCGAAGCTCTGCCTCCACTACGACGCCGCAACGACACCGGTGAGCGCAAGGCGATCGCCGCCCTCGAGCAGTAGGCCCCCAGGCCCGCCGACAATCAGGTCGAGCGCAGGTTGGGCAACACCAGGAGCGCCTCGTCCTCGCTGCGACCGAACGCCTCGATGTCCTCCGCGTGGTCGATGATCACCTGCAGGACGGTGGCCGTCGAGGCGTTCCCCACCCGGAGCCAGACGACCTTCGGCGGCGGTCCGTGGAGGAACGCCAGCTGGCGGAAGTCTGAATCCTTCAACAGACGATCCCGAGATCGTGGTCCCCGGCGTACTCCCAGATCTCCTGGTCGGTCGCGTCGTCGAGCCCGACCGCCGAGACGTGCTCGCTCTCGGGAAACAGATCGCGCAACTGACCCACGAGGTGCCGGGAGAGGTTCTGGTCGAGCAGGAGCTTCACGCCGTGGCGAGCCGGCGCTCCCGAAGCGCAGCGAACTCGATCGCCGCACGCACGAGCTCCGGCGTGAGCTCCGGGAAGTCGGCGACGATCTCGTCGGTGGTCATCCCGGATGCCAGGTACTCAAGGACGTCGTAGACGGCGATCCGAGTGCCGATGAAGCACGGCTTGCCGCTGCGCACCCCGGGGCGGGTCTCGATCACCGTCGTGAGATCCATCGGTTCCAAGGTACCCGCACCCGCGGCCGCTGAGTCTTGGTCCGGTTACGAAATCACGTGCCCTCCACATTCGCCGAACCGGCGAGCATGCGACTGCGCGAGGGTTCGCAAGGGCCCCGACGACTCACCGAGGGCTCATCTGCTCGGCGTTGCGCGGCGGTCTCAACGCCTCGGCCACGGACGCCGCCGGCGGATCCCCTGGAACCGTTCGTCCGTCTTCTACCGGCGAGCGAGCCGGTAGCCCAGCAGCAGCGCCGTGTTGGCGGCGAACAGCCAGAACCCGAGCAGCACCAGCGCGCCGAGAGCGTCGGAGGCGTAGCGGCGCTCGAAGTTGGCGCCGAGCCGCAGGTAGGCCACGTAGCCGGCCGACAGCACCGAGATGCCCCCCGCCGCCGCCAGCGCCCCGCGGAGCGTGGCCCACCAGCCCGGAGGCGACCGCGGGAAGGCCCGGTACACGACGGCCACCGCGGCCACGGCTGCCGCGAAGCCGGAGACCAGACCGATGGCGAGCCCGATGACGATCTCCGCATCCGAGTCGCCGAGGGTGGCCGATCCCGCATAGGTCGCCACCAGCCCGCACAGCAAGAGCACGGGAACGAGCCCGACGAGCAGCAGGGCATGCCCGCGCTCCCGCAGCCCGCGCGCGGTGCGGTCGCCGCCCATGCGGTCGAGCACCCGCACGAGCGCCGACCCGTACGCCGTGGCCGGCCACAGGGCCACGGTCAGTGCCGCCAGCCCCAGCGTGGTGCCCAGTTGCGCGACCTGCACGAGGGCGCGGTCGGCACCGAGCGCCGGAGGGGCGAGGCGAGCCAGGTCCTCGGCCACGTGGCGGACCTCGGCCGGACCGACGATGAGGCTGGTGACCCAGAGGGCGACGACGACCAGTGGAGCCACCGAGATGAGGCCGTAGAACGCCAGGGCCGCGGCGTACAGGAACAGGTCGTCGGCACGGGCGGAGGCGAGCCCGGTCCGAAGGCGGTGGACCGGTGCCCGTTCACCGGGCACGGCCTGCTCGTGCCCGTCCTCGGTCGCCTGCCCCTCATCCACTGCGGGATCGCCGCGTGCCTGGGTCCTCCTTGGCCTCGCCCAACAGGTCGAGCACCTCGCCGATGGTCCTTCCACCGCTGACGCCGTCCCGCAGTGGGAGGTGGGTCTGGATGCGGTACCGGTTCCTGCGACCGTCCTTCTCCTTCACGACGTACCCCGCCTCGGCGAGGTCGGCGACGATGCCGAAGGCCGTCCGCTCGGTCACCCCGAGGGCGGCGGCCAGGTCGCGGAGGCGGACCCCGGGATCGGCGGCGATGGACAGGAGCGCCCGGGCGTGGCTGGTCAGGAAGCTCCAGCTGGCCATGGGACCATGGTAATCGAAAACAAGAACTAAACTTCCAGCGTAGACTCGCCGAAACAGGAAGCAGTCGACCAGTTGCCCGCCCCCCGTCGTGTCTGGCGCTCCGGCGAGGTTGCGGAAACGAGCAGACCCATGACCGTCCGCCCTTCGAAGCGCCGTCTCACCGGCGCGGCCGTACTCGCGCTGTCGGTGGTGGTGCCCGGAGTGTTCCTGGCCGGAGGTGCGGCGCAGGCCGCCATCGTCCCGACCGTGGCCCTGGCGACCTCGGCGCGCTACTCCGTCCTCGCCGGCGACACGGTGACGAACACCGGCGACAGCGTCCTCGGCGGCAGCCTCGGCGTCTCACCGGGGACAGCGGTCACCGGCTTTCCCCCGGGGCTGGTCGTCCCACCGGGGACCACCGATGTGGCCAACGCGGCCGCCGCCCAGGCGAAGTCGGACCTCACCGCGGCCTACGTGGACGCCGCCGGCCGGCCCGTCGACGCGACCACCACGGCCGACCTGGCGAACCTCGTCCTGCAGGGAGGCGTCTACTCGGGCCCGTCCAAGTCGCCCCTCAGCCTCACCGGGCCACTGGTGCTCGACGGCGCCGGCAACGCCGAGTCGGTGTTCGTCTTCCAGACCGACTCCACGCTGATCACCGCGTCGGGCAGCAGCGTGTCCCTGGTCAACGGTGCTCAGGCGTGCAACGTGTTCTGGCAGGTCGGCAGCTCGGCCACCCTGGGTACCGGCTCCGTCTTCACCGGCAACATCCTCGCCCTGACCTCGATCTCGGTGGCCAACGGCGTCCTGGTCCACGGCCGGGCACTGGCCCGCAACGGTGCGGTGACGCTGGACGACGACACCTTCACCGACGCGTCGTGCGCGCCGCTGTCGCAGGGCACGACCACCACCAGCACGACGCCGAGCTCGACCACCACGGCGACCACCGCTGCGACGGGGACGACGGCGACCCCCACCGGGGCCGCCACCACGGCGGTCACCTCGCCCGCCACCACGGCCACGACGCCCGAGGAGGTCGCCCGCCGGCTGACCCGGACCGGCCTCACCACTCAGAGCCGCACGCCGGCGGGCCCGGGCGTGCCGAGCGTCGTCGGGCCGCCGCGAACGGGAGCGGCGCCGGCGGCGGACGGGAGCCTGCCGGCATGGCTGCCGCTGGTGCTGGTCGCCCTGCTGGGCGGTGGGGCGGCCGTGGGCGCCGCCCGCCTCAGAGCCCGCCGGGTCGCATCAGCGGGGCGCTGATCCGTGGCCCTGCACGCCCGGCCGGCCTCCTCGGACAGGCGGCTGACGATCGTGGTGCTGGCGGCCGCGCTCCTGGCCGGAGCGACCGCGGCCCGCTGGGCGGTGACTCCCGGTTCTGAACCGGCGGCCGGCCCCGTCACACCGACGCCGGCAGCCACCACGCCGGGACCGCCGCCCACGCCGGGAAGCGGGCGCGCCGTGCCTGCCGCGCTCGTCGACGGGGGCCTCGACCTCCGAGCCGGGCCGGTCCCTGTCCCGCTGGAGCTGCACGTTCCGACCATCGGTCTGCGCACCAGCGTGGTGGGGGTCGGGATCACCCCGGAGGACGTGATGGACGCCCCCATGGGGCGCGCCGACGACGCGGTCTGGCAACAGGCGTTCTGGTACCGGGGCAGCGCGGTCCCCGGTTCCCCGAGCACGGCCCTGATCGCCGGCCACGTGAGCGGTCCGGGGGGCGGCCCCGGCGCCTTCGCCCGCATCGACGATCTGCGGCCCGGCGACCCCGTCGTCGTGCACGACTCCCGCAACGGCTTGGCCGTGAGCTTCGCGGTGACCGAGTCGAGGACGTATTCGATCGACGAGGCGGCTGAGCCGACCGCCCTGGCCAGGATCTACGGCGCCGGGCCGGTCGCCGGCCGGGCGCCGCAGCCGTCACCCGACGGACTTGCCCGCCTGACCCTCATCACCTGTGCCGGAACGTTCAGAAACGGCACTCACGATCACCGGTTGGTCGTCTACGCCACCCGAGTGTGACGACCACCCCGGCGCCGGCGGCCCCCGGGCCGGAGTCGCCGGGCCGTTTCACGACCGGGCGGGTCGGGAATCAGCCTCCGATGCGATCGGTCCTGCGCCGCCACCCCTCGGGCGTGGCGCTGGGCGCCTGGTTCGACGGCGAGCGCGGCGGCGACGTCGGCGCCCACGTCGCCCGGTGCCGGCGGTGCCGGCGCCACGCCGATGCCCTGGCCGCCCTGCGATCGATGCTGCGGCCCACCCCGAGCCCGCGGCGCGAGCCCGCCGGCCGTCGGTCGGCGGGCGGCTGAGCGATCGGCGGGCTTCCCGGCACCGCTGCCTCCCGCCCGCCGCCAGCCCGCCACGGCCGACGCCCGGCGCGGCGTTGTGCCGGAAAGAGCCGGGTTCCCGGGCTTTCCCTGGAGATGACGGCACCGACGGCTCTTGTGCACGGGCGCGGCGGTGATCATCATTCCGAGTGGAGGTGTCGGGATGGCACTGCTGAACCCCGGGGAGAAGGTCCACGTCATCGAGCGCCGGATGTTCGACGGCGACGCCCGCCGGCACTTCGTCGGCGAGATCGACTCGTCCACCGACACCGCCATACGGGTGACCGGCTACACCTTCGTGTGCAACTCGATGACCGGGAACTTCGACCGGCGCGAGCCGTCCCGCACCCGCATCATCCCGCTGGGCGCGGCGGGGGTGGTGGTGTACGTGATCCCCGAGCACATCGACATCGAGACGGTGCGCTACGAGTGGAGCGCCGGCAACCGGCTGGTCGTCCGAGCCGGTCGGTGGGAGGCGTTCCTCGACGAGTTCGCTTCAGCCCGCTGAGGCCGCCCCGGCGGCCCGGCGGCGGTCCATCGCGACCTGGAGCGCGACCAGCAGCCCGATGGTGGTGAGCAAGGCCACCGGGAAGAGGCGGACGGACCACGTCGGGCCGTCGAAGTCGCCGGTCGCCCGCAGGGCGCCGGCGCCGATGAGCACCAGCCCGATCGTCGCCGTCTGCATGGGGACCCGCAGGGCGCTCCAGCGGTCCTCGAAGGCGAAGCACACCCAGGCCACGGCCGGGAAGGCCACGAAGGCGCTGATGGTGCGCACGGTGAGCGGGGTGACGGCCCACGGCCAGCGCTCGGCCGTCGCCCCGGGCGCGAGGAACATGGCCGCCGCGAAGCACAGCTGGGCGGCCCCGCCGGCGGCGATCAGGCGGCGCAGGCGGAGGGGCACCCGGACGTCGCCCGCCACCAGGCGCCCGGGGTCGGTGCGCCGGTTGTTGCGCCAGAGCAGGGGCAGCAGGGGCGGCGTCACCACGTACAGCGAGAGCCACGCCCAGAACGACACGTGGTCGTGGTTGAACCGGTCCCAGTGCAGGACGGTGGCGGCCAACAGCACGGTGGTGAACACGGTGATGGCGAGGAAGCCGACCGCCACCTCGTGCCAGCGCCGATCGCGGGCGACGCGGACGAAGAAGTAGGCCCCGGCCAGGTACCCGCCGCCCATCACCAGCGGCGTCATGTCCGGCTGGATCGTCCACGCCCACAGCTGCTCGGTGCGCCCCGGGAACAGGTAGAGCACGACCCAGGCGGCGACGAGGACGGGCACGATGCAGACCGCGGTCCACCACGTGGGCGCCAGCAGGCGGTCGTCGCGGGCCAACTCTCCTGCCCCCTCGGTCGTCACCTCGACAGCGTGACAGCGCGGCGCCCGCCGTTCCAGCGGCGCGGCCCGGAGATTGCACCCGCCGCAGGGTCGCCGAGTAGATTCCCGGCCGAGCGGATGACTGACGGGGAGACGGCGCGCACGGCGCGCGAGGCGGATCGAACGCAACGGCTCCTGCCGTGACGGCGGTCCTCGGCGTCAACTGCTTCAGCCACGACACGTCGGCCTGCCTGCTGGTGGACGGTGCCGTCGTGGCCATCGGCGAGCAGGAGCGCTTCGACCGCGACCAGCACACCAAGCACTTCCCCCACCTCGCCATCGCCTACTGCCTGGAGCGGGCGGGCATCGGCATCGACCAGATCGACGCCGTCGCCTTCGCCCACGACGCCAAGGTGGACTTCGCGCGCGGTGCTCTCGACGCCGTCACCCGGGTGTCGCCCAAGCGGCTGGCCGCCCAGGTGTTCACCGACTCCCGGCTGGTGATGAAGGAGCGGAACTTCCGCACCACGTGGGGCTACCGGGGCAAGGTCTTCAACGTCGGCCACCACGACGCCCATGCCGCCAGCGCCTTCTACGCGAGCCCCTTCGACCGGGCCGCCGTGCTCACCCTCGACCGGGGCGGCGACTTCCTGTCCACCACCATGGCGATCGGGGAGGGCAACCGGCTGAGCCACCTCGGGATGGTCCGCAACCCCCACTCCCTGGGCGAGATCTACACCGCGTTCACGTGGCTCCTGGGTTTCCGGCCCAACGCCGACGAGGGCAAGCTCATGGGCCTCGCGCCCTACGGCCGAGACGTCCTGGCCAAGGACCTGCGCGACCTGGTCCACCTGGGAGACGACGGCAGGTTCAAGGTCAACCTGCGCTGGTTCAACTACCAGCGCGAGGGCAAGCCGTTCTCCCGGCGCGGGCTCGAGCGGTTCGGGCCGCCCCGGGCCCCCGAGTCGGAGTTCACCGACCGGCACAAGGACCTCGCCTACGCCGCCCAGGACCTGATCGAGGAGGCGGGCCTGCACGTGGCCCGGGCGCTCCAGCAGGCCACCGGGCTGAAGCGGCTGTGCCTGGCCGGCGGGGTGGCCCTGAACTCGGTGATGAACGCCCGCCTGCTGGCCGAGTCGGGCTTCGACGAGATGTACGTCCAGCCCGCCGCCTCCGACGCCGGCAACGCCTACGGCGCCGCCGCCTGGGTCTGGCACGAGGCGATGGGCAAGCCCCGCGGGTGGTCGATGGATCACGCCTTCTTCGGGCCCAGCTGGACCGAGAAGGAGTCGGCCGCCGCCCTCACCGCCCGCGGCCTGGCGATCCGCCGCGTCACCGATCCCGAGGCGGAGGCGGCCGAGCGCATCGCCCGGAGCAAGGTGGTGGGGTGGTTCCAGGGCCGGGCCGAGTGCGGCCCCCGCGCCCTCGGCGCCCGGTCGATCCTGGCCGATCCCCGCCGGGCCGAGATGCGCGACGTGGTGAACGCCCGGGTCAAGCGGCGCGAGGGCTTCCGCCCCTTCGCGCCGTCGGTGCTGCACGAGCGGGGGGCCGACTACTTCGAGCGTTACTCCTACAACCCGTTCATGCTGCTCGTGCTCCCGGTCCGGCCCGAGAAGCGCTCCGTCATCCCGGCCGTGACGCACGTGGACGGCACGGGGCGGATGCAGAGCGTCACCGCCGCCTTCAACCCGTCGTACCACCGGCTGATCTCGGAGTTCGAGAGGCGCACGGGCGTCGCCGTCGTGCTCAACACCAGCTTCAACATCCGGGGCGAGCCCATGGTGAACCGCCCCGAGGAGGCGGTCGAGGACTTCCTCCGCAGCGACATGGACTGCCTGTTCCTCGGCAACCTGGTGGCCGAGAAGCCGGTGCCGGCCTAGCCGGCGTCCGCTCAGCTCTGGAGGCTGAGGAGGTTGCGCTCGCCCTCGGTGGACGACCGCCGCAGCTTGGCCAGCGCCTTCGACTCGATCTGGCGGATGCGCTCCCGCGTCACGTTGAAGCGCTGGGCCAGCTCCTCCAGGGTGCGGGGGCTGCCCCGGTCGAGCCCGTAGCGCAGGAAGAGGACCTCGCGCTCGCGCTCGCCCAGGCCGGCCAGCATCGTCTCGACCGCCTCGGGCAGCAGGCTGGCCATGACCTGGTCGTCGGGAGCGACGGCGTTGGCGTCCTCCACGGTGTCGCCCAGCTCCATGTCGCCGTCGCTGCCCAGGGTCTCGGAGAACGAGCGCGGCGTGCTCAGGTGGGGGATCAGGTCCTCCACCTGGCGAAGAGGCAGGTCGACCTCACCGGCCAGCTCGGCCGACGACGGCTGGCGGCCGTGGACCCGTTCGAACTCGCTGGTGGCGCGGCGCATCCGCATCACCTGGTCACCGGTGTGGACGGGCAGGCGGATGGTGCGCCCGCTGTTGGCGATGCTGCGGGTCATGGCCTGGCGGATCCACCAGCTGGCGTAGGTGGAGAACTTGAACCCCCGCCGGGAGTCGAACTTCTCCACCGCCCGCAGGAGGCCGAGGTTCCCCTCCTGGATCAGGTCCAGCATGGGCAGGCCCGACGAGCGGTAGCGGCGGGCCAGCGAGACGACCAGGCGGAGGTTCGACTGGACGAACTGGGTCGTGGCGTCGTCGCCCTCCCGCACCCGGCGCTTCAGCTCGGCGACGCGCTTCTTGTCCTTGGGGTCGACGGTCGCCAGCTCGACGGCGGCCGCCTTGCCCTCTGCCACCAGCTCCCCCAGGCGCACCTCGTCTTCGCGCGTGAGGAGCGGGTGCGCGCTGATGTCGTGGAGGTACAGGCCGACGAGGTCGTCGTCGCCGCTGGACTGCCCCCGAGCCCTCGCCACCACACGATTATCCATGACGGAACGCCCCGGGACACAACGGGGGTTCGCATCTAGTCACCCAGGGGCGTCCGCAGGAGCTTGATGGCGAGGAGCAGCACGATGGTCCAGGCCAGGAACCACAGCCCGGCGACGGCGATGATCGACAGCAGGCACCCCGGGGAGAGCTCGCGCAGCCGCGGCGGGCGGTGGAACCCGAAGCCCTCGGAGTCCTCCGAGAGGATGCCGCTGAAGATGGCGTAGATGATCACGCCGAAGACCACGCACACGACGAGCAGGAAGATCAGCAATCCGGGGCTTCCTCGGTGGGTGGACGGCGGAGCACCGGGCCCGGAGCACCCAGCGCTGGCCACCTCACCCGGACCGGGCCCCGTCCCGAGTGGGCCGCAGCCTAGCGGGGAGCACCCCCGCCGCGACAGGCGCCAGGCGCCTCCGTGCAAGACTGTCCGGCGAGTGGAGAGCCCGTTCCTCGTCCGGACCACCCTGGTCACGCTGATCCTCGCCGCCCTGGCTCCCGTCGTGGTCGCCGGACTGGTCTTCCTGGCGCTCCTGACCGTCCCCGTACCCGACGAGCTCCCCACGGCGCGGCCGCCGGGGGGCAGCCAGATCAGCCGCGTGTTCGACGCCGCCGGCCAGGAGATCGGCCAGTTCACCGAGTTCGAGCAGGTGCGCCCGGTCAAGCCCGAGGACATCCCCGACGTGTTGAAGAAGGCGGTCGTGGCCGCCGAGGACAAGAACTTCTACAAGCACGGCGGCATCGACTTCGCGGCCACCATGCGCGCCCTGCTGGCCGACATCAAGGGCCAGGAGATCGTCCAGGGCGGCTCGACGATCACCCAGCAGTACGTGAAGTCGGCGTACACGGGCGGCGAGCGCACCATCTCCCGGAAGATCCGCGAGGGGATCCTGGCCCGACAGCTCACCCGCTCGGAGGACAAGGAGGAGATCCTCTTCAGGTACCTCTCGTCGATCTACCTGGGCGAGGGGGCGTACGGCGTCGGCGCCGCCTCGGAGACGTACTTCCGCAAGCCGGTGAACGAGCTGACCCTGTCGGAGTCGGCGCTCCTCGCCGGGCTGATCCCGGCGCCCAGCCGCCTCGAGCCCCGCGGCAACCAGGGCGCGGCCGAGTCGAAGCGCCAGTTCGTGCTGGACCGCATGCTCGAGCTCGGGTTCGTCTCCCCCGAGGACCACGCCAGGGCGTCGCAGGAGCGGGTGTGGCTCGCCACCACCGGGCCGATCACCAACCGGCCGGCCACGAACGTCTTCCCCGCCCGCCCGCAGTTCACCAAGTACCCGTACTTCGTCGACTACGTCCGACGGTACCTGGAGGACAAGCTGGGCCGGGACGCCGTGTACCGCGGCGGCCTGGAGATCCGCACCACGCTCGACCCCAGGCTCCAGGACGCCGCCGAGCGGGCGACGGCCGAGGGGCTCAAGGGGGTCGATCCGGCCATCGAGATGGCGCTGGTCTCCGTCGAGCCGCAGACGGGCTACGTGAAGGCGCTGGTCGGTGGCCGCAACTTCGCCGCCCCCGGTGGGCAGGTGAACCTCGCCCTCGGCAAGTGCGCCTTCCCCGCCCCCGAGGTCAAGAACCGCGTGGACGTCCCGGCCACGTGCTGGGACCCCGACGCCGTGCGCGTGGAGGGCGGCGGCTCGGGCCGCCAGCCGGGCTCGTCGTGGAAGCCGTTCGTCCTGGCCGCCGCCTTCGCCAAGGGCATCCCCGACGACCGGGTGTACTCGGCGCCGTCGCAGTACCGGATCCCGGGCTGCACGGGCGAGCGGGGCTGCGTCATCGAGAACTACGAGGGTGGCGGCGGCGGGCGGGTAACCCTCCGTAGGGGCACGCACAACTCCTACAACACCGTCTACGCCCAGGTGATCGTCGACGTCGGAGTCCCCGAGGTGGCCGAGATGGCGAAGAAGCTGGGGATCACGTCGGCGTGGGTCGCCAACCCCGAGGTGCACGGGCCGAGCTACGCCCTGGGCGCCCAGGAGGTCTCGCCGCTGGACATGGCCTCGGCGTTCGGCGTGTTCGCCAACGGCGGGATGCGGGCCGACCCCACGCCCGTCCTGTGGGTGAAGGACCCCGACGGGGAGTTCGTGGAGGACAACCGCCGGGTCAAGCCCCGGCGGGTGCTGGCCCAGATCATCGCCGACAACGTCACCGACGTGCTCAAGGGCGTCATCACCGACGGGACGGGCACGAGGGCCGACATCGGCCGCCCGGCGGCGGGCAAGACGGGCACCGCCCAGGAGTGGCGGGACGCCTGGTTCACGGGGTACACGCCGACCCTGTCCACCTCGGTGTGGATCGGCAACAAGGAGCGGCCGACGCCGCTGCTCAACGTGAAGGGCGTCGAGCGGGTGACGGGCGGGTCGATCCCGGCGGAGACGTGGAAGCTGTTCATGTCGGAGGCCCTGGCCGACGTGCCGCCCAGCGACTTCAGCGTGCCCCTGCCCCTCCACTCCACCTCCACGACGGTCCTCACCGCCCCCCCCTATTCGGTCTTCTCCGACGAGTCGACCACCACCGTCTTCGACCCGAATGCCCCGTCCACCACCGTCTTCGACCCCGACGCCCCGTCGACCACGGTGGACCCCACGGTCACCACCGACCCGTTCGGCGGCGGGACCACCACGTCGACGACCGACCCGTTCGCCGGCACCACGACCACCGCCCCTCGCCGACCGTGCGGCGGCCTGCTCCAGCCCAGGTGCTGAGCGCCGCCCGCTGATCCGGCGCGCCCGTGCGGGCAACCGCCGCTACGGGGGCGGGGCGGTGGTAGGGACGGTGAGGGTGACCGTGGTCGTCGTGGTGGTCGGTGCCGTCGTGGTGGTGGTGGTCGTCGGCGCCGTCGTGGTCGCCGTCGTCGTCGGCAACGTCACGGTGGTGGGGGGCAGCGTCGCCAGCGTGGTCGGCGGCAAGGTCGTGGTGGTGGACAGCGTGGTCGTCGTCGTGTCGTCGGTCGTGCCCTCGTCGTCGGCGTCGTCCTGCAGCAGGAGGACGACGCCGAGGAGTAGGAGCAGCAGCCCGAGGACGAGGAGGGCGATGAGGACCCAGTTGGTGGACGGCGGGCCCGGCCCGCGGTAGACGGGCGGCGGCTCCTCGCGCTCCTCGACGATCCGATGCTCCTGCACCCGGGCCGACGGCATGACGCGCGTGGCGTCGGGTGGGGGAGGTGCGGCGGCCGCCGCACCGGCGGCGGTCCCCGCCGCCGCGCCTGCCGCGCCCGCCGCGGCGCCGCTTGCGGCGCGGGGCGTGCCGCACTGGGTGCAGAACCGCGCCTCGGCCAGGAGGGGGGCGCCACAGTTCGAGCAGTGCCCGCCACCTCCCTGGCGGGGGGACGGGTCGGAGGCCGGACGGGGTGCGTCGGTCATCCCGCCATTCTTGTCATGCTGCGGCCCCCGACGCCGGGGCGGACACCTAGGGTTGCCTCGTGACCGGTCAGAGCACGGCGGTGGAGGCGCTCGGCGTGGCGGTGGCGGCCCAGGTCCCCGTGCTCATCTGGGGCGCCCCGGGAACCGGCAAGTCGTCGGCCATCCGGGCCATGGCGGACGCCATGGGGTGGCCGTGCGAGACGGTGATCGCCGCCATCCGGGAGCCGTCCGACTTCTCCGGGCTGCCGGTGGTGGTGGACGGCGTGGTGCACTTCGCCCCGCCCCGGTGGGCCGAGCGCCTGGCCGCCGCCGGCCGCGGCCTGCTGTTCCTCGACGAGATCTCCACCGCACCGCCGGCCGTGCAGGCCGCCCTGTTGCGGGTCGTCCTCGAGCGGGTGGTGGGGGACATCGAGCTGCCGCCCGACGTGGTGGTCGTGGCCGCCGCCAACCCGCCGGAGCAGTCGGCCGACGGCTGGGACCTGTCGGCGCCCCTCGCCAACCGGTTCTGCCACCTCGAGTGGGACGTGGAGCCCGCCGCCTTCGCCCAGGGCCTGGCCGGCGGCTGGGCCGCCCCGGTCGTGCCGGCCCTCCCGCCCGGGTGGGAGGAGGGCATCACGCGCACGCGGGGGCTGGTCTCCGCCTTCGTCACCGTGCGCCCGGGCCTCACGTGCCAGGTGCCGGGCGACGCCGCCGGTGCCGGCCGCGGGTGGCCCAGTCCCCGCACGTGGGACATGGCGGCCCGGCTGTGGGCGGCGGCGGAGGCGGCGGGGGCCAGCACCGAGGCGGAGACAGCGCTCATCACCGGCTGCGTCGGCGAGGGACCGGGCGTCGAGCTGCTCATGTGGGAGATGGACATGGACCTCCCCGACCCCGAGGACGTCCTGGCCGACCCCGACCGCTTCGAGCTGCCCGAGCGGGGCGACCGGGCCTACGCCGTCCTCTCCGCCGTCGCCGCCGCCGTCGCCGCCCGGCCGACCGCCGAGCGCTGGCTGGCCGGATGGCGGGTCCTCGGCCGGGCCGGCGAGCGGGTGCCCGACGTCGCCGCCGTGGCCGCCCGAGTCCTCGCCCAGTGCCGCCCGGAAGGCGCCGTGGCCCCGCCCGAGGTGAAGCTGTTCGCCCCCCTGCTCAAGGAGGCGGGCCTCCTTTGACCGTTCCTTTGACCGTTCCGTGGACGGAATGCGCCGCACACCGGCTGCTCACGTCCAGAGAACGGTGGTGCCCGTGAGCGACGGTCCGCCGCCCGTTCTCGACGAGCGCAAGCTGGCGGTGGCGCGGCTGTGGGCGGTGTCGCGGCACCCGTACCTGGCGGCGGCGATCTTCGCCTCGCCGGTCGTGCCCATGCCGGGGCTGGGGAAGGTGTCGGTGGACGAGTCGTGGCGGCTCTACGTCGACCCCGAGGTGGTGGACCGGTGGAGTGTCGAGAAGCTGGGCAGCCTGCTCGTCCACCACGCCGGCCACCTGGTGCGCGACCACGCCGGGCGGGCCCGCAGCCTGGGGGTGAGCTCGCACGTCACCAAGGACTGGGCGCTGGCCGCCGACGCCGAGATCAACGACGACCTGGTCAACACCGGGCTGCGGCTGGACGACCCCGTGCTGCCCCAGGCGCTCGGGTGGGCGCCCAGCCGGATGGCCGAGGAGTACTTCCACTGCGACCACGTCGACACCGACGTCGAGCCCGACTGCGGCAGCGGCGCCGACGCCCGGACCCGCTCGTGGGAGCTGCTGGCCGACAAACAGAGCGGGCTGCCGCCGGGCGAGCGGCACCTGACCCGGGCCCAGGTGGCGGCCGACGTCCTCAAGTTCTGCGAGGAGGGCGTGGGCCGGATGTCGAAGAGCTGGCGCCGGTGGGCCGAGGACATGCTCGACCCCCAGGTGGACTGGCGGCGGGTGCTGGCGGCGGAGATCCGCAAGGGGATCGGCGGCATGGCCGGCCTGGTCGACTACACGTACACCAGGCCGTCGCGGCGGGGGCAGGCGAGCCCGAACGTCGTCCTGCCGTCCATGCAGCGCCCCGTCCCCGAGGTCGTGGTCCTGTGCGACACGTCGGGGAGCATGGGGGAGGGGCAGCTGGCCCGCCTCCTGGCCGAGGTGGACAGCCTGCTGCGGGGCGTGGGCCTGGCCCGCAACCGCCTCCGGGTGCTGGCCGTGGACGCCGCCGTGCACAACGTCCAGCGGGTGTCGAGCGGGCGGCGCCTGGAGCTGGTGGGCGGCGGCGGGACCGACATGCGAGCCGGCGTGGAGGCGGCGGCCAGGCTGCGCCCCCGGCCGTCCGTCGTGGTGGTGCTCACCGACGGGCTGACCCCGTGGCCGCCCGAGGCGCCCAAGGGCATGTCGGTCGTCGTCGGCCTGATCGAGGGTGGGCGTCCCCGGGGGAACCGGGGTTGGGAGCCGCCGGAGTGGGCGCGCGTCGTCCACATCGACGCCGCCTGACGGCGAGCCGGCCGTGGCCGTCCGCGACCGCTGGTGCCACCACGTGCCGCCGGCCACGGCCACCGTCCCCTGCGGCGGCGAGGTGCACCGCATCAGCTGGGTGCGGGGCAAGCTCAAGATCGAGGACCACGACCTGGCCGCCGAGCGCACCATGCTGGCCTTCGGCGGCGAGAAGCCGGCCTGCCTCCAGGCGCTCCAGCTGTGGCGCAACCTCCACTCGTGGGCCATGTCCGGCCAGCTGCTCCAGCAGATGCAGTCCCGGCTCGGGCCCGGCGGCCTCCTCGTGCCCGGCGACCTCCAGCGGGTCCACGAGCTCGGCCTGCTCCTCACCTGGGACCGGGCGTGGCGGCACTCCCGCTACTTCAGCGACCACGGCCGGCTCCTCCGCGAGCTGCTGGAGCAGCGCGCCGTCCCCGCCGTCGAGGCGCACCTGCGCCGCTGGATGCCCGAGTTCGGCTGCCGCCGCCTGTCGGGGATCGAGCTCAAGGTGCTGCGGGCCGGCCAGAGCGAGGGCCTGCACGGCCAGATGGACTCGATCGGCGCCCGGGTGACGGCCATCCTGGGTGCCCGCTGGCTGACCCGCGTGGCGGCACGCGGCCTCGAGCACGTGGACGGCGCCTTCGTGCTGGAGGTGACCCGGAAGGAGATCGCCGGCGACCCCGGAGCGGTGGCCGTGCGCGCCGTGCGGTGGGAGCGACAGCCCGCCGGGTGGGCGGCGCCCGTGGGCGCTCCCGCCGTTGCCCGGCCCACGCCGGACGGAGGCGGCTGGTCCCTGGAGTGGGACGGCGGGCCGTAGGCTCGGCGCATGGAGACGCAGGCCGTCGCCGCCTCGTCAGGGCTGCTGGCGTTCATCCGCTACGGCTTCATGCCCAACCACCTGGGCTACTGCGGCGGCAACGAGGCCGACCTGCTCTTCGAGCACGCCGCCACCGGGCGGGCCGACGCCCGCCTGGCGCCGCTCCTCGCCAAGTTCACCGGCGCCGTCCCCTACCTGAGGACGATCGCATCGGCCAACGGCATCGCCGACCCGTTCGACCGCCGCGTGGTGGACGCCTACTGGCTGGGCAACGACCTGCTCGACACGGTGGAGGCGAGCGCTCTCAGCCGCACCCTGGAGGAGCGGTTCGGGCGCCAGCTCACCGGCCGCCTGCGGGAGGAGGTGCTGCGCAAGCCGCCCGAGGGCGCCCGCCCGTACCACCTGTTCCATGTGCTGGACGTCTACCGGCGGTTGGAGGCCAGGGAGATCAGCATGGCGGCGATGGAGAGCTGCCGGATCAGCTGGGGCCGGGTGCGCGCCGTCGAGCCCGCCGCCCTGGTCGTCGACCGCCAGCCCCTGGTGGAGCGGGACGGCCGGCTGGCGCTCGGACCCGAGGCCCCCGAGCGGGTGCTGCGGTCGCTCTCCGGCCAGGGCTTCACCGACGACGTGTCGGTCGGCGACTGGGTGTCGATCCACTGGGGCTGGGCGTGCGAGGTGCTCGACGCCGCCCGGCTGGCGCACCTACGGCGCTGGTCGGCGCACCACCTGGCCCTGTCCAACCAGACGACCTGACCGGGGCCAGTTTCGACCTCATTCGTTCGCTTCGCTCACTCCATTCGGTCGAGTTGGATCGTGCTCCGGCGGGCGAGCGGAGCTCGCCCCCCTCCGCCCTGTCCTTCTCGTTGTCCGCAGCCGTAGAGGCCGCCTGCGGCGGCGAGTGCGGCCACGGACCTTGCCGCTGCGAACGCGGCGAGCGAGCGAATGAGGTCGAAGACCTACGGCGTGAGCTCCACGGCCGAGTAGAGGCCGCCCCGGCCCAGCCAGTTGAGGGCGCGGAGGCGCTCGCCCACGATGCCGAGGGACACCTCGACGACGTCGGGGTCGGCGTCGGCGATCGCCTTCTCGCCCACGGCCAGGTCGCCGCCGAGCAGCGGGACGCGGTCGAAGCGCAGCGGGCCCTGCTGGCCGCTGCGGGCGAACGACTCCAGGTCCAGCGCCTCACCCTTGGCCACGAACTCCCGGAGCCGCCAGTAGATGGCGTACTGGCGGGCCGCCTCGGCGTCGACGACCGCCGGGTGACGCCGGGTGCTCGCCCGGAGGGCGGCCGCCGTCGCCGCCACGTCGGGGAAGCCGAGCGCCCCGCTGACGACGGCGGGGTCGACGGGGTGGTCGTGGGGCGGCATGGAGGGGAGGAGGCCGAGCGCCCACGCCAGCGCCGCCGCCCCCTCGATCTGCCACGAGCCGAACGCCAGCGCCTCCTCGTCGAGGCCACGGGCGGGGCGCTGGAGGATCGACACCTCGAAGTCCTCGGGCTCGACGGTGGCGCCCGAGCCGTGGACCCACGCCACGATCCCGTCCCGCGCCTCGTCGATGTCCCGGCCGTCGTACTCGGTGAGGCACCGGGCGGCCACGGCGAAGAGCACGACCAGCCGCGAGCCGATGCGGGCGATCGAGGGGTCGGCGGGACCGGCGCCCTCACCGGCCAGCTCACGCGAGCCCCACACCTCGCCGGCGGCCGACAGGACCCGGCCGTTGTGGAGGTCGAGCACGAACCCGTCGGTGCGGGTGGCGACGTCCAGGGCCACGGCGTACATGGGGTGGGTGACCGGTATGCGGCCCTCCACGTCGGCCAGGAAGGAGACGGCGATCCGCACCTCGGGGATCATCCCGAGCACCCGCTCGAGCCCGGGGCCGCGCATGGAGGCGGCGATCTCCTGCCTGACCTCATCGCGCTGGCGCGGGCCTTTGCCGCCGTCGAAGCAGGCGCCGTCGACCTCGACCACCAGCTCGGGCCGCCTGGTGCCCCGGAACAGGCTCTTCTTGGACGAGGCGCACACCCGCCACGTGCCCCGGTGGCGCTCCACCTCGCTCCCCGGCACCTCCCGCGCCACGACCAGGGCGATGCCCTCCGGATCGCCCCGGCGCCCCAGGACCCGCAGGGCGGCGTCCTTGGTGGTCTCGCCCCCCACGCCGCCCTACCCCGACATCGCCTGATGGCCGAGGATGGCGGCGGCGACGTCGCCCAGTGCGTCGGCCGGCGCCATGGTGTCGACCGGGACGCCGTAGGCCCGCAGCTGCTCCAGCGACTCCGCCTCGCCGTGCTCCGGGCCCGGCGGACCGACGACCAGCGCCAGGCGCCGGGGCGCCGCGTACTGGGCGCGCAGGCCGTGCGCGTCGGCGACCACGGCGCCCCACAGGGCGACCTCGCCGACCACCAGCGGGTCAATGGGCCGGAGGCACAGGCTCTCTTCCCGCAGCGTCCCGAGGTCGGGCGCGGCGTGGATGCCGCAGGCGCAGCCGGTCGCCGGCGCCTCGTGGCCGCCGATCAGGCAGACGGCGCGCTGGGCCCGCCCGGGCCGCCACGCCACCGAGCGGTGGGTGACGGAGTGGAGCAGCCCGGTGTCCCGCCGGACCTGCCAGTATCGCCAGCCGGTGGCGGGATCGGTGGGGGAGCGCTGCTCGAGCGTGGTCAGCTCCGGCGTTCCCGCTGCTCGAGGTCTTCCTGCTGCTGCTGCGCCACCCACTGCGCCGTCTCCGGGAAAAGCGGGTCCACCTCGCAGTAGGACTCGGGGTCGGGCTGCCACATCTGCGAGGCCCGCTCCCAGCAGTCGTCGTGGAACGCCATGGGCGCCGGGCACATGGCGCCGGACACCCCCACCTCCTCGCGCCTCCCGGTCCCCGCGGGGACCTCCCGGCCACACACGTCGCACATTTCGGACACCTTCACACCCCTATGCTACGCCCGCGATGGCCCCCACAGCCCTGGTTACCGGCGGACGCGGTTTCATCGCCTCCGCACTCGTCCCCGCCCTCGTCGACCAGGGGTGGGAGGTCCGCAGCTGCGGGCGCTCGCCCCGGCCCGACCACCTCCCCGACGCCGTCGACTACGTCCGGGCCGACCTGGCCGACGAGGCCTGCGACCTCGCTCCCCTCGTCTCGGGCGTGAGCCACGTGTTCCACCTGGCCGGGGCGTCCAGCTCCCGGTCCACGCAGGAGGAGATGGAGCGGGACAACGCCCTCGCCACCGAGCGCCTGATGGCGGCCGCCATGGCGGCCGGGCCCGAGGTGTTCCTGCACATGAGCTCCACGTCGGTGTACGGCGAGGAGGAGCAGCTGCCGTCGCCCGTACCCGAGACCGTCGAGCCCCGTCCCAGCCGCGGGTACGGCAAGGCCAAGTGGATGGCGGAGCAGGTCGTGTGGCGGGCGGCCGACCAGGGTGTGCCGGTCGTCGTCCTCCGGCCCGTGTCGGTGCACGGCCCGGGCGCCACCAAGCTGCTGGCCAGCGCCATGCTGGACATCGCCATCGAGCGGTTCGCCATGGTCGACACCGTGCTCGTCCACGAAGAGCCGGTGGAGCAACGCCTGCTGCACCTCGACGACCTGGTCGCCGCGAGCATCCACCTGGCGACGCACGAGCCGGCGCGGGGCCGGGCGTTCAACGTCGCCATGCCCACCTACCCGAGCTCGGTGGAGGTGGCCGCCCTGCTGGCCGACGAGTTCGGCCTGGGGTTCGCCACGAGCGACGACCCCGACTGCGGGCCCACCACCGAGGAGCGGGCGAAGGCCCGTGACGCCATGCTGGACAAGGGCATGACCGACGACATCCTGTTCACGCCGGAGCGGTTCCGGTTCATGCGCAAGGCCAACCGGAACAACCGCCTCGATCTCACCGCCCTGGAGAGCACCGGGTTCCGGCTGCGCCAGACGGACCTGCGGGCCGCCGTCTCCGAGTTGGCGGCCTGGTACGCCGAGCACCGCTGGATCCTCTAGGCGCGACCCGGCCCGATATCGGTCCGCCGACCCGTCCGCGGGCAGCACGGGCGCAATCGGGACCAGAGCCGCCGCAATTGGGACTAATTCCGGCGAGGAACGCGTTGTAGTCGGCCGACATCGGTTCTACCTTCCGATAGGTAACCGGTGTTATCCGAAGGGAGCGCGCGGTGCGCAGCGAGGCGACCGTGGAGCAGGGGCGGGGGTAGGGCGATGCAGGCCCTGTCGCGAGACCCTCGCCGTCGCCACGGGTTCCGCGAGGCGCCTGCCCGTGCGCCCGAGCCCGACCCGGGCCCGGTGCCGCTCGTCGTCCGGCTGGACGAACGCCGCGCCGCCGATCCCGACGTCGCAGGGCGCAAGGCGGCTGTCCTGGCGTCGGCTGCCTCCCGCGGCTTCCCCGTGCTGCCCGGGTTCGTCGTCACCACCGCCGGGTGCGCGGCACTCGTCGCCGCCGGCGGTGCCGTCGCCGCGCCGCCCATCGTGCGGGCCTCCCTCGACGCGGCGTGGGACGAGCTCTCCGACGGTGGCCGGCGCACGCTGATCGTGCGGTCGTCGTCGCCGGGGGAGGACGGAGCCACGTCGTCGATGGCCGGGCAGTTCACCTCGGTGCTGGGCGTCGGCGACCACGACGCGTTCCTGGCCGCCGTCGACGAGGTGATCGCGTCGGCCGGCGCCGGTGGCGCGGCCGACGACGGCGGGGCGCCGCCCATGGCGGTGCTGGTGCAGCCCCAGGTGTACCCGCGCTGGGGCGGCGTGCTGTTCGGCGTGGACCCGGTGAGCGGTCGCACCGACCGCCTGGCGCTGGCCGCCGTCGACGGCGGCCCCGACCAGCTGGTCGGCGGCACGGTCGACGGCAGCCGCGCCACCCTCACCCCCCGTGGCCGGATCGTGGCCTTCGACGGTGCCCCGGGCGCTCCTCGCCTCCCGCTGCGCTACCGGCGGGCACTCGTCGGGCTGGCGGCGCGGGGGGCCCGCAGCTTCGGCTCCCCCCAGGACATCGAGTGGGCGGTGGACGCCGAGGCCGGCCTGCTGCTCCTCCAGAGCCGCCCGGTCACCGCCGTCGGTGCCACCGCCGACCGCCGCGCCCCGGTGCTCGGGCCCGGCCCGGTGGCCGAGACCTTCCCGGACGCCCTGTTGCCCCTCGAGGCCGACCTGTGGCTGCGCCCCCTGCGGCGGGCGCTCGCCGAGGCGGTCCTCCTCACCGGTGCCGCGTCCCGCCGGCAGGTGGAGTCGTCGCCCGTCGTGACCGCCGTGGACGGCCGGGCCGCCGCCGACCTCCAGCTGCTCGGCATCGCGCCGGGCCGGCGCTCGCTCTTCGCCAAGCTCGACCCCCGGCCCTCGGCCCGCCGCCTCCGCGCCGCCTGGCGCACGGGCCGGCTGCGCTCCGCCCTGCCCGCCCTGGCCAACGACCTCGTCAAGCGCGCCGACGAGGAGCTGGCGTCGGTGGGGCGCCCGTCCACCCTCTCCGACGAGCGCCTGCTGGCCGCCCTGCGGGGGTCGCACCAGGCCCTCGTCTCGCTCAACGCCCACGAGATCCTGACCGGCATGTTGAGCCCCGTCCCCACGGCGGGCGACGGCGCCGGGTCGGCCACCTCGGCGGGGACCGCCCTGCACGTGGTGGCCGCCGCCCGGGCGCACGGCCTGAGCGACGCCGAGATCGTGGCCCGCCACCCCGTCGTGCTCTCGCTGGTGGCGCCCGCCATCGGCGCCACGCCGGCGCTCCCCGACGTGCTCGTGCTGCCCCCGGCGGGCGGTGACGCCACCGCCGACCCGCTGGTGGTGTGGCGGGAGGCGCTGCGCCTGCGGGTCCGCTGGGTGCAGGAGCTCACCGCCGTGGTGGCCGCCGAGCTGGGCCGGCGCCTGGCCCGCCGCGACCTGCTCCCCGACGCCGATGCGGTCCGCTGGATGACCCTCGACGAGCTGGACCGGGCCGTGACGTCCGCCGCCGTCCCCGAGGACCTGGAGACCCGGCGGCAGCGGCCCCTCGCCCCGCCGCTGCCGGCCGCCTTCCGGCTGGCCGGCGACGCCGTGGTCCCCGTCGACCCGGGCGGGAGCGGTGGCGGGCAGGGCGCCGGAGGCGGCCGGGCCATGGGCCGTGTCGTCCACGTCGGCGGCGGGCGCCCGTCCCACGGTGACGTGCTCGTCGCCCGCACCCTCGATCCCGGGCTGGCCCCGCTGCTGGCGGGCCTCGGCGGGCTGGTGGCGGAGACGGGCAGCGTGCTCTCCCACCTCGCCATCCTGGCCCGCGAGCTCGGCGTCCCCACGGTGGTCGGTGTCGCCGGCGCCCTCGACCGCTTCCCGCCCGGGACGGTCGTGGTGGTCGACGGCACGGCGGGCGAGGTGACGGCGGTGGAGACGGCCGACGCGGTCGACGTCGGCACCGGGGAGGCGTCGTGAGGAAGCTCCGCTACGCCATCCTGCTCGGCGCCCTGGCCGCCACCGGCATCTACCTGTTCGTGTACCTGGTCCGCTGGGAGTGGCACCGGGCGCTGGTGGCGGGCGTGCTGTTCGTGGCGGCGGAGCTGGCGCTCGCGTCGGCGGCCATCCTCGACCGCCTCCGCTCGATCCAGACGGCGGTGGAGGCCGGCGCGGCAGCGACGCCCGAGGCCCACCCGGACGCAGCCACCCTGGCCCACCTCCGCGATGCGGCGCCTGAGCCGCGCACCAGCTTCGACTGGCTGTCGCGGCCCGGCAGCGAGATGTCGGTGTTCGTGCCGATCCTGCTGGGCGCCGGCGTCGTGCTGTCGGGGGTGGCCTGGGTGGTCGAGCGGGTGGCCCGGGCCACCGCCACCCCGGGCCTGGAGCGGGGGCTGGCGCTGCGCCTGGCGCCGCTCGGCATGCCCGTCGGCACCCTGGCCGGCGTGCCCGCCCCGGTCGCCTCGCCCCGTCGCCTGTCGGCCGCCGTCCACGTCCTGGTCGCGGTCGCCGCCGCCGGCGCCGCCACCGTGGGCATCGACGCCATGGCCGACGCCACCCAGACCCGTCCCGACCCCAGGGTGGCGGGCACGACCTCGGTCGTCCTCGCCGTCGACCCCGGCTCGGCCCGGTCGCCGCTGGTGGCGGCGAGCGCCCTGTGGGGCGCCTGCACCACGCAGCTGGGCGGCGGCTTCCAGCTGGTCGGGATGAACGCCGTGGGGGCCGGCGAGGTGCAGTTCCTCGTCCAGCCCGAGGTCGGCAAGTACGCCGAGCGCCGGCTGCGGGGGTGCATCAACGACGCCACCACGGACCGCATCCGGGCCATCGTGCGCTCGGTGTCGGCGGTGGGGGCAGCGGAAGCGGCCCGGGCGTCGTGACGCCTAGTTGTAACTGCCCCGCAGGTTGACCCAGATGCGCCGGGGGGCGTCCAGCGTCCGGCTGATGGCGACCATCAGCGGGGCCGGCCGGTCGACGCCCGCGATGGTGTCCAGGCCGGAGGCGAAGGCGAGCTGCTCGAGCGACGGCGGGCCGACCGTCAGGTTGCGCAGCAGCGCCTCACGCGGCGTCGCCTGGCCCGTCTTGACGAGGTAGGCGGCGGCCATGGTGCCGGTGCGGCCGACGCCGGCGCCGCAGTGCACGAACGTACGCCCCTCGCTGCCCTCGACGGCGGCGAGGAAGCGCTCGACCTGGCTCTCGGTGGGCGACTGGCCGTCGCGCAGCGGCACGTGCAGCCGGGTGATGCCGAGGCGGCCGAGCTGGGCCTCGTCGACCCGGATGCCCTCCTCGGCTCGCAGGTCGACCACGGTGGTGACGCCGTTGGCGGCCAGCGCCTCGTACCCGGCCGCCGTGGGGACGGCGCCCCGCCACACCCGGTCGTCCACCTGGGCGAAGTTCTTGATCGGCATGGCGAGCGACGCCCCCGCCGCGTTGCGCTGGGCCAGCAGGTGCAGCCCGAGGATGGCGAGGTTGGGGAGCAGGAGCATCCCCACGCCCAGGGCGAGGAGGCGGAGCACGGTGACCCGCGCCCGGCGCCGGGCGGGGGCGGGCGCCGCGACGGGCACCGCACCGGGCATCACGACGGCGGTCATTGCGGAGGCTTCGGCGGCCGTCGCGCGCCGGTTGAGGAGAAGTTCGGGCGGTTCCCGGAGTTCCGGTGCCAGTGCACGGCCATGCCGCTCTCTCCAAGCCTCCGCGGGTGCCCACCGACCGCCGCCACCCGAGCGATCTGGCGCAGGTTGTACCCCGCCCGCCTCGAACGAATCCAATCGGGCGCGGCGCTCTCACCGGGCGGCGCCCAGCACGCCGGGCGGCGGCGGTCAGGACTTGCCGGCCGCCGGGTTCCCGTGCTCGGTGTGGCCCCAGCGGGGTGGTTGGCAGGGCCGGGCGCTCGGCTCGGCGACGACCTCGCGGCACACGGGCTCGACGGCGGTGGTGGGG